>Ga0179592_10000061_pt1 | contig 46869 bp, 42 predicted proteins | sample CZODoug2_1_08_16_FD_148623 | JGI IMG/M metagenome (GOLD analysis project Ga0179592, IMG submission 148623) | Vadose zone soil fungal communities from Angelo Coast Range Reserve, California, USA - CZODoug2_1_08_16fungal (Illumina Assembly) | ecosystem: Environmental > Terrestrial > Soil > Vadose...
TCGTCAGCGAAAGCGTAAATTAGAACATTGGTGTCGAAGAATCGCCTATCGGGCATTGGCCTCTTCCCGATCAAATCGGAATCCTTTGGGAAGCGGTTTCTTGAGCGCCCTCAAGCGCGCGAGCGCCCGCTCACGGCTCTTGTCGCGCTGAACCTGGAATACGCGTTCTCCGGTCACAACAATTTCGATTTCATCGCCTGACTTTAGCTTGAGAGCTTTTACGATTGCGTCCGGCAATCGAACGGCGAGACTATTCCCCCACTTCGCAACACGCATAAAGTATCCCCAAAGATATACAAAGTACAAGTATATCTTACGGATTATGGCGGATCGCGGCAAGTGCGCAAGGCAGAATTGTGGAATGGCTCTCCCCGGGAGACGGTTCAAGGATTGAATGACGGGCATCAAGGCTTAAATGGCCGACGGACAACTGCTGCCCGCGGCGCCTCGGTATTGCATGTCCTCTCCTTTTCCGAGTTCGTTCTTGTCGGCGCTCAGAGACCACGGCGCCACCGCCGCCTCATCTCAGAACATTCCCTGGGGATTGGCGCGAGGGATGTTCTGGGCGATCCACGGGGCCGAGTTGGTCGGGTGGCCGACGAGCTGCAGGGTGTCCCAATGCTCGACGGCCTTTCCTTCATCGTCGAACCGGTAAATATCGACACCGGCGATGCCCGTGTCCGTGGGGTTGTCGGTCACAAAATTCAGGAAGTTCACGTGCGCGAACACATAGTCTCCGACGGCGATGATCTTGTGGACCACCACACGCGCCCGCTCATGTTCGCGAGTGACCTGCGCGAAGTACTGCCCCAGGGCTACGGATCCATCGGCGATCAGGGGATTGTGCTGGATGTAGTCGGGACGGAGAAACTTCGCCGTCGCTTCTTCCGACTTCTTCTGATTGATCATTAGGTCATAGAGCGCCAGCACGTTGTCTTTGTTGCGGACAGCGCGGGCGTCGTTGCGGTCTACGAGTATGAGCATCGGGACGTCCTCTTTGAAAGAAATGGGGCGGTGAGGTGTCGTCAATCGAGACCGACAATCTGGACGCGAAGCGCATCCAATTCGGTATCGGATTTCTCTCGAGCGGCCCGGAGCATCTCCTCGGCGTCGGAGCCGACCGCGGCACGGCTTGGCGCGGGGACCTGCTCGGCCAGTTCGATGATGCGCGTGGCGGCCAGCAGCGCGTCGAGCCCACTGCTTTGCATGCTGTTGAGCTTGTTGGCGAATGTGTCGAACGCCTGTCCGTATAACGCTCGTTGGTCCGGCGACATGCCATTGGCCATGTGCGCAAGAGCCGATGCCGTCTTTGCGGGGCCGCCGGTCCTCATGTTGCCCGCAGCAGCCACAACGACATCGATGCCGAAGGACTTGAGCTCCGCGCGATAGACGGCCGAGAATACTTCCATGGCTGCCTTCGATGCGCCCGATGGCCCGTTGAATGGCAGCGGCAAGCTGGCCGTCCAAGTGCTGACCTGGACGATGCGACCGCGTGCCTTGCGCAGTGCTGGCAGAAACGCATTTATGACCGACAGGGCACCGAAGACATTGACGTCGAACTCGCGCCGGATGGCGTCGAGCGACAAAACTTCCATCGGCCCTGGCGTCAGGATGCCGGCGTTGTTGATAAGGAGATTGAGACCGGCATCGCCGAGCGCATCGGACACATCACTAGCCCAGGCTTGCACCGCCGCCTCCTTGGTCATGTCGCAGATCGTCAAGCGGACGCGACCGTTCGAGGCGTTCCTCAGCTCTTGAGTCTCCGCCTCGGAGATGGCCGTGCCAAAAACGGCATAGCCCTTGGAAGCAAGTACGAGCGCGATTTCGCGGCCCAGGCCACCGCCGGCGCCGGTGATTGCGACGGATCGGCTTGATAGTGCATATGGGGACGACATAGTTTTTTCCTTCCGAATTGAGGTGACGGATCATGAAGCTGACGTTCAACTCGATCTCGATTGCGGTGATTTGCGACTTCACGTTGGCAAACATCTCTAGACCGATCATCGGACCCGACCGAAAAAACTGGTCGTCGAAGTCGTATCGCGAGGTCCATCGGTCCCAAATAACCATGCATTGGGCTCGTGATCGTCAGGATCGCGTGCGGTCAAGGCCTTATTGCGGGCTTCACGCGCCTGGCCATCCGCATGATAAATCTCACCCATCTCGCGTGCAGTCTGTTGAATGCTTGCGGTGCGCTCCAAGCGGATGCGCTCGTATTCGGACAGGGCGACGGGGACGTTGTCGGATTGCCGAGCAATCCGGTCGGCCAGAGAAACCGCGTCCTCGAGCGCCATACATGCCCCTTGTGCGAGGTATGGCAAAGTCGGATGGGCTGCATCGCCCAGTAGAGTTACTCGACCGCGACTCCAGCCCCGCATCGGATCACGGTCACATAGAACCCACATCCGCCAGGTTTGCGCGAAGCTGAGCAACCGTCGTACGCGAGGGCAGGCGTCGGCAAATCCGGCATTGAGTTCTGCCGCGTCGCCTGAAGTATCCCAGCCTTCCAGGTAGCGCGACGAGTGAAAGATGGCGACGATGTTGAGCGACTTGCCCCCGGATACTTTGTAGCATACGAGGTGATGTCGCGGACCTACCCATACCTCGACGTTATCGCTAAGCAGATCACCAGGAATTTCCGTGGCCGATAACACCGCCCGATAGGCAATGTGGCCGGATACGCGGGGTGGCCCGTCGCCGAGAATCGCCTGTCGTATCACAGACCAAAGCCCATCGGCGCCGATCAGTCCTGACGCTACGGTTGTCGCCCCGCTTTCCAGTGTCAGAGTCACATCGCTCTCGGTTTGGACGAACGAGCGAACTGACTCGCCGAGGCGAAGTTCCAAGTTATCGGGATAGCTGCGCGCAGCCTGCAGCAGTACCCTTTGCACATCCGCTCTGTGTCCGACCCGATACGGATGACCGAACTGGCGTCGAAACGAGTCGGTCACACGTTGACGACATATCTCGGAGCCCGAGACGCTGTCCATCAGCACAATAGCACGGGGCTCAAAGGCGATTTCCTGCATCGCGTGCTGAACGCCGAGGCGCTCGAACATGCGAAAGGCATTGGGGCCAAGTTGGATTCCGGCGCCGAATTCCCGTAACTGGGCGACGCGCTCGTAAACTCTCACAGCGAATCCATGACGAGCCAGAGCAATAGCGGCGCCCAGGCCCCCAATACCGGCACCGGCAATGACAATGGGTTCCACGATGACTGGTCCTTGGTTCTGCGTCGGGCGCGGATCAAAGCCTATTCGCCCTGGACGACAATTGTATTCTGCTGACCCAAATCCTTTTTGGCGCGAAGGTCACGCAGGCTGAGCGTAATTCTGTCGCCCGGCCTCAGAAAGTTGGCGCCGGCGAGCAATTCCGCGCGTATCGCGTCACGCCGAGGGATATCGGCGTGCAGTTGGTTCTTCAGAATATCGAATAGCTTTGGGGAACCCTGCGCGATGACACCCCCCGGCGTGCCGGTTAGAATCACATCACCGCGGCGCAACTCCATGAAGCTCGCCACATGAGTAAGCGTCTCGGCCGGTTTGTATATGAGATCCGACGAGACGGCCGATTGTCGAGCATTGCCGTTTAACCATAGCTTCAACTCCAAATGCTCCAGAGTTGCAGCAACCTCGTCGTGATCCAGTAAATACAGTACGGGCCCCGCCGGGCAGAAGGTCCGTGCACTCTTGCCCTCAAACCACTGAAAAAACGACGCGCCAAACATCGTGTCGCGCGCCGACACGTCATTGCATAGTACGACGCCCGCGACGACTGCGCCGAGGGTGTCGTCCCCAATTGTCTGGGAAGGACGCAGATCGCTACGCAGCACCACGCCGATTTCTACTTCGTAGTCGAGGAGTTGGGTGTTCGCTGGCCGGCGTACGGGATCATAGGGACCTGAGAGCGACGAACTGGCCTTCATGAATAGGAGATTTTGTTTTCGTTCGTGATGCCCCGCCTCGGCGGCATGATCGCGGTAGTTGAGACCTTGGCAGAGCAATCGAGCATCGGTAGTGATCGGCGAGCGAAGAGCGCCGCCCAAAATGCGAAGGGGCTGCCCACCGTCCAAGAGCGAGCGGTTGCGTTCAACCGCCGCAATCAGATCGCCCGTGGTCTCGGCGCGCGTGTCGAGAGGGATTATGTCGATCGATGTTTCCGGTCCTGTTGGCGCATCCCCAACAACACGGCCCCATCGGCTTTTATTACCTTCGCCGAAGCGAATGATCATGACGCCCATACGGTTTCCTTCGTTGCGGTCTGCAAAGTTGGTTGATTTACTTCAGCCATCGCCGAGGTGGCACGCTGAGCGCTTTCTTGACGCCCGCCATTCGACTCATATCAATCTTGCCTTGACGACCGAGCGCCAACATTGACCAAAGTAGGCGAAGGGAGAACTTCGGACGCAGAGCGTCCGGCAGGTCGTCGCCCCACGTCCATAGACCTCCGCGATCCAGCGGGTGATAGCCTGTGGAATAGTCGACGTTCATGACGTCGCCGTCCGCGTAATGCTCCCACTCGTCGCCGGCGGGATCCTTCCAGTAGTCGAAGAGTTGACTACCGTATTTATGCCGGCCGATGCCCCAATGGTGTCTCCAGCCCGCAGCCCGCAGAAATTGTTGACCCTGACCCAGAGAGTCAATATCGAAGGTCTCGAAGGACACGTGCAGAAGGTTGGTTGCCGGTCCGCCAAGAAGCGCAAGCGTATGGTGGTCCGCCGGCTCCGAGCCGCGATCCAGGCGCATGAAGGCAAGATTTGGCCGTCCGTCCGGAAGAGCAAACACGTCCGTCGGAATCAACCCGAAATGGTGCATGTACCACTGGATAGATCGATCAAAATCCGGGCGTTGCAGTACCACGTGACCGAGCCTGAAAACAGGACTCGGCTCGAGCGGCGGTCGCACCGTCTCGTTGACACGACGCTTGTTTCCAGGAGTGTTGAATGGGATGGGCTCGCGACGCGTTGGCAAGGTTGCGGCACGTTGAGCGCCATGAATCAAATCTACGCACAGCCCATCCGGGTCGGTGAGTCGCACCCGCGTACCACCGCCCGGTCCCTGGGCCGGTTCCAATTGTGCGCCCGTGGCTGTCGCGAGCCGATCCAGGTCGGACGAACTGCGTGCTTCAAATGCGATCCGCTCGAGGCGATCGACGTTTGAGGGAGAAATGGCTACGCAGTAGGGCTGGTCCGCGTAGCCTCGGAAGTAGCGAATACCGTCGCGCGTCTCATGGGCAATGAGACCGAAGTCCACAAGAAAACGCGCCATCGATTCAACGTCACGTCGTTCGAAAGCTACATTTGCCACCGAATCCGCACGGACGATGGGATCCGGGCGCTCGACGCGAACATATGACCGGCTGGAATCACCCATCATGCACCCCGGATGCGATCAATTACTGCGAGCGGATCCGACGGGATTTGCTGGCCACGCCACGCCACGTGCTGGTCCGGTCGTACCATCACCAGGTCGCACTCGTAGACACGCCGCGCATGCGGGTCGCGGATGCGGACCACTTCCAGTGGGACGCCGCGCTTTGAGGCGGCCTCAACAAAATCAGAAACATCGATGTCGGAAAACGCTAAAAGCGTGAAGTCTGGACCCAATAGGTCGAATATCGCTTTCCCGGTCGACAGGAATACATGTGGAGCTCGTACTCCAGGCCATGTGCTGGGTACGTAATCCTGAATTCGCCACTCCGGCTCGTTTTGTTCCCCACACACAATCGGAGAATTGCGATAGCGGTAGCCGAGCTCGATTCCGAACGCCTCGTTCTCGAGGTTTCCAAGGTCCAGAATAAGGCGCCCCAGAGTGGCTCGTGCGGCCGCGCCTTCGGCGGTATCGGCGTGGATGGTCGGGGAGCACGCCTCGGCGATCTTGAGCCGCATTGCCATGTTCTCTTCAGCGGCATCGCAGTTTGACAACGCAACCGGCCGCCGCTCCGACTCAATGGTGGCGAGAAGCTGCGGACCGCCCCAACCCTGCAAGGTAGCGGCAAATTTCCAAGCGACGTCCACGGCATCGCCAATTCCGGTGTTCATACCGTAACCGCCCGTCGGGATGAATTGATGCGTCGAATCTCCAGCCAGCCAGACGCGCCCAGACCCGAAGTGCTCGGCAACGACCAGGTGGGGGCACCATGGATTGGCTTGTATGACTTCGCATGGAAAATCCACGCCAAGAGATTCGAACAGAAATTTCTTTGGATCGATGCTTTTCGGGTCAACGCCCGGCGGAATCAAATTGTGCAGCGTGTAAATTTCCTCATCGTCCTGTGCGATCAGGGTTCCGCCGACGGGAGACTGGTAGTGCCAAGCCTGGCCATGTCGCTGCATCAGGCCCTTGGACGGCGTGCGAAAGTGAACCATGTAGAAGGGCAATACATTCCACCTACCCGTACAAGAGAAGCCCAACGAGTCACGAACTAGGCTCGAACCGCCGTCACATCCTGCGAGGAGCGCGCAGCGCACGGTTTCAGTGGCTCCGGTGGAGGTATTGCGAATGGTCGCGGTCACACCGTCGGCATCTTGCGTCTGGCTCTCGAAAGCCCACCCAAACCGAAGATCCACGAGCGGGCAGGATTCGAGGATCTCACGCAGCGCCGGTTCGAGTACGACCTGACTCAGGCGCATGTTAGGTTCGAGCGGTTGAGAGCCATCGTTTCGTGCGCGAATGTTGTCGCGCCATTTATGAACGTTGGCGTAGTCGAATCGCGCCAGCTCCCATTCCGATAGGCGCGTAACCCAGGAGACATCCATGCAATGGTCTCGAGGAACCGCAACGTCGCGAATCTTGTCCGCTACCCCTAGGCGCCGGAAGTGCTCCATGCTGCGGCCGTTTGTGACGTCCATCTTCGGATGTCGCGTCGTTGTTGGATTACGCTCCACGACGAGCGTGCGGATGTTCCGTTTTTGCAACGCGAGCGCCATCGTGAGCCCGACGGGCCCCCCTCCGACGACGAGCACCGGTACATTGATCATTCGCCGCCCCTCCCTTCTTGCCGACTAGCCACATTTCGGCCTGTGCTGGATTGATGCCACAAATTATGATCATTGTCTAGAAAAACTTTACCGACGTGAAGTTTTCGTTGACAGCGGCGGGGACCGAGCTTAGCTTAGCCTTCGATCTCAGCGAAGACGGGGGGGCAATGAGCAAGGTAATCATCAGTTGTGCTGTCACCGGCGCGGTCCATACGCCGACCATGAGTCCGCATCTGCCCATCACTCCTCAGGAGATCGCCGGCCAGGCGATTGAGGCAGCACAGGCGGGAGCGGCTGTTTTGCACCTGCACGCGCGCAACCCGAGGACGGGTAAGCCGACCCCCGACCCGGAAGTATTTATGCAGTTTCTGCCGCAGATTGCGGAGGCCACGGACGCGATCGTCAACATAACAACCGGCGGCGGCCAGGGCATGTCGCTGGATGACCGACTCGCCGCGCCGCTTCGGGCCGCCCCGGAACTGTGTTCGCTCAACATGGGATCGATGAATTTCGGAATGTATCCCATGCTAGCGCGCTATAAAGAGTTCAAGCACGACTGGGAGGAGCCTTACCTCGAGTCATCGCGAGACTGGATATTTAAGAACACCTTCAAGGACATTGAATGCATTCTCGAGCAGCTCGGGCGAGGGCACGGTACCAGGTTCGAGTTTGAGTGCTATGACTCCGCTCACCTCTACACGCTGGCACATTTTCTAGATCGCCGTTTGGTCGAACCACCGCTGTTCGTGCAGTCTATCTTCGGCATTCTGGGCGGAACGGGTGCGGACACTGAGAATCTACTGCATGCCAAGCGAATCGCCGATAAGCTTTTTGGCACTCAATATTGTTGGTCCGTCATGGCAAGTGGCCGGCATCAAATTCCATTCGTGACCATGGGAGCGCTGAACGGCTCGCATGTGCGAGTGGGCCTCGAGGACTCCCTATATGCTGGAAAGGGAAAGCTGGCCACATCCAATGCGGAACAGGTGAGGTTGATTCGCTCGATCTTAGAACCGCTTTCTCTTGAAATTGCCTCGCCGGACGAGGCGCGGACTATTCTGGGCCTGAAGGGGCGCGACCAGGTGCGCTTTTAGTTATGCAGCAGAATGCCAATCATCAAGTCTATTTGAAGTCTCGGCCTGCCGGAATTCCACAAGCGGAGAATTTTTCGCTGCGAGAAACGGAAGTGCCGCGGCTCGAGGAAGGTGAAATCCTGATTCGAAACCATTACCTCTCTGCCGATCCCGCAATGCGGGGGTGGATCAGCGACGTCGGGGGATACTGGCCTCAGATTGCGATCGGCGAAACGATGCGTGCCTTTGCCGTTGGCGAAGTCATTGAGTCCCGCCGGCCGGAATACGAAATTGGCGACCGCTTAATGGGGATATTTGGGTGGCAGGAGTATTCCGCCGCTACCGACAAACACGTTTTATTGAAGGTGGCTGATGCGGATCTCCCCTTGTCGCTTTATTTGGGTGTCCTGGGGTTAAATGGTTTGACCGCCTATTTCGGTCTGCTGGAAGTGGGCGGCCCGAAGGAGGGCGACACCGTTGTCGTGTCGACGGCAGCGGGAGCCGTTGGTTCGTGTGCTGGCCAGATAGCGAAGCTTCGAGGTTGCCGCACCGTTGGAATTACCGGCGGGCCGGCTAAGGTCCGTCAATGCGTCGATGAGTTTGGATATGACGTGGCTATCGACTATAAGTCAAGCGTCAAACTTGACGACGAGTTGCAGGCGGCATGCCCGAACGGAGTGGATATTTACTACGATAATACCTCAGGACCCATCAGCGACGCGGTGATGCGACACCTTGGTATCGGCGCCCGTGTCGTGATTTGTGGAACTGCGGCCTATTCGAGCTGGAATCCATGGAATGCGGGTCCCAGACCGGAGCGGCACCTGATCGTCAAGCGGGCTAGCATGCGCGGGTTTTTGGCGACGGACTATGCGGCACAGTTTCCCGAAGCGGTTCGCACACTCGCCGAATGGGTGAGGCGGGGCAAGGTTCGGTACGCAGAGGAAATCCTGGAGGGCATCGAGAAGGCACCGGAGTCGATTCAAAGGCTCTACCGCGGCGAACATACGGGAAAACTTCTCATACGTCTCCCGTCCGCCGAGTTGTAACTCCGGGCTGTCTCGGCCGCTGGGAGTTCCGGTTCAACAGGTTGCGTGCCGGCCGTATCAGCCGGCTTGGCGCTGACGGCGGCGCCGCGTCGGTTCCCACAATCCTGTGTCGTTCTTCCCTTCAATTTAGGCGATAATCACAGGATCATGAAAGACAGCAAAATCTCTCGAGATCCGGGCCCGGTTCGTAGCCGGGCGAAGCCCACGAGTCGTCGCGCTCGCCCCAAGAGGAAACGTCGCGAGCAGCAGCGCGCAATCGATACTCGTGCGATCATTCTCGAGGCCGCACTGACAGAATTTGCGCAGCGGGGATTCGACGGGGCGAGCACACGGCGGATGGGCGATCGAGCCGGAATTCAGCATCCTTTAATTACCTACCACTACCGTACGAAGGACATCCTATGGCGTGCCGTGGCGGAGTATGCATTCGCGGAAATCGGGGAGACATGGGATATTCGCATTCCGCCCGATTCGTCCCTTAGCGCCGTCGATCGGGTGCGAGAAGAGTTCCGTGCATTTCTGCAGTTCACCATACAGCACGTAGATTTTCACCAGTTCATGCTGTGGGAGAGCATGCCAGGAAGCCCGCGCTTGAAATGGCTCGTAAAGAATATGCTGCAACCGACAATGAATCGGTTGGTGCCGCATATCGCGGAGGCTCAGGCGGACGGCGACTTGCCCGCGGGCGATCCAGTCCTTCTCTACTACATGCTCATCGGATGTATGTCCGTGCTCTCATCTTTGCGTGGTGAAATTCGCGCAACGTCGGGGCTCGACTTGACGGACTCGGCTGTAACGGAGTCCTACTGGCGGCTTGTGGACTCCACAATATTCGGACGCTGAAGCCAAAGCAGAGTCGCAGCGCTCGGCCTCACTAAATGCGTGGATCGCGCCGGTGCTGCAATGCGTGCCCGCTCGAGCAGAAGAGCCCCGCTGGGCGAATACTCAAAGTCGCCGCCAATTTCCTGCCCGGCAATCAAAAAATGTTGCGCTTAGCTGCATAGACTCCACGGCCGAGTTGCGGCAATCGCAAATCGTCAGCTGAAATCCCATCGAGAGCGCCCATCCGGGGCGGATTCGGACCTCAAGGGCCGCTGACAATAGGGTAGCGAGCGTTTTTCATTGTCATTAAAACTTTACATCGGTGAAGTTTAGTATTAACATCGCGCCAAAGCGCAAGGATTATCGCCACTGCGGCGTTAGACATGGCGGCACAGCCATCACGTAACGGGGGAAGTCGAGTATGCGAAGTCACTACTGGGCGGGGGCAAGCCTCATATCAATTCAATTGTTGGCCTGTGGTTCCATACGAGCCGCAGACACAGCTGCTGGTGCCGCGGAGGAGACCAATCAACTTGAGGAAGTCGTCGTCACCGCGGAGAAGCGCTCCGAGAGGGCCCGCGACGTACCGATGTCGATCACCGCGGTCACTGCCGAGCAACTCGAGAAGCAAGGCGTCGTGGCGGTGTCTGACCTGACCAAACTCGTCCCCGGCTTTACCTACCAGCCGAGCGACTACGGCACGCCGATCTATACCATTCGCGGCATCGGCTTCAAGGATGTCGCCGTGGCAGTGGCGCCGACCGTCAGCGTTTATGTGGACCAAGTCCCCGTGCCCTATTCCGCGATGACGGCAGGCGCCGCCTTCGACCTGGACCGACTCGAGGTCCTTAAAGGTCCGCAGGGCACGTTGTTTGGTCAGAACTCGACCGGCGGAGCAATGAACTTCATTGCCGCCAAACCAACCGACCACCTCGAAGCGGGAGCCGATGCCACGTACGGTCGATTCAATGAAGCGGACGTGCAGGGGTTTCTCAGCGGTCCTATCTCGGATACCGTGTCGGCCCGAGTGGCGGTGCGAACCGAGCAGCGAGATGCCTGGCAGATGAGTGAAACCCGCAACGCCAAGCTTGGGGTGCGCGACTTCTCGACCGGCCGACTCCTTCTCGATTGGAAGCCGAGGCAAGATCTGCGTTTCGAATTCAACGCGAATGGCTGGCTCGACAAGAGCGACACGCAGGCCGCACAGTTCGTCCAATTTGCGCCCACGGTGCCGGGTGGCTATCAGGACTTGGCGCCGGCGCTATCGAAGTATGTCCCCGCCCGAAACGATGCGCGCGTCGCAGACTGGGACCCAAACACGAACTTCAGGCGCGATGACAGTTTCCACCAATTCTCATTGCGCGCGGACTGGGATTTAAACGATGCCATGACGCTGACCTCCATCACCGCGTGGTCTGATTTCAAGCAGCACGCGCCAGTCGACTCCGACGGCACCGACTTGGATAACTTCCTCCTGACCATCCGTGCTGCGATTCAATCATTCTCTCAGGAACTGCGGCTCGCAGGCGCGACGCCCGAAAAGAGGATGCGATGGATGATCGGAACCAGCTATCAGGATGACAAGGCTCGTGACGACCAGGAGGGAAACTACACTGCATCCAATTCCGGCATCGGCCCTTTGCGCTACCACGACTTCATCAATGCCAATCACCAGAAAATCGATACCAAAGCGGCCTTTGGCAGTCTCGACTTCAAGCTTTCGGACACTTGGTCGGCGCAATCCTCGGTGCGGTACACAAAATACGACAATCACTTTCTGGGGTGTCTGTTCGATCCCGGCGATGGAGAGCTCGCGGCGGCGTTCTCCCAAATCGCCTCGGCACCCATCGCACCAGGAGCGTGCGTCACACTCAACCCCACCAACTTCGCGGCCGTCCCTATCGTCTCGAAGAATCTAGACGAATCCAATGTGTCCTGGCGGGCGGGTTTGAATTGGAAACCTTCACAGGAGAGCTTGTACTACGTCAATGCCACCAAAGGCTTTAAGGCGGGCAGCTTCCCCACCGTTCCCGGTCTCTTTCCGAATCAGTTTGACCCGATCAAGCAGGAGTCGGTTCTCGCCTACGAACTAGGAACGAAGCAGACTCTGCTGTCGCACTCACTGCAAGTCGATGCCGCCGCCTTTTACTATGACTATAAGGACAAGCAGCTCATCGGCTACATCACGACGGCATTCGGCAATCTTCCAGGTCTCGTCAGCATCCCGAAATCGCGCGTCGTGGGCGGGGAATTGAACGTGACCTGGAAGCCCCTTTCAAGCCTGACCGTAACCGCTGGCGGCACCTATGTTGATTCTAGGGTCACCGATAATTTCACGACTAACGACCCTCTAAACAATCAGGTGAACATCGAGGGCGAGGCTTTTCCGAACACCCCCCGGTGGCTGTTCACCGGAGATGTCGAATATGACTTCCATTTGCGCAACGGCATTGCGGCGTATGTCGGCGCCAGCGACTCCTACAAGGGTGCGAGCTTCGCCGCCTTTGGTGAGGTGCCTCTTTACACCTTGCACTCCTACTCGCTGGCGGACCTGCGAGCCGGAATCAATTCGGGGAACTGGCGCGTCGAGCTGTGGGGTCACAATGTGACTAACAAGTTCTATGCGCAAACGGTGACGCATGTGGTTGATACGGTCGCACGCATTGCCGGCATGCCTGCAACCTATGGGATAACGGTCGGCTACCGCTTGAAGTAAGAATACACCATCAAACACGGTGCATGAAGGGCCTGGCAACACGGAGAAGACGATCATGGGCGAGACAGCCACCACAAGCGCTCTGATACAGCTCACCGAGGAGTACTATCGGCGCGCGGACGCGGGCCAAGCCGATGTCCTGGATTTATTCACTGAAGACGTCGAGCTCTTCTTCCCGAAGTTCGGCGTGCGGCGCGGCAAGGCGGCGTTCGGGGAGCTGGCGACGGGACTCTTGGGGTCACTAAAGTCGATTGTCCACGACAAGCCGGGTCTTAAGTGCATAGCGGTGGGCCGCACGGTTTTTGTGGAAGGCACTACCCGCGGTGAGACGCGCGACGGAACCCTATGGGAAGGCGGCAAAACGCCGGGCGGCAGATTCTGCAGCATATTCGAGTTTCGCAACCGCTTGATATCTCGCATGTACATCTATTTGGATCCCGACTACGGCAGTGCCGATCGCGGTCGGTTCCTGTGGCCGGACACTGCCGCGCAACATTGGTAGTGGTCTCGAAATGGATTCATTGGAAGGAAAGACTGCCATCATTACCGGTGCGGCGCGGGGCCAGGGAGCCGCCGAGGCGCGACTCTTTGTCGCCGAAGGAGCGAACGTCGTACTCACCGACGTCAATGTCGAGGGAGCCGCACTAGCCGCAGAGCTTGGCGAGCGCGCGCACTTCATGGTGCACGATGTCGCAGACGCGGCGGCATGGAAAGCGGTGGTGGCGGCAACGATCGGAAGATTCTCGCGGCTGGATATTCTCGTCAACAATGCCGGTGTCTACCGGCCGGCGCCGTTGCGAGACACCGATGAGGCACTCTGGGACCTGCACTACCGGGTCAATCAACTCGGCGTGTTTTTGGGGATGCGCTCGGTGCTCGATGCCATGGTGGTCTCGGGCGGCGGCTCCATCATCAATGTCTCGTCCAATGCCGGGATGAAGAATGTGGGCGGCATGTTTGCCTACGCGACCAGCAAATGGGCGGTACGCGGGATGAGCAAGCTCGCGGCGACGGAACTGGCGCCGTCCAAGATTCGCGTCAACTCAATTCACCCAGGACTGATTGATACGCCGATGCTGGGTGCCAATGATGCCGAGCGAATGAAGATGTTCGAAGCGATGATCCCCCTTGGACGCGTGGGCTCGGTCGATGAGGTATCACGGCTGGTGACGTTCTTGGCCTCGGACAGTGCGAGCTACATCACCGGCGCGGAAATCACCATCGACGGCGGCATTGGCTGATATCTGTCCCGTGCATTAGCTATAGGGGGAGGCTTTCATGGCAAGGTTGGCAGGTCGAATCGCGTTGATAACGGGCGGAGCGCGCGGGATAGGCCGGGCCACCGCCGAGCTATTCGCGGCAGAAGGCGCTCGTGTGATTGCAACGGATGTTGGCGAACCCTCGCCCGCGTTCACTGACCCAAACATCACCTTTTCTCATCTGGATGTGGCAAGCGAAAGCGATTGGAAGTCCGTCGTCGCGGGCATCATCGTGAACCACGGATCGATCGACATACTCGTCAATAACGCCGGAATTGGCGGCTCGCAGGCGGTAATCGATCGGGAAGCCTTGGTCGACTGGAATCGAGTCGTCGCTGTGAACCAGACGGGGGTCTTCCTCGGAATGCGGGAGGTCATTCCCCACATGCGCGCCCGTCGGCGTGGGTCGATTGTCAATTTCTCCTCCATCTGGGGTATTTCCGCGGTGGCTGGTGCAGCGGCCTATCATGCAACCAAGGGGGCCGTTCGCCATCTGACCAAGAATGCGGCCGTGACTTACGCAACAGACGGAATTCGCGTGAACTCCATTCATCCCGGTATCGTTGCGACTCCGATGGTGTTGGACGAGCAGCCCAAGAGCGTCAGTGACGCCGTGATTGCCGCCACGCCGATGAAGCGCATGGCGCAACCGCGAGAGCTTGCCTACGGGTGCCTTTTTCTGGCGAGTGACGAATCAAGCTTCGTCACGGGCGCAGAATTGGTCATCGACGGCGGGTATTTGGCGCAATGACCAGCGCGAGACAACGCTGGGACCGGCAGCATCCCGCCTTTAAGGTCTGTTGGTACGCGAGGCAGAATGGCTGACGGCGCGGACCAAGCTTCGGCCGCCGATATCGCGGCCCGGGTGGAGGCGTTTATTCGCGACGTTGTCGTCTCGTTCGAGCACGATTCGAGATGGGGTAGCCACGGCCCATCCGGCGAACTCGTCAGGGAGCTACGCACCCGGGCCGCGGCGGCGGGTGTGCTGACGCCGCATGTTCGCCCCGATGGCAGTCATCTCGATCACCGAAGTACAGCACTCGTTCTACGCGCAGCAGGACTGTCACCGCTTGGACCCACCGCAGTCAATGTGGGCGCTCCGGATGAAGGGAACATGTATTTGCTCGGCAAGATCGGAACGCCCTCGCAGAAGGAGAAATTTCTTGCGCCGCTCCTGTCGGGGCAAGCACGCTCGGCATTTCTCATGACCGAACCCGCGGCAGACGGCGGCGCCGGGTCCGACCCTGCCATGCTGCAGACGACGGCACGCCCCGAAGGATCGGACTGGCGCATCACGGGACGTAAAGCCTTCGTGACCGGCGCGCAGGGGGCTTCATTCGGCATCGTGATGGCGAAAACGGAAGCCGCTGCGACGATGTTTCTGGTCGATTTTGCACAGCCCTCGGTCGTGGTCGAGCGGGTGCTGGACACGATTGACAGTTCCATGCCGGGTGGACACGGCATGGTGGCTCTCAATGACGTCCGAGTTGCCGGAGACTGCGTCCTTGGAGAAGCCGGCGCTGGGTTCTCCTACGCCCAAGTTCGCCTCGCTCCCGCACGCCTGACCCACTGTGCGCGCTGGCTAGGCGCTAGCCTGCGGGCGCAAGAAATCGCGACGGAATACGCGGTTCGGCGGCAGGCCTTTGGGCGGACTCTGATCGATCACGAGGGAGTGGGGTTTATGCTCGCGGACAATCTCATTGAATTGAAGCAAGCCGAACTGATGATCGACTGGTGCGCTGGGGTGCTCGACGCGGGAGCTGCTGGCGGCAGCGAATCAGCGATGACGAAGGTCGCCGTATCCGAAGCCTTGTATCGTATCGCCGATCGCTGTGTTCAAGTGATGGGCGGTACCGGCGTCACGCAAGACACGGTCGTCGAGCAGGTTTTCAGGGAGATGCGGGCGTTCAGGATCTACGATGGCCCCACTGAGGTTCACAAGTGGTCGATCGCAAAGCACATTAAGCGCAATGAGCTCAAGCGGTGCCTCGCATGAGCGGCGACGATGAGTTGAGTGGCACCTCGGCGGTGCGTGAATCGCATCGCTTTGATGTGGAACGCCTGAAGGGATGGCTTGAAGAGAACGTCGCGGAATTTCGGGGCCCGCTAACCGTCGAGCAATTCAAGGGTGGCCAGTCCAATCCGACCTACAAACTTGTGACGCCCGCCAAGACTTATGTCCTGCGACGCAAGCCGCCGGGAACGACGCTTCAAGGCGCTCACGCCGTGGATCGCGAGGCAAGAGTGCTGCGGGCCCTCGAGCCTACTGGCTTCTCCGTGCCGAATGTCTATGGGGTGTGCACGGACGACCAGATCATTGGCACATGGTTCTATGTGATGGACTGTGTGACGGGTCGAAACGTCTGGGACGCGACGTTTCCACAAGTTAAGCGCGAAGAGCGTCCGCGATACTTCGATGCCATGAACGGAGCAATCGCTCACCTCCATTCCATTGATTTCCGGAACATCGGGCTCGCGGATTTCGGAAAGGCGGGCAACTACCTTGAACGTCAGATTGGGCGCTGGACCAAGCAATACCTGACCGATTCCGACGGCGGCCGCGATCCGTACTTGGATCGGCTGATTGAATGGCTCCCGGCGCATATCCCGGCAAGCGATGAAACGGCGCTGATACATGGCGATTTTCGAGTGGACAATCTCATTTTCCATCCCTCGGAACCGCGGGTTGTAGCAGTTCTCGACTGGGAGCTTTCGACGCTTGGGCACCCTCTTGCCGATTTCGCCAACCACGTGATGATGTACCGGATGCCGCCAACGCTCATTGCCGGCCTTTTTGGCGCGGACCTTGAGGCGTTGAACATACCGAGCGAGTCCGAGTATGTGGCAGCCTACTGTCGGCGAACTGGGCGGGACGGTATCGACTATCTCGACTTCTTCATTGCCTTCAATTTGTTTCGACTAGCGGCAATCGTTCACGGAATCAAGGGACGATTGATTCGCGGCAATGCGTCCTCGGCACATGCTGAAAAGATGGTGACTGCACTACCGGTTATTGCACAACGTGCCTGGGAACAGGCTCTCGGGGCGCGCCCATGAGTGACCGTGTGGTAGCGGTGAAAGAGGCGATCGGCGCGTTTGTAGCGCGGCATTATCAAACGATCAGTAGTCGGGTTTCGGATTGGCTTCAATTGCCTTCACACAGACAGTGTGCGCTAACACCCCGTGAGGCCGCGGGCCATTCCTGATGGTGCAGCTGCCGTATCTGCAGCCATTCATTGGCTAGGGACAACTCGGATATGTGCCTCCCTACGATCTCTGAGGTTTGGTTCGTTTCTATCCAGCAGACGGCTCTTACCTTCGGCTTCCTCACCGACACGATTGCGATCGACAAGGTGCTCATGGGACAGGGGGGGGTTGGTTCCGACGACTATAAATCTTCGCCCGGTCTTGTCATCGACTCGTTCCTGGTTAGGTGCTTAGTACTGACATTGGGAGTCTGCTCAGCATTTGCGACACTCGCTGATCCGCCGGGCTCGTCCACGGCGCCTGCGCAGCAGGAATTGATTCTAGCGCTAGAACCGCAAAGTCAGCCTGCGGCGGGCGCGATCGTGCAAGAGGCTGCGCCTCCACCGACGCGGGCAACCATGGATACGTCTACTGTCGACGGCCATGAGCACGCTGCCGCCAGCCTTTCGGCAGCGAGTCCGGAGGCGGCCTTCCAGGAGGTCATCGTCACCGCAAGACGCCGCGAGGAAGATCTGCAAACCATCCCCCTTTCCGTCAGCGCGTTCAGCGCCGATGAGCTCCATGCGGGCAATATTACATCGGCGCAGGAGCTGTCGATGTTCGTGCCCACGTTAGTGATCAACAACAACGCCGGCCTTGGGTCCGCGTTTGTATTGCGTGGCCAGGGTACCGTGCAAGCCGCGCAACCTGGGGTTTTGGCTTACTTTGCGGAGGCACCCATGATCAGCGCTCCGACCGCGCTAGGGCTGGTACAGGGTGGCCTAGCCGCTGGACAGTTCTACGACCTGCAGAGTGTCGACGTGCTCGAAGGTCCGCAGGGGACGTTGTTCGGCCGAAACACGATCGGCGGAGCGGTGCTGATCATTCCCCAACTGCCGACCAATCGACAGGAAGGCTACAGTCTGATGACCGTCGGCGCGTACGATTGGCGCGAGTTCGAGGCTGCCGTGAACGTACCAGTTGTGGCGGATAAGCTGATGCTCCGCGCAGCCTGTGATGTCTCAGCCCGCGAGGGCTACACGCGAGACGTTGGGCCCTACTTCCCGGGCCGGGATTATGACAACCTGAACCACCACTCGCTGCGCCTTTCCGCACTCTGGCGTCCGGTCCGTCAGTTCGAGAACCGTCTGGTTGTCGCGGGTTACTACCGTGATCAGAATGGTCAGGGCGGAAGCCTGCTCGCCGTTAACCCGAACAGCCTGGCTACTGCGGCCTATCCCTCGATCTCCGATTACCAGAACGAACAACAGGCCCGCGGACCGCGTCGCACGTCCTTGTCGACCTCGCAAGTTGACCGGGAACTCACCTACGGCTTTTTCGACATCGCCCGGTGGATGTTGAACGATCAACTCACGCTCAGGAATATTGCGGCGTACCAGGCCGACAAGAACACAGACGGTTTGTTTGACTCCGACTACAGCCGCTTCGTGCTGCAAGATGTCTCTTCTCGGCATAGCTGGGCTGGCACGGGACAACAGTACAGCGAGGAAGTGCAACTGAGCGGACTATCATTGCAAGGGCGTCTGCAATGGGTCGGTGGCGCCTACTTCCAGTACAACAGACCGACCGACACGCCGGAGCTTGACGTCACCGAACCCATCCAACAGGCGAATGGCTCGTTTGCGCCAACTATGATTATCGCTCAGGGAGGAACCACTGAGCGATCCTATGCCGCCTACGGACAAGCCAGCTACGAGTTGGCGAGTCTGTCGCCCATCCTCAAAGGGCTGAAGGTTACCGCTGGCTACCGCTACACGTGGGATCTCGAGTCCGCGTTCAGCAATTTGTACATTCCACAATTCGGCAATGCCTGCGCGCTCACCTCGGGCTCTACTCCAAACTGTACGCTGACCTCGTCAGCACTATTCCAGGCGCCTACCTGGACGTTGGCCCTCGAGGACCAGATCGGTTCTCATACTTTCGTCTACGTCACCGGGCGGCGCGGCTACAAGAGCGGCGGCTTCAACCTTCTTACGCCCCTGCAGTCTCTCTACAGCCATTACCAGCCCGAACATGTTACCGATGTGGAGGTCGGTTTGAAGTCCGATTGGAACCTGCTTGGCATGCCAATACGCAGCAACGTCGATGCGTTCCATGCCGACTATGCCGATATTCAGCGCATCGTCGCCGTGCAAGCCAACGGCATTACCACGGCGGTTGTCGAGAATGCCGCTGCCGCCACCATCGAGGGCATCGAGCTGAGGAGCGTGGCCAGGCCGACGAACCTGATCGACCTGTTTCTGAATTATTCATACCTGAACGCCAGGTACACCCGGTACATTTCGCCGCTCGCCGGGGACCTGTCGGGACTAACGTTTCCGTTCACGGCCAGGAACAAGGTCAGCCTGGGTGCCAGCTACGGCCCGCCATTGGCCCCGGGACTTGGAGAACTCTCAGTGTCGGCGAACTATTCCTTTCAGTCTTCGACCAATGGCGGGCCCGACTTCGCTCCTTCAAATGAAATGGCTGGCTATGGCCTGGTAAATCTGAGGGTAGAATGGAGCCGGGTCATGGCTTCGGCTTTTGATGTCTCTCTGTTCGTGACCAACGCCACAGACAAGGTATACGAAGTCAAGGAATCCGGGACGTACAACGCCAACGGCGTCACAGGAGCGGTCTATGGCGAACCGCGGATCATCGGCGCGCAGCTCCGGTACCGTTGGGGAACGAGGCCATAGCGAGATCGAAGACCTCCTCTTGAGGGGAGGGTGCGTTTCGCCGGAAACGAGGGTCATCGTGTCTGTTCTGTCAATCGATACTGCCCTATGAATCTGTGACCACCACTCCTGCAAATTTAGAGTTTGGCCGGTTCCAGATCAGCATTGATCGGCGCGAGCTACTCGCTGGTGGACGAGTCGTGGAGCTTGGTGCGCGCGAATTCGACTTGCTCCTGGTTTTGGTGGAGGCTCCTGGTAGCGTGATCAGCAAAGACGAGCTGATGATGCGCGTGTGGCCAGGCCGGGTGGTCGAGGAGGGCAGTCTTCAAACTGCCATTTGGGCATTGCGTAAAGCTTTAGGTGGGCAGCGCGATCTCATTCGAACCGTCACCGGCCGTGGCTACCAATTCACCGGCCAAATCCGGCAACGAACAGAACCGGACGGCAAGCCTGGATGGACGAGCAACCTGCCCGCCTCGGCTTCGGAATTGATCGGACGCGAGACGGCGCTTACGGCAGTAACGTCTTTAGTATTGCAGCATCGGTTGGTGACTTTGGCCGGCGCCGGCGGCATGGGGAAAACGCGCCTGGCCATCGAGGCCGCTCGAGAACTGCTCTCCCACTTCGCCGATGGTGTGTGGTTCGCCGACCTTGCGCCGCTTACCGATCCAGAAGTGGTTCCTGCAACTGTCGCCATGGCGCTGGCCCGCATCCGGGGCGAAATTCCACCAGCCATGCTGTCCAGTGCCGTGGAGGCGAAGCAGTTTCTGCTGGTTCTGGACAATTGCGAACACGTGATCGGCGTAGCTGCCCGAACCGTCGACGAGCTGATGCGAGCCGGTGCCAAGGTGCGCATCCTTTGCACCAGCCGCGAACCCCTGCGGGCCGAGGGTGAATGGGTCTACCAGGTGCAACCGCTGGATGTATCGCCCGAATATGCCGGACCTCCGGAAAACGCTCTCAGTACGGGTGCGGCACGCCTGTTTGTCAGGCGCGCGGCGGCGGGACAACCGGGTTTCAAGCCGACTCCTGAAACGGCAGCCACAATAGCTGCGATTTGCAGACGTCTCGACGGCATGCCCTTGGCCATCGAATTGGCAGCAGCGCGGGCGGCGGTTCTCGGCGTACATGAATTGGCGCGTCGCCTGGACAATCGCTTCAGGTTATTGAATGGCGGCAAACGAACTGCGCTGGCGCGGCATCAGACGCTTCGTGCCACTCTGGACTGGAGCTATGAGCTTCTTGAAGAGGCTGACCGGCTGGCGATGTGCCGTCTGGCAATCTTCGTCAGCGGCTTCACTTTCGACGCCGCGTGCACGGTGCTGTCCGACAAGGTGCACACGGAGCAACCCGAGGAGGCTGATCGAGTTGCAAGCCTGGTTGCGAAGTCCGTGCTGGCCATCGAGGACCGTGGTGCCACCGTCCGCTATCGAATGTTGGAAACTACGCGCGCATATGCGCTGGAAAAGCTGGTGGAGCGTGGTGAACTGCAACAGATGTCGCGCCGGCACGCCGAATACAACCTGTTGTTCTTCAAAAAAGCGATGGAGATGTGGCGAATAGGGGAGGAACGGGTGCTTTCCGCTGATACCTGTTCGTTCATTGACGATGCCCGGGCGGTGTTGGACTGGGGCTTTTCTCCCGACGGCGACGCCGGCCTGGCCGCGGAGCTGACAATTACGCTGGCGCCCTTGTGGATGCAGTTGGCTTTGATGGGCGAACAGCTCAAACGTTCGGACCAAGCACTGCACGCAATTGGCAAGGACGACTCCGTGCGCGAAATGCGGCTCACCGCTTTGCGCGCCGATGCCCTGGGTTTTACCCGTGGATATGACTCGGAAGGTGAAGCGACTTGGAACGATGCGCTGAATAAGGCCCGGCAGGTCGGTGACCGGGAGTATCAGCTTGCTGCCTTGTTCGCGCTGAACGCCAGATGTCACGCCCGTGGAGATTTTCGCTCGGCCCAAAAACACGTGGAGCGATTTCTGGAATTGGCGGAGGCCGGTAACGAAACGTCTGAGAAGAACCAGGGCGATATCATCATGGCCTTCCTGCTCCTTTTCATGGGTGAGCACGCCAAAGCGAGACGCCACGTCGACGCCATCGTCGGCCGCAGCAAATCGCGGCATTACCGTCTTCCATTCCTGTATTACTTCGACGAATCGGCCCACCTGGCCCTGCTTGGGTTCATTCTCTGGTTTCAGGGATTTCCAGACCAGGCGCTGAAAGCAATCAAGGCACGGCTCGATTCGCTCGCTGACAATACAATTTTGCGCGCCGACGCTCTGGCGCTGTTGAGCTGCCAGATTGCCCTGTTGACCGGGGATTTTCTCGAGGTAGAAAGATGTCTGGCCCTGTTGCGGGAGATGTCCCTGTCACTGGGGCCCTGGTATCACGCCTGGATTCGATACATTGACGCCAAGCTGTGCATACGGCGAGGGGACGCAGAGCACGGTGTGCCGGTGTTGCGCGCCGCACTCTTTGAGCTGAGCACCAGACTGGGCATCAAGAGTTGGCGGACGTTCGTCATCGGCGCGCTGACCGAGGGCCTGGGCGACCTGGGGCAATTTGACGAGGCACTCGCCGTGATCGACAAGGAGCTCACGTTTGGAGACAGCAGCGGAATACAGCTTCATACGCCTGAGCAGTTGCGCATCAAGGGTGAGTTAATCCTGTCGCGGGATGCCCCTAATATGCCAATGGCCGCCGAGGTCTGCTTCGCGCAGGCTATCGAACTGGCTGCGACGCAAGGTGCGCTGTCCTGGGAACTCCGTGCCGCCACCAGCCTCGCGCGCCTACGGGTTCGGCAAGGGAGAGAGCAAGACGCTATGGCGATCCTGCAACCGGTGTTTGACCGATTCACCGAAGGGTTTGGAACTTCCGATCTACGATTGGCACGCAGCGTTCTGGACGGCTTGAGCCGCTCCCAGTGTGCCGGGGTGGGCGTCATCCCGCTCTTCAACGCCCCCTAACGCCCAACAAGGGCTGATTCTACAGCGGTTATTGGCGACTCTTGCGTGGCAACGCAGTGCTTGGACGAAGCAGAGAACGTCCGCTTTTTTTGAGAACATTTGAGATCGCGACAATGACTTGAGAGGCGTCCTGGCGCTACTTTGTCAACCGTTGCTTCATTGCGGAACTTCCCGGCAGGAGTAAGCCCGTGTACGACACCCGCGCCAACCTTTCCATTACCGTTCGCGAAAAGGTTGTACCGTTGATACAGGCCCGGGTTGCCGACGGCATTGATCTGCTCACCCAGGTTAAATACGCGCACTGGAATGTAAAGGGCCCGCATTTCCTTACCCTGCACCAGTTGTTCGACCGCCTGGCCGAAATCGTAGCGGAACTAGTGGATCTCCTGGCTGAGCGGCTGGTTGCCTTGGGGGGGCGCGTTTGCGGTACTGCCCGTATGGTGGCGAGCCAGTCCACCCTGGCCGAGTTCCAGTTGGACGCCATCGATGGCCTGGAAATGGTCGCCGCAGTCGCCAACCAATTGGCGGCATTTGGAAAAACTGTGCGTGTCAATATCGTCGACGCCACCAAGCTTGGTGATAGCAATACCGCAGATCTCTTCACCGAGGTCTCGCGTGAAATCGACAAGCAACTGTGGTTAGTCGAAGCTCATTTGCAGGCCGGCTGCTAGATGCAATGATGAAGCAGCACCTCCGACCAATGGAAGGGGCCGAAAACTTTGGGGCAATCGGGGATCATTCATCGCTGGTGCGGTCCGCCTCCATCAGGCTGCCGTTCTTCTCCACTGCAATTTGCCATACCCGTGGGTTATCGGCGCTGATACCTTCTTTCCTTGAGGCACGCCGCTAGAGGCTACGAATGGAAACTCACGCTGACGAGAGGTTGGCCGTTTCGACGATCGCTCTGGGACGGTCGCACGATTGGGTGCATCACGTCATTAGCCTGCTGGATGCGGCCATGCATCAGCTCTATCGCACGGAAAATACAGCCCACGAGACGATACTCAAAGCCGCCTCATTGCTACGACAGCAGATAGATCCGCCAACTGCGAGAGACGTTCCCAACGAAAGGGGGCGCTTGTTGGCCTGGCAGGTGCGCAAGGTGCGTGACTATATTGATAGTCATATCGCAGGGCCGGTACTCGTCACGGATCTCTGCGCGCTCGTTCAGCGCAGCGACGCACACTTCTCCCGCTGCTTCAAGCGCAGCTTCGGGGAGTCACCGCACGCTTTCCTGGTGCGACGTCGCGTGGAATTGGCAGCTCAATACATGCTGACGACCGATGCGTCCTTGAGTGACATTGCGCTTCGGTGCGGCTTCAGCGACCAGGCGCACTTGTGCAAGCACTTTCGGCAGGCCGCAGGCCAGACCCCCGCGGTCTGGAGACGTGCACACAGGTTACATCACGATGAAGACGAGAGTTTGCCTGTGGAGCGTTTTGCGACAGCCTCGCACAACGGCACGCCCGTCCCAGCTGGACAGACTGCTGATGCAGCCAGGATCCTCCTGCCGACCCCGCGAGTCTCGCGCGATCGAAGCGGACTCACCCAATCCCGAGCGTTCTCGCCCGAGCCATTACTCCGTATCGATTCGTGACGTTCAGCTTGATATGGGTATTGTGGGGGTGCCGCTTGAGCGTGCGGATCGCGTGCACCTGTCACTCTCACCGGCGATTCTTAAATAATTTCCTTATCTTATTCCGCAATCGCAGCATCTTACTAACGCACGTCGGACTCCTTCAATCGCGCGAAACCACCTCGTGACACTTTGCTTCTCAAGGCGATGTTGTTTTGTGCACTCGGCAGTTCGACAGCGTAATCAACCGAGAGTGAGGAGTGTGAAAATGTCAAAGGTCGAAATGTTGACTCCCGAAAATAGCGCGATCGCGCTGATCGACTACCAGCCGGCCATGTACCAGGCAGTTCAGTCCCACGACCGGCTCGTCCCGTTCAACAATGTCCAGGTCCTGGCAAAGGCCGCGAAACTCTTCAAAATTCCAACCGTTATTTCCACGGTTGCCGCGGACACCTTCTCCGGCCCTTTCATGCCGGAAGTGATCGAACTCTTTCCCAACTACGAGGTGATAGACCGCACCTCCATGAACTCCTGGCTCGATCCCGCTTTCCGCAAGGCGGTGGCGGCGACGGGCCGGAAGAAATTCGTTCTCGCGGGACTGTGGACCGAAGCGTGTGTCACGTTTCCGACGCTCGATATGTTGAAGGAGGGATACGAAATCTACATTCCGGCCGATGCCTGCGGGGATCTCTCCCTGGAGGCGCACAACCGCGCAATGGATCGCGCGGTCCAGGCAGGAGCTGTTCCGATCACATCGTTCCAATACGTCTTCGAATTGCAGCAGGACTGGGCTCGCACTGAAACCTATGAGGGCGTGATGAACGTCATTCGCGCACATTCCCCTTACGGCGTCCAGGTCCGCTTTTCGAAATGGGCGCTCGGCGAGCACGCATCGGAAGCGGGCTCCAAGGTCGCGTAACGCAGGGTTGCTGTCATGAAAATTTATCTGGTGTCTCTCAGTGCGGGGGTGCTCGTTGGGGTCATCTACAGCCTGCTGAATGTGCGGTCGCCCGCGCCCCCTCTGATCGCACTGGTGGGTTTACTCGGTATTCTCGCCGGGGAACAGATCATCCCTGTAGGCAAACAAATATTCGTCGGTTCGTCGTTACCTGGTGCCTGCCGCGAGGCACGGTGCGCGTCGCACCTCTTCGGCATGCTCCCGGGACGACACCAGGATGAGGCCGTAACTTCTGTAACCACTGAGCACGCCGTGGAGAAGGCACCATGAATGTCGCTGATGTGATTCTCTATCGCGGTTTGTTTAGTACCTTGGACCGCTCCAATCCGACGGCAAGCGCGGTCGCTATCAAGGATGGGTTATTCACCGCAGTCGGAAACGAGCACGAGACGATGAAGCTGCGCGGTCCGTCGACCCAAGTGGTCGATTTGCGGGGCCGCCGCGTGCTTCCGGGGTTGATCGACAACCACTTGCACATCATCCGCGGCGGACTCAACTTCAACATGGAACTGCGGTGGGACGGCGTGAGGTCGCTCGCCGACGCCCTGACCATGTTGAAGAAGCAGGTTGCGATCACGCCACCGCCGCAGTGGGTGCGGGTGGTGGGTGGCTTTACCGAGCATCAGTTCGTGGAGAAGCGGCTCCCGACCATCGATGAACTCAATGCGATTGCACCCGACACGCCGGTGTTCCTGCTGCACCTTTACGATCGCGCCATCCTGAATGCCGCAGCGCTGCGGGCGGTGGGCTACACGAAGAGCACGCCCGCGCCGATTGGAGGCGAGATTGCACGGGACGTCAGGGGGAATCCGACCGGGCTCCTGCTCGCCAAGCCGAATGCAGCGATTCTCTATGCGACGCTCGCCAAGGGTCCGAAGCTGCCGTTCGAATACCAAGTTAATTCAACCCGCCACTTCATGCGCGAGCTGAACCGCCTCGGACTTACCGGTGCAATCGATGCCGGCGGCGGCTTTCAAAATTATCCAGAAGACTATGCCGTGATCCAGAAGTTGGCGGGCGAAGGGCAGCTCACCATCCGCCTGGCCTATAACCTTTTCACGCAGAAGCCGCAGGGCGAAAAGGACGATTTCCTCAACTGGACCAAGATCTCGAAGTACAAGCAGGGCAGTGACTATTTCCGCCACAACGGTGCCGGCGAGATGTTGGTGTTCTCGGCGGCCGACTTCGAAGATTTTCGTGTGCCGCGCCCCGATATGGCGCCACAAATGGAGAGTGAGCTCGAAGACGTGGTCCGCATTCTCGTTCAGAACAAGTGGCCGTGGCGACTGCATGCGACCTACGACGAGACTATCTCGCGCGCACTCGATGTCTATGAGAAGGTCCACCAAGACACGCCGATCGACGGTCTGCACTGGTTCTTCGACCACGCCGAGACTGTCTCTGACCAATCGATCGATCGCATCGCCGCGCTCGGCGGCGGCATCGCCGTGCAGCACCGTATGGCCTATCAAGGCGAGTATTTTGTCGAGCGCTACGGCCGCGGCGCCGCGGAAGCGACGCCGCCGGTGAGGGAAATACTGGAAAGAGGCGTGAAGGTCTCCGCCGGCACAGATGCGACGCGCGTTGCCTCCTACAATCCCTGGGTCTCACTCGCTTGGCTCATCACCGGCAAGACCGTTGGAGGTCTGCGCCTATACCCCGAATGCAACTGCCTGGACCGGGAGGCCGCGCTGCGGATGTGGACCGAGAGTGTCACTTGGTTCTCAAATGAAGAGGGTAAGAAAGGTCGCATCGAGGTCGGTCAGCTGGCCGATCTCATCGTGCCGGACCGGGATTTCTTCAGCTGCGCCGAAAGTGAGATCCCCGACATTACCAGCGACTTGACCGTCGTCGGCGGCCGCATCGTCTATGGCGCGAAAGACTTCAAGTCGCTCGACGCCGCCGCGCCTCCACCCGCAATGCCGGATTGGTCCCCAGTCCGAATCTTCGGCGGCTATGGCAATTGGGCCGGCGCGGACAAGAACGTTCAAAACGTCGCGGCGCCGGCGATGCATGCGTGCGACTGGCGCGCGCCTTGCGCCGTGCATGGACATGATCATGCCCGCGCGTGGCTCGGCAAAATTCCAGTTTCAGATCTCAAGAGCTTTTGGGGCGCGCTCGGCTGCGCCTGCTGGGCGGTGTGAGATGTTGGCAAAGACGGACACGCCGAGCCTCGAGCAGCACCACCTCGCAGCTCCTACAGACCCCGGTCGGGACCATCTCGGTGTTCGGATTCAAGACGCCGATCCCCTATCCCTTCGGTACCGAGCGGACCGGTTATCTCGTAACCGATTTGGACAAAGCGATCACACTCGCCAAGGCCTCTGGGGTGGCGGCGGCAGTTGCCTATCTCGCCGCGCCGGGAAGCCACGCCGACGACAGCGATCTCGCAAGCACTTCCGCCGTGCATGAACGACCCGAGATTCGGCTCAATCGCTGGCAGGAAGACTGGTCGGTGCTTGCCAATCCCGAGCTTCGAACCGAGCCGCTCGACAATCTCAAGTACGTGCCGCTGTCGAGCGATGATCCGAACAGCTACCTTTCGCTCGGACTCGATCTGCGCGAGCGGATGGAATCCACTCAGATCGCCCCCTTCGGAATCGGCAACCCTCATTCCAATACATACGAGATCCAGCGCCTGGATATCTACGCTGCTGTCCACCCGAACGCCAACTGGCAGATCTTCGTGCAGTTGCAAGACGATCGAGCTTTCGGCAAGGACAGCATCACGCCAACGCTCGATACGACGCCCCCGCTGTCTTTTGATCGCAGTTCTGCGGTAACGCCAGACTGCTCTGTAGCCTCCTGCCCGGCTGCGTCGGCCTCGTCCCTAAGTCGTAGCCGATCTTTACCAAGGTCCATCTTTTCGTATCCCTCAGTTCGCGGATTTTGCACGAGTGCATTTCTCCCTTACGCACGTGCAATGGTTTTGCGCCGTGCACCGGTGGTTTCCTGTCTCCGCAGCTGATGTTCCAGGGTGTCTCAAAAGGAGTTTGCTATGTCCGGCCGCGAACGTTTCAGGGTCCATGTGTTGGGGCGCTTTCGCGTGACCAAGGGGGATACCCCGATCACCATCCCTCCACGCTTACGCAAGCCGCAGGAGCTGCTGCAGGCGCTGGTCGCGTTTGGCGGAATCGAAGTGAGCGCGGGCGTGCTCATTGATGCGTTGTGGCCGGATTCCGAGGGCGATGCCGCGTACCACGCACTCGAAAGCGCACTGTATAGGCTACGCCAGCTGCTCGGTGCACGCGACGCGGTACACATGGAGGGCGGCAAGGTCAGCCTGAACCGGGAACGGTTGCGGGTCGACATGTGGGAGTTCGAGGAAGAGCTGCAGCGTCCTCATGGTCCGGACTCGAACGACATGGAAAGGATCGGCCGTCTGCGGCTCCTCTACCAAGGACACTTCCTCCAGCACGAGACCGAAAAGCCCTGGGTCTTGAAGGCGCGCCAGGAGTTGCGTGATCGTTTGCTGCGCGCCATCCGCGATGCGGCGCGCGAGTGCGAACGCGCACGCCGTTGGGAGGATGCTGCGAACTTGTATCGATCCGGGATCGAACTCGACTCGCTCAACGAGGGTCTGTATCGGGGCTTGATGCTTTGCCACAAGGAGCTCGGAGATCACAGCGAGGCGCTGCACGCCTACCGGCGCTGCCGCGAGTTGCTGACGCGCTTCCTTGGCATACCACCCAACGCCAAGACGCAAGCCCTCTATCACAGCGTGCGTGAGCACGCAGCCTACGGCTTGGTCGGAAGCGCCCTGTGAGCGCGGGCGCTTAGGCCGCGGTGACGCTGCCATGCCTCTGTTCCGGCGAGGAGACTACCGTGATGTACGTTTCTCACGATCTAAGCGTACGCAATCTGGCCGGCAACTCAGTGGCATACCAGCGCGGCAAACACGATCGAGACGATCGTGATGGTCGACTCACCAAAGATCAAGAAACGGCGCTGATTCACGATGTCCGCTAGCGCACCCGCCGGAATCGCAAACAGAAACATCGGAAGACTGTTTGCAACCTATACCATCGAGACGATCAGCGCGTTGGCATCGAGGCTCGTCATGAGCCGGCCTGAGGCGACGTTGTACATCCAACCGCCGATGTTCGAGACCACCGTCGCAATCCAAATCACGGTGAACGCCCTATGACGAAACGGACTCCCTGCCAGGGCGGTTGTATGCGGTGGCGCGGTGGCCCGAGGATCATTCGGCAGATAGCCGAATACGTGCGGTTTGATCTGTTGAATCCATCCGTTTTGTGCTGGAGACACGATCAAGAGATGACAGATCGAGGGGGGTGCGGTGCCTGTTCACCAAGGAGGATTCCGAGCAGCCCAACCCCTCCTTGCCGTCGTCCGTGGGAAGTCGGTAAGGACAGATTGGGATCGGGCGCCCGGCCACGCTACTCTTTGTCCCCCCGGTGCTACATTCATCGGCCGACAGTCAGAATGCGAAACGTCGAGGGAATAATCGAGGCGCGCGCGGGTATATCGCCAGTCTTGGGGAGCATAGGACCCAAGTCCGCGACGGGGAGAAAAATACGCGGGCCCCTCGGATCGAGTGCCAACGTGCGCGCAGCGGGAGCCGTCGGTAAGTTTTGTACGACGTCGTATCGCGCCGGAGAGGTTGACTTGATAATCGTGAGCGTACCGTCATAGCAGCTTACGAAAATGAGATTCGAGTTCGGTTCGTAGGCAACGCTATCCGCACCTTTGCCGATTGGAAGACTTGTAATGAGCGAATGGGTTCGAGCATCGAGTACAACCAGAATGCCGCTGCGGCACCCGATGAATAGCCGCTCATGGAGTCGGTCGATCGCGAGTGGAGTCGGTTCCTCGCAGCCGCCACCAATGGGCCAATGACTCTCGACGCTCCAGGTTCGCGTATCGATAGCAGCAATCTCGGAAGTGTCCGAGAGATTGACATACAGCCGGCCCTTTCCGTCCACGGCCGGCGCTTCGGGCGAGCCGGAGAGTTTCATGCGCGCCAAAACGCTGCCGGTCCGAGGATCGAAAGCCACGGCCATATTGGCATCGCCGTCGAACGCTATTCCATCATGGCTCACAGGATCATAGATGATGCTGTCCGGTGAAATACCGAGGGGCACCCGCCGCACTCGTGCAAGAGTAGTGAGGTCGAAAACCGTCGATACCTCATCGCTTCCGTCACTGGTCATGCCAAGCCCGAGTTCGCCGGCCAAGGCGACTCCATGGGCGCGCGTGCCCGCGCGCGCGGCCACCGTACCTAAGGGTTTCATCGAGTCCGCATCAAGTACCAAGACTCCGCCGACGCGAGCAACGAAGAGGCGGTGTCGGGCAGAATCGTATTCCGCGTAATCCCAGCTTCCTTCGCCGCCGATCCTGGTGGTCTGCGTCACGCGAAACTCCGCCTCGGCACGTGGCTGAGTCGCGACAACCGTGCTCGCGCACATTGTGATTATGACCAAGAATATTCCGCGCACACCGCGGCTAAGCAGCCAATCACAAACAGGATTTCTTTGGGGTCTCATCCTCGATTTCCTCGATATTTCAGGTTCAGTGCTCGAGCATCCGCGCCGGACGCCTCCATACCGTTCCACGCAGCATGAGTCGAAAAGGCGCGCGGGTTGTGGCCAACGCGTCCGGTTTTTGGTCGAATCATCCGATTTTTACAAGGCGGCCGCCGGGAGCCGTTTACGCCAGGACTTACCCGCAATTCCCTTCGGTGCAAAAAAATCGGACATAACGGTAATCTCCGGGACGCTTTGGCAATAACGCTGCGCTCCGATGGTGTGAGTATGGCCACAGGGGAGCTGCGGCATTGTCGGCCATCGACCGATAGCGGGCTCAACGCTGTCTACAAAAGAGCAAGGGGCACTCAATGGGCTATAGGACGAGATTTTCACCGGCGCAATCGCGGACCGCGCGTACGCTCGGGGTACTGGCCATTCGCGCCACCATGGTCACCGTCCTAGGAGCGATCAGTTTCACGGCGTTGGCCGCGGACGAGAAGGTCCAAGTAGCCGACACCGCGGCGATCAAAAGCGCCCAAAACCAGTCCGGTGAGGAACTCGCGGAGATTCAGGTAACAGCCCGCAAACGCAGCGAAGACTTGCGTGACATCCCGGCATCCATCGTGGCAATCAGCGCTTCGACGATCGCGGAGGCTCATATGACGCAGATCGATGACATCGGCGCACTGGTGTCAAATCTGCATATCGTGCAGCGCAACGACAACAGTCCGGACGTCACATTGCGAGGCGTGGGCTCGTTCGGTGTGGTGCAGGGTGTCGGCTTCTACGTGAATGACGTGCAGCTGTTTGAGGGACAGATCATCCGTCCGAGCGATATCGAGCGCATCGAGGTACTGAAGGGCCCGCAAGGTACTCTGTACGGCGGGGCCAACATCGGCGGCGCCATCAAGTACATCACAAAGGAACCGACGGCGACGATGCAAAACGAGGCGACGGTCGAGTTCGGTCAATACGACTCACGGAATTACCAGGCAATCCTGTCGGGCCCGCTGATTGACGATAAGCTATCCGTGCGTGCGACGTTCTACGATGACAATCACAACGGCTACACATACGACACCTTTCGCAAGGAGGAATACGGCGAAACGTTCGATCACGGCGGTCGCGTGACGTTATTGTATAAGCCCAATGACGACACCAAAGTCCATCTCTACTTGACCGGCGACGACTTCAGCAGCGGCGCCGAAAATCTGCTTTACACGCCGCCCGACGATCATACGTACCTCTATTCCGTCAACGACTATTACATTCCGTCCTTCCTACGCCGTCTTTGGTCCCCCACCCTGCAGGTCGACCATCAGTTCGGAGGCGACGTTGCACTCACGACGAACACATCGTATTTCTGGTCATACAACCGGGGAGTGACCGACCTGGCCAAGAAGCCGATACCGATTGATAAGCTGCAGCAAAATCAGGACCACCGTGTCCTTAGCCAAGAGATTCGGTTGGCATCGACTGGGGAATCGAGTTTTTCATGGCTGGCAGGTTTATTTTTCCAACGTCACAAGATCGAGTTCAACAACGTCGACAATTTCGGCACCGGGGACGTCAATAACCCTGTCATTGTGGGGACCGATCTCGATCGAGATGAAAAGACTCAAAAGCAATATGCCATGTTTGGGGACGTGACTTACCGATGGAACAAGTGGCAGTTCGAGCTTGGTCTGCGCGGTGAGTACTATACGAGCGCGGAGTCGGCTTTCAACAACTCGCTCTCGCCGGTCCTCGACGCGTCGGCGCATCTCGACGGCCACCAGTTCTCGCCGAGAGTCTCTGTCCAGTACAAGTTCAGCCCCACTTCCAACGTCTACGCCACGATGGCGAAGGGCTTCGAGCCTGCGGACGAGATTGAGGAGAACGGCGTCGTTCATCCGTACAAAGCGGAAATTGCCACCAGCTACGAAGTCGGGATGAAGTCCCTCTGGTCCAATGCGGTACAATTCAACGCGGCGTTGTTCTACATCGACTATGCCAACCGGCTCTATCAGAACATCCAGTTCGTTCCCTACGGCCTCGTCGAAGTGACCTCGAACATCGGGGCATCGCAGAACTACGGAGCAGAATTCGATTTGTTGGCGGCCCTGCCTTATGGGTTCAAGCTTGGCGGGGGTTTCGGATTCACCAACGCGCGGTGGGGCAATGTGCCTTTCATCGATCCTGCCACTTCGTTGCCCATCAACCTCAAGGGTAGAACGGCGCCGTTTACGCCGGCGTATTCGGGCAATATCACGCCGGAGTGGAATCGCGAGTTCGGCGGGGGCTACAGCGTCGGAGTCCGCGTGAACGCATCATTCACCGGCCGGTCCTATTGGGATCCTCAGGATTCTACGCTGCAACGGGCCTATCAGTTGGTAGACGTAGGCGCCCACGTCGGGAATGATCGGTGGACTCTGTCGGCGCACGTGGCCAACGTCACGTCGGCGCGGTTCAATACGATCTACGACCCGAATTATGATATCGGCGCGCCCTTCAATGTAGCGCACATCAACAGCCCCAGATGGTTTGTGGTCAGCGGAACGGTGCGATTTTAAAGGAACGACAATGATTGGTCACTTCATTCACGGTCACGGCCCGGAGCGCGCGCTGGTATTGCACGGATGGTTCGGCGACTGGCGCGTTTTCGAGCCCATGCTGCCGGCGCTCGATGAATCTCGCTTCAGTTTCGCCTTCATGGACTACCGCGGTTATGGCGAGTCGAAGACGCTGGGGGGTCCGTATGACATCCTGACCATCGCGAGCGACGCCGCCGCTCTCGCGGATCACCTTGGATGGGACACGTTTAATCTGGTGGGACACTCCATGGGCGGCAAGGCCGCATTGCGGATCGCTGCGGACCATCCAAGGCGCGTACAACGTATTCTCGCAATTACCCCGGTATGGGCCGGTAGAGTGCCGTTCGACGAACCAACACTCACCATGTTCAGGGATGCCGTGCATGACGTGCGGAAGAGGGAAGCCATCATCGGCAAGACGGCCGGCGGCCGTGAGCCGGCCGTGTGGGCGAAAAATATCGCGGCCCGGTCGCTTCAGGTCAGCCGACCGGAAGCCTTCGGCGGATATCTGGAATCATGGGCGATGAGCGACTTCGCATCGGATATTGACCGGCTGCCGATCGCGACACGGGTAGTGGTTGGCGCCCACGACAGCAGCGTCACGCGCGACGTGGTTGCCGCGACCTGGCTCACTCTTCCGAACGCGTCGCTCGCTGTTCTGCCCGAGGCCGGTCACTATCCCATGCTCCAGACTCCGCTGGCGCTCGCAAGCGTGTTCGAATCGTTTCTTCTAACCGTTACCGGGGAGGCATCATCATGACCGGAGATTCGTCATTCCAGGGCTGTTGTCCTGCTCACGATCCGTGTCCACGCCACGTATCCGCTGTCGAAACTGCGGCGGCGGCACCCTGCGCGATGCGCGTCGAGGGCACGAATGGCAACTCTTTGGAAGACATCCTTGAGCACCGAAGCATCAGCCGGCGCGATTTGGTGCGATTTGCGGGATTGACGGCAACGGCTTCTGCATTCTCGGTCGGCTCCGCCGCATCTGCCGTACCGCAGCAGATCGCCGCCGGCGGCGCACCGGTGTTCGATCCGCACAAGGTGGGTACGGTGCATACCCTGTCGTCCAATAATGACACCGTGCGCGTCGGCACAATGGACCCCGCGGCGCCCGTCGTGCTCACGATTCGCTCGGGGGATGTCGTCTCCTACCCCAACACCTGGGTGAATTGGGGGAACGAGGCGAAGGAGGGCATGTCCTTTGCTGAACGCGAACCCATCCGCAAGCGATACCCGCAAGGTCCTTATTCACTGATCGGGCCTGTTGCGGTGGAGGGCGCCGAGCCGGGCGATGTCATCGAATGCCGAATGCTGCGCCTGCGCCCGATCAGCTGGGGATGGAACTCGGCACCCAAAGGGGTTGGCGCGCTTCCCGGTGACTTCGAAGAGCCGTACCTTCACTATCTTCACTTCGACGCCGGCCGAAAGTTCACGGATTTTGGCGCGGGCGTACGCATCCCGCTGGCACCGATACAGGGAGTCATGGCGGCACAGCCCGCGGGGGACAAGCCTGTGAGCGCGATTCTCAGCGGTCACTATGGCGGCAATATCGTGCTGCGCGAATTAGTAGAAGGCACCGCGCTGTTTCTCCCCGTCGAGGTCTCCGGTGGGCGTCTCTGGACCGGTGACTCGCATGCGGCGCAGGGCGACGGTGTGGTCGATCAGACCGCCATAGAAACCGCGATGGAGGATCTTCGGATCCAGTATGTACTTCACAAGGGCATCGATCTTGTGGGACCCATTGCGGAGACACCTTCCCACTGGATTGTCATGGGCTTTGGTCAAAGCATCGAAGACGCCCTGACGGCGTCGCTTCGACAGACCATCGATTGGCTGAGCCGCGCGACCTCTCTGTCGAAACTGGACGTGTATGCGCTCAGCAGCATCGCCGCAAGCTTTCGCATAACGCAATACGCGCATCAGACAAATACGGTCTACACATCGGTCCCGGCGAAAACGGTGCACGGAATGCTGCCGAAACAGATCTTCAACGTGGACCTGCTGCGCCAGATCGCAACAAGTGTTCGGCCCGGCTCGTGATGCGGGTCGGAGCATGATGAGTATCCGGCGCCCTCAACAACAGACGGCTGCGTCCCTGCCCGCACCGAGGGAAATCGACGCACCGGCCATCCGTCGACGCGTGGTAGTACTATGCTCGCTCGTCGCCTTTCTGGATGGCTTCGATACGCAGTCGCTCGGGCCCGCCGCGAGCGCGATCACCGCGCAAATAGGAATCAAGCTGAGTGCGTTCGGACTCGTGTTCAGTGCTTCGCAAGTGGGATTCCTCATCGGTGCACTGACGTTCAGTGCGCTCGGCGATCGCTTCGGCCGCAAACGCATGCTGATTATTGCGACTGCCATCTTCGCCGGCTGCACGCTAGGAACCGCTGCGGTGGGCACGTATGGTGCTCTCCTCGGGTGGCGCCTGCTGACCGGACTCGGGTTGGGTGCAGCGACCCCCAACTTCATCAGTCTTGCATCCGAGTTCTCGCCACCGTCGCAGCGGCCACGAGTGGTGACCATCATGTGGGCCGCCGTGCCCTTCGGCGGTATGGTCGGATCCTTTGCCAGTGCAGCGATCATCCCCCGTTTCGGTTGGCAAGCCATATTCTTCATCGGCAGCGCCGCACCGTTGATTCTCATACCCGTGCTGATGTCGGTCATGCCTGAGTCATTGGAGGTAAAGCTCGAGCGCGAAGGCGGTGCGGAGAGAGCGAAGGCCACGAGACCATCGCCCATTGCGGAGCTGTTCACGGACGGACGCCTGCGCGCCACCCTGCTCTTGTGGGGAGCCTCCTTCATGACGTGGATGACGCTCGTCGTGGTGGCGTTTTGGACGCCGGCTTTGCTGCAAAAAGCCGGAATGTCGGCACGCGCCGCGGCCTCCGTACTGGCGCTCAACAACGGGGGCGGCGTCATAGGAACAGTGCTGATCGGCATGATACTGGGCTGGATTCGTCCGCACAGTGTGCTCATTACTGCCTTCCTCCTCTCGGCGGTACTCATCGCATCGATGGGAATGTCCATCGGCTACTTTCCCGGTTTGGCCGGTGCGGCGGTTTTCGCCGGCTTCTTTTCTTCCGCCGCCGCCGGAGGTCTGATCGCTGTCGCCGCCGGCGCGTACCCGGCCGACGCGCGCGCAACCGGGGTGGGATGGACATTGGGGCTGGGTCGCTTCGGCTCGATACTCGGTCCTCTCGGCGCGGGTCTTCTGGTCGCACATGGATGGCAGGTGCCGCGTATTTATTTGGCCATGGCATGCCCTGCCTTGCTGGCCGCCGGTTTGGTGATGCTACTAGCCCGCGATCTGCTCTCCAGATCGGTCCGCACCACATGAGACGCTGAATTAGTCATTTCCAGGAATCTACCAATGTCAGAACACCAATCCGAATCGATGCCGCAATTCTTGATCAGCTACAAAAAGGCAAACGAAGCCATCGCGGCGGCGATGGACTACGCGCACCACAAGGGGGTCAAGCTCAGCTTCGCGGTGGTTGACGCTGCGGGTCATCTCGTGGCCGCCGGCCGGATGGACGGAGCCCCCTTTGTAACCATCGAGGTCGCCCGCGGGAAGGCCTACGCGAGTGCGGCGACGGGTGGCCAGCCCGGTAGCTCTCTGGCGCAGCGTTATCTCGAGAATCCGATGGTATGGGGAAATGTCGCCGGCCTTGGATTAGGCGCGCCGCTGTTGCCGGCCACCGGCTCGCTGCCCATCTATTTTGGCGGTGATTTGGTGGGCGCGATCGCGGCCAGCGGCGCACCCTCGGAGATCGATGAGGCGGCTGTGCTCGCGGGAATCCTGGCCATCAACGCTACCTCCTCCAGGTAACCGAGCTATGAAAATCATTCGTTACGAACACCGCGGCCAGTCAGGGATCGGCGTCATGGCCGACGACAGGCGATTCATCGGATTGCTCGAGGCGGCTCCGCAGTTGCCGCCTACGCTGCTCGGCATCATGGCACTGGGCGACGGTCTTGAACCCGTCCGCCGTGCCGTTCAAGGCCGTGAACCCGATCTCTCGATCGCGGCTGTGACTTTGCGGCCATTCCTGGATCGTCCGAATGCTCTGTGGGCGCTCGCGCTCAACTTCAAGAGCCACATTGCAGAGACTGGCCTCACCACCTCACGCGAGTTCCCGCAGGTGTTCCTGCGAACCGTGGCGTCCTATGTCGGCCAGGACGAACCACTCCTGTGTCCGCCTGCCGAGATTGCCCGCGCGTTCGACTATGAAGGCGAGCTAGGGGTCGTCATCGGACGCGCGGGCCGGCACATTCCCATTGACCGGGCACTTGATCATGTCGCCGGCTACACCTGTGTGAACGAAGGGTCAGTCCGGGAGTACCAGATCCACAACCGGCAGTTTGGCCTGGGCAAGAACTTCGAGGCGTCGGGCAGCTACGGACCCTGGCTCATGACGCCCGACGAGTTCGGGGATCCCGCGAGTCGCAGTGTCACGACGCGTGTGAACGGAGTCGTCCGGCAGCGTGCGCCGCTGGATGACATGCTGTTCGATGTCTCTTCGGTGGTCAGCTACCTTTCCCAAGGTTACGAGTTACGTCCTGGCGACATGATTGCGATGGGTACACCCGGTGTGCTGCCGGCCGAATCACAAGACGTCGAAGGCTTGAATCTCGCTCGCCAGCACGGACCTTTCAAGATTCCGGGACTCGTCCACATGAGGCCGGGCGATGTGGTTGAGGTGGAAATCTCAGGCCTCGGGGTTCTGCGGAACGCGGTCGTCGCCGACGCGCCGGCACACTATCGGGTCAGCAGTGTCGCGGCGGAGCGCCTACCATGCTGACGATTTGGGGGCGCGCAAGCTCGACCAATGTTCAAAAGGTCCTATGGGTATGCGATGAACTTGGGTTGACCTACCAGCGTATCGATATTGGCGGAGCCTTTGGCGGGACCGGCGATCCATCGTATCGAACCAAGAATCCCAACGGGTTGATCCCAACCCTCGAAGATGACGACTTCGTGCTGTGGGAATCCAATGCAATCCTGCGGTATCTTGCCGCCGGTGACACCCAGTGCCGCCTTTATCCCGGAGATCTAAACCGACGCGAGCGCGCAAATATCGATCGATGGATGGACTGGCAGTTGGTCAGCCTGGGCTTGACGTTGCGGGCGCTGTTCATGCTGCTCCATCCTCGTGCCGACAAGGCGGCGAACGCGGCGGACATCGCGGCAGCCACCCAGAATGCCGCCGCCATGTTCTGGATCCTCGACACGCACCTCGCGACGCAGCGATATGTCGGCGGCGATCGATTCACGTTGGGGGACATTCCGGTCGGGATTAGTGCGCATCGGTGGTTCAGTCTGGCCGTGCAGCGGCCGGTCATGCCGGCACTCGAGACTTGGTATGAAGGGATCAGCGGTAGGACAGGGTTCCAGAATGTGCGCGCGCTCCCTCTTCGTTAATCAGGGTGTCGCTCAGGCGGCACCGCGCTCGTCGGTGTGGTCGGAGGTCGTGATGGTCTGACGACGGAATTGACTGGGAGACACACCGACGTGCTGGGTGAAGAAACGCGTGAAATTACTGTGGTTACCATAGCCGAGTTCGTCGGCCAGCTCGACCAGCGGCCGGTTCGTGGTGCTGAGTAAGCGAGTCGCGATGGCTACCCGGCTGCAATCCAGATAATGCTGCGGAGAAGTACCTACGCAGCGCCGGAACTGCTCGAAGAACCGCGAACGGGATAGTCCCACCCGCCGCGCGATGTCATCGACCTTCGGGTTCTCCATGGCGTGCTCGTGGATGTACATCAGGGCTTTGCGGATACGGTAGTCGATCGGTCTCGCGGTCGCGACGATGTCCCGGTCCACCGACGGGTCAGCGTATTCCCGCGTTACCGCATCGGCCAAGTCGGCGACGAAGTCCTCGCAGCCGCTGGCATCAACGGTGAGGTGAGTGGACATGACCGCGGCCAGCCGTCGAGCGTGCAGCATGACCTCGGAGGAAATCTCCACCCGCGAAGTTGGGAACAATCGGTCCAGCCGTGGAATACGCGCAGAGAGTACTCGAACCAGCCACGAAGGCTCGATGATCAGCGACAGGATCATCGTCGGTCCATCCGGGTTCGCGAGCTTGGCGTGTGGAACCCCGGGATTGAACAGGAGAACCGAGCGGTCATCCAATGACAAGGTGACATCGTTCGAACGGAAGGTCGCGTCGGCGCCGCCCAGCTTGAACAGGATGTTGAATTCCCGGTGCATGTGCTCGACCAAGGCCCGGTCAATCAAGTTGACCGTAGCCCGACCGAAACGCCCCTGGACAATCCAGATCGGCGCACTTTGATCCATAAGCCCCCCGCCTGTCGGCTAATGTACCGGAATTGAGGGTATAGCGCACCTGATGTTGCCCTTGAGCCGTAGCGCGAATCCTCGGGCCCGTTTCTTGAGTCAGCGAAGCTGGCTTATGTAATCGGCGACGGCCTGCCGCTCTTTCGGTTGTAGGTGCGGGACTATCATCGTCATGAGTTTTCCCGGCTTGCCGCGAACCGCCATCCAGGTCGTGAGTTGTCCATCAAGATACTCCGCACTCTGCCCGGACAATCTTGGAAAATCCGGGCGAATGCCTGTACCCGAGGGGCGATGACACGTGATACACGCGGGCAACCCTTCATCCGCGTTGCCTTCCGTATAGATCCGGCGACCGAGCTCAAGCCGCGTTGCCTCGCGCGCTGCGCCCCCGCTGGGCTCGAGTTTCGCGTAATAAGCCGCGACGTCGGTGAAATCATCGTTGGACAGAGCGGCGGCGATCGGGGTCATCACTTCGCTACTGCGCAGCGGCTTACCGTCCGCTGGGGCTCTGAACGCTTTCAACTGCTTGACGAGGTACTCCGGAAATTGTGCGGCCAGACTCGGAAACTGCGCCGACATTCCTCGGCCGTCCGCTCCATGACACGCCGCGCATAGCTTTGTCGCGATCTGTTGTCCTCGTGCCCGATTTCCGGCGAACTCTGGTTCACACTGCTGCCCCCAGGCATGAAGCGAAAATAACACCCAGCAGAATCCAGAGAGTGCCGCGCTGCTTCTGGATCCCAAGGCAGAACGCCGGGGTGTTTGATTCGAATGCATGGTTCCTCCATATTACGCACAAGTTGAAACCGCGCATTCAGCATACTTTGTCCGTGGGGGTGGAAACCGCAACGAATCCGCTCGGACTTGTCATATCGTCCGATTTTTTGACGCAGTCTCGGGCAGTCGGCGCCCCAGCGCGCTTGGGGGAGTAGTGCGTTGGGATGCGGTGTGCGGCTACTACCATTTTGGTTGTGGTGGCTGCCAATCAGCAGGGCGGATGTTCTGTGGGGCCTCAAAAACTGGCTCCGAATTCGGTCACTTGGGCACTAAGAGCACTGGAGCGGGTGCCGCGATTTCTGGCCGGCCGATCATTGCAGGCTTACCTAGCCGATGACCTGCGCCAGTCCGCGGTCGAGCGACAACTCGAGGTGGCCGGGGATGCGCTGGGTCAGGTGCGCAAGTTGGATCTCGATCTCTTCGCTCGGGTGCCGGAGGGTTTGTTGATCGTCGCGTTTCGCAACGTGCTTGCCCACGGCTACGCCACTACCCGGCGCCGCGCCGGGTAGGACGTCGCCGCTTGAGCGGCGGCGGTCCGGCGCGAAGCGGAGGACGAGCGGGGGCCGCGAGCATCCATCCGGGCGCACCATTCAAATTTGGTCGAAGCCACTAATTAGTGGGCTTGACCGCCAGCTTGGCGAACGGCTCTATATAGCAATACGGCAACTGTCCAACGTCCGAACCGCTCCGCAGGTGACTAAAATGAAGGCTTTGTTGCTGCCGACCCCAGGTGTGTTACCCAATTCCCGGTTTCATCACCGGTGGCGCGAAACTGATTCTCTAGTTGCAACACAAAGCGCGAGGATCGACTTGGTTGCCATTGACATTTGCGATCAGCCCGAGGTTTCGGCGACGTAGTAGTGTGAGCAGGCATATGAGCGATTCCCAAGCTGCCAAGGACGAATGGCCGAGCGCCGAAGAGAAGGCAAAGAACATAGCGCAAGCCAAAGCGCTACGGGTGCAGGCGGAAAAAGGAGGACTACGTTTCAGTGCCTATCTTCCGCCGGGGTTGGCCGACTGGCTGCTCGGACTCATTGAAAAAGGAACATTCCATGATCCAAGCGAGGCCGTCTTCGTCATCCTTGGTGAGCATCAGGATTTAGAGCCCCACACCGACCTTCGGCGCGAAATACTTGCTCGTTCACTTCAGGCGGCAATCGACGACCCGCGCCCGAGTTCGAACATTGGAAATCACAAATTGTGATATCCAATCCGTCCGCGAAAATGGGCTGCGCCACGCCCCGTTGGTGTTTACGCAGGAGGGGGTCGCGATGCTCTCGTCGGTGCTGCGCAGCGACCGCGCCGTGCAGATAAATGTGGCGACTACCGTTATGTGGCGGTCTGCCCGACTGAGTAAAAAATGGCTGTTTTTCATGGGGTTGCGTTGCTTGGGATACGCGTCTTCGAACCAGAGGGTCAGGGGTTCGAATCCCTTCGGGCGCACTTTTTGTCAACGGTCTGTTCCGGACACATGTCTGTGCGCTTGCGTGGTCCAATAACGTGGTTGCATTTTTCAGCTGCCTTTTATCACTCGCGCACTTAGCCCGCAGATCTTGGAAGGTGAACCGTTCGCCGCGGCGATCTCGACCGCACCCCCCTGATAGTCGGATCGCCGGCCTCGCGCATTTCCTTCCGGGGCGTCATGATGTGCCCTGGTGAGACAGCCGTCGTTCCGCGATACAGGGAGTCAGATGACACGGCCCGCGTTCCCAATCTTCCTATCGTTTGCGATTGCGGCGATATTCTGGAGTTCTTCGACGGCCCTCGGACAGGATACCGGTCCGGAAAAACCCGTCCAGTTCGAAGAAATAGTGGTCACCGGCAGTCGTCTGCCGTTTTCCGCCAACGAGGCGGTCGGCCCGGTGATCATCCTCGGAAAGATGGATCTGGAACGGGCGGCAACCGACGCGCTTGCCCAGGTGCTACAGGATCTTCCCGTTCAAACGGGGCCAACCACCAATACCCATTCGGACGGCAGTGACGGCTCGGCCCGCGTCAATTTGCGAGGCCTCGGCGATGCAAGGACGCTGGTTCTCCTGAACGGCCGCAGGTTCATCTTCGGCGGCCTCGGAGCGGATTCGTCGGTCGACCTCAATATGATTCCGCTGTCGATGGTCGAGCGGGTGGAGGTTTCGGGGAGTGGAGCGTCGGCAATTTATGGTGCGGACGCCGTGGCGGGGGTCGTCAACGTCATTACGCGCAAGCAGTACACGGGCGCCGACATCGGCGGAGACTTTCAAATGAGCGAGCGCGGCGATGGAGCCATCCGCACGGCGCACGCGGTCTCAGGCATGAACCTCGGTCGCGTCAGTTTGTCGATTGGCGCCGAGTACGTGGATCAAGATGGAGTGGGTGAGGGCGCGCGTCCGTACTCCAGGCACACGGAATCGCTGGTCACGCCACAGGGCCCTGTTGTCAATACTCCCAGCCTGTTTACGGCGGATGGTTCCTATATCGTTCCGGAGGGCAATCGCCAGGGTCTGGTTGGGACGGGATTGGGCCTGTTCACGCGTGTTGCCGGGTCGAGCGGCAGCAGCGCGGCGGATTTCCGGCCGTTCGATCCCAGGGCGGACTCCCTGAATTATGCGCCGTATCTGTTGCTGCAGGCTCCCTCGAAGCGGGGCTCGGTCTGGATGTTCGGGCGCGGCCAATGGAGCGACTCGATTGAATGGTTTTCCGAGGCACTCGCCGGTTCCCGGCGGTCCGAAACTCATAATGCACCCTCAAACTACAGCAACTTTCGCGCTGGCGCCGCGCCGGTCGACCCGACGACGGGAGCGCAAATTATCCCGGCGAACAATTTCTACAATCCATTCGGGGTCGACATTCCCGCGTTGTTCCGGACCTTGACCGAAGGTCAGTCGAGGGTTTTTGCACAGGACGTGAAGACCTACCGTCTGCTCCTCGGCTTGCGCGGCGAACTTCGAGACTGGCACCTGGAGGGCGCGGTCACGTGGGCGCGAAACGACGCCACCGAAACCCAGTCAGGCCAGTTGCTACGCGATCCCCTGCGCTTGGCCGTGGGTCCTTCCGGACGGAATTCAGCTGGCGACGTGGTCTGCGGCGTGCCGGACCCGGCCACGGGCATCGTGCCGACGTCAGCAATCATTCCCGGTTGCGTGCCGCTCGACTTGTTCGGGGGCGTCGGCCCCGGCGGCCACGGGACCATTACTCCCCGTCAGTTGGCGTATATCAGCCGCACACTGCGCAACTCGGGGGCCAATCAGCATTGGGTCGTGGATGCGCAGGCGATCAAATCACTGACGAAGCTGCCGGCGGGAGACGTCTCCGTGGCGATCGGCGGGCAGTTTCGACGTGAGCAGGGGGAATTGTCAGTCGATCCCCTGACCGGCAGAGGCGTCGCCGACGGGTTCTCCTACACGGTGCCGAACGATGCCGTGATCGAAGCTCGGGAGGCGTTCGCCGAGGTGCGGATTCCCCTGGTCAAAGGCGTTCCGGCAATGCAGGCCCTGGACCTGCACTTCGGCGTCCGTTACTCGCAGTTCAGCGGTTTCGGAAACCATACGTCGTTGCAGGGGGGATTGCATTGGAATATCGGCGCGGGCGCGACCGTTCGCGGCGGATACTCGCAGGTGTTCCGAGCTCCGGGCACCCTCGACTCTTTCGCGGCTCCGCAGTTTCAAGTCACTTCGATCCTCGATCCTTGTGGCGCGGGACCCTCGCCTGTACAACGGGCGCATTGCGCGGCAGCCGGAGTGCCCGGCGGAAGCTATGTGCAGCCCAATGATGCCGGCACCGCCGTGGTGTATGGTGGTAACCCCCGGCTCGGACCCGAATCGGGCGCGTCGTGGTCCGTCGGCGTTCAGTTCGAACCGCAAATGCTGCGCGGAATGCGCGCAACGGTCGATTTCTGGCACGTGCATCTCACTCATGCAATCGAGTCCGGCGATCCGCAGACGATCGCCCGCGAATGCAGCGATACGGGATCGATGGATGCTTGCCGGCTCATCCACCGCAATGCCGACGGTTCCATCTTGCAGATCGACGGCCGCTCCGCGAACCTCAGCCGGGAACTGTCCGAAGGCGTGGACGTTGGTTGGTCGGTGGAGCGCGCCCTGAACCCGGGCAACTCCATTTTTGTCCGCGCCTCCGGGACCTACCTGAAGTCGGTGCGCTTCAAGGAATTCGACGCGGGCACCGATTTTTCGGTGGCCGGGACTTATAACGGGGCATCGTGGCCTAGATGGCGAGGGCAGTTGGTGCTGGATTGGCTGCACGGCGGCTGGCGGGCCAGCTACACGGCGCAATATACGCATTCCCTGCAAGAATGCGGTGACAAAATTTTCCCCCCGGATTATGCCTATTTTACAATCGACCAGTGCCGCTCGATCGCCAGCCGGCTCTTTCACGGGATTTCCGGGGCCTATGATTGGGTTTCAGGACTGACCGTGTCGGCCGCGATTGCCAATCTCACCGACCTCCCGCCGCCGCGCGTCAATACCTCAGGCAATGCGAACACGGATACCTCGATCTATCCGGTGCTCGGCCGTACCTATCTGCTGCGCGCTGCCTTCCAATTTCGGTAGCCGGTGAATCCGCCGGGAGGCAATCACTTCGGACGGGCAGGAATCAGCTTGGACTGGCGCATTGCGAGGAGCAGCTTGCGCTGCTGCGCGACGCGCGATCGAGTGATGGAAACGTAGGCCTGGAACCGCGGGTCCTGACGAATGCCGTCGTAGGCGGGCGCATGGGGAAGGAAGTACCACCAATCGAGCGGAAAGTACAGATCAGTGCATTGCTGAATGACATCGAGCGCGGCGTCTCGCTCCCCCAACAGCGCGAGTGCCTGCGGGCGCGAATCGCAATACCAGATGTCCCCCCGTCCGAGGTCGTGGGCATCGCGATCCATGGCCGACAGCATCAGGCGGAGCAGTCGATATCCACGCTCCTTCTCGCCGAACGCGATCAACACCTCCGCAAACGCGATCGGAGCCTCTGTATCGACTACCGTGCTGGTCAGCGTGGGCTGACCGTTGGCGTTCCACGTCACGGGAGTGGCACCTTCCAGATCTTTCGCTGCGTGTGAATTCCCGTTCTGCGTGATTGCGAGACGCATCTCGGCGGGAATCGCAATCACCCAGTCGAATTGATTGTCCACGGTCGCCTTCAAGGAAGCCTCGCCGGCGCGCCGCCACTCCTGCCGGTGCAGAAGAAGAGGCACTTGTCCCATGTCGTCAATGCCGCCCCCTTCGGCGATGACCTGGCGTGCGGAGTCGTATTCCTCCAATTGCAGGTAGAGACGCGAGAGCAAATGCCGCGTGTAGAGCGACCGTGGCTCGAGCGCGAGCGCCTGTTCCGCATATTTGACAGCGTCAGCCAGATCCCCAACCGACTCGCTGCGGAATTCCGCCAGCCGGGTCAGAGCGGGATAGAAGTTTGGATCCTGAGCGAGGCTCTGCTGCGCCAGTTCGATAGCCTGTTTTAGGTCCCCGTGTCCATAGGCGACCATGATTGCCTTGGCCAGATGGACGGTGGGGGATAGGGGATCCAATTGGCGCGCATGGTCGATCAGCGCGAAGGACGCCGCGCGGCGGGCAGGATCGAAGTTATGGGTTGCGGGATCCACCGTCCGGTACAGGACCCGGGCGAATCGCACCATGCCGGCCGCATTATTGGGGCTCAGCGCCAAGCCGCGTCGAAAATCCGCCTCGGCGGACGGTTCGAACTGGTTCAGCCAGCCGCGCACCAGGTACGCTTCGCCGTTGTCCGGATCGATCGAAAACGACTGAGCGAGGAGCGATTCGACCTTGCTGCGCGCGGTCGGCGTAAGGTCCGATGCCACGCCGAACCAATATTCTGAATTCGCAACGAATCCCTCGGTTACGTAGGCCTCGGCGAGCGATGCATAGGCCGAAGCAAAATTGGGGTCGACTTTGATGGCGAGTTCGAAGCGCCGCTTGGCGTCTTCGATGCCCGAGACCCGGCGCGTCGCCAGCAGCGCGCGGCCTTGTTGGTAGGCCAGCCAGGCGTCAAAGCTGCCGGTCCCTCGTCCGGCAAGTTTCTGCTGCTCCGCGGCGTCCATGCTCAACTGGAGAGATTGCGCCACCGCGGAGGCAATTTCGTCCTGGATCGCGAAGACATCCTGCAGCGGCCTGTCGAGTCGGATCGACCAGACGTCGGCCCCGGTGGAGGCATCGATCAGCTGGGCCGTGATGCGCATGCGCGTCCGGTCGCTCTGCACGCTGCCTTCGAGGAGGTAGTGCGTATGAAGTTTTTCCGCAATCTCGTGGACGTCTTGATGGTCCTGAAAGGTAAACGACGAGGTGCGCGCGATCACCTGCAATTCATTGAGGTTGGCGAGTCGATGAAGTACGGCCTCGGACATGCCGAGTGCGATGGCGGGACTTTCCGCGGCGCTACTCAGATTTTCGAAAGGCAACACCGCAATTGACCGCACTGGGGCCGATACCGTCACGACCTTGCGCGACACCGTCACT
>Ga0179592_10000063_pt1 | contig 46642 bp, 35 predicted proteins | sample CZODoug2_1_08_16_FD_148623 | JGI IMG/M metagenome (GOLD analysis project Ga0179592, IMG submission 148623) | Vadose zone soil fungal communities from Angelo Coast Range Reserve, California, USA - CZODoug2_1_08_16fungal (Illumina Assembly) | ecosystem: Environmental > Terrestrial > Soil > Vadose...
TTGTTGTCCATGATCGGGCCTTTGAAGATGACGTAATCGCCCGCAGTCAGCTTGGCCTTGATATCGTCGGCATGCTTGCGCGCTTCCGCCGAGACCGCCTCGCCATAGGGCGAGCATTTCACGATCTCTTCCTTCAGACCGCCGCGATAGAAATTCGGGATGGCTTCGCCGGCGGCGATTATCTTGACGAACTTCGGATAAAGCGCTTCCCAGTTCCACTCCGCGCCGGTCAGATAGGCCTTCGGCGCCAGCGGTGACTGATTGACGTGATAGCCGCACACCATCGCTCCGCGGCGCGCCGCGTTCTCCACCATCGTCTTCGGGCCGTCGACGTGGCAGGTCAGGACATCAACCCCCTGATCGATCAGGCTGTTGGTAGCTTCGGCTTCCTTGACCGGCATCGACCAGTCGCCGGTAAAGATCACCTGCGTGGTGGCCTTCGGATTCGCGAGCTTGGCGCCGAGCGTAAAAGCATTGATGTTGCGCAGCACCTGGGGGATCGGCTTGGCGGCAACGAAGCCGAGCTTGCCGGTCTTGCTGGTGTAGCCCGCGACGATGCCGGAGATGTATTGCGCCTCGTCGATGTAGCCGAAATAGCTGCCGGCGTTCTTCGGGTCCTTGTCGCTCCACAATCCGCCGCAGTGCTCGAAGCGAAGCTTTGGAAACTTGCTCGCCATCTTGATCATGTGCGGATTGTAATATCCGAACGAGGTCGGAAACAGCAGCGTTGCGCCGTCGAGATTGATCATCGACTCGATGGTCTTTTCGACAGCGTCGGTTTCCGGGACTTTTTCTTCCTCGACCACCTTGAGGCCGGGCATCTTCTTGAGCGCCGCGGCGCCCTGCGCGTGGGCCTGGTTGTAACCGTAGTCGTCGCGCGATCCGACATAGATAAAGCCGATCGTGGTATCCGCCGCAGATGCGGACCGCGTGCCGAAAGCCGTGCCGAGTGTGAGCGCGGCGCTTCCCTGCAAAAGACGCCGCCGTGAAATCCTGCCAAAATCCATTGGTTGCTCCCTTTGGCGGACGGACCGCCGCTAATTCGCGGCTTCGCCTGATACGGCGGAGCCAGGAGACCAACTCGCAATCTTCATGCCACAGCCTTTTTCGCGGGCATGATGAGATAACATTTTGAAATATTTTATCTATTTAGAATAGCTCGGTTGGTTTAAAACTTGAGCAACGATTGGGTAGGCTAGAATTTAGGCGACATTTCTGAATTGTATGCAAGACAGATAAGCAATTCTCAACCCGGACGATCGCCCTGGATAGATCGAGATCGCGGCTCCACGACGGGACGCCATGGCCGATCATCCGAACGCGCGGAAAATACCGGCGACAAGCGCACCAGCCAGAACTGGCGCTGCCATGAGGGATTATTCCGCCGCCTTGGCGGTCCTCGGCCCAAAGATGCGGGTGGGGACCGGAAAGCCGCAGGAGGTGCCGTCGGTCACCTTGACCTGCTCTTCCCAGGGCAGCCGGAAGGTGCCGGCGACCATGTCCTGCATGAAGGTGTAGGGACAATCCATCGCGCCGCCTTTCACCGCCACATAGCCGCGATGCCAAAGCTGATAGATGTTGTTCTCGACGCCCCAGTGAATCCGCGCCTCGCGCACGAGATCGGGGCGGACCTCCGCGGTGACGATCTCGTCGGCCCGTCCTGTGGTGCCATGGGCGATGATGCTGCCATCGAAGTTCACGATCATGCCTTCGCCCATCGAATCGAACGAACCGTCCGATCCGCACATGCAGACATTGGCTGTCACCATCAGGTTCTGGAAAGCATTGGCCTGATTGGTGAAGCGCCAGCTGTCGCGGATCGGCGCGGTATAACCGGCGGTGCGGATCATGATCTCCGCGCCCTTGTAGGCGCACTCCCGCGCCATCTCCGGGAACATGCCGTCGTGGCAGATGATCAGCGCGATTTTGGCGCCTTTCGGTCCTTCGATCACGGGAATGCCGATGTTGCCGGGCTCCCACGGCTCGACAGGAATCCACGGATGGAATTTGCGATAATACAGCTTGATCTCGCCGTGATCGTCGATGATCAGGCCTGAATTATAGGGATTGCCGTCGGGGTTGAATTCCATGATCGAAAAGCAGCCCCAGATTTTATGGTCGATGCAGGCCTGCTTGAACGCCGCGACTTCGGAGCCGTCGAGGCGGCACATGATGTCGGGATTGGTGTCCATCGACAGGCCGTGCAGGGAATATTCAGGAAATACCACGAGATCCATGGCGCCTAAATTGCGGCGCGCCTTGCCGACCATGTAAACGATGCGCTCGGTCTGACGGGCGAGATCTGCCTTCGTCACAACGACGGGCAATTGCAACTGAACGAGCCCGATGACGACGCCATGAGGCGATTTGTTGAGGCCGCCAAGTCCGCTCATATCCGGCTCCTGTTCGTGGATCGAAGGTTGCTGCGCGAAATGCCGAAAGCAAACAAAGCCGATTTTTCCGGACAGCAAAAGATTATTTTTCAGGCGGTGGAAACAGGGATCGCCAAGGTCGCATGAACAGTTCCCACGGCAGGCGTCATCGATGCTTGGTGCGTGCCGATGAACGTGTCAGCCGGAGTCTGCCGTGGGTGCGAGGCAGAAATTGAGCTCCCTTGGCGCTGAGGAAGTCGAACATCGCCTGCGCGGGCGGCAGCAGCACCTTGTCCTTGCGGGACAGCACGAACCATTGCCGGACCACCGGAAGGCCATCGACATCGAGCGTCACCAATCGCCGTTCATCGAGTTCGGTTGCAACCGTGTGCGCGGAAATGAACGCGATTCCCAGCCCGGCAATAACAGCCTGCTTGATGGTCTCGTTGCTGCTCATCGCCATGCCGATTTTCGGGCGAATGCCGGCGGTCTCGAACAATTGCTCCATCAGGCCGCGCGTTCCGGATCCGGGTTCGCGCGTCAGGAAAGTTTCGTCTGCAAGGGCACTCAGCGGCAGGCGCGGCTTTCGCGCCAGGCGATGCGCTGTGGGTGCGATGATGACATGGGGATGATCGCCGATCAGATGCACCTTCATGGCGATATCCACCGGCGGACGGCCCATGATGGCGATATCCAGATCGTAGCCACGCAAAGCCGTGCCGATCTCCTGCCGATTGCCGATGAAGAGCGAGACATCGACGTTCGGGTAGGCCCGCGAAAATCCGGAGATCGCGAACGGCACGAAATATTTGGCGGTGCTGACGGCACCGATGGAAATACGCCCGGCGGTCTTTCCCGCGATCATATCGAGCGAGGTTTCGCAGGATGCGATTGCGGCCTCGATGCGCTCGGTGAGCGCAAGCACTTCGCGGCCGGCTTCCGTCAGCAGCATGCCGTCGCTGGTACGCTGGATCAAAGGCAACCCTGCCAGCGCCTGCAAATTGCGAAGCTGCAGCGTCACCGCGGGCTGCGTGAGGTGAAGTTGTTTCGCCGCTGCGGTAACCGACCGATGTTTCTGAACGGCTGCCAGCGCCCGCAATTGGCGGATCGTCAATTCCCGCAAAAACCGGCCCGCCATCGCTGAAATCCCTTTATAAGAAAAACTTTGCTCACGCCAAAGATAACAAAATTTCCCTAATCCGGCAAATTGCGCTTCCTTGGATGGGCGGATCGCCGATCGGCGAAACGCAGATGGGAGCGTCCCGAAGAGGGCGCAGGGGAGACGGCCATGGACGAGCGCGTGACCTTGCGTTCGCATCTCGATCGGTCCACCTCGCAGGCGCCGCATGGCGCTGCGGTTGGCGAAGTGATCGAGGCGATTGCTGCCGCCGCAGTCGATCTTGCCGCCCTCATTGCGGATGGGCCGTTGGCGGGCATCACCGGCCGGAATGGCGGCACCAATCCCGACGGCGATCAGCAAAAGGATATCGATGTCGCGGCCGACGACATGATGCGCCGTGCTTTGCGCGATGCGCCGGTCGCAGCAATTCTTTCCGAAGAGGTGGCGCTGCCGGAGATCCTCAATGCCGAGGCGCCGCTCTGCGTCGCGATCGATCCGCTCGACGGATCGGCCAACCTCGAAAACAACATCTCGGTCGGCACCATCTTTTCGATCCGTCCCCGGGGCAATGACATTCTCTCGACCTTCTTTGAACCCGGCACGGCGCAGTGCGCGGCAGGTTTCGTCGTCTACGGTCCACAAACCACGCTGGTGCTCGCGCTCAACGCGAGCGTCGATATTTTCATTCTCAACCGGCGCACGCAGGAATTCCTGCGCACCGCACAGGGCGTTCGGGTTGCGCCCGCCACGCCGGAATTTGCCATCAACGCGTCCAATCGAAGGCACTGGCACGGACCCATTCGCGCCTACATCGACGAATGCCTCGCCGGTACCAACGGCGGCAGCGACGTGGATTTCAATATGCGCTGGATCGGCTCATTGGTCGCCGAATCGCTTCGCATCCTGGTGCGCGGCGGCGTGTTTCTTTATCCGGCCGATGCGCGCTCCGGATATCGCGAAGGAAGGATACGCCTTCTCTACGAAGCCCATCCCATGGCGCTGGTGATGGAGTGGGCCGGAGGTGCTGCGACGACCGGGCGCCGGCGCATTCTGGAACTGGGAGCGAAAACGCCACATCAGCGGGTGCCGCTGATCATGGGCTCGGTGCGAGGCGTTCGCGACGTTGCCGCCATTCACGAAGGTATCGAGCCGATGTTCGACAATAGCGACGCACCGCTGTTTGCGCGGCGCGGCCTGTTTCGCTGATTCGGGGGTAAGTCAGATGTCGCGCAGCCATCCCATCATATCGATCACAGGTTCATCGGGCGCCGGCACGACGTCGGTGAAAAAGACTTTCGAGCATATCTTCCGCCGTGAAAAGGTATCCGCGGCCTATATCGAGGGCGACGCGTTCCATCGCTACAATCGTGTCGAAATGCGCACGAAAATGGCGGAGGAAGGCGAGCGCGGCAACAAGCACTTCAGCCATTTCAGCCCCGAAACCAATCTGTTCGAGGAGCTGGAGCGGGTGTTTCGCGACTACGGCGAATCCGGCACCGGAACCACCCGTCATTACGTCCACGATGATGACGAGGCCAAGCTGTACGATGCAGAACCGGGCACTTTTACCGAATGGGGTCCGCTGCCGGAAAGTTCAGATCTGCTGTTTTATGAAGGCCTGCATGGCGCGGTCGTGACTGAAAAGGTCAATATCGCGCAATATGCCGACCTCAAGATCGGCGTTGTGCCCGTCATCAATCTGGAGTGGATCCAGAAACTGCATCGCGACCGCAGCGACCGCGGCTATAGCGCCGAGGCGGTAACCGACACCATCCTGCGGCGGATGCCGGACTATGTGCACTACATCTGTCCGCAATTCGCCGACACCGACATCAATTTCCAGCGCGTGCCGACGGTCGATACATCGAACCCGTTCATCGCGCGCTGGATCCCGACGCCGGATGAATCGATGGTGGTGATCCGGCTCAAAAATCCCCGGGGCATCGATTTTCCCTATCTGCTGTCGATGATTCCGAACAGCTTCATGTCGCGCGCCAACTCGATCGTGATCCACGGATCGAAGCTCGATCTGGCGATGCAGCTCATCCTCACCCCCCTGATCCTGCAACTGATGGAACGCAAGAGGCGCACGGTATGAGTATTCATGCTCTCACTTCATTCGCCGGCCGTCCGGCTGTCTCGCATCCGGAAATGGCCAATGCGATCCGCTTTCTGGCGATCGACGCGGTCGAGAAGGCGAAGTCGGGTCATCCGGGCATGCCGATGGGCATGGCCGACGTGGCCACGGTGTTGTTCTCGCGCTTTCTCAAATTCGACCCGGCCGATCCGGCGTGGCCGGATCGCGATCGTTTCGTCTTGTCCGCCGGTCACGGCTCGATGCTGCTGTATGCGCTGTTGCACCTGACGGGCTACGAGGGCGTGACGTCGGACGAACTCAAGGCATTCAGGCAGTGGGGATCCAAGACGCCGGGTCATCCCGAGTATGGCCACACACCAGGCGTCGAGACCACCACCGGACCTCTGGGGCAGGGCATTGCGACCGCGGTCGGCATGGCCCTGGCCGAGCGATTGTTGAACGCGCGCTTCGGCAATGATTACGTCGATCACTATACCTATGTGATTGCCGGCGACGGCTGCCTGATGGAAGGCCTCAGCCACGAGGCGATTTCGCTGGCCGGGCATCTTCGGCTCAAAAAGCTGATCGTGCTGTTCGACGACAACCAGATCTCGATCGACGGGTCGACATCGCTGTCCTGTTCGGATCACCAGCTTGCGCGTTTCCGGGCATCTGGCTGGATGGCCAACCGTATCGACGGCCACGATCCCGAAGCGATCGCAGCGGCGATTGAATGCGCCCGCAATCATGACCGTCCGTCGCTGATCGCGTGCCGCACCGTCATCGGCTTCGGTGCGCCAAACCGGCAGGGTACCGAAAAAGCCCACGGCGCGCCGCTTGGTGCCGAGGAGATCGCAAAGACACGCGCGGCGCTGGACTGGCCATATCAACCATTCCAGATCCCGGAACCGGTCATCGAGCAATGGCGCAAGATCGGCGCGCGCGGGCAGGCGACCCGGCGGAATTGGATCGAGCGGACGAGACGTCTCAACGCCGTGTCTCGCTCGCCGTTTCACGATGCGCTGAACCGAAGACTGCCGTGCGAATACGACGCGGCGATAGATCAGCTCCGCGATCGGTTCGGCACTGAGCGGCCGACGATGGCTACGCGGCAGGCATCGCAACTGGTGATCGACGCGATCGCCGAAGCCTTGCCGAATCTGCTCGGAGGCTCGGCCGATCTCACCCACTCCAATCTCACCCGGGCCAAGACGCAACGGCCGGTGCGGCCCGATTGCTTCGAGGGCAGTTATGTTCACTATGGTGTCCGCGAGCACGGCATGGCGGCTGCGATGAATGGCATCGCGTTGCATGGCGGCTTTATTCCCTACGGCGGCACCTTTCTCACCTTCGCCGATTATAGCCGCCCGGCGATCAGGCTGGCGGCGCTGATGGGGATCAGGGTCATCCATGCGATGACGCACGACTCCATCGGATTGGGCGAAGATGGCCCCACCCATCAGCCGGTCGAACATCTGGCGTCGCTGCGGGCGATTCCCAACCTGCTGGTGTTCCGGCCCGGCGACGCTGTCGAAACTGCCGAGGCGTGGGACTGTGCGCTAAGGTCGGATGCCAGTCCTTCGGTACTGTGCCTGTCGCGGCAAGCATTGCCGGCGTTTCGTGAAACGGCCGCGAGTGCCAATCTGGTTCAACGTGGCGCCTATGTCGTCGTCGAGCCTGCTGGCGGCCGCGACGTCACGCTGATTGCAACGGGCTCCGAGGTTTCGATCGCACTTGAGGCGGCAAAATTGCTCGAAGCAGTCAACGTCTACGCCGCGGTGGTGTCGGCGCCATGCTTCGATCTGTTTCGCGATCAGCCGCAGGAATATCGGACCGAAGTTCTTGGAACCGTCCCGAGGATCGGCGTCGAGGCCGCGATTGAGGGCGACTGGGCGCGCTGGCTTGGCGACAGCGGCGAATTCGTCGGGATGACCGGCTTCGGTGCATCCGCTCCGGCGGAGGTGCTGTATCGCGAATTCGGCATCACCGCGGACGCCGTCGCCAAGGCTGCGCTGCATTGCCTGGTGCGGTCGAAACTGGCGGCAGCACGCTCATGAAGTTCACACGCAACAAAGCATGACACGGAGACACCGATGGCACGAATTACGCTGAGGCAATTACTGGATCATGCCGCCGAGCACGGCTACGGCGTGCCGGCATTCAATATCAACAACATGGAGCAGGGGCTCGCGATCATGGATGCGGCAGCGGCCGTCGATGCGCCCGTCATCATCCAGGCCTCGCGCGGCGCGCGCTCCTACGCCCAAGACATCATGCTGTCGAAGATGATCGATGCGCTGGAAGAGATGTACCCGCAGATCCCGCTCTGCATGCATCAGGACCACGGCAACGAAGAAGCCACCTGCGCCACGGCGATCCAGCATGGCTTCACCTCGGTCATGATGGACGGCTCACTCAAGGCGGACGCCAAGACCGCGGCGGATTATGACTACAATGTCGATATCACCCGCCGCGTGGTCGAGATGGCGCACTGGATCGGCGCGTCGGTGGAAGGCGAATTGGGCGTGCTCGGCTCGCTCGAACATGGCGGCGGCGAACAGGAGGATGGTCACGGTGTTGAAGGCAAGGTCAGCCACGACCAGTTGCTGACCGACCCGGACCAGGCGGTCGATTTCGTCCGCGCCACCAAGGTCGATGCGCTGGCGATTGCGATGGGGACTTCGCACGGCGCCTACAAGTTCTCGCGTCAACCGGACGGCGACATCCTCGCCATGAAAGTGGTCGAGGAAATCCACCGCCGGCTGCCGAATACGCATCTGGTGATGCACGGCTCATCCTCGGTGCCGCAACCGCTGCAGGACACATTCAATCAGTTCGGCGGTGAGATGCCGCAGACCTGGGGCGTACCAGTCGAGGAAATCGTCCGCGGTATCCGGCATGGCGTCCGCAAGGTCAACATCGACACCGACTGCCGGCTGGCGATGACCGCGGCGTTCCGGAAAGTCGCGACCCAGAGCAGAAGCGAATTCGATCCGCGCAAATTCCTTAAACCCGCGATGGACGCGATGCGCGACCTCTGCCGTGAGCGTTTCGAGCAATTCGGTACGGCCGGCAACGCGTCGAAGATCAAGGTCGTTCCGTTGGCCGAAATGGCAAAACGCTATCGCGCGGGAGCGCTCGACCCGCGCATCGGAGCCATGGCCGCCGCCGCCGAATGACGAGAGTCAATCCGGAAGCACCGGTCACACCATTGAGGAGAAGAGCCATGAATGAACTGTCGATGACCGTCCGCGGCAAGGATCGCTACAAATCCGGCGTCATGGAATACAAGAAGATGGGCTACTGGGAGCCCGAATACGAGCCAAAGGACACCGATATCATCGCGCTGTTCCGGGTGACGCCGCAGGATGGCGTCGATCCGATCGAAGCCTCGGCGGCGGTGGCCGGCGAATCTTCCACCGCGACCTGGACGGTGGTGTGGACCGACCGGCTGACCGCGGCCGAAAAATATCGCGCCAAATGCTACCGCGTCGATCCGGTGCCGAATTCGCCGGGGCAATATTTCGCGTACATCGCCTACGATCTCGACTTGTTCGAAAACGGATCGATCGCCAACCTGTCGGCTTCGATCATCGGCAATGTGTTCGGCTTCAAGCCGTTGAAGGCGTTGCGGCTGGAGGACATGCGGCTGCCGGTGGCCTATGTGAAGACGTTTCAGGGGCCGGCGACCGGCATCGTGGTCGAGCGCGAGCGAATGGACAAGTTCGGCCGCCCGCTGCTCGGCGCCACCGTGAAGCCGAAGCTCGGCCTTTCCGGGCGCAACTATGGCCGCGTGGTCTACGAGGCGCTGAAGGGCGGGCTCGACTTCACCAAGGATGACGAGAACATCAACTCGCAGCCGTTCATGCATTGGCGGGAACGGTTTCTCTATTGCATGGAGGCCGTCAACAAGGCCCAGGCCGCGTCCGGCGAGATCAAGGGCACGTATCTCAACGTCACCGCCGGGACCATGGAGGACATGTACGAGCGCGCGGAGTTTGCGAAAGAACTTGGCTCGGTCATCATCATGATCGACCTGGTGATCGGCTACACCGCGATCCAGTCGATGGCGAAATGGGCGCGCCGCAACGACATGATCCTGCATCTGCATCGGGCAGGGCATTCGACCTATACCCGGCAGCGCAACCATGGCGTCTCGTTCCGCGTGATCGCAAAATGGATGCGGCTTGCCGGCGTCGATCACATCCATGCCGGCACGGTGGTCGGCAAGCTCGAAGGCGATCCCGCCACCACGCGCGGCTATTACGACATCTGCCGCGAAGACTTCAATCCGGCAAGGCTGGAACACGGCGTGTTCTTCGATCAGAACTGGGCCAGCCTCAACAAGCTGATGCCGGTGGCGTCGGGTGGCATTCATGCCGGCCAAATGCATCAACTGCTCGACCATTTGGGAGAAGACGTGGTGCTGCAGTTCGGCGGCGGCACCATCGGCCATCCGATGGGCATTCAGGCCGGTGCGACCGCGAACCGTGTGGCGCTGGAAGCGATGATCCTCGCCCGCAACGAGGGCCGCGACTACCTGCACGAAGGGCCGGAAATTCTCGCCAGGGCGGCGGCCACCTGCACACCGCTGAAGGCCGCGCTGGAGGTCTGGAAGGACGTCACCTTCAACTACGAATCCACCGACATGCCGGACTACGCTCCCACTCCCAGCGTCTCGATGTAAGGATCAGGATCATGCGCGTCACCCAAGGCTGCTTTTCATTCCTGCCCGATCTCACCGACGAACAGATCTCCCGGCAGGTCCAGTATTGTCTCGGCAAGGGCTGGGCGGTGAACATCGAATTCACCGACGATCCGCATCCCCGCAATAATTTCTGGGAGATGTGGGGACTGCCGATGTTCGATCTTCGTGATGCCGCGGGCGTGTTGATGGAGCTGAAAGAATGCCGCAAGGTGTACGGCGACCGCTACATCCGGATGTCGGCGTTCGATTCCAGCCACGGCTGGGAGTCGGTGCGGCTGTCGTTCATCGTCAACCGGCCGAAACAGGAGCCCGGTTTCCGTCTTGAACGGCACGAAGTGAACGGCCGCAACATCCGCTACACCACGAAATCCTATGCCGTCGATCGTCCCGAGGGCGTGCGTTACGGTGATAAATGAATTCGCAATCAAGTTCAGCGCCGGTTCCGCAAGACGCGAGCGAAACGCCGCCGGTTGAGCGGGTCGATCTGCGCCGCGAATTCGCCGAGGTCGGCATCGGCGAGGTGCTCGATCAGCTCGACCGCGAACTGATCGGGCTGAAGCCGGTGAAGACGCGCATTCGCGAGATCGCGTCGCTGCTGCTGATCGAGCGTATCCGCAAGCGCATGAATCTGACGTCGGAAGTGCCGACCTTGCACATGTCGTTTACCGGAAATCCCGGCACCGGCAAGACCACGGTGGCGCTGCGGATCGCCAGCATCCTTCACAAGCTCGGTTTCGTGCGCCGCGGCCAGGTGGTGTCGGTCACCCGCGATGAATTGGTGGGGCAGTATATCGGCCACACCGCGCCGAAGACCAAGGAAATCCTGAAAAAGGCGATGGGCGGCGTGCTGTTTATCGACGAGGCCTACTACCTGCACCGCCCCGACAACGAACGCGACTACGGGCAGGAAGCGATCGAGATCCTGCTGCAGGTGATGGAATCGCAACGCGAGGATCTGGTGGTGATTCTTGCCGGCTACGGCGACCGGATGGACAAGTTCTTCGCGAGCAATCCCGGATTCCGCTCCCGCATCGCCCACCACATCGACTTTCCGGATTATTCCGACGATGAGTTGCTGGCGATCGCGGAATTGATGTTGCGCGAGATGAATTACAGATTCAGCGCCGACGCGCGCCAGGCCTTCGTCCGTTACATCGGTTTGCGCAAGACCCAGCCGCTGTTTTCCAACGCGCGCTCGATCCGCAACGCCCTCGACCGCATGCGGCTGCGCCAGGCCAACCGTCTGGTCGCCGATCTCGATCGCGTCCTGACCGCGGAGGATATCATGTCGCTGGAGGCGTCGGACGTGCTGGCCAGCCGGGTGTTCTCGAACGGCCCTGGCGGGTGAAGCGGGCGGTTCTCGATCGAGATCAACCGCGGGCATCCCGTCGATGCTGAAAACGTGCGTTCTGGAAAAATCCCCGCCGTTCTGAAAGATGTGACGGCTGATCATTGTCACGATGCAGTGAACGGCACCAGCGCGGTTGTCTGCAACGTTGATATGTCATGTCTCGCCCCCAGCTTACGTTGTGCCATCGCAGACGACCTGGCTGCGGCCATAGTCGTCTGGAATCGATGTGGCCGTCTCGCAACCAATCGAAGCCGGGGCAGTCGGGCGAGGACGAACTAGCTGGTTAGCGAGCCTCGTCTCGCCGGCTGCGAAATTGGAGAATTCTGGTGGCGACAACCCTGACAATCAATGGCGAACCGAAATCGTTCGACGCGCCAGCCGAGATGCCGCTGCTCTGGGTGCTGCGTGACGTGCTCGGCATGACCGGAACGAAATTCGGTTGCGGCATTGCCCAATGCGGCGCCTGCACCGTGCATGTCGACGGCAAGCCGGTACGTTCCTGCCTGCTGCCCGTGGGCGCGGTGCGCGATCGCGCCGTCACCACGATCGAAGGCATCGGCGCTTCGACCGCCGGCGCCAAGGTGCAAAAAGCCTGGCTCGACCTTGAAGTGATCCAGTGCGGCTATTGCCAATCGGGCCAGATCATGTCGGCCGCGGCCCTGCTCGCGGCGACGCCCAATCCGGATGATTCGGACATCGACGCCGCGATGGCGGGAAATATCTGCCGCTGCGGCACCTACGTGCGCATTCGCGCGGCGATCAAGCAGGCTGCGTCCGGACGCCAGTCGTAGGAGAGCGCGCCATGACAGTTGCAGAAAATATTGCCGATCGAGTTTCGCGCCGCGCGCTGCTGACGGCCGGTTTGGCGGGCGGGTTTCTGCTCGCATTCCATCTCCCGGTTCGGGCGGCGGTCAATGAGCCGGTGCAGCCGCCCGATGTGACCGACGGCAAGTTCGCGCCCAACGCCTTCATTCGCATCGACGTCACAGGCCATACCACGCTGGTGATGCCGCAGGTCGAGATGGGACAGGGCGTCTACACGTCGATTGCGATGATATTGGCCGAAGAACTCGACGCCGATCTTAAGCAGGTCACGTTGCAGCACGCGCCGCCGAACGACAAACTTTACGGCAATCCGACTTTCGGTCTTCAGGTTACCGGCAATTCCAACTCGATCCGGGCGTTCTGGAAGCCGCTGCGCAATGCGGGTGCCGGCGCGCGCGCCATGCTGGTGCAGGCCGCCGCCCAGCAATGGCAGGTCGAGCCCGCAAGCTGCACGACCGCGAACGGCGAGGTAACGCACAAGGAGAGCGGGCGCAAGCTTTCCTATGGCGCACTGGCGGCTGCCGCCAGCGGCCAGACGCCGCCAAAGGATGTCCCGCTCAAGGATCCCAAGAATTTCACGCTGATCGGCACGCCGCTGAAGCGCTTCGACACGCCGGACAAGGTCAACGGCAAAGTTGTCTACGGCATCGACGCGATGCTTCCCGGCATGAAGTTCGCGACTGTCGCGGCCTGCCCGGTATTCGGCGGCAAAGTTGGCAAGGTCGATGACAGCGCCGCCAGGAAAATCCCGGGCGTGCAGCAAATTGTGGTGCTCGACGATATGGTCGCCGTGGTCGGCGATCACATGTGGGCGGCCAAGAAAGGGCTCGATGCCCTCAAGGTGACCTGGGATGAAGGTCCGAACGCGCGCATCAGCTCAAAGGACATCTGGCAGGATCTGCGCGCGGCCAGCGAGAAGGACGGCGCGGTCGCCAAATCCATTGGCGACATCGCCAAGGGGTTAGCTACCGGCGAAAAACTCGAAGCCGCATTCGAGCTTCCGTTTCTCGCCCATGCGACGATGGAGCCGTTGAATGCCACGGTTCATTTCAAGCCCGACTCCTGTGAAATCTGGACCGGCACGCAGATCGTAAGCCGGGTGCAGGCGGAGGCGGCGAAAGCGGCCGGACTCCCGGTCGAGAAAGTGATCGTCAACAATCATCTGCTCGGCGGCGGCTTCGGCCGCAAGCTCGAGCCGGACATGGTGGTTGCGGCGGTCCGAGTCGCCAAGCAGGTCGACGGACCGGTCAAGGTGGTGTGGACTCGCGAAGAGGACATCCAGCACGATGTCTATCGCCCGGTGTACCGCGACACGATTGCCGCGACGCTGTCCGACGGCAAGATCGTCGGCTGGAAATATCGGGTCACCGGTTCGGCGATCCTGGCGCGCTGGCTGCCGCCGGCCTTCCAGAAAGGCATCGACATCGACGCCATCGATGCCGGCGCCGACATGCCCTACGACATTCCCAATTTTCATGTCGAATATGTGCGCGCCGAACCGCCTGCGGTGCCGACCGGATTCTGGCGCGGGGTCGGTCCCAACAACAACGTGTTCGCCGTCGAATGTTTCATGGACGAGCTTGCCCGCAAGGCGGGCAAGGACCCGGTGGAGTTCCGCCGCTCGATGCTCGGGAAAAAGCCGCGTCTGCTGGCAGCCCTCAATCTCGCGGCGGAAAAATCCAACTGGGGTCAGCCGCTGCCGGCGCGCGTCGGGCGTGGCGTGTGCGTGCAGCCGTCGTTCGAAACCTTCATCGCGACGGTGGTCGAAGCCGAAGTCGACGAGCACGGCGAGGTGCAGCTCCGTCGCGTCACCTCGGTGGTGGATACCGGCATCGCCGTCAATCCCGATACCATCAAGGCGCAGCTCGAGGGCGGGCTGATCTTCGGCCTCACTGCAGCACTCTATGGCGAAATCACCATCGACAAGGGACGGGTCCAGCAGTCCAACTTCCATGACTACCGGATGCTCCGCATCGACCAGACGCCGAAGATCGAGGTTCATGTCGTCAAGAGCGGCGAACCGCCCGGCGGCATCGGCGAGACCGGCGTCAACGCCGGGCCGCCGGCATTGCGCAACGCCATCTATGCCGCGACCGGTGTGGCCTTGCGGCGGCTGCCGATCGACCGGGCACTTATATCAGCGGGGAAAAAAGCATGAGCCCGGCCGCGCGTCGCATTCTCCTGAGCGTTGTCGCGATCGTGGTGGTTGCGGTGGCGATCGGACTTTGGATTGTCCGCGGCCCCGGTCCGATGGCATTCGCGGATGGTCCGAAAGTGGCGCTTGCGGACTATCGCGGCGCCAATCCCGCCGGCGTGCCGGCGGCGCTGGCGCAGGCAAGCGTCGTGGAGCGTGGCGCTTATTTGGCGCGGGCGGCGGACTGCATGGTCTGCCACACCACGGCAGGCGGGAAAGAATATGCCGGCGGTCTGGGATTCAAGCTGCCGTTCGGCACGCTTTATTCGACCAACATCACACCGGACAAGGAGACCGGCATCGGCAATTACAGCGACCAGGATTTTCTGGCCGCGATGCACCGCGGCATCCGCAGGGATGGCGCACGGCTTTATCCGGCGATGCCGTTCACGTCCTACACCTATATAAGCGACGCCGACGCGCTGGCGATCAAGGCCTATCTGTTCAGCCTGCCGCCGGTGCGCGCGGCCGCGTCCGAGAATACGCTGATGTTTCCATTCAACCAGCGCTGGGCGATGGGTTTCTGGTCGGCGCTGTTCAATCCGGATACGCGCTTTCAGCCCGACACGTCGAAAAGCCCGGAATGGAACAGAGGCGCTTATCTCGCCGAGGCGCTGGCCCATTGCGGTGAATGCCATACGCCGCGAAACCTGGCGTTCGCGCTCAACAACCGCTTGAAATTCGCCGGCGCGGTGACGGCTGGCTGGCGCGCCTTCAACATCAGCTCGGACAAGACCACCGGCGTCGGCGCCTGGCGGGACGACGATCTGGTCTCCTATCTTTCGATCGGACACGCGGATGGCCACGGCACCGCCTCGGGGCCGATGGGTGAAGCGGTCGACCACAGCTTGAGCAAGCTAGCGCCGGAAGACATCCGCGCCGTGGTGGCCTATTTGCGCAGCGTGCCGCCGACCGCCTCGACCGATCTGCCGGCGACGCTGGCGCCATCAGCACCTGCGTCGCACAGGGATGGCGGCGGCGCGCCGGATCCACGCGGCAAGATGGTGTTCGAAGGCGCCTGCGTCAGTTGCCACGGCTGGAGCGGCGAAAGCTCGATCTCGCCCTTCGCCACGCTCACCGGTGCGTGGGCGGTCAACGATCCCGGTGCGACCAACGTCGCCCAGATCGTGATTTCCGGGACCAAGCGACACACGCCGGAGGGTGCGGTCTCGATGCCTGCGTTCGGCAATGCCTATTCCGATGTCGAGATCGCAGCCGTGGCCAACTATGTCACCGCGCGCTTCGGCAGCAAGCCGGCTCACATGACAGCACAAGACGTGGCGGCGCTCAGGAAACAGACGTCGCAGTGATCGAAGCGCGGCTGGTCCTGTGCGGACGCCGCGCGCAGTCGAACGGTTCGCATGATGCGCCCCGCTGCCGTTGCAATGCTGGTCAGTGGTCGGCACCGGCTTGAGCCGGCTCGCTCTTGCAGTATTATTCGGAAATGAGCCAAGGAAATAAGGAAAATCCGCAGACGGATGAAATGATTTCGTTCGGACCGTTCCGGCTGTACGCGGCGCAGAGGCTGATCGAAAGGGAGGGCGTCCCGCTTCATCTTGGCGGCCGCGCGCTCGATATTCTCATTGTTCTGGTCGAGCATGCGGGCGAGGTGGTCAGCAAGAACGATCTGATGGCGCGGGTCTGGCCGGGGGTCACGGTCGACGAGGGTAGCCTGCGGGTCCACGTCGCCGCCCTTCGCAAGGCACTGGGGGATGGAGAGTCCGGAGCCAGGTATCTGACCACGCTTACGGGGCAGGGCTATTGTTTCGTGGCGCCGGTCTCGCGTTCGAGTGCGCCAAGACCCTTGGAGACGGTGGCCTCGAAGCCCGGGCAAGCCCACAATCTTCCGACCCGCCTGACACGAATGGTAGGGCGCGACTAGACCGTTCAGGAAATATCGAAGCAACTGAAGACCGAGCGCTTCGTCACCATCGTGGGACCGGGTGGCATCGGCAAGACCACCGTTGCGGTCTCGGTAGGTTATGAGCTGCTTACCGAGTTTGCCGGTGCCATTCAGTTTCTTGATCTTGGACCGCTCAACGATCCTCTTCTCATTCCGGGCACGGTGGCCTCGGCGCTCGGGCTGCCGGTTCAGTCCGCGGATCCAACCCGCGGTCTGATAGGTTTCCTCCGCGGCAAACGGATGCTGTTGATCCTCGATAGCTGCGAGCACGTGATCGAGACCGCGGCGGCGCTGGCGGAACGCATTTTCGAGGAGGCACCGCAGGTGCACATTCTGGCAACCAGCCGGGAATCGCTGCGTGTCGAAGGCGAACATGTTCATCGGCTGTCCCCGCTGGGGAGTCCGCCCGATGATGCCGGTCTCACCGCGGCGCAGGCGCTCGATTTTCCGGCGGTGCAGCTCTTCGTCGAGCGCGCGATCGCCAGCGGCCGCCGCTTTGAATTGAACGATGCCGATGCGCCCGTCGTCGCTGAAATCTGCCGCCGGCTGGATGGAATAGCCCTTGCGATCGAACTCGCCGCCGGCCGCGCCGATGCCTACGGGATTCAGGAAACCCTGGTGCTGTTGAACGACCGCTTCAAGCTGCTCTGGGAGGGCCGGCGCACGGCGCTGCCGCGGCACCAAACGCTGCGCGCGACGCTGGACTGGAGTTATGATCTGCTGTCGGAGCATGAGCGTCTAATTCTCCGCAGGCTCTCGGTATTCACCGGCATCTTCACCCTCGAAGCGGCCCGCTCGGTCGCCGCGGACGATGACGTTGACGGTGCGCAAATTGTAGCGTCCGTTGTAAGTCTGGTTACGAAATCTCTCATCGCGGTGAGTGCAGGCGATACGACCACGCGCTATCGGCTGCTCGACACCACCCGCGCCTACGCCGCGGACAAGCTGGTCGAAAGCGGCGAAGCGGACGCGATCAAGCGACGCCACGCGGTTTACTATCGTGAACTGTTCGAGCGAACCGAAACCGATCTTTTGGTATCGACCAACGATCCCAATTTGCGCTCGGAGCTGCTCGGCAACGCCCGCGTCGCACTGGAATGGAGCTTCTCGTCGCGGGACGATGTCGGCATCGGCACATCGCTTGCAGCCGTCGCCGCGCCATTCTTATCCGAGCTGTCGCTGCTGACCGAATGCCATCGCCTGACCGGCAGGGCGCTCACGGCACTCGGCGACGCTGACCGTGGCACGCGGCGAGAAATGGAGCTTCAAGCTTCGCTGGGATCATCGCTAATGCTTACGGAGGGATACCGCGACGAAGCTCGCTTCGCGCTGACCAGAGCACTGGAAATCGCCGAAGCGCTCGGCGATTCCTATTTTCAGATGCGGCTGCTGCGTGGTCTTCACAATTTCCATGTTGGAATCGGGGATTTCGGCAAAGCGATCGTGCTGGCTCGGCGAAACGAAGCCGTTGCCAACAAGACCGCTGATCGATCCGCCATCGCGATGGCGAATTGGATGCTCGGGCTGTCGAATTACTTCGTTGGAAACCAGCTCGCCGCCGAAGCAAATTGCGAGGCGTTGCTCACCCAACCCAGCGTTCCCCGTACCAGCTCAAGATATTTCCGATTCGATAGTCATACCCAAATGCGAATTCGTTGCGCCTTGGCGGCGATCCGATGGTTTCGGGGTTTCCCCGACCAGGCAGCGCGGATGGCGCGAGACACGATCGAGGAGCAGGCAACTGTAGAGCATCCCGCCACATTCACCACTTGCCTCATCTTCTCGGGGTTCATGTTTGTACGGATTGGGAATGTTGCCGTTGCACAAGACTTGATCGAGCTTTTGATTGCCCATACCGAAAAGCATTCCCTGGGCCCCCATCATGGGGTCGGCCTTGGCCTGAAGGGCGCACTGGCGATCCATTACGGTGAAGCCGAAGCTGGCGTTCAGTTGTTGCGTCACGCCATTGATACGTTGCGGGCTGATCGCTACGAGCTGCACAATCCGACATTTCTCGGCATTTTGGCGGAAGGCCTCGCGAAGACCGGCCAGCGAGATGCGGCCATGATTGCCGTCGATGACGCGATTACCCGGGTCGAGTCCAACGGGCAGGCTGTCGGCTTGGCGGAGCTGCTGCGTATCAAGGCGACGATCCTGATGTCCGCACCACAGGCGGATCTGCCCCGGGCAGAAGAGCTTTTGCAGGGATCCCTCGAATTGGCCGGCAGGCAGCACGCGCTGGCCTGGGAGCTGCGAACCGCGACGAGTTTCGCGCAGTTGCGGTCGATGCAGGGCCGTCATCAGGAGGCGCGGGACCTGCTGGCGCCGGTATTTGATCGGTACACGGAAGGCTTCGAGAGTTCCGATCTGAAAGCAGCGAAAGCGTTGCTGGACAGGCTGGCGATCATTTTGTGACCAAGGGCAGGCCGTGTCGCAGGTCAAATCCGTTGGCCTGTTCGGGACCCCGTCGTCTCCCTGGTATCCTGTTGAACACATTATAGGTAAACCGGGCGACAATCCGCCGCTTCCAGGGAGATCGTCACCCCAGGCCGCCTCGGATAAACTTGAGATCGCCGATCTACACGCTTAAATTGAGCGTCCGATATCGCCTGTCGGCGTGGTCGATCACAGAGTTGGACTTATCTTCGAGGGCCCAAACAATGTCGGGCGTGCCCGGTAAACGCACTCAGCGCGAAAATGGAATAGATGCCGGCGCGACGACGGACGAAGTCATCTCATTTGGTCCGTTCCGGCTGCACGCGGCGCAGCGACTGATCGAAAGGAAGGGTGCCCCGCTTCATCTCAGCGGCCGGGCGCTCGATATCCTGATCGCTCTGGTCGAGCAAGCGAGCAGGGTTGTCAGCAAGAATGAACTGATGGCGCGGGTCTGGCCGGACGCCACGGTCGACGAGAGTAGCCTGCGCGTCCATGTCGCCGCACTTCGCAAGGCGCTGGGCGACGGCGAGGCGGGCGCCAGATATGTCACCACGCTCACCGGACAGGGTTATTGCTTTGTGGCGCCGGTCTCGCGTTCGAGCGAGCCGGCGCTTCCGATGACGGCGAACTCGAAGTCTGGCCAGACTCACAATCTGCCGACCCGACCGACACGAATGGTGGGGCGTGACCAAACCGTTCAGGAAATCTCGGAGCAACTGAAGACCGAGCGCTTCGTCACCATCGCCGGACCGGGTGGCATCGGCAAGACCACTGTCGCCGTCTCTGTGGGCCATCAACTGCTGGCGGAGTTTGCCGGTGCCGCTCACTTTTTCGATCTCGGCCCGCTCAACGATCCCGTTCTGGTGCCGGGCGCGGTCGCCTCGACACTTGGACTCCTGGTTCAGTCGGCAGATCCAATCCCCGGCCTGATCGCCTTCCTCCGAGACAAGCGGATGCTGTTGATCCTCGATAGCTGCGAGCATGTGATCGAGACGGCGGCGGCGCTGGCGGAGCGGATTTTCGAGGGCGCGCCGCAGGCGCATATTCTGGCGACCAGCCGGGAATCGCTGCGTGTCGAAGGCGAGCATGTTTATCGGCTGTCGCCGCTGGCCAGCCCGCCCGATGACGCCAGTCTCACGGCGGCACGGGCGCTCGATTTCCCGGCGGTGCAACTGTTCGTCGAGCGCGCGATCGCCAAAGGGCGACGCTTTGTATTGAACGACGCCGACGCGCCCGTCGTTGGTGAGATCTGCCGCCGGCTCGACGGGATGGCCCTTGCGATCGAACTCGCAGCCGGCCGAATCGATGTCTACGGCGTGCAGGAAACCATGGCGTTGCTGAACGACCGCTTCAAGCTGCTTTGGGATGGCCGGCGCACGGCGTTGCCGCGGCATCAGACACTGAGCGCGACGCTGGACTGGAGTTATGATCTGTTGTCGAAACTTGAACGTTCGATCCTCTGCAGGCTTTCGGTGTTCGTCGGCGTCGTCACTCTCGAAGGAGCCCGCGCGGTCGCGATGGGCGATGACGTCGACGAAACTCACGTCGTCACGGTCCTGGTCGGTCTGGTTGCGAAATCCCTGATATCCGCGGACACCAGTGTGCCGGCGACGCGATACCGCCTGCTTGACACCACGCGGGCCTACGCTTCCGCAAAGCTGTCCGAAAGCGGTGAAGCGGGCGACGTGAAGCGACGTCACGCAAGCTACTTCCTTGAGTTATTTGAGCGGGTCGACGGCAATTCGTTTACGCCCCTGCAGGCGAAGAGTTTTGCGATATTTGCAGATCAGCTCGGAAATGTCCGCACCGCGCTGGAATGGTGTTTCTCGGAACGCGGCAATGGCGTGCTGGGCGTTGCTCTCGCCGCGGCCTCGGCCCCGCTGTTTCTTGAAATGTCGCTATTGACCGAATGTCATCGCTGGACGGAGCGGGCGGTCGCGGCGCTCGATGACGGCAATCGAGGTACTCGACGTGAGATGGACCTTCACGCGGCTCTTGGCCTGTCGCTCATGTTTACCAGAGGCAACAGCGAGCAGGTCGGCAACTCGCTGCTCCGAGGTCTCGAGCTTGCGGAGCGATTGGGCGACTTGCATAGTCAGCTTCGTCTGCTTGAACGACTTCACCTCTTCCATGTCAGAATTGGGAATTTCCGGGAAGCGCTGGCATTTGCCCAACGTGGCGAAGGTGTTGCGACAGAGATCGGCGACCCGGTTCTGCTCGGGCAGATTCAGGTGGCGCTTGGGATTTCCCACCATCTGGAAGGCAATAGCATCGCCGCTCTCGGCTATCTGGAATCCGCTTTGGCGCAGCTGCCGCTTTCGCCACAGATCAACTCTCTGCATCTCGGCTTCGACTATCGCAATCGCGCTCGCATTACGCTCGCCCGAGTCCTTTGGATTCGGGGCTGCCCGGATCAGGCGGTGACGTTCGCGCGACAGTCCGTTGAGGAAGCCATCCGCCTCAATCATCCGATCAAATTGTGCATGGCGCTGCTCTGGGCGATGTCGGTTTTTCTGTGGAACGAGGATCTGGAAAGCGCCGAGGAATACACCGACAGATTCACCGCGCAGGCTGAAAAACACGCGCTGGCGCCATACCAGACGATCGGCCTGGGCGCCAAGGGCGAGCTCCTGGTCAGGCGCGGTGACGTGGAAGCGGGCATCGTCCTGCTACGCCGTTCTTTGGAAGCATTGCGCGCTCATCGATACGGCTTGCAGACGGCTTTCAGCACTGCGCTGGCGGAAGGTCTCTCGATGACGGGACGGGGAGACGAAGCCCTCGATACCATCGACGAAGCCATCGCATTGGTTGAGCACAATGAGGATTTGTTCGGCATGCCCGAACTGCTGCGTATCAAGGCGGATATTCTGGTTTCGGCGCAACCGCCGGATCCAGTCCGGGCTGAGGGTCTCCTGATTCAGTCGCTCGAGATGGCGAGGCAGCAGGCGGCGCTCGCATGGGAATTGCGAACCGCGACAAGTCTGGCGCGGTTGTGGGTGACGCAGGGCCGTTTCGGCGAGGCGCGGGACGTGCTGGCGCCGGCATATGACCGGTTCACCGAAGGTTTCGATAGTCCCGGCCTGAAGACGGCCAGGCAGTTGCTGGACGAGTTGCGAATACGAACCGGCGCCTGATCGAGGACATCGACGCGTATTGGTGTCGCGGGCATGTATGCTCGCGTCTTTGCACACGAATGCTTGATGGCTGAAAGCCGTGCGTTCAAGAAAAAATGTCTCTGTTCCCGGAAGATGCGGGCGTCCATTCCTTGCATGGTGCGGCGATGAATCCAGATAACCGGATACCATGCTTTGGCATCCGGCCGTCCCCCGAAAGGAATTCAGCGATGAACAAGGAATTGGCGCACATGCTGCGCACCGCTCCGCTTTCGACGCCTACCGCGCTTTCCGCGGACGCCGTTCGCGATATTTCAGCTGCGCTGACCGCGCTCCTTGCGGACGTGTTCGCCCTTTACATGAAAACCAAGAACTTCCATTGGCACATGTCTGGTCCGCATTTCCGCGACTATCATCTGCTGCTGGACGATCAGGGCGATCAGATCTTCGCCATGACCGATCCGCTGGCCGAACGCGTGCGAAAGATCGGCGGCACGACCCTTCGTTCTGCCGGGCACGTCACTCGGGTCCAGCGCATCCTGGACAACGATGCCGAGTATGTGAGCCCGCCCGATATGCTCGCCGAGCTTCGGGACGATAACGCGCAGCTTTCGCGCAGCATGCGTCAGACACACTTGCTGTGCGATGAGGCAGGCGACGTTGCCACGGCAAGCCTGCTGGAAAACTGGATCGACGAGACCGAGAGGCGCACCTGGTTCCTGTTCGAATGTACACGGCAGGGCTAGGCCGGGCACCCGAAGATTTGGGCTCGCGCGCTTTCCCCGGTAGCCGAGCCCTGGGGCCGTCCTACCCCTGTCCCACCTGACGGACGGTCCCCGCTTTTTTTCCCAGTCCGCAAAACCCAGTTCACGGCGGATACGCGAGAGGCGACCCTTCGCTGTGGCGAGCCCATGCTACTTCGGCGAGCCGATGCAACTTCGAGCCGGTGCAACTTCAATTGCGGGTAAGGATTTTTTGCCTGCAATCGCGCTAGAGGAGCCCGTTGTCGGGCAGGGCTATGGGCGTTTTGCAAATGGCGCGATGATGCAAAAGTGCCACTGATTTGCCCGACGTGTCAAATGTTTTCGCAGGGATAGCTCAAAACATCCATGCCAGCGACGGCCATGCTACTTTGCATGGGGTTGTTTTCGATATTTTAGTTGGAAGCCAGAGCCGCGTCGGCCCGCAGGCGTTTAGACCGTTCATCGGTCCTTGAGACTGGTCTTACCAGAGCTCGTCATGAACAGGCGATCGGAGCCACAAAATCCACACGCCTCGTCGGTCTGAGGCGAAGCCTCGCTAGGATTTGTTTCGCGCGGACTTGCGGATTGCTCAGCAAGGTGTCCGCAGGATAAATCCGGCGCCGCGGATACTGTGGATCATCGGTGTTTCATTCGGTCCATTCACCTTGTGGCGCAGCCGGCCCATGTGCACATCGACGAGATTCGTCTTCGGAATGAATCTGTAATGCCACACCTCTTCAAGTAGCGTGCGCCGTGTCAGCAAGAGATCACTGTGCTGCATCATGTACCTGAGCAAACGAAATTCTTTAGGCATCAAATCAATCGTGCGTCCGGCCCGCTTGGCCGTACGTTCAATGAGGTCGAGCTCCAGCGGCCCCACCTGCAGCACCGTTTCGCGAACTTCGATCTGCGTTAGGGGTAGCCCTTCCAGCCTGGCCAGGCGATCGGCGATTTCCATTGGATCGCTCGCCGACGTGCCGGAATCGCCATAGGAAACATCAAGCGATGTCGCGGCAATGCTGTCGAAGTTCATGGGGATGTCGCGTATCTTGTCGCTTCTCATTCGTCGCCTCGCAAATTCACGTGTAACGAGTAACGCAAGATCATAGCGACGCCGCAGTGTGATTGCCGTTCACTGCTGCGGGTCGGCGGGGCATTTCGGGGGAATGGCGGTCGCGGATGACAGAAAACCGCCAGCGCGCCGGGGTTTCTCCGGTCAGGCGTTTGAACACAGTCGAGAAGTGTGCCTGAGCCTGGAAGCCCACGTTAAGCGCGATCTCGGCGAGCGGCATGTCGGTGCTGGACAGCATCGCCTTCGCACTCTCAATTCGCTGGTAGAGCAGATAGTCGTGCGGACGGTATCCCGTCGCCGCGCGGAACTGCGCCGCGAAGTGCATTCGCGACAGGCCGGCCACTTGCGCCAGGTCGGCGAGGCTGATGCTCTCGTCAAGGTGCGCGTCGACATATTCCTGCACACGCTTTAGCCGCCACTTGGGCAGGGCATTGACGGTGGGACGCGGCAGCTCGAGTCTCGCGATATGCATGACCAGGGTTTGGCCGACGCTCTCCGCGTAGAGTCCGTCGCCGGCCCTGCCGCCCTCGACGAGCGTCCGGCCGAGCAATTCCGCCAACGGGTCACGGATAACAAAATCGTTCAAATCTCGTATCGGCTGGGACAGGCCGGGCCGCGCTGCGTCCTGGCGCTTTCGCAGGTACTCGTTCGAAACATGGAAATGGACGAAGTCGCACGGCGCGCGAAACTCGGCGGTCAATGGCTGAGACGGGCCCGTGACGTGCAACGTTCCCGCGGGCATGAGCCCGTCGAATATGGTGTGTGGGCCCCTCGTGAGCTTGAGGCTCGTGGTCTTCAGGGCGACGCCAATCACGTGGCGGTCGGGTGACGACACGGCCTTCTCGTGGCGGCTGGAACTCCTGGAATCGATCCATCGTGAAACCAGAATGTCCGCATCGATTGTTGCATTTCTGTCGTCTTGGGCGGGGCAACGCCAGCTCCGCTCCTCGTAAAGGCTGTCCAAAGCGTAACCGGCGCGCGAAGTTCGCAGCGGGTGACAGGCAACCGGGTAGCGGAGGCTCGGTTTCGTCTTAAAGGTTTGCAAATCCATCGCTTTTCCTCTCGGAGCTTCCGCCTGGTGCGAGGCGGCTGATGTCCTATTCGCTCGACGATGTCCGGACGGTTCACGCAGGGCGGCGTCGTTGCGATGCCAAAAACATACGTCCGGCTTGTCAAAGACGCCCGTTATCGCTGATTAGCGTTTGTTAAGTTTTGTGAATGCCGCTTCGAGCCTGGGCACGGCCCAAGATGCTGGCTTAGAGCGTTTTCCAGCGAAGTGGATACCGGTTCGCGTGAAGAAAACGCGTCAAACAAGAAGTAGAGCTCCGTTCCGATTCAATCGGAACGGAGCTCTACTCAGCCGATGATCGTCGGCTTGAGGATATCCTGCAGGCCTATCAGCTGCAGGAGTTCCGCGCGGGCGCGATCGGCGACACCGTTGACGATGGCAGCTCCATCGTCGGATGGTTCGAAATGGACCCGAAACGGGCGGCTGCCGAACGGTGTGTCGATCACTTCGACGATGGCGTCCGCGACGGCCTGCGGATCCGCATTCGTCGGCCCAAGAGCGGCTAAACCTCTCAGCATGATCTCGCTGATGTCAGCGGTCGGGCCATCGGCGTATTCCTCGGCCCTTACCGCATCGGCCGGCCTGCCCGAGTGAGCGTAATAGTTGGTTCCCTTGGTGAAGGATCCAGGCACGATGATGGTGGTTTCGATTCCCCAGCGCGCGAGTTCGCCGGCATAGCTGACCGCGAGGGCGTCCATCGCCGCCTTGGCGGCGAAATAAGGACCCAGATAAGGCGGGGTGCCACCGCGCGTACCGCTTGAAGAAACCCACACCAGCAGGCCTTGGCCCTGCTTGCGCAACTGCGGCAGGGCGGCGCGATTGACCCGCTGCGCGCCCAGGACGTTGGTATCGTAAAGCTGGGCCAGCTGCTCTGGCGTGAAGGCCTCCGCCGGTCCGTAGGCCGTATGGTTGGCACTATGCACCACCACATCGAGCTGGTTGTTTCTGGAAATAATCTCGGCGATTGCCGCATTCACGGATTCCTGCGAGGCGACGTCGAGCTCGATCGCATGCAGATCGGCGCTGTGTTGCCTGGCGAAGGCCTTGACCTCGGCGGCCCGGGACGCATTGCGGCCCGTCGTTTCGCGCATCGAGGCGTATACGGTGTGCCCGGCTCGGGCCAACGCGTTGGATGCCAATCGGCCGAAACCGTTTGAGGCGCCGGTGACAACGATGATCTTGCGCATTCCAATATCCGATCCGTTCTTGGATTGTTCACGGAACCAGGGCTCATCACATCGAACGGACAAATGGCCCCGCCGTTGGCGCACAAGATCTGTCGGTCGATACCGTCCTCGCCGGCCGGCGAGCAACCGCGGGCAAAATATACGCGACGCCATTCCACCCTCGTCTTTTGAAGGTCATGACGAATTCAAAAAACGCACGAAATTTATCAAAGTGCCCGCAAGGGCCGCGTTCTGCGCGGTGGACGCGGAATGTCCCGATGAGAGCAGGCGGCCGAAGGTCCTATTTTCGCACAGCTAACGCTTGTTCTTGGTGGCGAGATGCTCGTTGAACGAGCGAAGATTGATTACCACTCTCTGATGAAGGCCGTTGCCGATCTCCTCCATCTCGTCGCTGGCCGAAACCTTGAATTCAATTCGCTTTCCTTCGACCTTGATGATCTCGGCTTCGGCTCGAACATTGTGGCCCACCGGCGTAGCGGCAAGGTGCCGGACATCTATCGCAGTGCCCACCGCGCTCTCGCCCACATCCAGAAATGGCCTGACCGCATTGAGGGCTGCGTTTTCCATGATCAGGATCATGACCGGGGTCGCCAGCACCTGCGGCAGCATGGCGTCCTTGAACTGATTGGCAAGATGCTCGGGCAGCACGCGCAGCGCGAACGTTCCCTTAGCTCCCAGCGGGATTTGGCGCATTCGGTCATCCTCCATCTGCGGCATTCCCGCCGATGTTCCGATTGCGAACCATATATGAAATAGGCCGGGCCATTCCCTGAAATTTAATTTAGTGGCGATTGCGGATCACGCGCCTACGATCGCAATACCTCAAGGGTCCATTCTGACCGGTCATGGGATGCTTCGCATCGAAGGGCTTTACGTTCGATTTCGCAATCGAGGTTCGCATACGAAAGAGAAGTGACAGGAGTTATTCCATGATCCGATGGTCGCGCCGAGGCGACCGGCCCGGTCGTATGGGTTCTTTGGAAAACCAGGAGAGTGTCTTGAGAGCCAGTGTCTTGAGAGCCAGTGTCTTGAGAGCCAGTGTCTTGAGAGCTATGGCATCAACTACGTATTCCACCTCGGAAGAGCGATTGTTGCTCCGGGAAATCACCCACAGGGTCAACAACGAGTTCGCATCGGCAATCCAGGTGGTGTCTGTTGCTGCCGCAAGATCTGGCGACCGCAATGTAAAGGCTGCGCTGACCGGTGTGATGGAGCAATTGCACAACTATGCGAGGGTTCACCATGCACTCCAGATGCCGGCGAACAACGATTGCATTGACGCCTCGGCGTACCTGCGCGAGCTTTGCGGCTCAATCAGCCGCTCCAAACTGCAGAGCCGGAACATCGAGCTCGTGCTGGTGGAACGCCCGTTCCAGATATCTTCCGAACGCTGCTGGTTGATGGGAATGATTGTTTCCGAACTGATCACCAACGCCGTGCGTCACGCATTTGATCATCACGGCGGCACGATCCGGCTTGAGTGCCGGACATTCGGAGGGTTTGTCGAATGCCGGGTGTCGGATAACGGATCGGCTTCAACGGCTGACGTCAGGCCAGGAACCGGACTGAGGATCATTGATGCACTCGCGCAGGCGCTTGGCGCGGACTTTCAATTTGATCTTGGAGAGGATGGGAGCGAAGCGGCTCTCATGTTTCCAATCGACCAGGATTGCTGCGATGAACCTAAACCGGCCCGTCGTGCCGCAACCAACGCCGCGCATGTCCTGTGGGACTGCGATTAAAAGGATTTATTGTGCGAATGTCGCCCAACACGTTTTGCGGCAACGCGTTTTTCGTTTGCCGGCCGGTGTGGTTCGGTGATCACGAGGCGTTGCCACCCAGCACCGCCGCTATGCCTTGACGAAGGCCAACAGCGTACCATTGGCCGCCGCAGGCGCGACGCAAACGGCGGCTCCACTGCCGACACCGGAACTGCTGACCGCCTTCTTCGCGGCGGCAAGATCGGATGTCGCCAGCACGAGGCCCGCACCGCCGCGCTCGGGTAATCCTGCCAGCGAGACTTCAGGATAGCGCCCGCCCAACTGGTCTTTCGTCAGAAATATGAAATCGGCACGATCCGAACCGGAGGGCACCGCGACAGCGCCATCGGGCTTGGCCTTGACCTCTCGATCGATCATGCGCGCGAGGTGCGCGGCATCCTTCGCGGGCTCGCCTGAAACGATCAGCACTTGCTTGAGACGTTTTGCGCCGTTGCCGTGCTTCATCAGCTCCGGAATCCAGACCGTGTCCCTCGTCTTGTGCTGACATGCAAAAATGCGCAGTCCACCCGGCGCTTCGGCAATCGGCCATTGAAAGACTCTGAATTTAGCCGCCGACAGGCTGCCATCCGGCATCGTTACCGGTCGCTCGAAATCGGTTGGGCCCAGAGGCTCAAAGCCGCGCGCACGAATTTCCTCGGCGCCGGCGGCCGAATCGACTGCAGTGAATGCGATGCGTTCGATGCCTTCGCCGCGTTTGGCGAGAAATGCCCGCGTCGGAGCATTATGTTCGGTTTCAACCAGCACGCCGAGCAATTCGATGTAGTCGGGATCGAGCATGATGGTGTAATTGCCCGATCCCATCTTGGCGCTGTGCGTACCGCGCGGCGATACCGTGAAGCCGAGGCGCTTCCAGTTCTCGGCGGCGTTGTCGAGATCCCTGACCACGACGACGGCGTGATCGATTCCGATGAGGTTCTTGAGTGCCACTCTTTTGTTTCCCCGGCATGAACAGGCATACTAAGCTAACCAGATCGATCCGGCGCCCACAAGCCGGCCAATTCAGGGGCGATGCTCGGTTCACCGGCGACGATCGAAAAGGAAAGGACAACGATGCCTGTCGCAAATGTCTCCTGGCCTGAATCGCTGTGGGCCGCGATGACCCCGCCCGGTCCCGATCTACCTGAACTCATCGGGACGACTGAGGCCGATGTCATCGTCATCGGTGGTGGCTTCACCGGATTGTCGACCGCACTGCATCTGCGCGAGGAGGGCGTGGACGTCGCCATCGTCGAAGCCATGGAGCCGGGCTGGGGTGCCTCGGGGCGCAACAATGGACAGGTGATTCCGACATTGTCACGGCCCGATCCGGACGACATCATCGCCAGGCACGGTGCCACCGGTGAACGGTTCGTCGCGCTGTTGCGCGACAGTGCCTCTGTCTTGTTCGACGTCGTGCGGCGCTATCAAATTCAGGCTGAGCAGGAACAGGCCGGCTGGGTTCAGCCGGTACATTCGCCCGGCCGCATCAAGATCGCCGAACGGCGCGTGCGGCAATGGTCGAAATTCGGCGCGTCGGTCGAGCTGCTCTCGCGCGATCAGACCCGGCACATGCTGGGATCGGATGCCTGGTTCGGCGGTTTCTGGAACAAGACCGGCGGCCATATCAATCCGCTCGCGCTGTCGCGCGGTCTGGCGCGCGTGGTGCTGGATCGCGGCGGCCGCATCTATGCGCGTTCACCCGCGGCCAGCTTCGAACGGCGGGGCGACCGCTGGGTGGTCAAAACCGACAAGGGTGAGATCAGCGGCCGCGCCTTGATCGTGGCGACCAACGCCTACACCGGCGAGTTTTCGAAATCGCTGCTGCCGGCTATCGCGCACGAAGTCATGCCGGTGCTGTCCTGGCAAATGGCGACGCAGCCGCTGTCGGACGATGTCCGCAAGTCCATCATCCCCGGCCGCCAGGCGATGTCCGATACGCATGGCGAGCTCTATTTCGCGCGCTACGATGCGCGGAACCGGCTCGTCAGCGGAGGCGCCGTGATCGGACCGGGCAACAAGGCGGAGCGGCTCAAGCTCAGGGTCGCGCAGCGATTGCAGAGGTTGTGGCCGCAGATCGGGCAGGTCAGTTTCGATTATGTCTGGAACGGCTACGTCGGAATGACCACGGATTTCCTGCCCCGCATTCATCGTCTCGGTCCCGCCGCCTATGGCTGGACCGGCTGCAATGGTCGTGCGGTTGCGCTTTCGATCGCGCTCGGCGACGAACTCTCCAAAGCCGTACGTGGACTCCCGGAAAGCAACCTTGCACTGCCGTTCTCGGATCCGGCGCCGATCGCCGCACATGGATTGCTGCGCCGGCTCGCGCCGCTGATGCTGATGGTCTATCGCCGGCGCGACGCGAGGGAAATCGCCTGACGTCCGGCGGCGGATCGGCGTTATCCGGCGCTTGCCGCCGCGTCCAAAGTAGTGATCGCAGCCGGCGACCGCTTCGCGCCAGTCCGGCTGCAGCCGCATCACTTAAATTCGATTTGAGAATCATAAACTGGTTTTTAATTGAGAACATGAGGTTTGGTCGCCATGTTTGCTGCACTGCCGATGCTTGCGTTTTCGGGAGTTCTTTGGGCGACTTTCCAAGAAAATAACAGGGAACGCACAAGCCGGACGCGGAAGTTCAAGTCCGCGTGAGCTGAATCTGTTCGGAGGTAAGATGACTGTGTTCTCGCGCTCCTTTGTTCGCAAACGTGTGATCTCGCTGGCGACCACGGCGTCGGTTGCCGCGACGTCGCTGGCCCTGGCTCAAGGATCGACGTCGAGCTATCACGTTCGCGGAGCGATGCCGGTCCAATATGTTGCGGATCGGCCGGACTATTACGAAGAGTCGCCATTCCTGTCAGAAAATGACGCCGCCATGAACAAGATGATGGCGAACATGACGGTGAAGCCGACTGGCGACGTCGATCGCGATTTTGTTGCGATGATGGTGCCGCATCATCAAGGCGCTATCGAGATGGCGCAGGCTGAACTCAAATACGGTCATAACGAGCAGCTGCGACGGCTGGCGCAGGAAATCGTGGTGACCCAGCAGCAGGAGATCGCCGTGATGCGGCTTGCTGTCGGCGACCGACTGCCGCCATCGGTGGCTTCACCGACCAGGCCCGAGACGGTTTCCAGTCCTCCATCGATGTCGCAAGACGCGATGGTGATGTCCCGCAATGCCGCGTCTCACCCCTGAACCACTCGAATATTGAGTCATTCGGAGCGTTCGCCATGATTTCGTTCTCGCACGCATCGATTTCCTTTCGCGCCCTGCTGGCCGCCGTCGCGGTGGTGGGCGCGGCCGGCTTTGTGGTGGGGCGGAATAGTCAGCCGCCTTTCCTGATCTCGCCGTTGACGCTTTGCTCGCGGGCGACCGAGGCGGCCTTTCCCGAGGAAACGCCGTATCTGAAGGAAAACGACGCGGCCATGAACAAGATGATGTCCGACATGGTGATCAAGCCAACGGGCGACGTCGACCGCGATTTCGTTGCGATGATGACGCCGCATCATCAAGGCGCGATCGAGATGGCGAAAGCCGTGCTGCGCAGCGGCCGTAACGAACAGATCAGGCGGCTCGCCCAGGAGGTGATCGTGACGCAGCAGCAGGAGATCGCGGCGATGCGGCTGGCGATTGGGGACCCGCTGCCGCCGTCGGTTCCGTCTCCAACGCAAATCTCCGCCACCCCGACTTCCAGGGTGCCTTCGATTCTAACGTCGTTTAGTAAAACAGGAGAGCTCCAATGAGGCGCGGCCTTTTGACGTTCAGTTTTCTCGCGAGTGTCTGTTTCGCCGGACAAACGGCGGCCTGGGCGGGCCAAGCGCCCGGAGCGGCGTCGGATCCGGATATTCCGGTCAGCCATCACGACCGGGTCTATTCCGCGGAGCAGTTTTCCAACACCGTCTCGGTCACCGATCCCGTCGACAACAAGCTCGTCGGCGTTATCCGGCTTGGCGATCCGCAGCCCGGCAATTTCAGTCCTCTCTACAAGGGACAGGTTCTGGTCCACGGCATGGGCTTCTCACCCGATCACAAGACCATCGCGGTGGTTTCGATCGGCTCGAACTCCGTCACCTTCATCGATACCGCGACCAACGCGGTTAAGCACACCACCTATGTCGGCCGCTCGCCGCATGAGCCGTTTTTCACGCCCGATGGCAAGGAGCTCTGGGTCACGGTCCGCGGCGAGGACTACGTCGCCGTGCTCGACGGGCAGAGCTTTGAGGAAAAATCGCGCATCAAGGTGCCGGCCGGACCGGGCATGCAGATCTTCTCGCCAGACGGCAAGTACGGCTATGTCTGCTCCTCCTTTAATCCGGAGACCGTGGTCATCACCGTCGCCGATCATCAGATCGTCGGCCATGTCAAGCAGGACAGCCCGTTCTGTCCGAACATCGCCGCCACGCCCGACGGCAAGCAGGTCTGGTTTACGCTGAAGGACGTCGGCAAGACTATGGTGTTCGACGCGCAGCCGCCATTCGCCGTGCTGAAGTCGATCGACACCGGGCCGATCACCAACCACGTCAATTTCGCCCGGACCGCCAATGGCACCTTTGCTTACGTGACCATCGGCGGACTGAACGAGGTCAAGGTATTTCGCACCGACGACTTCGCGCAGGTCGCAACGATTCCGGTCGGCAAGCTGCCGCACGGCGTCTGGCCATCCGGCGACGGCAGCCGAATTTATGTCGGGCTCGAAAATGCCGACGGCATAGCCGCGATCGACACGGCCACCAACAAATTGATCGCGACCAGCCCGATCGGTCAGGCGCCGCAGGCGATCACCTATGTTCCGAACGCAGTGCCGGAAGGCGACGGCACGCAGGGCCTGCAGCCGCTTGATGTGGCAGGCCGGGCTACGCATCTCGCGCTTGGCGCCGTGGAAGGCCGCAAGACTATTGGTAGTGCCGGCAGCGTTGGGAGCGACGACAAGGCGCCGACCAGTGTCTCGCTGTTCGATCAGGGACTGATCCAGGTGCTGCAGGCGTCGGTGACCGGACTGGAGCCGAAGCAGCCTTACGTTCTCGGGCTTGCATACGGGCGAGACGGCGAGGGGCCGTTGGAGCCGCTGGCCGCGTTCATGACCAATCCGGCGGGCTCGGCGATCGTCAACGCCACCGGCGCTATCCGCCAGGTCGTGCACGGCGAGGACAGGATCCAGCGGCGTTATCTGGTGATCGCGCAAGGCCATGCCGATAAGCCCGGCGCCGTCGTGCAGGTGCAGTTGAAATAACCAGCGCTGCCGGTGCGGGGCCCGGCGCGCAATGAGGATATATTATGGGCATTGTTCGTTTCGCGCTGAGGTTCCCGCACACCTTCTACGTCGTTGCCGCACTGATCCTGTTTCTGGGCATCGCCGCCATCCGATCGATGCCGACGGACATTTTCCCGGAGATCCGCATTCCCGTTGTGACCGTGATCTGGAGCTACACCGGGCTCACCACGCCTGAAATGGAACAGCGCGTCAGTACCTATAGCCAGTATTCCATCAGCGCCAACGTCAACGGCATCAAGAACATGGAAGCGCAGACCCTCAATGGTCTGTCGGTCCAGAAGATTTATTTCCAACCGGACGTCAACCTCGACCTGGCCATCGCGCAAATCGTCTCCGCGACCAATGCCATTCGCGCCCTGATGCCACCCGGCATCCAGCCGCCCATCATCGTGCAGTTCAATGCATCGAGCGTTCCGGTGCTGCAGCTCAGTCTCAATTCGGATAGCCTGAACGAGCAGGAGCTCTACGACTTCGGCATTTACCGCGTCCGGCAACAACTGGCGCCGGTCTCCGGCGTCACGCTGCCGACGCCGGCGGGCGGCAAATATCGTCAGATCATGGTGGACATCGACCCGGACAAGCTTCTGTCGCGGGGACTGACGCCGCTCGACATCGTCAATGCGGTCAATACCCAGAACCTGACGCTGCCGTCGGGAACGGCGAAAATAGGCAACACCCAATATGTGGTGCGGACCAACGCCACGCCGGCATCGATCGACGATCTCAACATGATGCCGGTCAAGTTCGCCAACGGCGCCACTATCTTCCTGAAAGACGTGGCGCAGGTACGCGACGGATCGCTGGTGCAACAGAACATCGTGCGTGAGAATGGCCGCCGCTCGGTCTTGCTCAGCGTGATCAAGAACGGCAATGCCTCGACGCTGGCAGTCGTCAACGGCGTGAAGAATGCCCTGGCGGCGATCCGCGCCGCCGCGCCACCCGGACTCAAGATTGACGAACTGTTCGACCAGTCGGTATTCGTCACGAACTCGGTCAATGGCGTGCTGCGTGAAGGCGCCATCGCGGCAGGCCTCACCGCGTTGATGATCCTGGTCTTCCTTGGTTCCTGGCGATCGACGCTGGTGGTGATGATTTCAATCCCGCTGGCGATCCTGTCGTCGCTCGTCGTCCTGTACTTTCTCGGCGAAACGCTGAACACCATGACGCTGGGCGGTCTCGCGCTGGCGGTCGGCATATTGGTCGACGATTCGACCGTGACCATCGAGAACACTCACCGCCTGTGGACCGAAGAGGGCATGCCGCTCTCCGAGGCGACGTTGCATGGCGCCGCCGAAATCGCGGTGCCTACCCTGGTTTCGACGCTCGCCATCAGCTGCGTGTTCACGTCAGTTGTGTTCCTCGACGGTCCGGCAAAATATCTGTTCACGCCGTTGGGTCTGGCCGTGGTGTTTGCGATGCTGGCGTCCTACGGACTGTCGCGAACCCTGACGCCGATCACGATCGGCTTGCTGCTCAAGAGCGAACGTCATGGCGCGGACCACGGGACCCCGGCGGGCTTCTTCTCGCGGGCTTCCGCCGCGTTTGACCGCGGCTTCGAGCGCCTGCGTGACGGACATTCGAGATTGCTCAGGATGCTGCTTCAACGGCGAACGATCGTGCCTGTCGTCGCGGTCCTGATGCTCAGCCTCGGCGGGGCGATGTTCCATTTTGTTGGCCGCGACTTCTTCCCGCTCATCGACGGCGGCCAGATTCAGCTTCACGTCCGCGCCCCCGCCGGCACCCGCATCGAGAGCACCGAGGCGGTATTCCAGGCGATCGAGGACAAGATTCGCGAGGTCATTCCGGAGCAGGACCGCTCGCTGATCGTCGACAATATCGGACTGCCGGCGCGTGCCTATAACCTGGCATTCTCCGACGGCTCGACGATCGGGGTCAATGATGGTGTGATCCAGGTGGCGCTCAAGGAGGGCCACAAGCCGACCGCCGATTACGTCAAGAAATTGCGTCAGGTGTTGCCGGCGGCGTTCCCGGAGGTCGTGTTCTACTTCCAGGCGGCCGATATTGTAACCCAGATTCTGAACTTCGGACTGCCGGCGCAGATCGACGTCCGGACGGTGGGCTATGACCTGAACAATCTTTCGGTTGCAAAGGAGCTCCGCCAACGCCTCGCCGAGATTCCCGGCATTGTCGATGCGCACCTGCAGCAGGAAGTCGACGCGCCGGCGTTCTACGCCCAGATCGACCGGACCCGGGCCGCGCAGCTTGGCCTCAATGCCAGCACGGTGGCCACCAATATCAATGTCAGCCTCAGCTCTTCGGAGCAGGTGTCGCCCAACTTCTGGACCGATCCGACATCGGGAATTCCGTATTATCTGGCGGTGCAAACACCGGAATACAAAGTCAACTCGCTCAACGCGCTTGGAAACACACCGGTTTCCAGTTCGTTGTCGGTGAGCGGCCAGACGGTCCCCGGCATGCTCAGCAATGTCGCGACCTTCAAGCGCGACACGTTGCCCACCAACGCCAACCAAAGCAACATCCAGCCGGTTTTCGACGTCTACGCCAGTGTGCAGGGCCGCGATCTCGGCAGCGTCGCAGCAGCCATCAGCAAAGTCACAACCGAGCTGCAGAAGAAGCTGAAACCCGGCAACTCAATTCAGGTGGTCGGCCAGATCCAGAGCATGAACGACTCCTTCCGGAACCTCGGCATCGGGCTGCTGTTCGCCGCGGTCTTCGTCTATCTGCTGATGGTCGTCAACTACCAGACCTTTGGCGATCCGTTCGTCGTGATCCTGGCACTGCCGGCAACCCTCTGCGGCATCGTCACGATGCTGTTCATCACCGGTACCACGCTGAACGTGCCGTCGCTGATGGGGGCGATCATGGCGGTCGGCGTTGCTTCGGCGAACTCGATCCTGCTCGTGACCTTCGCGCGCGAGCAACAGCTCAAGGGCCACTCCGCCTTCGAGGCCGCGCTGAGTGCCGGCCACACCCGAATCCGGCCGGTGCTGATGACTGCCGCCGCGATGATCGTCGGTATGATCCCGATGGCGATCGGCGGCGCCGGCGAGGAACAGAACGCAGCACTTGCGCGCGCCGTCATCGGCGGCCTGCTGTTCGCGACGCCGACAACCCTGCTGATCGTGCCTTACCTGTTCGCCATGCTGCGCAAAGGTAATGACGGAAAGCCCCACCATGGCGTATTCGAGGAAGTTCAGGAATGACCGAGATTCATGTGCGGCAGAAAAATGAAGGTGTTCACGACCGGATCGATCCCGATGCCGATCGCGTCATTGCGCTGCCCAATGTGGCGCGCGAGCGGCGGCGTTACGGAGGCGCGCTGCTCGGCGCAGGCGCGCTGCTGTTGCTGCTGGGCGGCCTTGGATTGGGAGGCTGGCGTCACTACCAGACCGCACTCGATCTTGCCGTCGCCGCGCAACAGAGCCGGACGCTGGTTCCCGAGGTTCGCGTCGCCGCGGTCCGCGCCAGCGACAGCAAGATTACCGTCAGCTTGCCGGCGACCACGACGGCCTTCGAGGCGGCGAATATTTTTGCACGTACCAGCGGCTACATCGAAAAGCGCTATGTCGACATCGGCGATCGGGTCAAGGCAGGAGCCCTGTTGGCGGACATTACCGCCCCGGAGCTCGACCACCAGATTACGCAAGCCAGGGCGACACTGGCGCAGGACCAGGCCACATTGCAGCAAACACAGGCAAGCCATGAACTCGCCCAGGTTACCAATGCGCGCGACAGCAAGCTGGTCAAGCAGGGTTGGCTCACGCTTCAGCAGGGCGATAACGATCGCCTGACCCTGGAGGCGCAGCAAGCGGCGGTGGGAGTGGCTCAGTCGAATATTGCCGCCCAGCAAGCCCAGATTCGAATCCTCGAGCAGGAGAAGGACTATCAGCGCGTCGTAGCACCATTCGACGGCGTGATCACACAGCGCAACATCGACAACGGCAGTCTGGTGACGTCCGGATCGACCTTCATGTTCACGCTGATGCACGCTGACGTGATCCGCACCCAGGTGTTCGTGCCCCAGGATCAGGCCTTCGGACTCGGGCCCGGCGTCGACGCGGTGGTCCGGGTCCCCGAGATTCCGGATCGAACCTTTCCCGGCAAGGTCACGCGTATAGCGAGCGCGTTGCAGCCCGGCAGCCGGACGCTGCTGACCGAGATCGACGTTCCCAATCCGGACGGCGCGCTCAGTCCCGGGATCTATTGTACCGTCGAACTGTATATCCCGAGAAAGACACCGTCGATGATCATCCCCGCCGACGCCGTGGTCTTCGATCAGAACGGCCTGCATGTCGCGGTCGTGGAGAACGGCACCGTCCATCTGCAGAAGATCACGATTGCGCGTGACTTCGGCACACAGGTCGAAGTGCACGACGGCGTCAAGCCCGGCGACCAAGTGGTCCTTAATCCGATGGTGAACCTGGCGGAAGGCAGCAAGGTCGCGGTTCGCAAGAACAAACCGCAGATCAGCTAGACCGGCGCGGAGGAGGGATTGGCGATGCGACGCTTGCTGTTCACATCAACGGCCATCTTGCTGGCAGGCTGCAGCGCCTGCCTGGCGCAAGTCTCCACCATGGGCAGCACCGCCATGGGCCTTCCATCGACGCCAGGGACGATCGTCACATCCCCGCTCAATGGCCCGAGTCCGTTCTCGGCGACAACCCAGCCCGGAACTGCCGACACGACGCTGGCGCCGATACCGCTGGCGTCTGACCCGACAACGCCGGGGACGGTCGTGATCTGCTCCACGCCGACGGGGCAGATCGGGCCTGGAACGCCGACGGTGACGGTCACGTCCGTGTCGACCGGAGCGCTGCCATCGATTCCCGCGGCGCCGACGATGTCAGCAGCACCGGACAATACGACTGCGCCAATTCTGGCGCTGTCTGCGCAACCAGCTACATCATTCATGTCCACAATTCCCGGCTCGACCGCACCGGCGCTGACGCCGGCAATACCGGCTCCGTCTCCGCCCTCCATCAACGCGGCGCCCATCGCCACATCGATGGCGAGCAGCACAGCCACGTTGACGCCATCGACCATGACGCTATCGCCCACAATAATGCCGACGACCCCCTTGGGGACTATTCCCACGCCATTCGTCAGCAGCACGACCGGGACCATATCGCCAGCGTCGCCGCTCGGCAGCATATCGGCGACCGTATGCAGCTCTGCGCCGGGGGGGCCGCCGACCAATGGCGCCGCTATGCCGCTCTCGACCCCCGATGTTCCGAGCACCACTCCGCCCGGAACGATCCAACCCGCGGTCACGCAGCTTGCAGGCACCAGCATCGATCCGACAATGGCCGTGATGCCGACGCCAAACACGCCGGCATGCGCCGAGAGCGTGACGATGAATCTGGCGACACCCGGCATGATGGCGCCGGCCAACGCGACGGGAGCCGCCGCAACACCTGGCGTATCGCCCGCGGGTTGCTGACGGCAACAACGCCGCCTGACGCGCTTTCCGGAATGCGTCCGATGCGTCCGGGCATCCACCAAACTTGCTCCCGGCCGGTCCCGAGAGTTCACCTCGCTTATCGCGGCGCACCGAAGGCCAATACTAAAACCCTATTTAATGGCGGGACCGATTTTTCGAGCCTATGTTTTTTCTCGAGCGGCCCCACCGCGCTTGCCCCCGGAGGCGGTGGTCAGATGCCGCAGAGCGGACGGCGCACGCCCCGTCTTATGCCCCCGAATGAGACGGGCGGCGCTGTCCGGCTCTTTAACTAGCGGCGAAACCGATTCAAGGACGGCGTTCTTGGCATTTGCAGGTCTTTGACATTATGGCATTGGTGGCGGGCAGCAAGCGTACGGTTGCAGGGATGTCAGGTTTGGGCGCCGCGAATGCGTTCGCGGCAGGTGGGAATCAGTTGATGGCGAAAGTGCTTCTGATCGAGGATGACAGCGAAACGGCTGAAGAAATTACAGCCGAGCTCGCCGATCGCGGTTTCGAAGTCGAATGGTCGGCCAACGGCATCGAAGGCCTCGACAAGGCACGGTCGTCGCGGCCCGACGCCATGATCGTCGATCGGCTGTTGCCCGGAATGGACGGCCTCACGGTGATCGAAGCGCTGCGGAAGGAGCAGGTGCGCACACCGGTGCTGGTGCTGAGCGCGCTCGGCGCGGTGGACGATCGCGTACGCGGATTGCGGATGGGTGGCGACGACTATCTCACCAAGCCATTCGCGGTCGTCGAACTCGTCGCCAGAATAGAAGCATTGCTTCGCCGGCCGGCGGAATCGCGCGAGACGATATTGCGGGTAGGGCCGCTGGAACTCGATCTGATCGAGCGCACCGCCAAACGCGGCGATCGCGCGATCGATTTGCTGCCGCGCGAGTTCCGCCTGCTTGAATACATGATGCAGCGCAGCGACCAATTATTGACGCGGGCCATGCTGCTCGAGGAAGTCTGGAATTATAAATTCGTTCCGGCGACCAACCTTGTCGATGTGCATATGGGCCGGCTGCGTCACAAGGTGGACGGACCCGACGACGCCCCGATGATCCACAACGTCCGCGGTGCCGGGTTCATTCTTCGCGCCGGATCTTAAACTTTCAGATGGCCGCGGCGGCGATGCGCCGCTGTTGCCGTCGAGCAGGATATCGGGGGCGGCGAAATCCGATGCGTCAACCGCAGTTCATGCGTTCGAACACGTTCCACTGGGCTTTCATGGTCGGCGGCGTGTTTGCGGTTTTCATCATCGTTCTGTTCGGATTCATCTACTGGAAAATCGATGACTATCTGACCGCGCGGTCCGACCGTGTGATAACGGCACAACTGGAGGGGATCGCCGCGCTGCCGCCTGAACGGCGGCTCGAGGCCATCGACGAGCGGCTGAGGCAGGATCCCCGGGGCGTGCAACTCGCGGCGATCTTTGCCGCCGACGGTCACCGGATTACCGGCAATCTGGAGAGCCTGCCGTCCGATCTTCGGATCGATGCCGAAGCCCAAGGCGCCGACATCATCAGGACCGATCGCAACGGCCGCGAGCACCAAACTGTCCGTGCGATCGCGCGGCGCATGCGAAACGGCGACGTGCTGGTGCTGGGACGAAATGTCGACGAGGCCAAGGAGATCTCTCACGTCGTCGGCCAGGCACTCGCGCTGGGCCTGTTGCCGGGCTTTAGTCTTTGCCTGCTGGCCGGCGCGTGGCTGAGCGTGCGCGCGCAGAAGCGGGTCGAAGAGGTCAACCAGCGGGTTCAGCGCATCATCGCCGGTGATCTTCGCGAGCGGCTTCCGCACCGTACCGTCGATGAGCCGTTCTCGAAACTCGCGGTCATCGTCAATGGCATGCTCGATGAAATGGAAACCATGATCCACGCGCTCGCCGGAGTCGGCAACGATATCGCTCACGACCTGCGAACGCCGCTGACGCGGGCGCGGCTCACGCTTGAGCGCGGGCGCACCAACGCAGCCACTCTGGAGCAGCTTCAGGCGGTCGCGGACAAGGCGATCGCGGGCATCGATCAGTCGCTGGCCATCATCACCGCGCTATTGCGTCTTGCGGAGATCGAAAACAGCCGGCGGTCGGCGGGATTCGGCACTGTCGCGCTGGACGAGATGCTGCGCGAGGTCTGCGATATCTACGAGCCGATCGCCGAAAACAAGAATATCGCCCTGCGTGTCGGAGCGACGCAACCTCTCACGGTGCGCGGCGACCGCGACTTGCTGATCGAGGCGGTCGCCAACCTGGTCGACAACGCCATCAAGTTCACGCCTGAAGGCGGCAAGGTGGACATTGCGTTGTTGCGCGGCGAGGACGAAACCATCGTGTGCGTGACGGATACCGGCTGCGGCATCAGCGAACAGGAGCGCGAGGCTGTGCTGCGGCGTTTTTACCGTTCCGACAAGATGCGAAACACGCCGGGCGTGGGCCTTGGCCTGAATTTGGTCGCTGCGATCGTAAAGCTGCACGGCTTCCGGATGGCGATCCGCTCCGGGCCGGGCTGCCGGGTGGAGATTGTCTGTCCCAACCGGCAGGATTGATGGCAAGTCGGATGGAAAGACCACGGCACGGACGCGCAGGCTGTTTTGCCGAGCAGATGCGTCAGTCGTGCGGAGTTCGAAATTCGAAGCCACGGTGGCCTCGATCTTGAAAGCCCGCGCCATTCTCATCATCGCGAATGGTTTTGCCATAGCACCCGTGCGTCGCTCGCGATCATTTCAACGAGGCGTGATCAACGAACCCGACAATGAACGCGTATTTAATGGGAATGCGGGCTTTCCCCGCTTATCTTTTTGTCTGGTCCAATTCATGAAGCGCACCCAAGGCCGGCGCCTGATGTATGGCCGTGCGCACAACCGATGGAGCAGCCGATGTCCTCACGTCCTCTAACCGCAGTTGTCTTCGTCGGTGCTGTCTTGTTCGGCAGCGCAATGGCCGATGCCGACCCGCTCCCAAGTCCTGTAACAAGTCCGGTAACAACGGTGCGACAAGCGCCGATCGGCCATCTGCAGCCGCGCGCGCATCAGATTTCTCCGAGCGCCCCTGCGGAGGAGATTGAACAACAGCGGTTGTCGACATTCGATGCCGAGCAGCAGAAGCTTGATCAGCAGCTCGACAAGAGTCTGAACATCTGTCGATGCTGATGGCAACGCCGCTGTTCGCACAGGCCGCTATCCAGGAGCCGGGCGCGTTCGCGTTCTACCATCCCAACGCGGACGTTCTGAATGGCGGCCGGCCCACGCCGGCGGCCTCAGGCGCCCTGGCATCGGTTCCGCTCGGCGCCAGCGACGCGTATGCCGCCATGGGCGGCAACGCGAACGGCTCGTCTTGCGCTCAGCGCTATCGTTCCTACGACCCGGCTTCAGGTACTTCCTCGGCTATGGTGGTCACCGGCATCCGTGCGAGTGACGCGGCTCGAGAGAATGAAAGGGCGGTTGATCGAACCGCCTCTTTCGAAATCTGCCATTTACAATCGGGGCCTGCCGTATTGATCTCATGAGATCGCGAAAGCTTAGAGTGTGCATCTAAGTAATTGATATATTGAGCATAAAACCAGAGCTCTTGATCATTTGGTCGAGCTTTGAGCAGCTTTAGCAACCCCGTCTCCACACGCTAAAGTGGCGGCCGGGATAGCCGGCATCGAGGCTCGGTGTGACGTCCTTGCGAGAAGGCCGCGATCTGCGATACCTCTTTATTCGCGAAAAATCACCCACCGCCCGACCGACACCGCAAAACCATCCAGACCCTTGCCGGCTAGGGAATCCGCCTGTTTTGGCTTTCAGCGGGAAGACGGGTAGGGTGCCCAAGTGCCTTAAAAAGGCTGTGTAGATCGAAACATGCGCAGTTTCCGGGCTGAATTCCAAATACTCTCACCGTGGCGCGAATCAACTTACAGGAGACAAAATGGCAGTACAGATGACTAAGTCGCAGCTGATCGAGAAAATCGCTGTTGAGAATGAAGTAGGAAAAAAGGACGTAAAGGGAGTGCTGGAGACGCTGGCGACCATCGGCTATAAAGAGCTGAAGAAAAATGGTGTGTTCCTGGTTCCTGGCTTTGCCAAGTTCGTCGTCATCAAGAAGGCCGCCACCAAGGCGCGCAAGGGTGTGAACCCTTTCAACGGCGAACCAATGACCTTCAAGGCGAAGCCTGCTCGAAAGATCGTCAGAGCACGGCCCGTCAAGGCCGCAAAAGACGCGGTGTAAATGTCAAAAGGCCCCGACGGGGCCTTTTGCGTTTCAGCAATAGTTCGATGCCCAGGGCAGCGGTGCGAAACGCAAGTCCACCGCGCCGAGCGTGAGCGAGAGGCCGATCCTGGCCGTGCAAGCTGGTCGCGCCAAGTCTTGAACGTGCCACGCAGGTGCTGGCCCTGCTCGGTCTGAAACCCTCGTCATCACGAACGGTCTTACCGTGGCACCCCGCGTCGAGGTTCGACGCGGCGGTCGCCGCGCGACGGCGAATTCGATTCTGAAAAAATCTGTTCCAGTCTGGTTGGCGTGATCGCGCGGCAATCAGCAGCGCGCGATTCAGGACCGCCTATGCTTCATCTGTGGCCGCGCCGCAGGCATTGCAAGGCCTCTTGCTGCGGCAAGATTCCCTCACTATTTGAGCCACCGAAGGAATCTTGCCATGTTGGATGTTACCCGTGACCCATCTGGCGATGGGATACCGTTGCAAGCCGCCGAGTCTGCTTCCGCGAACGACGCGGGTTTGCTCGATGCTTATTCCAATGCCGTCATCGACGTTACCGAACGTGTCGGCCCCGCCGTCGTGCGGGTCGAGACCGGATCCGGATTGCCTGGCGCGCGCGAGCGCGGCGGGCTCGGCTCCGGCATCGTGATCTCTCCCGACGGCCTGGTGCTGACCAACAGCCATGTGGTCGGGTCATCCCGACAGATCCGGCTCAGGGACAATGAAGGCATCGTCACCGATGCGCGCGTGCTTGGCGTCGATCCCGATACTGATCTGGCGCTGCTGCGCGCCGACGGCGCGCGGGATCTGCGCTACGCCTCGCTCGGCAATTCCAAGACCCTGCGTCGCGGGCAATTGGTGGTCGCGATCGGCAATCCACTGGGCTTCGAGTCGACCGTGACCGCCGGTGTGGTCTCCGCACTTGGCCGCTCGATCCGTTCGGTCAGCGGCCGGACCATCGAGGACGTGATTCAGACCGATGCCGCGCTCAATCCCGGCAACTCCGGCGGGCCGCTGGTGTCGTCCGCGGCCGAGGTGATTGGCATCAATACCGCCATCATCAGCGGCGCGCAGGGCATCTGCTTTGCCGTCGCCAGCAATACCGCGCAGTTTGTGCTGTCGGAAATCATTCGCCACGGTTATGTGCGGCGCGCCTATATCGGTGTGTCCGGCCAGACCGCGCCGATTCCGCGAAGGCACGCGCTTGTCGCCGGCGTCGACAACAAGATGGGCGCGCTGCTGGCGCAGATCGAACCCGACGGGCCGGCGGCCAGGGCCGGGCTTTTGCCCGGCGATGTCGTGATCCGTCTCGATGGCGTGGAGGTCAACGGCGTCGACGATCTGATCCGCGCGCTCGATCGCGACAGGATCGACCGCACGCTCGAAATGGATGTGCTGCGGATGGGACGCCTGCGCACCGTCGACATCCATCCGGTCGAACGCAAGCCGGCGGCCGCGCGGAAATAGTTTCGTCGGGCCGCGTGCGACGATGCTCGCTAGCGAAGTCCATCAACACGTCGTCCCGGCGAACGCCGGGACCCATACTCCGTGCTCTCGCGATTTGGTGCTGCGGACGGCTGGTCCAGACATGGCTGGTATAGATAAGAAGACTTTACGGCTGCGGCAGCTTACTTGCACTGTTCTTGCTTCACCGGCGGTCCGGCTCTAACCCTAGAGCATGATCCGGAAAAGTGGGTACCGGTTTTCCCTCGCGACAAACGCGAAGCGTTTGCGCGGAGATCATGCTCAAACAAAAAGATAGAGCGGGATGACGATTCGAGGAAAAGTCATCCCGCTCTGGTAAGCAGCCACCCCGATTTGCCGCACAAAAACATGATGCTGCGTTATGGCTTCACGTAAATGCTCTCATACATTCCTGCGTAATCCTCCTTCCAACCTCTCTTATCCACGAGAAACCGCCTTAACTGTTCATGCGCCTTCACCCAAAGCACCGTATCGATTTGGTATTTCTCGAGCACCGTGTCCCAAGCGGTCTCACTAATCTCTAATTCGACCAGTTTGAAATAGTCACGTAGTAAATCATCCGGATAAGCGGTAGCTGCCCGACCATCTACGAACACGGGTACGGCACCTTGAGTGCGGAAAATCAAAAGTCCACCGACGTTCCAGTGGTTCAGAAGCCGCGCATGCGAAAAGTGTGTTTGAAGATAAAGAGCATCCTGCTCTGAAAGCATTTGCGGAAGTTCGAGGGCTGGTCTTATTTGCATAAAAGTCAATGGCAGAGCGCACGCTCCAATGATGCCGGCAGCCAACAACGACTTTTGGACTTCAAAATTATTCAGCCGTTTAGGTAGCAGCCGATCAATGTGAAGAGCTAATGCAACCGTTGAAAAAAGAAAAAAGAAAGACATGTATCTGAACTGATAAAATCCTAAAAACAAAAAGAGCCAGGAAAGCAGCCGTGACTCCAGAGGAATAGGACTAGAGCCTCTGTAACGCAGTTCAAACCCAATAAATATCAAAATATATACGACGCCTGGAATGCTCCCCGGCATGGTTATGTTCTGAAAATAAGAAAGCCACTCGGTGATGTTTGCTTGCACAAAGTGGCCTAATGTAGCCACGACGCCGTCGTAGATATGCCAGCCAAGAGGATTGATAAATATTGCAACAAAGCAACCGACGCCCGCGAAGCTGTAGATCTTGAAATTTACCCAATCCCGTCTGAGCAAAGCCGCGCCGCAAAAAATGCCAACAATAAGAAAACCAAGCACAAAGCCGCCATGCAGATTAGCCCAAAGGACCATCATTACAGGCAACAAAAAACATCTCGTTCTTTTCAAACACTCGCCGTAGAAAATTACGCAAAACAACATAGTGGCAGTGTTCGGCGAAGCGGCGAGATAAATATTTGGGGGCGTCGCAAAAGAGGGGTAAAGCAAACACGCGGAGAAAACGGATATACAAACTGCAACTGCCGAGGCTCCGCTGCTTAAGCAGATGGACGTGAGATATCCGACTATGACCGCGCCACACGCAACTACAAATAATGTGAGACCACTGAAATTCGTATATTGAAATAATACACTGGCAATCACGTCCCAAAGCCACGAAAGATTATACCATTGCCTGTCTCCAAGGGTAAATGACCATGGATCCTGGAAAGGAATATTGCCTCGGTCTCTGATTAAGTCGCCGGCGGCCAGGTGCCATCCCAAATCATAGTGTTCAAGCAGGAGCGGCCCGTTTGAAAGGTAATACACGCATGCGAATGAGATCAGGAAGATATAAATTCCGGACCGCTGGAAGTAAGCCCTGATCGTCTTTGGCCATCGATCAAACTTAGAGTCGCCCCAAGCCTCCAGCGCGTCCATAAATGAGCCCCACGATCGAAGCGAACCTCCTGCGGGCTCTGCGTGCTTTTTAGAATAATCGGTCTAACGTTGAGTAAAAGTCGGTTATGTAATTCGATTACTCCCCGCTGAAGGATTGTTCTGCTTAACGAATGCTTACGATCATCATCGTGCGAGGGTGGTCCGGTATTGGGTTGACGCGCCTTTATGGAATTCGAGGTGCTGGCTAAGGCATCACGCCGGCAACATTTCCGCTTCCGTTGGCGAACGTCGTAGCCCGGATGGAGCCAACGGGTCGCGCGAATGCGCGCCCGATGACAGGCTCCGCGAAATCCGGGACTCACGCGACGCCGGCCCCGGATTGCGCGGAGCCTGTCATCGGGCGGCGCTTCGCGCCGACCCGTTGGCTGTGTGCCGAGCATGATCGACAGCTTGGAGGTGAAAGTCCTTTATCCAGCCTGATGGTGGCGAAGGATTAGCAAAGCGCAAGGGCGTCGTCGCGAGGCG
>Ga0179592_10000069_pt1 | contig 44410 bp, 44 predicted proteins | sample CZODoug2_1_08_16_FD_148623 | JGI IMG/M metagenome (GOLD analysis project Ga0179592, IMG submission 148623) | Vadose zone soil fungal communities from Angelo Coast Range Reserve, California, USA - CZODoug2_1_08_16fungal (Illumina Assembly) | ecosystem: Environmental > Terrestrial > Soil > Vadose...
CCATAGTGGATACTATGGACAAGCCGTGCAACGCCGCAGACGCCCCTCTCCTTGCCAACCCTTCGGGACCGGGCAGATTTCCCCTCATGCGGCGTTGTCACCTCCTTATTGGGTCATTACCCAATCGCGTCGGCTCCGCCTTGCCTGAGGGGAAATCTGCCGCGGTCGCGGCCACGCGGATTACTCAGACAGGCTCCCAGTTGCGGCCGTAGCGGCGACCCGTCGGTCGAGTTCGGCCTCGAGGGAACTCACACAATGTCCGGTGACACGGGTCGTCGCGCAGCGCGGTAGATGCGGCAACTCCTCAAGAGTCCGGCAGGCGTAGGCGTAACCTGCCTCGATGGCGCGGTCGAACGCCTGCCAGTTGAGCAAATCCACATTCGCAAGTGGCGGCCTCAAGAGCACATCGGCGAGCTTGCGCTGCGCGGCTGCGCTGGCAGCGCTGTTGACCAATCCCGAGTACATGAGAATCCGGAAAATAGTGAGGCGGCGCTTCCCGTTGTGAGCATTGTCGGCGCCCACATCGCTGCCGATCACGAGTCCGGGCGCGTGGCGCTGCATGACGTCGACCGGCAAATTGTTGATGGTGGCGCCGTCGACCAATATATGGTCGCCGCGGAACACGGGCGGCATGACTCCGGGGATGGCGACCGATGCGCGCAATGCCTGCGCCAGCGGTCCTGCGCGGTGCTCGAACGCGCTGCCGGTGGTCAAATTAGCACTGATGCAGAAGAACGGCTGACGCAGATCCTCGATGTGGGTGTCGCCGTACTCGTTCTGCAATAGCCGCGTGACCTTGCGTCCCCGGGTGAGTGCGATCAGCGGAAACGTGTAGTCGTTCACCGGGTTGGTATCGACGAAACATCTCCGGTACCGCTGCCGCATCTCATCGTCGCTCCAGCCCATGGCCACTCCGGCCGCGATGATCCCTCCGATGCTGACGCCGCCGACGAAGTCGATGGGGATGCGCGCTTCGCGCAGCGCCCGGATGATCCCCAAGTGCGCGAAACCGCGCGCGCCGCCGCCTGACAGCGCCAGCCCCACGCCGCGGCGGGTCAGGAGACGGGCGATTCTGCCGAGGTCCGACGAGTCGACGATGTGATGATGCGATGCCGTCGGCGAGGACGCGAGCCAGCGGGCGGCGGCACCGGACGTGAGAATGCCGTCATGCACCAGCGCCAGCTCGATGCGCGCGCTGCGTTTGCTGGCGGAGTCCGCTATGCAATTCGGCCACGGGCTGCATGCACCTTCAGCGCGCGCGGCCAGGAGGATCACGTCGGCCTGCCGGCAGCACTGGCGCGTCCAACCGGATTCCTCCGGATCCGCCACATAGACGACGAAATCGTTCGACTCCTCGATCCGATGGAACCAGGCCGACGTGTGGGAACTGGCGCGCACGTCCCATACCAGTTCCGTGCTGCCGGTGCGCGCGAGCTCGGCCACCAATTGTGTCGCCAAATCGGCAACGTCGATCTCATCATTGTTGGGAACGATGACGAACACTCGGGCGCGCTTGAGGGCGGGTGTGCGCCGATTGCTGCGACGCAACCGTCGGGCGCACAGCCGCGCCATCGCCATCGCGAAGGTGGTCGATCCTCCGGTTGCGGCGTCCATTACCGCAGTCGGTATCAGCAGGAGTTCGCTGTCGCGCACGGCCACCAGGTCGGCGCTGCGCGTGTCCTTCAACAACCAGGCGGCTTCGCCCACCAGTTCGCCCCCGGTGATCTCGGCATCCCATTCGCCGCTTTCGGACGTCCTCACAGCCAGACGGCCGCTGATGAGGAGATATACTCCATCGGACAGGGAGCCCAATTCGAATAGATGGCGGCCGGCGGGCAGGGAGAAGTGCGAGGCGCCGGCGGCCAGTTCGTCCAGGGTCGCGGCATCCACGCCTGCCAAATCGGCACAGTTGCGCAGGCAGTCGATGGCGGGACGCATCTCCTGGACGACGCTCGACTGTTCTTCCTCCAAGGCCATAGCTTGATAGCGGCCGGAGCAATGAGTTTCTTGACGGCCGGGAGGTGAATTAGGTGCAAACTCGTTCAATCGGTACCGTGGCGTTCTCCCACGGAAAGGAAAGCGGCCCGTGGGGCTCGAAAATCACGGCGATGGCCGCTGCGGTGCACGATTTGAAAATTGAGGTGGAGTCAGTGGATTATCGCGGAATCGGCGATCCGGCCGCCCGCGTCGCCAAACTCCTCGATACGGCCGTAAGGCTCCAGGGACCACTGGTGCTGGTGGGCTCGAGCATGGGCGGTCACGTCGCCGCGGCCGCGGCTGCCCGTGCCCAAGCCCGGGGGCTATTTCTTTTGGCGCCCGCGTTCTACATGCCGGGTTTCGAGGCGCACACGCCGCAGGACGTCTCCTGTCCCACGGTCATCGTGCACGGCTGGCGAGATGACATCGTCCCGGTCGATAACAGCATCCGCTGGGCACGGGAGCATCGCGCTGCGCTGCACATCCTCGAGTCGGATCACCGCTTGGAAGATAAGATCGAGGAAATCTGCAGCCTGTTGCGGTCTTTCCTGACCGACTTGACTTAATTCATTGCTGCAGCGCCAGTCAATGCGGCAGTACCGGCGGCGGCGCCACGATTCCTGCCGGCGGCATCGCCTGCAGCGGCGGGGCCATCTCCGCCAGCGCGAGTTCGCGCAGGCTCTCCCCGAGTTGCTCGCCGGTGCGCCTGCCCATCGCATCGAACCCCGCGCCCATCGCTTCGTTGTAGGCCGCGACATAGTGCTTGCCCGGCGGGGACAGCACGAAAGCCAGCACGTGCTGCAAATCCGCATCGCTGAGATCGCGATAGCCGTAGGCCATGAATCGGCGCATCGGCAGGCGCATGTTCTCCTCCAGGCCGGCCCGGCTTGCCTCGCCCGATTTGCGTGCCCGTTCCTGGACGACGACAGTATCCAGCCCTGAGCCGATGGCCGTGCCCACTGCAACCGCCTGACCCATGTTCAAGAAAATCTGGACCGTGGATTCGGTGGAGTGGGTGGCGCGTTCGAGCTTGTCGAAGAGGGCGTCGCGCTTCGGCGTCGATGGAGCCGTGATCTGACCGTTCATCACCTTGTCGATGTTGGTCTCGCCGAGAGTCGCGAGAGCGACATCGGCCGTCACCACGCGTTTGCCCAGTTCGCTCGTGAGGAACGCCTGGCTCTTGGCCACCGTAGCCGCGTCGAGATGCTCCGCGAACGCCTGCAGTGCAGGCGCCTCGAATACGTCGATGCGAAATCCGCGCACGGCGGCGGCGGAAACCGCGGCGAGCTGCGGCTCCGACAACTTGGCGGAGCTATCGGCCGCGAACAATTGCCGAATGTGCTCCGGCATCGCCCCCAGCGAGGCGCGCACCTGTTCACGCATGGCCGCGGCCTGGTATAACTTCGCCGCCGTATCGATATCGACGGTCGACTCCGCGGCGTAGACATTGGCCGTCAACGACAACAACGACAACAACGCGAAACGAATCATGCTCGATCTCCGAGTGACTGCTTGTCGTCCACGATTGTACACTCAAGGTCCGCGCTAGCTGGCTGATAGGGGGTTTCCATGGGCATCTTTGGAGTTTCGGCTGTCTCGCTGGCGGTTATGTCCATTTTGGGATGCTCGTCACATCAGAGTCCGGAGCCGCCTCCGCCGCCCCCGAAAACCGTGTTCGATCCGCTGACGCAGCAACTCGGCCGTGCGAAGGGCGTGCAGAACACCGTCAATGCGAACACGGAGAACATGCGCAAAGCCGTGGACAGCCAGGAGCGCGGCGATAGCCCGCAGTAGACTCAGACAGGCTCCTGGACGCTGCGCTTAACGATGTCTCCCATAGACGGCTTGAGCCAGGCCTGGCGATGGAGCGTCCGTAAGACCCTGAGCCGCTGGGTCCGCCCGACCATCAAGCCCGAGGACGCCGCCGCCGCGATCACAGCGCGGCCGAATCCGGTGTGCTACGTGCTCGACCAGGAAAGCCAGGCGGACCTCGCGGTACTCGACAACACCTGCCGCCGCTTGGCGCTGCCGTCGCCGGAGCGCCGCTTAGGTATAGGGGGCCGGCGCGTCGGGAAGGCTTACCTCGGGCTCCATCGGCGGCCGAGATTCTGGAGCGCACGCGCCGTCGCGCGCGCGCCGCGGTACCTCACGGCGCTGGTCGCCGCGGCCGCCGCTCATCCGGACTTCGACGTCGATCTGGTGCCGGTGGCGATTTTCTGGGGTCGCGCGCCGCACAAGGAAGTCAGTCTGTGGCGCCTGTTATTCGCCGAGGACTGGGGACTGGGGGGGCGCTTCAAGAAAGTGCTCAACATTGCCTTCAATGCGCGCAACACCGTGGTGCACTTCGGCGAACCCATCCGGCTGCGCGATGCCATGGAGGAGGGCTTGAGCGAACCGCGCAGTGTTCGCCGCATTCTGCGCTCCGTGCGTGCGGCGCTGCGTGCGCAACGTGCCTCGACCATCGGGCCCGACCTGTCGCACCGACGGACCCTGGTGGCGCACATCCTGAATACGCAGGCCGTGCGGCAGGCGGTCAGGCAGGTAATGAAGGATCGATCCCTGCCGGGACGCCCTGTCAAGCGACGGGCCGTGCTGCTCATCGCCCGCAAGCATGCGGTGGAAATCGCGGCGAACTACTCGCAGCCCTTCGTCACCTTCATGTCGCTGCTGCTGGGCCGCTTGTGGAACTGGCTGTACGACGGCGTGGAATTCGAGCACCTCGAAAAATTGAGCGAAGTGGGCGACGGCGCGGAGATCATCTACGTGCCATGCCATCGCAGCCACATGGATTACCTGCTGCTGTCATACGTGATCTACCGCAAAGGATTCGCCATTCCGCACGTCGCCGCCGGCGCGAACCTCAACATGCCGGTGATCGGCAGGTTTCTACGCAAGGGCGGAGCGTTCTTCCTGCGGCGCTCCTTCAAGGGCGATCCGCTGTACGCAGCGGTGTTCTTGAAATATCTGGGCTTCATGATGGCGCGCGGCCATCCGCTCGAATACTTCATCGAAGGCGGCCGCAGCCGCACCGGACGGCTCCTCACTCCGCGCACCGGCATGCTGTCGATGACGGTGCGCAGCTTCGTGCGCGATCCCAAATGCCCCGTGGTGTTCATGCCGGTGTATTTCGGCTACGAGCGCATCGTCGAGGGCAGAACCTACATCGGCGAACTTTCCGGCAGGCCGAAGGAAAAGGAAAGCGTCTTTGGATTGATCAAGGCGTCGGTATCCGTGCTACGCAGCAAGTTCGGCAAGGTCCACGTCAACCTGGGCGAACCCATCCGCCTCGATGAGTTGCTGCAGAAGCACCATCCGCATTGGCGGGAGGCGGTCGAGAAGGAGGATCCGCCCGCCGGCTGGATGCGCGACGCGATCCTGGATCTGGCCCATTCCATCGTCGTCGGAATCAACGCCGCGGCTGCGGTGACCCCCGTCAACTTCGTGGCCATGGCGATGCTCGCGACCACCCGGCAGTCGCTGCCGGAGGCGGTGCTCGTGAGCCAGCTCGAGTTGTACAAGGACCTGCTGCGCGCGGTGCCGTACTCGCCGCTCGTCACGGTGACCCCCGATAGCGGCGCGGCAATCCTCTACTACGCGGAGACCATGGGATTGATCGAGCGGCAGAAGCATGCGCTCGGCGACATCATGCGCATGAACGGCGAGAACGCGGTGCTCGCGACTTACTACCGCAACAACGTACTGCACCTGTTCGCCATGCCGTCGCTGATCGCGTGCGGCTTCATCGGAAACGCAACGATGCGCACCGTGGATCTGCAGCGCCTGGTATGGCGGGTCTACCCGTATATCGCCCAGGAATTGTTCATGCGCTGGGAGGAGTCCCAAATCGGCGCGGTGGTGGATTCGCTGCTCGACGCATTCGTGCATTTGAAGCTGCTGCAGGTCAACGAAGGCCGCAGCGAATGGCAGCGCCCGGCGCCGACATCGCTCGACGCCATCAAACTATCGCTGCTCGCCGAGGCCACCATTCAAACGCTTGAACGCTACTACCTCGTCGTCGCTCTGCTGCTGCAGGCCGGTTCGGGCGCCATCGGCCAGGAAGCGCTCGAACAACGCTGCCATCTGATGGCGCAGCGCATGTCGGTGCTGTACGGTCTGAATTCGCCGGAATTCTTCGACAAGAGCTTGTTTCGCAATTTCATCGATCTCTTGCTCCGCCGCAAGGTCGTGGAGACGTCGGAGGATGGGAACTTGACGTTCGGCGAGCAGTTGCTGGGCGTCGCCGCCGATGCGCAATCGGTGTTGTCCGAGCAGATCCGTCACAGCATCCTGCAGGTCACCTTGAGCTAGGCGCCCCGGCTACTCCCACGAGCGGGCGCCTCGACCCTGCTTGGTGGTGCCGCGCCGCTTCTTCGATTCTATGCGGCGCTCCTTCGAGCCCAACGTGGGGCGGGTTTTCTTGCGGATCTTCGGTTCGATCAGGGCCGCGCGAATGAGTTCGGCCAGCCGCTCGAGCGCATCGCGGCGGTTCTGTTCCTGACTGCGCTCGCTGCGCGCGCTGATGAGAATGCTGCCGTCGTCGATCAGCCTTTGTCCGGCCAGGCGGCGCAACCGGTTTCTTGCCGAGGCGGGCAAGCTTACGTTCCGAGGCAGCAGGAAGCGAAGCTGCACCGCGCTCGCGACCTTGTTGACGTTCTGGCCCCCGGGACCGGACGAGCGGATGAATTTCCACTCGAATTCCTCGTCGGGAATCGAGACGTCGGGCGTGACGACGAGCATCAGTCAAGATCCGGAACCGCGTTATGCACCCGGACCTCGTGCTGCGCGACGGGTATGGTGATCCGATGCTCTTTGAACAGCCGCCAAATGGCGCGGTTGACGTCGGAACGAACATTGTTCACGCCGTCCTGTGGATCGGATATCCAGAAGCGCAATTCGAGTTCGATGCCGCTGTCGCCGAAATGCATGAGTCGCGATACCGGCAGAGGGTCGCGCAGGATCCGTCGCTGGCCCTCGCACGCAGCCAGCAGGATCTGCAGCGCGAGTTCCGGATCGTCCCCGTAGCTCACGCGGATGGGCAGCTTGAGGCGGATGCGGGGATCGGTATAGCTCCAGTTGATGACGGCATTCGAGATCAGCTGTTGATTGGGAACCAGCATCTCGACGCCGTCGCGATCGCGCACCACGACATAGCGGCCGCGTAATTCCTGGACCCAGCCGAAATTCTCCGTGCTGGTGCCCGCTTGACCCGACAAGCTGATGACGTCCCCCGGCTTGATCGATCGATCCATCAAGAGAACGAAGCCGCTGACGAAATTGGCGGCGATCGACTGCAGGCCGAAGCCCAAGCCGAGGCCGATCGCGCCGGTCAGCACGGTGAGCGCGGTCAGGTCGACACCGGCGGCGTTCAGGCCCATCAGAATGCTGAGGGCGATCAGAAAGGCGTTCGCGAACTTTGCGATGCCGATGCGGGTGGAGGGCGCAAGATTGCCCAGCTTCTTCAGTCGCCGTTCGACCCAGCGGCTGATCCAGGCCGCAACCAGCACGAACAGCGTGAGCGTGAACAGCAATTTGAGAATCGACCAGACCGTGATGCGGCTCTTGCCGGCGACGACGCCGACGCTGTCCAGGGTGGCGATGATGGGATCGAGCCAGCCGAGAAACTCCGCGGCTATCGCGAACCAGATCAGCAACGTGACCCGATTTTCCCAGTGCTGCATCCAGGATTTGTTGCCGAGACTCGCGGCAAAAAGAAAGACCCCGACGCGGACCGCGACGTAGGCGCCGATCAGGCGTATCGCGGCGTCGATCAGGGTGACGTCGAAGTGCGCCGCGAACAGCACGCCGCGCGCCATCGTCACCAATAACAGCGCAAGCACCACCGGCGTGACCACGACGAAGCCCTGCGACGCCAGGTAGGTCCACGTCAACGCGGTCGGCGTGGTAATCCCGCGGCGCTGGTAACGGTCGCGCAGCGTCGCGCCCACCAACCAGCCGACCCACAGACACGCAGACACGGCCGCTATTTCAACCATGACGCTGCGGGTGAACAGAATATCGAAGAACGCTTCGATGCGCGGCCGCGGATCGATCATGCGTTCAAGTCCGGAATCAACTGACTCTCGAGCCGCGCGATTTGGTCCTTGAGCATCAGTTTGCGCTTCTTCAGTCGTTTCATCTGCAGTTCATCGACCTTGAAGTCCATGCTGAGGCGGGAAATGACGTCGTCGAGATCGCGATGCTCGATACGGAGCTGCCGCAGGCGTTCGATGTTCTTGAACAAGTCGGTATTTACGTTGTTTTCTTCTTCGGTCACGTACTTATTCGCTCTCTCCACACAGGTACGACGCAATCCGGTAGCTTAAGGGACCGGCCCAAGGGATTCCAAATCTGCTGTGGGTTGTGAAAGTCGGATCCGACCGATCCCTGAAGGCCGAACTTCACCGCCAACACGGCGGAGGCTTCCGAGTGCTGCGCCCCATTGCCGCCGGTGACGACCTCGAGGGCGCCCCCGCCGGCCGCCGCGAAATCGGCCAGCAACTGGCGGCGCGCACCGCCGGACAGCGCGTAGCGCGCCGGGTGCGCGAGAGAGGCCACGCCGCCGGCCTCGCGGATCCAGCCGAGCACCTCTCCGAGCGCCGGCCACTCGGCCGCGAGATGGGCCGCCTTGCCTCTGCCCAGGTATTTTCGAAAGGCGTCATCGGTGCGGTCGACGTGCCCGCCGGCACGCAGCGCTTCGGCGAGATGCGTCCGCGTTGGCACGCCGGGCGCAGCCTCGACCACGGCCAGCAGTTCCGCCCCCGGCAACCCCAGCCGGCTCAAGCGAGCGCAAATCGCGCGCATTCGAGCCCGCCGCCGCTCCGCCTGTGAGTCGAGCCGTTCGCGGAACTGCCGGCCAGCCGGGTCGATCCATAGCCCCAATACATGGATGGCCTGACCGCGCCACGATGCCGAAATCTCGACCCCGGGCACGAGCCGTATCCCCGCTTCGGCGGCGGCGTCCCGCGCTTCATCCAGGCCCGCGATGGTGTCGTGATCGGTTAACGCGAGAACATCGAGCCCCGACGCCGAGGCGCGCCGCACCAAGTCGCCCGGCGTGAGGGAGCCGTCGGAGCGGCACGAGTGCGTGTGCAAATCGATCGCGAGATTGTCAGTCACCCGCGAGACCCACCGCTTCGAGCCGCAATCCCGCCAGTATGACGAAACCCTGTGAACGTTCGAAGCCGTCGTTGGTGTAGTCGAAGGTGTAGGTCCGCAGAAAGCGGCGCCGGCCGCGCGAGTCCCGAGTCAGTCGAAAGCCGGCAAACGCCACCGTGTCGTCGAGAAACTGCACCACGGCTTTGGAGCAGGTATCCCGCGCGATGCGGTTTGCTGCCTCCCGGGCATCCAACGAGACCTGCCACACTTTGTAGACTATGCTCAAGGCGGCCGCGGCCAGGACCAGGAACAGGAGGTCGTCACTCATAGGGTAAAGCTTACTACGCACTCCACCGCATTGCGTCGCGCCCTGGAATTCCGTTGAATGAACCCCATAGAAGTGTCCGACGACCAAGATCTTTCGAGGCAGGGCCCTATGAGAAGCAACATACAGCCGTATTTGACAGTGCGCGTGGATCCGAACGAAATGGTGCAGTACGTTCATGACCTGATGACGACCCCACGCAGCAAGGCCGCGCCCGATACCTCGGTCACGGTGGCGCAGGCCCAATGGGGCGGCGATACGGCTCTCGCGCGTGCCGCGCAGCTACGGTGGAGCGCGCTCAACCGGGCGTTCGGGGATGCGCGGGTCAGCACCTGGACCACGCCGCAGACGCGGGATCAGCTGCATGTCCCCGCCGCGCTGATTGCGGCTGCCGGCGTCGCGCGACTGACGATGTCCGAGGACGAGGTGGTGTTCGACATTCCGACTTTGCTCGATGCCACCCTGGAGATGTGCGAGCCGGTGGGGCACGCCTAGAACCGCTGGGCCGGCCCGGCAAGGACGCTTGGGTCGCTGAACGCCACGAAATCGCCGTTCAACACGCTTTCGCGGCAGTTGTAACGCAGCCGGTGACCATCCAGGCGGGTCACGCGGCCTCCCGCCGCTTCGAGCAACGCCTGACCCGCCGCGGTATCCCATTCCGATGTCGGACCGAAGCGCGGGTAGAGATCGGCCTTGCCTTCGGCTATCAGACAGAATTTCAGCGAACTGCCGATCCCGGTCAGGACGTGCGGCCCCAGTCGCGCAAGATAGTTCGACGTCTCGCGGCTGGCATGCGAGCGGCTGCTCACGACGCGCAGCGGCGCCCCTGGCGGCGCTACGCGGATACCGGCCTGTGCCGCGCCGCGATGACGGGTGAAGGCGCCCGAGCCCGCCGCGCCCCAATACAGAAGCCCTTGGGCGGGCGCCGCGACCACGCCGAGCAGCGGCTCGTGATCCACCACCAATGCGATGTTGATGGTGAATTCCCCGTTCCGCTTGACGAACTCGCGCGTGCCGTCCAGCGGGTCGACCACCCAAAGTTGTTTCCAACCCTGACGTTCGGCCCAGGGCGCCTGCGCCGATTCCTCGGATAGAACCGGAATGTCCGGCGTCAGCTGCGCGAGACCCTCGATGATGATGCGCTGCGACTCAAGGTCAGCCAGGGTCAGCGGCGAGTCATCGTCCTTGTGCTGCACCGTGAAGGCGCCGTCGTAGATTCGCATGATGGCGCTGCCCGCTCGCGCGACCATGGGCATCAGGGCTTCCGCCAGATCGGGAAGGTTTCTCATCGCAAGGAGCCTGTCTGAGTATTTCGCGTGAGCCGCGTTGGCAAGGAGAGGGAGCGGATGCAAGGCGCGCGGCGCCGCCCGTGGTGGTTACCACGGGCAAGCCGTGCAACGCCGCAGACGCCCCTCTCCTTGCCAACCCTTCGGGACCGGGCAGATTTCCCCTCATCCATCGTTGTCGCCTCCTCATTGGGTCCTGGCCCAACCGCGTCGGCTCCGCCTCGACTGAGGGGAAATCTGCCGCGGTCGCGGCCACGTGAAATACTCAGACAGGCTCCCGGGTATGATACGCAAATGGATACCTTCGACTGGTCCAAGATCGACACCGTGCTGTTGGACATGGATGGAACGCTGCTGGATCTGCGCTTCGACAATTGGTTCTGGCAGGAACTCATACCCCGCCGCTACGCGGCGGAAAGCGGTTTGAGCGCGCCCGATGCGCTGGAACTCCTCACAGCGAAATTTCACGCGACCCGCGGCACCATGCAGTGGTATTGCATCGATTACTGGAGCCGCGAATTGGGCCTCGACATCGCCCGCATCAAGCGCGCGGCTCTGGATCAAGTGGGCTATCTGCCGGGAGCCGAGGAATTCCTTTTGAAGCTCAAGGAAAGCGGCAAGCGGCGGATCCTCGTCACGAACGCCCACCCCACGACGCTGGCGATCAAAGACCAGCAAGTGCGGCTCACAATGCATTTCGATGCGTGCTATTCGACCCATCTTTTCGACGCGCCGAAGGAAGATGCCGCCTTCTGGCCGCGCCTGCAGGCCGCGGAGCCTTTCGCCGCAAAGCGCACCCTGTTTGTCGATGACAGCCTGCCCGTCCTCAAGGCCGCGCAGGGATTCGGGATCGGCTGGCTGCGCGCTGTACGGCGGCCTGATTCCGCGCAACCGGCGCAAAGCACGGGCCCCTACGTCGGGGTGGATCGGGTTGCCGACCTGTTCGGCTAGGTCCCTTGGGAGTGGGTCCTTGGGGAGGTCCTAGGCCCGAGGTCCCTCTAGGTCGCGGGTCCCGTTGCGCCGGGGTTGGGAGCACCGCCGGCCGGGCCGCCGCCCCCGCCGCGATTACGCCGCCGTCGACGCGGCGGACCGGCCGCGGCGGACTGATCACCGCCGCTCGCTGAACCGGCGGCATTGCCGGAGCGGCCCCCGCCGCCTCCGCCACCCCCGCTGCTGCTACGGCCGCCACTGCCACTACTACTGCCGCTACTGCCGCTGGAACCGCCGCCCCCACCACTGCGGCCGCCCCCGCGGCTGCCGCCGGTTCGGTTCGGGTTCCCGGAGCGCCCTGGACCGCCCGACCGTCCGCCGCCGCCCCCCGGGCGTCCACCGCCCCGCGATTGACCGGGCCTCGGCGCGCGCTCGCGCCATACGGCAGGAGGTGGGGCGGTCACGTCGGCCAGATCGACCACGTCGATGGCCGCACGCGGAATCTGGTGGCCGATGTAGCTCTCGATATCCGGCAGCGAGATCGCGTACTCCTCGCAACCGAAGCTGATGGCGTCGCCCTCGGCCCCCGCGCGCGCCGTTCGTCCGATGCGATGCACGTAGTCTTCCGCATCGTTCGGCAGGTCGAAATTGAAGACATGGCTCACGTCGGGAATGTGCAGGCCGCGCGACGCTACGTCGGTGGCGATCAACACCGCAATCTCGCCGTCGTGAAAGTCGCGCATCATCTTCAGCCGTTTGTTCTGCGGCACGTCGCCCGACAACGCCTGGGCGACGAAGCCGTTCGCCGTCAAGGTACGCTCGAGGACTTCGGCGATGCGCTTGGTATTCACGAACACCATGGTGCGGCGCGCATCGATTCGGCGCAGCAGTCCCATCAGCAGGGGTATCTTTTCCTCCGTCGAGGGGAAGTAGAGCACCTGCTTGACGCTGTCCACCGTCATCTTGTCCGGCTCGATGCGGATCAACTCGGGATTGTTCATGTGCTCGTAGGCGAGCTCCATCACGCGGTGCGACAGGGTGGCCGAGAACATCATCGTGAGGCGCTCCGTCGGATGCGGCAGACGCCGTAAAATGAAGCGGATATCCTTGATGAATCCCAGATCGAACATCCGGTCGGCCTCGTCCATGACCGCCACTTGAATATGGCGTAGGTCGAACACATGTTGCTTGAAGTAATCGATGACGCGGCCGGGCGTACCGATCAGCACGTCGACGCCCTCTTCGAGGATGCGGCGCTGTTTTTCGTAATCGACGCCGCCGAATACGATCGCCAGTCTCAAGCCCGCGTATTTGGCAATGCCCTCCGCGTCGGAGTGAATCTGCACCGCCAGTTCACGGGTCGGCGCGATGACGATGGCTCGCGGTGCGGTCGACGGCTTGTTGACGGGAATGGGTTCGGTCAACAACCGGTTGAACAGGGCGATGAGGAATGCAGCCGTCTTGCCGGTGCCGGTTTGTGCCTGGCCCGCGACATCGCGGCCCGCGAGTGCGACCGGCAGGGTTTGCGCCTGAATCGGAGTGCAGCGGATATAGCCGAGATCGGCGATACCCCGCTTCAAAGATTCGGGAATGTCTAGGGATTCGAACGTTAGCTGAGTGAGATGGGCGTCTGACATTTTCGCTTTGTGAGTTGCAGAAACTTGCAAAATGGTGGGAGACCGGTTAACAATACGCTTAATCCGGAGCCGGTCTTTCCGCTCCCCTCAACCGTATCATCGGTACCCTTTTAAGGTAATCAAGACCGCTAGAGCCGCTGTATTGTGCCCGAACGGCCGCGCATCGTCACTTCGCGCTAGCTTTCGGAATCCGCCCCCACATAAAACCCCGCTAAAAAACTTCAATGAATCTCCAAAAGGAGGTATATCCGCAGTGAGTAATCCAAGTATCGTCCATACCAGCGACGCCACGTTCGACAAGGACGTTCTCAAGTCCGAAAAGCCCGTTTTGCTCGATTTCTGGGCCGAATGGTGCGGTCCGTGCAAAATGATCGCCCCCATCCTCGATGAGATCGCCGATCAGTACAAGGACAAGATTCGAATCGCGAAGCTGAATATCGACGACAATCCGGCAACGCCGCCGAAATTCAACATTCGCGGCATTCCAACGCTGATTCTCTTCAAGAATGGCACCGTGGAGGCCCAGAAAGTGGGAGCAGTCACCAAATCACAGCTCGCCGCCTTTCTGGACAGCAACCTGTGAGAGGCTATCTAGGAAACCAGTCCCGCGGCGGCCAGGGTGGTCAAGGCGGACAACAGGGTGGCGGCCAAGGCGGCGGCGGGCGCTCCAATCGCTCGAACCGGGGCCCGCGCAACGACAACCGTAACGGCAACACCAATGGCGGCAGGCCGCCTCAAGAAGATTACGGCGATCTGCCCGAGGGCGGCGACGATCTAGAAATCATTGCACCGACGGATCTCGCGCGCAGCCGCAGCTCGATGAATCTGACCGAGCTCAAGAAGCGCCCGATCAGCGACTTGGTCAAGCTCGCCGAGACCATGGGCCTCGAGAACATGGGCCGGTCGCGCAAGCAGGACATCATCTTCGGCGTCTTGAAGGCGCATGCCCGGAAGGGCGAAGATATCTATGGCGACGGCGTTCTCGAGATACTCCAGGACGGCTTCGGCTTCTTGCGCTCCTCCGACTCGAGCTATCTGGCCGGCCCGGACGACATTTACGTCTCGCCCAGTCAGATCCGCCGATTCAACTTGCGCACCGGCGATTCGATCTCCGGTTTGATCCGCCCGCCGAAGGACGGCGAGCGGTACTTCGCGCTGTTGAAGGTCGGTGAAATCAATTACGATTCTCCCGAGAGCTCGCGCGGCAAGGTGCTGTTCGAGAACCTGACGCCGCTGCACCCCACCGAGCGGTTGAAGCTCGAGCGCGGCAACGGCTCGACCGAAGACTTGACCGCTCGCGCCATCGATCTGGTGGCGCCCATCGGCAAAGGCCAGCGCGGCCTCATCGTCTCGCCGCCCAAGGCCGGCAAGACCATGCTGCTGCAAAACATCGCCACCGCCATCACGGCCAATCATCCTGAGGTTTATCTGATCGTGCTGCTCATCGACGAGCGGCCCGAGGAAGTGACCGAGATGGCGCGCACCGTGAAAGGCGAGGTGGTTTCCTCGACCTTCGACGAACCCGCCAGCCGGCACGTTCAGGTTGCCGAGATGGTGATCGAGAAAGCCAAACGTCTGGTCGAACACAAGAAAGACGTGGTCATCCTGCTCGACTCCATCACCCGTCTGGCGCGAGCCTACAACACGGTGGTGCCGAGTTCCGGCAAGGTGCTGACCGGCGGCGTCGACGCGAATGCGCTGCAGCGGCCGAAGCGGTTTTTCGGCGCGGCCCGCAACATCGAGGAGGGCGGCAGCTTGACCATTCTCGCGACCGCGCTGGTCGACACGGGCTCGAAGATGGACGACGTCATATTCGAGGAGTTCAAGGGCACGGGCAATTCGGAAATCCATCTGGACCGGCGCATCTCCGAGAAGCGCACCTTCCCGTCGATCAACATCAACCGTTCGGGCACGCGCAAGGAAGAGCTGATCACGGAGCCGTCGGAGTTATCCAAGATGTGGATCCTGCGCAAGCTCCTGCATCCGATGGACGAGTTGGCCGCGATCGAGTTCTTGCTGGACAAGATGAAGGACACCAAGACCAACGCGGACTTCTTCGACGCGATGAAACGATAGGCATAACGCGCAGCAGCGGAGGCAGCGTACATGCAATGGTGGGCGTGGATCGCCGTGGGCGCCATCCTGTTGGGATCGGAGCTGGCCTTCGTCGATGCACAGTTCTACCTGGTGTTCGTCGGCGCGGCTGCGCTCGTAGTCGGATTCCTGAGTCTTGCCCGCGCGGATCTTGCGGTATGGCTGCAATGGCTGATTTTCGCGGCGCTCGCCGTCTCGAGCATGGTCGGCTTTCGGCGGCGGATTTACGAGCGCATGCGACGCAATCTGCCCATCATGCGAAGCGGCCCGGCGGGCGAACTGCTGATCGTCACGGAGCCGCTGCCGCCGGGGAAGACCTGCCGCATCGAGTTTCGCGGCAGCTCTTGGAGCGCGATCAATTGTGGTGAATCGGTCATTGCCGCCGGCGCCCGCGCACGGATCGAGCGCGTCGACGGCCTCACGCTCGTGGTGCATGCCGACACATAATTTCCAGCAGGAGAGAGTCTTGGACATTCCCTTTGGCTACGGCGCCATCGCCGTGGCGGTCATCGTCGTCATCATCTTGGCCAAGACCGCGACGGTGGTGCCGCAACAGAGTGCGTTCGTGGTGGAGTACCTGGGCAAGTACAGCCGCACTCTGCAGGCCGGGTTTCACATCCTGATTCCATTCGTCGAGAAGGTCGCCTACCGGCATAGCCTGAAGGAAATCGCCATCGATATCGCCGAGCAGATCTGCATCACGCGCGACAACGTGCAGGTGGGCGTCGATGCAGTGCTCTACATGCAAGTGATGGATCCGCATCTCGCCTCCTACGGCATCACGAATTTCGGCTTCGCCATTGCGCAGCTGGCGCAGACCACGCTGCGCAGCGAGATCGGCAAGATCGAACTCGACCGCACCTTCGAGGCGCGCGGCACGATCAATACCAACGTCGTGAGTGAATTGGACAAGGCGTCGGTTGCGTGGGGGGTCAAGGTTCTGCGCTATGAAATCAAGAACATCACGCCGCCCAAGGATGTGCTGCAGGCCATGGAGAAGCAGATGCGCGCGGAGCGCGAAAAGCGCGCCGTCGTGCTCACTTCGGAGGGCGAGCGCGACGCCAAGATCAATTCGGCCGAGGGCGACAAGCAGCGGGTGATCAAGCAATCCGAGGCGAACAAGCAGCAGCAGATCAACGAGGCCGAAGGCCAGGCGCAGGCGATTCTCGCCGTCGCGACCGCCACCGCCGAAGGCCTGCGACAGGTGGGCATCGCGCTGTCCGACCGCGGCGGGATCGAAGCCATGCAGCTGCGGATCGGCGAGGAGTATGTGAAGCAATTCGGCAAGCTGGCGCAAGCGGGGACGACACTCGTGGTGCCCGCGAATCTCACGGACCTGGCTTCCATCGTGACCATGGCGACCAGCATCGCCCGCAAGACTTAAGGCCGGACCGTATGCCGGTGAAGCGAGAGGCCGCCTCCGCAGCGGCCGCCCGAATGGGATTTGCCGAATTCGTGACCTTGATCGCGGCGATGATGGCGACTCAGGCCATCGCCATCGACGCGATGTTGCCGGCATTTCCGATCATCGCCGATGCATTGCACGTCCCCAACGAGAACCAAGTGCAGTGGATCCTGACCTTCTACATGTCGGGCCTGGGCTGCGGCCAACTCTTCTGGGGCATGATGTCGGATCGGTTCGGCCGGCGTCCGGTATTGCTCGGCGGGCTCGGGCTGTACGTCGTGGCCGCTCTGCTGTGCGGCGTCACCGACAGCCTTCATGTGCTCCTCGTGTGGCGCTTCATCCACGGCCTGGCCGCCGCCAGCGTCACGGTGTCGCGTTCGGTGATCCGCGATCTTTACTCCGGCCGCCACATGGCGCGGGTGATGTCATTGACCTTCGTCGTGTTCCTGACGGTGCCGGTGCTTGCGCCAAGTCTCGGCCAGCTGATCCTGTTGGTCGCGCCGTGGCGCGCCATTTTCATCGCGTGCAGCGTGTTTGCCTCGATCGTGTGGCTCTGGGCGCTTCTGCGGCTGAAGGAGACGCTGCACCCGGAATACCGGCTCACGTTGACCCGAAGCCATGTGGCCGGGGCGATCCGTCTCGTGCTGGGCAACCGAGCGTCCTTGTGCTACACGCTCGCGCTGACGGTGATGTTCGGCTCCATCCTGGCTTACGTCGGCATGGTGGCGCAGATTTTTTCCGACGTCTTCCACCGCGCCGCCTTGATGCCCATCATGTTCGCGTTGTGCGCCGTGACCATGGGTTTCGCCGCCTTCGTGAATTCACGCATCGTCGAGCGGCTGGGGATGCGCCTGATCTCGCACACGGCCCTGCTGTTGTTCATCGGGATCACCTCGCTCCACGTCGTGGTCGCAGCCATGGGCTGGGAACAGCTTTGGACCTTCGTGGCTTTCCAGGCGGTGTCCATGGCGTTCTTCAGCCTGTCGGTCTCCAATTTCGGTGCAATGGCGATGGAACCCATCGGTTCGGTGGCGGGAATCGGCGCGTCGCTGCAGGGCTTCGTCCAGTCGTTCGGCGGCGCGCTCGTGGGCGCCGCCATCGGGCGCCTATTCAACGGCACGACCGTGCCGCTCGCCGCCGGTGCGCTATCCTGTGGCTTGGTCGCTCTGTTGTTCGTGTTGTTGGCCGAAAAGGGGCGCTTGTTCAAGCGCCATCATGTGGCTAGCGCAACCGGCGCCGCGGACGGCGCGGCGGCCGAAGGCCTCGGAATACACTAACTGAACAAGGCGTCGAGATCGTCGTGCGTCGGCAGTGGTGCCAGGCCATCCAGGCTGCCCTGGCGGACCAGTGCCTGCGCGGCGCTCATGAATCCTCCCCAGGCCGCACGGGAGAGCGCACCGCCGACGCTGACGCGGCGCACACCGAGTTGGGAAAGGGCGGTGAGCCCGGGACCGCCCGCTGAACCCATCAGCACGTTCACCGGCTTCGGATGGACGGCATCCACCACGGCCCGTATTTGTTCCACGGTTCGAAGGCCCGGCGCATACAGGCAATCAGCGCCTGCATTCGCGTACGCCCGCAATCTGGCGATGGTCTCTGCGAGATCGGGGCGGCCGACGACGAAGCATTCGGCGCGCCCCACGAGCAGCGTGTCGGTGCCCCCGGCATCGATTGCATCGCGCGCGGCCCGGAGTCGAGCCACGGCGTCATCGAGCCCGAACAAGGGGGCGTCGGCGCGGCCGGTCGAGTCTTCGATCGATAACCCCGCTACTCCCGTGGCTACGGCGAGCCGCACGCTCTCGCCGATGGCCGCCGCATCCGCTGCGAAACCGCTTTCGAAATCGGCATTCAGCGGCACGTCCGTCGAGTCGACCAGCTCGCGTAGATGCGCAAGTACTCGTTCGCGCGGCAACCCGTTATCCGGCCGGCCCTGCGCCCAGGCGAGACCTGAACTCGTGGTCGCGAGCGCCTTGAAGCCCAGGCTCTGCAGATAGCGGGCGCTGCCCACGTCCCACGGATTCGGAATGATGAAACATCCGGACTCGTGCAGCTTGCGGAAAGCCTGCCGCTTGTCGCTGATGGTGATCCGAGATTGAGTCATGGGTGGTTAGTATACAGTGATCGATCTCGGGAAGACTGCGCGAGCCGCCTGCGGTAGCGGGATGCCGATCAGCGGAGTCGCGAAAGTCGACGCGACCAGCGGAGCGCTCGACACCAACTTCACGGTACCGAACGCGCTGGTGCAGGGTGTAGCCAGCACGTTTCTAGGATCCGGGTCGTCGCTCTATGTCGGCGGCAACTTCGTTACGTATCGAGGCGTCTTCGTTCAGGCGCTCGCCAAGGTCGATGCGACCAATGGAGTTTTGGATACTACGTACAATTCCGGCGCCGGCGGCGTATGCAATCAAGGAGACGGGACCCAGTATTGCAGCGGCGCCGTGATGAGTCTGACGCTGCTCGGCAACCAGCTGTTCATCGGCAGTTACTACGGCGAGACATACCGCGGCGCGCAGGCTTATTACTTTTATCCGGTCGATCCGACGACGGGTGCGCTGCTCGATCCTTAGACTCCTACGTGGCGCAGCGATGGCTCTCCCGCGCGATCGCCCGATAGCCGATGTCGCGCCGATACTGCACGAGGTCCCAATGAATCGCGTCGACCAGCGCGTACGCCTGCTGTTGCGCCGCGCCGACTGTATCTCCGAGGCCGACCGCGCATAGGACTCTTCCTCCCGCGGTCACCACGCGCGAGCCTTCGAGGCGAGTGCCGGCGTGGAACACTTTTCCCGGCAGCCCCGTTGCGGCGTCGAGACCGTCGATTGCATCGCCCTTGCGATATCCGTCCGGATAGCCGCCGGCCGCCATGACGACGCCGAGCGCGGCGCGCGAATCCCAAACGGGCTGGGTGCGATCCAGTGCTCCGCCAATCGCCGCCTCGCACAGATCGACCAAGTCGCTCTTCAGGCGCATCAGAATGGGTTGAGTCTCGGGGTCACCGAAGCGGCAGTTGAATTCGAGCACATTCGGCGTGCCGTCGGCGGCGATCATCAATCCCGCATACAGGAATCCCGTGTACGGATTGCCGTCGCTGCGCAGGCCGCGCAGCGTGGGCTCGATAACCTCCCGCATGATGCGCTCGTGCAGCACCGGCGTCACGACGGGCGCGGGCGAGTAGGCGCCCATGCCGCCGGTATTGGGCCCGAGGTCGCCATCGTCGCGGCGCTTGTGGTCCTGCGACGTCGCGAGCGGAATGACCTGTTGATCGTGCGCCACCACGATGAAACTGACCTCTTCACCGCGCAGGAATTCTTCGATGACCACGGTATTGCCGGCGGCGCCGAAGCTGCCGCCGAGCATGGCGGTGGCCGTTGCGATGGCCGACTCGTGCGAATCGCAGATCACCACGCCCTTGCCCGCGGCGAGTCCGTCCGCTTTCACCACCAGCGGCAGCCGCTGCGCGCGCACATACTCCGTGTCGAAATCGGCGGCGGTGAACGTTGCATAGCTCGCCGTCGGAATTCCGTAACGCTTGAGAAATTCCTTGGTGAATGCCTTGGAGCCTTCCAAGCGCGCCGCCGCGCGGGTGGGTCCGAAGCAGGGCCGATTCGCCGCCGCGAAGCGGTCCACGATGCCCGCTACGAGGGGTCCTTCCGGCCCGACGATCGTGAGGTCGATGTCTTCTTTCACGGCGAACGCAACCAGCGCGTCGCTATCATCCGCCGCGATATCGACGTTGCTGATATTCGGCTCGAGTGCGGTGCCGGCGTTGCCGGGTGCGACGAACACATGATCGACCCGGGGTGATTGTGCGCATTTCCACGCAAGGGCGTGTTCACGGCCGCCTCCGCCGATAATCAGGATCTTCATTCAGTGGCGAAAATGCCGCATCCCGGTGAACACCATGGCGATGCCGTGTTCGTCGGCAGCGGCGATGACATCCGCGTCGCGCTTCGAGCCGCCCGGCTGAATGACCGATTTGATGCCGAACTCGGCGGCCACGTCCAGCCCGTCGCGGAACGGGAAAAACGCATCCGAGGCCATTGACGCCGAATCCATCGACAGTCCTTCATCTTTGGCCTTCATCGCCGCGATCTTGCTGCTGACGACGCGGCTCATCTGGCCGGCGCCGATGCCGAGGGTCGACTTGTCTTTGACGCAGACGATGGCGTTCGATTTCACATATTTCGCGACGCGCCACGCGAACAACAAATCGTCGAGTTCCTCGGCACTCGGCCGCCGCCGGGTTACCACGCGCAACTCGTTCGATCGGATCACGCCGCCGTCGCGGGTCTGAACCAGCAAGCCCCCGGCGACGCTCTTGTATTCGAACAACTGGGCCACGGGCATCGACATATCGCCTACTTCGAGTACCCGGATGTTGTCCTTCGACGCGAGCAGCGTGCGGGCGTCCTGCGCGATGCCGGGCGCGAGGATCACCTCGACGAATTGGCGCTCCAGTATCGCGGCCGCGGTCGCCGCGTCGAGGCCGCGATTGAACGCGATGATCCCGCCGAAGGCGGAAGTGGGGTCCGTGCGGTACGCAAGACCGTACGCGTCGGCGATGCTTTGCGACAGCGCAACACCGCACGGGTTGGCATGTTTCACGATGACGCATGCCGGAACTTCGAATTGCCGCACGCACTCGAGCGCGGTATCGCTGTCCGCGATGTTGTTGTACGAAAGCTCCTTCCCTTGGATCTGGCTCGCCTGCGCGACCGATGCGCCGATGGCGCGCGGATCCCGGTAGAACGCCGCCTGTTGGTGGGGATTCTCGCCATAACGCAAGTCGCTGTACTTGCGAAACGAAAGATTCAGATCGTCCGGAAAAGTCGGAGTTTCGCCGCCGATCGCGCCGGTAAAATACGCCGACACCATGGCATCGTACTGCGCCGTATGCGCAAACGCTTTCGCGCTCAAGCGCTGGCGCATCATGATGCGCGTTGCCCCCTGATTCGCCGCCAATTCGTCCAGAATGCCGCGATAGTCGCCGGGATCGACGACGACGGTGACCGACGCATGATTTTTTGCCGCGGCGCGCACCATGGCCGGTCCACCGATGTCGATGTTCTCCACCGCATCTTCGTAACTGCAGTCGGGCCGCGCAACGGTCGCTGCAAACGGATACAGATTCACCGCCAGCAGATCGATCGGCTCGATGCCATGCTCGCGCATCACTGCATCATCCATGCCGCGGCGCCCCAACAGCCCGCCGTGAATCTTTGGGTGCAGCGTTTTGACGCGGCCTCCCATGATTTCGGGAAAGCCCGTGTATTCGGCGACCTCTTTGACGGCGACGCCGTGGCGCGTCAACAGCTTGGCCGTGCCGCCGGTGGACAGCAGCTCGATTCCGCGCTCCTTCAGTTCCCGCGCGAACTCGACGATCCCAGTCTTGTCGGAAACGCTGAGCAGTGCGCGGCGTACTAAGTGAGGCAATGGCTGCTACTCGTTGATCCCGAACTCTTTGAGTTTCTTGCGTAAAGTGCCGCGATTGATACCGAGGATCGTCGCGGCGCGGCTTTGATTTCCCTGCACGTGTCCCATCACGACCTTGAACAGGGGTTCCTCGACCTCTCGCATCACCAGATCGTACAGGTGTGCGGGTTTATGGCCGTTCAGGGTCTCGAAATAACACTGCAGCGCTTCTTCCGCCTGCGAACGCAGCGGGACGCCCTTGCCATTGACTTTGAGATCGCGCCCGTTGAACGGCGGCGACTCTTTGCGCGGTCTCGACTTTTTCCTTGCGACCATAGCTCACCCAAATTCCCTGCAACTCGTTCTTTTTTTTCAACTATGCACGCCTAAGTACTGCGCACCGGTGTCGAAATGCTCCAACAGCATGGATAGTTGCTCCACCGGCGTCTCGATGGTGACGAGGCGGTTCCGCAAAGCTTCTTGTCCAGGATGCTGCCGAAAATACCAACTCAAGTGCTTCCGTGCCACTCGAACACCGGTCTCATCGCCGTACAGGGCGTACAGGTCTTCAAGGTGGGCGCGCATAATATCACGGACTTTTTCCAGCGCTAGCACTCCGCGAAATTCCCCCGTCGAAAGGAAAAAATTGACTTCATCGAAAATCCATGGCCGACCTTGCGCCGCTCTTCCGATCATGACGCCGTCGCATCCGGTGCGCGCCAAAACATCGCGCGCTTGGACGGGCGAGCCGATGTCCCCGTTGGCGAACACCGGTATGCCGATCTTCGCCTTGATTGCGGCAACCGTGTCGTGCTCGGCATCTCCCTGGTACATGTCCGCGCGCGTGCGGCCGTGCACACTGAGCGCTTGAATGCCGCTGTCCTCGGCGATGGCGGCGATCCGAACGCCATTCTTGTTGTCACGGTTCCAGCCGGTGCGCGTCTTCAGCATCACCGGCGCCGTCACCGCGCGCACCACGGCCTGCAGAATGCGTGCCACCAGCGCTTCGTCCTGCATCAGCGCAGAACCCGCGAGCCGGTTGCACACTTTTTTGGCAGGACATCCCATGTTGATGTCGATGATCTCGGCGCCCGCATCGATGTTGCGCCGCGCGGCATCGGCCATCATCGCGGGATCGAAGCCCGCGATTTGCACCACTCGCGGGCTCGGCTCGCCCGTGTGGTCCATGCGCCGGCGCGACTTCGGCGTGTCCCACAACCGCACATCCGCGGTGAGCATCTCGGACGCGGCGAGGCCGGCGCCGAACCGGCGGCACAGGAGTCGGAACGGCCGGTCGGTCACGCCGGCCATCGGCGCAAGGACGACGTTGGACGGCAAGAGGTAGGGTCCGATCTTGACTGGCATCATTTGGACTGCCGCCCGGCCGCGGCCGCTGCGGCATCGCCGGCACACACTATTTTTTTCTCGGCGCCGCGGATGCAGACGTCGATCTCGAAACCTTCCGCATCCTTGCCGGGGTCGAGAATATTCAAGGTGGCGTCCACTCGCTCGCCGGGCGCGAGCATGCGCGCCGGAGCCTTGCCCAAGTATTCGGCCGGCTCGAATTCGCGCGCGCCCACGCGGGTGCCGAATCGGTCGGCGAGCGTCACGCGCAGCAGCGGATACGGCTGCAATTGCGCGGCCGAATTCATGATGCTCGCGCGGACTCGCAGCGTGCCATTGGCGCCCGGATCCCCGGTCACGCCCCATTGACGCAACTGATAGGTCGACAGGGCGGCGGCCGGCTTGCCGCCGCCGTCGAGCATCGGCGCGTGCACGGACAGCCACTCCCCGTTGGTTTGAACAACTTGAAAGACCATCAGCAGTGCGAGGGCCACCGCGGCCGACATCCAGGCGGCCGGCGGCAATTGCCGGCGGCGCGGCGCATTGATTTCCGGCAACTCCGCGCGCTGGTAACCTGCCAACATTTCTTTTCGAATGTCCTCAGGAACCGTAAGGCCCGGGATCCCTGCGGCGGGCGCGCTCCGGCTTTTCGCCGGCGTGCTCTGTGTTGACATGGCCGGCGCGGAAATGGGCGCGGCCCGCATAGGCTCGGCCCGCATGGGCTCGGCCTGTGCGGTCGACATGGGTGACGGCGCGCCCCGCGCCGGTGCGGGCTTCACTGACGCGGCGAGCAGCTGCAGCGGAGTCGGCGATGTCTCGATGAAAATACGGTCCAGTTCCCCCGGCGGCAACGTGAACTCGAGCGACGCGTCCAAATCCACTTCCTCACCCTGCGCATCCAGGATCTTCAGGTGTGCGATTTCATCGCCCTCCCGGACGGGGACGGGTTCGGGGACGGCGGCGGCCGGCGACACCGGTTCGGCGGATTGCAGAATGGCATCCGCGCGAGTCTCCGATTCGAACGACGACTCGCCGGCGGGAAAGGCCGTTGGTTCCTCCGCGAGCCGCGCCAATGCATTGAACACTTCGCCGCATCGACCGCACCGCACCTGGCCGCCCGCGGCGCGCAGCGCCTCCGCCGACAATCGGAACACCGTCTCGCATTTTGAACACTGTGTGTACAAGTTATGCCGCTCTGCGGGCGTGGATGCAGCACCAGTCATCCCGCCCGACGACTTGCACCATATCAAAACCCGAGGTGTAGGCGGCCTTGACCGCGTACGCCTGCGTCTTCAGCAGGCCTGAAAGCAGGAGATCGCCGCCGGCCTCACATGCCGCCGTCAGCGTCGGCGCCAATTCGATCAACGGGCCGGCGAGAATGTTCGCCACCACACAACTGGCGGGGAGCAACTGCACCGGGACCCCTTCGACTTCGATGGCCGATGCGACGCCGTTGCGAACGGCATTCTCGCGCGTGGCGATGAGCGCCTGGGGATCGAGATCCACCGCGACCACGTGCGCCGCGCCCATCTTCAACGCCGCAATGCCGAGAATGCCGGACCCGCATCCGTAGTCCACCACCCTGCGGCCGGTCAACGGCAGCGACTCCAGTATCTGCAGACACAGCGCGGTGGTGGGATGCGTGCCCGTACCGAACGCGAGCCCGGGATCGAGCCGGACGACGACGGCATTCGGGTCGTCCGGCGCGTCGGCCGCCGTCGGGCATACCCAGAGCCGCCTGCCGAAACGCATGGACTTCCAATCTGCGAGCCAGACGCGCTCCCAATCACGATCCTCCACGCCGCGCACGCGCGCGGTCTCCGTGATGTGGGTACCGAGGCTTAAGGACAGCCGCTCGACGGCGTGGATCGCCGACCGCGCACCTGCTCCCGAATCCTGGAACAGCGCGCGCACCAGCGTATCGCTCCACAATCTGATTTCACCGGGTTTGGGTTCGAGCACCGGTTCATCGCCGCGGTCGACCAGCGTGATCGAACACGCTCCGGCCGCGAGAAGCGCTTCCTCGACGACATCCGGGTCGAGACCACTTAAGGGAAATGCAATCTCATAGAAGGTCACTTCAATCCCAGGCGTCTCTCGAGGTAGTGGATGTCCGTGCCGCCTTGACGAAACGCGGAGTGATTGAAAATCTCCTGATGCAGGGCAATGTTGGTCTTGATGCCCTCGACGACCATTTCCGCCAACGCATTGCGCATGCGGGCGATCGCCGTGTCGCGCGTATCGCCGAACGCGATGACCTTGCCGATCATCGAATCGTAGAACGGCGGCACGTTGTAGCCGGTGTAGACGTGGCTGTCGACACGAATTCCCGGTCCGCCCGGTGCATGCCACAAGCGAACGGGGCCGGGCGAGGGCGTGAAGGTCTTGGGATCTTCCGCGTTGATGCGGCATTCCACCGCGTGGCCGCGGATCTCGATGTCCTTCTGCTCGTAGGGCAGCGGTTCGCCCGCTGCGATGAGCAGCTGCGCCTTCACGATGTCGATGCCGGTGACCAGCTCGGTTACCGGGTGTTCGACTTGCACGCGCGTGTTCATCTCGATGAAGTAGAACTCGTTGTCCTGATACAGGAATTCCATCGTACCCGCATTGCGGTACCCGACTTCGCGGCACGCGCGGGCGCAGCGTTCTCCCATCGTCTTGCGTTGCTTCGAGGTAAGGCCGGGAGCCGGCGCCTCCTCGATCACTTTTTGGTGCCTGCGCTGCATCGAGCAATCTCGCTCGCCCAAGTGCACGACGTGGCCGTAGTTGTCGGCGAGCACCTGAAACTCGATGTGCCGCGGCTTTTCCAGGAACTTCTCCATGTAGACCTGGGGATTGCCGAAGGCGGCCAGCGCCTCGGACTGAGTGACGCTGATGGCGTTGAGCAACGATGCGTCGGTGTGCACGACCCGCATCCCGCGGCCGCCGCCGCCGCCCGACGCCTTGATGATCACGGGATAGCCGATCTCTTTGGCGATGCGGAAGTTCTCATCGACGTCCGTCCCCAAGGGGCCGTCCGAGCCCGGCACGCAGGGGACTCCCGCGGCCTTCATCACCTTGATGGCCGAAACTTTGTCGCCCATCAGGCGAATCGTCTCTGCCCTCGGGCCCACGAAGATGAAGCCGCTCTTTTCGACGCGCTCGGCGAAGTCCGCGTTCTCCGACAGGAAGCCGTAGCCCGGATGGATGGCGACGGAGTCGGTGACTTCGGCGGCACTGATGATGGCGGGCATGTTCAAATACGACAGAGCCGATTGCGGCGGCCCGATGCATACCGTCTCATCCGCAAGGAGCACATGCTTGGTGTTGAAGTCCGCCGTGGAATGCACGGCCACGGTCTTGATCCCTAACTCACGGCAGGCGCGCAGGATGCGAAGCGCAATCTCCCCGCGATTGGCGATGACGACTTTCTCGATCATGTGGACTATTCGATGATGAACAGCGGTTGGCCGAACTCGACAGGCTCCCCGTTCTTGGCGAGTATCGCGGTGACGCGTCCCGCCTTGTCAGATTCGATCTGGTTCATCATCTTCATGGCCTCGATGATGCAAAGAATCTGGCCGACCTTGATTTCGGTGCCGATTTCCACGAACGCCTTGGCGCCGGGCGCGGAGGCCGAGTAGTACGTGCCGACCATCGGCGAGGTCACCGTGTTGTCGTCGTTGCGCGGCTTGTGCTCGCCCGCGGCGGTCGCGGGAGTCGCCGGCGCCGGCGCGGCCGCCATCATGGGCATCGCGGCCGCCATCGGCAACTGCATCGCCGTCCGCGGATGGCGGCTGATGCGTACCGACTCTTCCCCCTCGGAGATTTCGAGCTCGGAGATGCCCGACTCCTCCAGCAATTCAATCAATTTTTTGACCTTGCGAATATCCATCCGCTAACCCCTTGCAGAATTCTTTAGGTTTAAGTGGCGGCCAGGCGCGTGCAGGCGGCTTCGAGTGCGAGCTCATACCCTTGTGCGCCAAGACCTATGATGCTGCCGACGGCGATGCCGGATAGATAAGAGTGGTGTCGGAACTCCTCACGTGCGTGGATATTGGTCAGGTGCACCTCGATGAACGGCATCGCGACTCCGAGGAAGGCGTCGCGCAGCGCGATGCTGGTATGCGTGTAGGCACCCGGGTTGATGATGACGAAGTCGACGCCGTCGGCCTTCGCGCCCTGAATCTTGTCGATCAGCTCGTGCTCCGCGTTGCTTTGGACCGCAATCAGTTCGTGGCCGCGGGCCCGCGCCACTTGCTTGAGCTTGTTTTCAATGCTGGATAATGTGGTCGAACCGTAGATTCCCGGCTCGCGCGAACCCAAAAGGTTCAAGTTCGGCCCATTGAGCAACAGGATTCGCGCCATATCCCCTCAAAGTCCAGCGTTGTCGCGTTGAAAAGGTCCGCGATATTAACCAGAAATGGAGGAGAAAAGGCAACCTTCGGCAGCGAACGTCGCCGGAAGGGGCTAGGTCGGCTGTTCCGCGCTCAGGGACCGCAGCCCATCGGCGATGGTGTGCCGAGCTTCCGGCAACTGCACCCGGTTTTGGTCGAGGCTGCGCACCACCGACAGGATGAGATCGGCCTGGGTCTTATGGAGCTCCCCCACAAAGAGCGCCACCACCTCGCCCCGCTGGTCGGTGAAAACGGTGAAGGGAAACGCCGGCGAGTCGACCCCAAACGCCCGGGCGACGTCCAATGCATCGTCTTCACCGATTAACAAGGGATAGGCGATTTTGAGTTCATCGGCGTAGGCCACCACCTTGTCCCGGTAGTCCACCGCGATGCCGACTACCTCCACGTTTCGGTCGCGCCACTCCCGCCGGATCGACTGGAGCAGCGGCATTTCATGGCGGCATGGGGCGCACCAGGTGGCCCAGAAGTTGATAATCAACGACTTGCCGTGCCAGGTAGCAATGGAGGTCGGCTTGCCGAGGCGGTCGCCCAATGAAAATTCGGGCAGGTGTTCGGGGATTTTTGGGAGGACCTGGCCGCCGGGCGCAAGCGCCGTGCCAACGGCCGAGTCGAACGGCGCCTCGAAGTCGCTGGGAGTGGCAGGGCTGGCCTCGCCGGCCGGAACGGGTACGCCGGCGGCCGGCGCAACGGGGACCGCGGCCCGTTTCGGCGCTTGCCCTTCATACACGCGGAGTCCCGCCCAGAGTCCGAACAGAATCACCAGCAATCCACCGGCTATGCGCAGTGGCTGGACTTTCATGCTGCCGGAGTGTCGAGGTGGCGGTCTTTTCGCAGCAAAAAACCCGCAAAAAGGAAGGCAAAACCTCCGCCAAGGATCGCCACGCCTTCCCACGGGTGCGACTTTGCTTGGGGCGGCGTCGGGGCGGCGCTGCCGCTATTGGCGAAAATCACCTTGGAGATCGGCGGGTAGCACAACCCGGCCTCTGCGCAGCCCTGGTAGGTCACTTTAATCTGGATGGGGTGGGCGCCGGCATCCAAGCGGGTAAAGGGTACGGTGGCCTCCACTTGTTGAGTGAAGATTTCCTGAGTACCCAGATAAGGGTCCGTCTTGAGCGTGCCTTGGGGAAAGGATGGCTCCCCGAGCTTAAGGTCGGGGCTCTCCGCCTGGATGTCCATTCTCTGCCTATACAGGTAGTAGCGGTCCGCAATGACCCAGCGAACACGCAGCACGTTGCCGTCCACCCGGCTGGCGGCTCGAAATGCCACGTCGGGGTCCAGGAAGTCGCCCTCATTGGACTCCACGCCGCGCATCCACCAGGGCTTTGCGCCGGCCGACCCGGGCAGGATCAAGGCGGCGAGGGTCAGCGCGGCGGCCGCGACGCCGGCCGTGCGTATGGAAAGTTTCATATTGGCACTTTATAGTAGTTTCGCGCGCGAAAGGCGCCGGCCCCGCCGGGCAAACCCATCGGTCCGGGGCATTTTCCTGCCCTTACCTCAAAAATTACCGGGCGTTCCCCCTTGAATCGGCAAAATCTGACGCTATGATTAGCAGCCAAGAGCGGAGAGTGCTAATAGCGCCCCCGCTCGTCGTCAATTCAACCCCAGCATCAGGAGTCTTGTCTTATGAAGATTCGTCCCCTTCATGACCGTGTGATCGTGAAACGAGAAGAAGAAGAGCGTAAGTCCCCAGGCGGCATCGTGATCCCGGATACAGCGACTGAGAAGCCCATTTTCGGGAAAGTGGTTGCCGTCGGCAAGGGCAAGATTTTAGAAAACGGCGAGATTCGCCCGCTCGACCTCAAGGTCGGCGACAAGATCCTCTTCGGTAAGTACAGCGGCACCGAAGTGAAAATGGATGGCGATGAACTGGTCGTCATGCGCGAAGAAGACGTCATGGCCGTGGTCGAAGGCAAGTAAGCCTCACCCCCACCGTCACATAAATTATTCAATTAGAGGTATCAGCAAATGGCAGCGAAAGACGTACGCTTCAGCGACGACGCCCGGCAACGCATGTTCAAGGGTGTGAATATTCTGGCGAATGCCGTCAAGGTAACGCTGGGTCCCAAGGGCCGCAATGCGGTGCTCGACAAGAGCTTCGGCGCCCCGACCGTCACCAAGGACGGAGTCTCGGTCGCGAAAGAGATCGAGTTGAAGGACAAGTTCGAGAACATGGGCGCACAGATGGTGAAGGAAGTCGCTTCCAACACCTCCGATGAGGCCGGCGACGGCACCACCACCGCCACCGTGCTCGCGCAAGCGATCATCCGCGAAGGCTTGAAGTCGGTGGCCGCCGGCGCCAATCCGATGGACTTGAAGCGCGGCATCGACCTCGCGGTCAATTTGGCCACCGAAGAGCTGAAGAAGCTGTCCAAGCCCTGCAAGGACCCGAAGGCGATTGCCCAGGTAGGCACGATTTCGGCGAACTCGGATGAGAGCATCGGCAAGACGATTGCCGACGCCATGGCGAAGGTCGGCAAGGAAGGGGTCATCACCGTCGAAGAGGGCTCGGGTCTGCAGAACGAGCTGGAAGTGGTCGAGGGCATGCAGTTCGACCGCGGCTATCTGTCGCCGTACTTCATCAACAATCAGCAGAGTCAGAGCGCCGAGCTCGAAAAGCCGCTGGTCCTGTTGGTGGACAAGAAGATCTCCAACATCCGCGAACTGCTGCCGCTGCTCGAAGCCATCGCGAAGGGCGGCCGACAGCTGCTGATCGTGGCCGAGGACGTGGAAGGCGAAGCGCTTGCGACCTTGGTGGTCAACACCATCCGCGGCATCGTCAAGGTCGCCGCCGTCAAGGCGCCGGGCTTCGGCGATCGTCGCAAGGCCATGCTGCAAGACATTGCCATCCTGACCGGCGGTACGGTCATCTCCGATGAAGTCGGCCTGTCGCTCGAGAAGGCGACGCTGAACGACCTGGGCGAAGCGAAGAAGATCCTGGTGGAGAAAGAGAACACCACCATCATCGACGGCGCCGGCAAGGCGGCGGACATCAAGGGCCGCGTCGAGAGCATTCGTCAGCAGATCGAGGAAGCGACCTCCGATTACGACAAGGAAAAGCTGCAGGAGCGCGTTGCCAAGCTCTCCGGCGGCGTGGCCGTGATCAAAGTCGGCGCCGCGACCGAAATCGAAATGAAGGAAAAGAAGGCGCGCGTCGAAGATGCACTGCACGCAACCCGTGCAGCCGTCGAAGAGGGCGTGGTTCCGGGTGGTGGTGTCGCACTGGTGCGTGCGTTGAAGGCGATCGAGAAATTGGTCGGCGCCAACGAAGATCAGACCACGGGCATCAAGATCCTGGCTCGCTCGATCGAAGAGCCGCTGCGTCAGATCGTCGCCAATGCGGGTGAGGATGCCGCCGTGGTGCTCAACCGAGTCCGCGAGGGCAAGGGCACGTTCGGCTACAACGCCGCGACCAGCGAGTACGGCGATATGATCGAACTGGGCATTCTGGATCCGACCAAGGTCACGCGTCTGGCTCTGCAGAACGCCGCCTCGGTTGCGGGCCTCCTGCTCACGACGGAAGTGATGATCGCCGAGTCGCCGAAGGACGACGAGCATGCACATGGCGCCCCGGGCGGCGGCATGGGTGGCATGGGCGGAATGGACATGTAATACCCCCGAAGGGTATTCGGTCAAAAAGAGCGGGCTTCGAGCCCGCTCTTTTTTTTGGAAATGATCGACACGAAGCGGGCGCTGCTCACAGGTCAGCCCGAAATGTCTGCCGCTGTATCGTAAGGAAATCGCCTACCGCTACAATACGCGGGAAATTTGGGAATTCTCGCATATGAAACCGCTGATCGTGCCCGCGCTTTGCGGGCTTTCGCTACTGTTGTCGGTTCCGGCGCAGGCCGATGCCACGAAGAATTGCCATATCGGCTCCTACCGGCTGAGCGACGGCCAGGCGTTCGACATCGCGCCGTCGGACGGCGACGCGCTGCGCTGGCGTGCCTTCACCGGCGAGACGGGCCGACTGCATCAGAACAAAGACGGCTCATGGGCCAGCACCTTTGGCTGGACCGACAAGCCCGACGGCAAAACCGTAGCGTTCTCCACCAAGGGCGAGATCACCTTCGGCAAGGAACCCGGAAAGCGCATTGCGTTCGATGTCAGTGAGACGACGTTCGAGAGCGGCGGCACCAAGCTGGTCGGCCGTCTGGTGATGCCCAAGGGCAGCGGCAAGGTGCCGGTGGTGGTGCTGATCCACGGCTCGGAGCATGAGTCCGCGCGCGACTTCTATGCACTTCAGCGCATGTTCCCGGCGCAAGGCGTTGGCGCGTTCGTCTATGACACGCGCGGCACCGGCGCATCCGGCGGCGCCTACACACAGGATTTCGATGTGCTCGCCAACGACGCGGTGCTGGCGATGAAAGAGGCCCGGCGTCTCGCGGGCGCGCGCGCCGGTCGTGTCGGGTATCAGGGCGGCAGCGAAGGCGGATGGGTTGTGCCGCTGGCCGCGAACCGCGCGCCGGTGGATTTCATCATCGTGAGTTTCGGCCTTGCCGTGACGATTCTGGAAGAAGACCAGCAGAGCGTCGCGCTCGACATGCACTTCCACCATCATTCCGCGGAAGACACGGCGAAGGCGTTGGAGCTGGCGCGCGCGGGCGAACGGGTAATCGAAACCGGCGGCACGGAAGGCTATGCGGAATTCGACGCGCTGCGCCAGAAATACAAATCCGAACCCTGGTACAAGGATGTGCACGGCGATTTCGTGTTCTTCGTGCTGCCGCTCGACAAGACGCAAATCGTCGACGAATTGGCCAAGAACTTCGATTTCCAGACACCTTTCCGCTACGAGCCGATGCCCGCCTTGCGCGCATCGACCACGCCGCAATTGTGGGTGCTGGGCTCGGACGATCTGGAAGCGCCGAGCGCGGAAACCGCCAAGCGTATCCAATCGCTGATCGCCGCAGGCAAGGACTACACGCTGGCGGTCTACCCCGGCGTGGAACACGGTATGACCGAATATGAGCTGGAGCCGGACGGTACGCGCGTCTCGACCCGCTTCGCGCCCGGCTATTTCGCGATGATGCGCGACTTCATCCGCGACGGACATGTCGGCGATCATTATGGGAAAGCCGAGATCACCCAGCTACCCGTTCACTGATCCGGAGCTTCGAATGCCGCGGTGTCCCAAGCCTGGCGGCAGCGTGTTCGCATTTCGTAGCGTGACCCGACAGCTCGTTAGCCGGTCTAGTTTGACCCGGCGCAGCCGCAGGGACTCTGGAGGCAGTCCTGCGCGCACGATCGGGTATGCTTGTCGAGGCAAACTGAAGATGCCACTATCGCACCGCATCCATTAGCTGCCGCACGGCCAAGCTCGATCGCAATTTGGATCAGCCGGCGCCAGTAACGAACCGCGCAGCCGCTGCTTGAAGTCCTCCACTAACGCAGGTGTTCGACCTCGAGAAAGGCATATTCGAAGGAATTGGCATTGATGACGTTGTGCTCGACGCCCGCGAGCCGGGTGTACGGTTGATGCAGGTGCAGTTCCGCGATGCGCGACGTCCCGCCGGGCTCTTCGAGTTGCAGCTTTCCGTCTAGAAGAGGCACGACGACGTAGTCATGCTCATGACGATGCCAGCCCGTCTCTGCGCCGGGCGCGAATCGGAATTCCGTGACCCGCACATGAGGCTCGTCGATTTTAATGGTTGTAACAGCCTGTGGGCGAGCGGCCATGGTGGTTTCCTGTCGGTTGGTGGCATTGTCGGCGTTGGGTACGGCGGATTCTGCCACGTGCGCATTCGCTCAGGGGAAGCGTTCATCGGAGCGCAGGAGACGGATTGTTGGCTACACTCGCGTGGCTTCGTCTCCCCGCCCTCGGCCCAATGCTCGACATGGTGGGCATCCAGATCGCGCTGATAGGTGCAGCCGGGGAAACAGCATCCCGGATCGCGGACGTTGAGCGCGCGGCGGATCGCCGGCGGGATGCTGCGGGTCTTGCGCCCCACATCGAGCGGTTCGCCCCGCTCGGTCTCGACGATGCGAATCAGGCTCGCATCGCAGCTCAGACGGCGCACCGTCTCGGCCGGCAGCGCGGGGCCGTGCTCGAGGTGGCAGCGTCCGGCGGTCTGATCCTTCAGCGTCTGTGCATCGACGTGCACCACCACCTGGAAGCGATCCGCGGTGCTCCCGGACGGCGCGGGCTCGGTAGAGCAACCCGCGTTCTGCAGATACCCTTCGGCCACCCGGGCCAGCGCATCGGCGCGCCGACTGGCATAGCTGATCGGCTGCTCCTCGGCAAACTCCACATTCAGCTGCGTCGCCGGCACCGCCTTGTATCTAAAACCCGTGGAAAATTCACCACTTAGCTCAGTTGAAAAACACAAAAATAGCCAAATAAGTATGCCGGCAATTGAGCCGGGACTGCTACCATCTCACCCCGTTTGCCGCCTGCGAGATACCGAATGCGCGTAAAACTGTCCGCCGCCTCCGATTCCGGTGGGACTTCGCGGGCCATGAGCTGGTCCGCCCGGCAGTACGTGCAGTTCGAGGATGAGCGCACTCGGCCCGTGCGCGACCTGCTCGCCGCATTGCCCGCCATGGATGCGCGTACCGTCATCGACATCGGTTGCGGCCCCGGCAATTCCACTGAACTATTGGCGGCGCGCTTCTCCGGGGCTGCCGTCAGCGGTCTCGATAGTTCGACCGACATGATTGCAGCGGCTCGAAAGCGGCTCCCTGGGTTGCGATTCGACTTGGCCGATGTCGAGCGATGGGCCTATGAAAGTGACTCTGGCAACGCCACCGACGCCGGCAACGCCACCGACGCCGGCAGCGCCACCGACGCCGGCAGCGCGACCGCCGTCACCGCGCCGTTCGATGTGATTCTTGCCAATGCGGTTCTGCAGTGGGTACCCGATCACGCGCGACTGTTCCCGGCGCTCGCGGCGAAACTAGCGCCGGGCGGCGCGCTCGCGGTTCAGATGCCGGACAATCTTGATGAGCCGGCACACCGCTTGATGCGCGAGATCGCAGCCGATGGACCCTGGGCCGCGAAGCTCACTGCGGCAGCGGCGGCGCGGCCGCCCATGCCCACGGCGGACCGTTATGTCGAGATATTGAGCGAGGCGGGTTGCCGGGTCGACATCTGGCGCACCACGTATTACCACGCGCTGTCCGGAGGCGCCGAAGCGGTGGTGGAGTGGTTCAAGGGCAGCGGCCTGCGGCCGTTCATCGCACCGCTCCGCGACGAGGAGCGCGAGGAGTTCGTGATGCGCTATCGATCCGCCGTGGCGCGCGCCTACCCTGCGAAGTCGGATGGAGGCGTGCTCCTGCCGTTTCCGCGCCTCTTCATCATCGCAGTGCATTGAACAGTCGCGCTGCAACCCTCGCTCTCGGCGCGGTTCCGGAGTCATTGCGAAGCCAAGTTTCCCATTGGTGGGAACGCGCCGCCGCGCTGCCGGCACTCTCGGCCGCCTACGAGGAGTTGCCTGATGCGTTGCGCGCCGAGTTGCCGCGCGTCGCGGCAGGCAGCGAATTCGTAGCGTCCGCGTTGATTCAGGATCCCGAAGCCCTTGCATGGCTTCACCGAAACGATGACCCTTCCATGGCCTCTGCCGCCGGCGCCGAGTACCGGCGCCGAGCCGCGGCGGCGGCTACCACGGCCGATGCGCAGCGCATCTTGCGCGAGTGGCGGCGCCGCGAAATGCTGCGAATCGCCTGGCGCGACATCGGCGGGCGGGCCAGTGTGGCCGACACCCTGCGAGCCGTCTCGGATCTGGCCGACGCCTGCATCCGTGCGGCCGGCGCAGCGGCGCAGCGGCATTTGGAAGCGCCGTTCGGCCGGCCGCGCACCGCCGCCAGGGACAAAGCAGAGGCCGAGGAAGTGCCCTTCATCGTGGTTGCCATGGGCAAGCTCGGCGGGCGGGAACTTAACTTTTCCTCCGACGTCGACCTGGTATTTCTGTACGGCGAGGCCGGCGAAACCGACGGGCCGCGGCCCATCGACAACTCGGAGTACTTCAATCGCCTGGGCCGCGAGCTGATCCGTTTGCTCGATGCGAGGACCGAGGATGGCTTCGTGTTCCGCGTCGATACTCGGCTCCGCCCTTTCGGCGACAGCGGCGCGCTGGCCGTGAGCCTCGCCTCACTCGAGAATTACTTGCAGGAACATGGCAGGGATTGGGAACGCTATGCGTGGATCAAGGCGCGCGCCGTGGTCGGCGCCGACACCTATGCAAGCGCAACCCGCGATTTCATCCGGCCGTTCGTCTATCGGCGCTACCTCGACTTCGGCGTGTTCGACTCGCTGCGGGACATGAAGGCGCTCATCGCGCGCGAGGTCGCGAGGCATGAACTCGATCAGGACCTGAAACTCGGTGCGGGCGGCATTCGCGAATTGGAATTCATCGTGCAGTCGATGCAGCTGGTGCGCGGCGGCAGCGATCAGCGGCTGCAGAATGCCGGCCTGCTGGAGGTCCTGCCCTTGCTGGCGGGGGCCAAGTTGTTGTCGAAGCCCGCGGTGGCTGAATTACACGATGCCTATCTCGCTTTGCGCAAAGCCGAAAACGCAGTGCAGATGATCCGCGATGAGCAGAGCCATTCGATACCGGACGACGCCTGCGACCGGGCCCGGCTGTCGTTGAATATGGGGCTCGCGGACTGGCCGGCCACCGCCGCACGGATCGAGGCCGCGCGGCGATGCGTGGCGCTGCAGTTCGAGGCGCTGGTCTTCGGCGCACCCGAAACGCAGCGCAGGAACGGCGAGTGGACCTTGGACTGGCTGGCGTCGGATGACGTCAAAATTGACGAGGAACTACGCGCCGTTCATTTTCCGGCGGATGAGATCGCGCCGGTGGCCGCGTTGCTGGGCGAGTACGCCCGAGCGGCCGCGTACCGGCGATTGGACGAGGCGGCCCGCCGCCGCGTGCACGTGATCCTGGCGCGGCTGTTGAAATCGGCCGCAGTGCGCGCCGCGCCGGCTACCGTGGTGCATCGAGTTCTACGCGTGCTGGAGGCCATCGGGGCACGTTCTTCCTACCTTGCCCTGTTGAAGGAACAGCCTCCGGCACTGGAGCGCCTCATCGATGTTTGCGCGATAAGCGGGTTCCTGGCGCGACAGGTCGCGGATTTTCCCTTGCTGCTCGACGAACTCATCGATCCCAACGCCTTCGACGAGCCGCCGTCCCGCGCGAGCTTCGTTCGGGAACTCAGCGCGAGAACGGAGCGCCTCCCGACGGACGATCCTGAGAGGCAGGTCGAGGCCCTGCGTCAATTCCAAAAGGTCGCGGTGTTCTGTGTTGCATTCGCGGATCTCTCCGGGCGCATGCCGCTGATGAAGGTGAGCGACCGATTGACGGACATCGCGGAGCTGATCGTCGAGCGTTGCATGAGTCTGGCCTGGGACCAGATGACCCAGGCGCACGGCATTCCCTACTGCGGCGACCGCGATCCGGAGCTGCGCGAGGTGAAGGTTGCCGTCGCCGGCTACGGCAAGCTCGGCGGATTGGAGCTGGGCTACGGCTCGGATCTCGATCTCGTGTTCCTGCACGATTCGAGCGGTGAAATCCAGCAGACGAAGGGCGAACGGCCGGTCGACAATACCGTGTTCTTTTTGCGCCTGGGCCAGCGGATCGTGCATCTGCTCACCATGCATTCGGCCGCGGGACGGCTGTACGAGGTCGACATGCGTTTGCGGCCGAACGGCAAGGGCGGGTTTCTCATGACGGGCATCGACGCCTTCGAGCGCTATCAGCGGATGGAAGCGTGGACTTGGGAACATCAGGCGCTGCTCCGCGCGCGCGCCATTGGCGGCGATGCGAATTTGTGCCGCGCGTTCGAGGACGCGCGGCGGCGCGTGCTCAGCACCGCCGTGCACCGCGACACCTTGCGCACGGATGTGGCGGAGATGCGCACGCGGATGCGACGCGAGCTGTCGCGCGCGGAAGCGGGTCAGTTCGACATCAAACAAGACGCGGGAGGCATAGCCGACATCGAATTCCTGGTCCAGTACCGGGTGCTGGCCTCGTCCGGCGAACATCCGGAGCTCTTGACCTACAGCGACAATATTCGCCAGCTCGAGGGGCTGTCCGCGGTCGGCGTGCTCGATGCAGGGACGGCGCAATTGCTCAAGGATTCCTACATCGCCTATAGAACGGTCCTGCATCATCTGTCGCTCGAAGGAGGGGAACGGGTGGTTGACGCTGCGCCTTACGTGCAGATACGGGCGCAGGTTGTGGACATCTGGCGCAGCACCTTCGAGGTCAATGCGTTGCTCGCGCCGTGGACCGGGCCCTACGGCGGACTTCCGCCGTTCGACCGCGTGCGCGTGGTTGATTTCAAGCCGGCCCTGGAGGCCGCCATGGAAGAGAAATTGCTCGAGATCGACAAAATTGCGGCCGATCCTGCCGCCCCGACCTTCGACAACACGCTGATGGCGCTCGAGCGGGCAGGACGCACGTTCAGCCGCGTGAATGCGATTTACGACATCTGGGCGTCCTCCATGAACGCCGGGGAATTTCAGGCGGTGGAGCGCGAAATGGGTCCGAAAATCGCTGCGTTCTACGATGCCATGACTCAGAACACCGGGTTGTTCGCACGCATCGAAGCGGTGTATCGGCAGAGCCTCGAGGGGCAAGCCGGGGGCACCGCCGCGCAATTCACGGCGGAGGGTCGACGACTCTGCTGGCATCACTACACGAGTTTCGTGCGGGCGGGCGCGAAGCTCGACGCGACCCACAAAGCCCGGGTCCGGGCGATCAACGAGCGGCTGGCCAGCCTCTATGCCGATTTCAGCCAGAATCTGTTGGCCGATGAAGCGAACTATGCCTTGTACTTGACCGACGCCGAGGACCTCAAGGGTCTGCCCGACGCGCAGCGCTCCGCCGCTGCGTCCGCCGCTGCGGCGGCTCACCGTCCGGGTCAATGGGCGATTCTCAATACGCGCTCTGCCGTGGATCCATTTCTGACCTACGCCGAGCGCCGTGATTTGCGCGAGACCGTGTGGCGCAGGTTCTACAACCGCGGCAACAACGGGGGCGCTCACGACAACAAGGAAATCATCAAGGGAGTGCTCGCGTTACGCAGGGAGCGCGCCCAGCTGCTCGGCTACCCCACACATGCACATTGGCGGCTGGAAGACAGCATGGCCGGCCATCCCGATGAGGCCATGGCCTTGCTGATGCGCATCTGGCCCGCCGCAGTCGCGCGCGCGCGCGAGGAGGTCGCCGACATGCAGGCGATCGCGGACGTTACAACGCCCGGCGTGAGGATCGCGGCGTGGGATTACCGCTACTACGCGGAAATGGTCCGCCGTGCGAAATTCGACCTCGACATGAACGAGGTGAAGCCGTACCTGCAGCTCGAGAAATTGCGCGAGGGCATGTTCTGGGCAGCACGCCGCCTGTACGGCTTTGCGTTCTCCCAGGTGACCGGCGTCGCCGTCCACGACCCCGACGTGCGCGTGTGGGAAGTCAAGTCCGAAACGGGCCGGCACATCGGGCTTTGGTACTTCGATCCCTATGCGCGCACCGGTAAGAATTCCGGAGCATGGATGAGCGAGTACCGGGAACAATCCAAATTGGACGTCCCGGTTTCACCCATCGTATCCAACAACACCAACTTTCTGAAGAATGACGGGGGCGCTCCGATTCTCGTCAGCTGGGACGATGCGGTGACGTTGTTCCACGAGTTCGGCCACGCGCTGCATGGCCTGAACTCGGACGTCCGGTTCCCGTCGCTGTCGGGTACACGCGTGGTCCGCGATTTTGTGGAACTCCCTTCGCAGCTCAACGAGAACTGGCTCAGCGTCCCCGAGATGCTGTCGCGGTTCGCGTTGCACTACGAGAGCGGCGAATCCATGCCGGCGGCGCTCGCCGACAAGATCAGGGCCACGAAAACTTTCAACCAGGGCTTTGCCACGGTTGAATATCTCGCCGCCGCCCTGGTCGATTTGAAGCTGCATCTGGCAGCGGAGCCCGTGGCCGACCCTGAAGCTTTCGAGAAGTCGACCTTGAGCGCACTCGGCATGCCCGACGAGATCGTGATGCGCCATCGCATGCCGCAATTCGCGCATATCTTCGCCGGCGATTCCTATTCCGCGGGGTACTACAGCTATCTTTGGGCCGAAGTCCTGGATCACGACGCGTTCGAGGCGTTCATACATGCCGGCGATGCGTTCGACAAAACCGTTGCAAAGCGCCTGCACGATGACATCATGTGCGTCGGCAACAGCGTGGACCCGGGCCAAGCCTACCGCAATTTTCGCGGCAGGGACCCGGAAATCGACGCGCTGTTGCGCGCCCGCGGTTTCGCGGTGCAACCTTAGAAAGTTCAAGTGGAGTTGACTATGCCGGCTATGGTTCAAGACGATTCGAAGCACACCCTGATTCAGCCCAATGCGCAGCATCAATACTCGGTGACGCCGGCCGATTTGCCGCTGTCCTGCCCCATGCCAGGAATGTATTTGTGGAACTCGCATCCTCGTGTCTATCTGCCCATCGAGGCTACCGGCTGGGCGAAGTGCTCTTATTGCGGAGCCGAATACACCCTGGTCCAGTCGGCGCGCAGCGCCTAGAAAAAACAGTTGAGAAGGTGGCGCGCAGCGCCAGAAAAAACAGTTGAGAAGGTGGCGCGCAGCGCCAGAAAAAACAGTTGAGAAGGTGACGCGCAGCGCCTAGAAAAAACAGTTGAGAAGGTGGCGCGCAGCGCCTAGAAAAAACAGTTGAGAAGGTGGCGCGCAGCGCCTAATAAGGCCGGTAGGATTTCTCTTCGACGATGGTCGATCCCAATTTGGCATTGATGCGCCGCTTGATGGCCGCGCGCTCGTCGTTCTGGGCGTAGACTGCGCGCGCGAGCCGGATGAATTCGGCGTCGAAGGCCTGCGCGCGCTCCTTGTCGCGGATGTCGTCTTCGATCACCCAGAGCCGTTCGTTGACCGTCATCAAGGCACGTACATCGGCCTCGGTATCGAACCCGGCAAACGCCGAGCTCGACCAGGTGCCTTGCAGCGCTTCGAGTTCGAGCCGCACATTGTGCAATTTCTGCGGGTCGCTCATGCGCTGCGATTTGATGCGCAGGATGGTGATCTTGTCGAGCAGCTCGCCGGGCGAGATGGGCACTTTGATTTCATTGTCCATTGCGGCATCTTAACGAATTTTTCGATTGCGCGATCAGTGCATCGAGCTTGTCCGTGACCTCTTGCACGTCGATCAAGTCCATGACGCCGGGGCGCTCGATTTTCTTCGTCCATGGCAGGTCTTCGCTTGGGCGTCCGAGGACCTTGCGCGCAGCGTCGTCGTATTTGTCGACGCACCACTGTTGACTGTAGTAGGGACCCGCCCGAGCGGTGCGCGTAGACGCATAGAGGCCGATGACGGGAAGGCCGACCATGGTGGCCATGTGCACGGGTCCGGAGTCCGGCGAAACCAAGACTGTCGCCTTCGACAGCAGCCCGAGCAGTTCCGGCAACGTATCCTTGCCGATTTGATTGACGATGGACGACTGCTTCTTCGGGTCCACTCCGGCGGTGGTCTCGATCATCGCTCCCATGCGCCGCTCCTCCTCGCTGCGACCGCCGGCAAGGATCACCCGCATGCCGTGATTCCTGATGGCGTGATCGGCCACCGCGGCATACCGCCACGCCGACCAATTGCGCGCCGGGTGGCTGGAGCAGGGGCTGATGACGAGCGTGGCGCGCCCTTCCGGAATCAACCGCGCAGCGTAGTCGAGCGCGGGAGGCGGCAGAGTGATGTCCCAGGCGGGAGCACCCGGGTCGATGCCGCAGGCCCGCACGAAACCCAGGAATGAGTCCAAGACATGCTGCGAAGCAGCCGGCGCCACCTGCGCATTGGTGAACAACCACTGCAGTTCGCGCGCGCGCGCGCGGTCGAACCCGAGTTTCGTCGGCGAGGATACGAAAGTGGACACGAGGCTCGCGCGGATCGATAGCTGCAGGTCCAGCAGCAAATCGAAACTCCTCTCCTTGAGCACGCCGCGCAGCCGCAGCAGTTCGCGGGTCATTGCGCGTTTCTCGAAGGTGATAAACTCGACGCCTGGGAGGATCGCCGACATCAGCCTGGCTTCGAGATTGCCGATGATCCAGGTGAACCGGGTCGTCGGCCACGCCTTCTGAAGCGCGCGCAGTGTGGCCGCCGCGTGGCAGGTGTCGCCAATGGCCGATAAGCGAAGCATGCAGACACTTTGCGGCGGTGTATCGAATAGCGGCGGCTGACCGGTCGGCATATCGTTAGTTTTAAGGACGCGCTCACAAGAATGACGAAGTACGGCGGCCAACGCATAGCCACTGCCGACGGCGCCATGCTGGCTGATCCGGCGAGCCTTGGCAATCTCGCGGGCGCGGCGCCCGAGGCGGCATTCGAGCCCGGGTTCTGGCTCGCTCGCGGCGAACTCATTGAGGTAACCGGCGGCCGCGGTTCGGCGTGGTTCGTCTCCGGGAGCGGGCGCTGGGTATTGCGGCACTATCGACGCGGTGGATGGATCGCTCGTCTGTCGCGGGATCGTTATCTATGGGCCGGCGAAGCACGCGTGCGCGCATTCGCCGAGTATTGCCTGCTCGCCGAACTCGTCCGGGGTGGATTGCCGGTGCCGAAACCGGTTGCGGCGCGGTATCGGCGCGCGGGCCCGTTCTATCGCTGCGATCTCATCACGCAGCGGATTGCCGGTGCGCGTCCCTTGAGTTCGGTGTTGTCGTTTGGGCCGGTGAACGAAGGCACGTGGCGCGAGGTCGGTGCGGCCGTCGCGCGCCTGCATGCGGCCGGCGCCGACCATGCCGATCTCAACGCACACAACATTCTGGTGGGCGATGACGGCGCGGTGAGCGTGATCGACTTCGACCGCGGCATGCTCCGATCGCCCGCGGAAAGATCCGGCGAGTGGGCGGCCAAGAACTTGTCGCGGCTGCATCGATCGCTCGTGAAAGTATCCCGGGACTTGCCGCCGGATCGATTCTCCGCGGCGGCGTGGGATCGGCTGCTGACCGGGTATCGGCGGCTCGCCGGGTACGGGTAGCCGTGCGTTTCTTCTACAGCGTAATGGTCTATCTCCTGCGCCCGATCGCATTCGCGGTGGTGTTATGGCGGGGCCTGCGGAACCGCCTCTATTGGGCGGGCCTCCGCGAACGCTTCGGTCTCGGATCGGCGAGTCCGAGCCCGGCGATCTGGCTGCATGCGGTGTCGCTGGGGGAAGTCACCGCTGCCGCGGCGATCGTTCGCGCCCTGCGCGATGGCCATCCTCGGAGGCCCGTGATCGTGACGACGGCTACGCCGACGGGACGGGCGCGAGCGCAGGCCCTGTTCCGCGACGGGGCCGCCGTGCGCTATCTACCTTACGATACGCCGGGCTCCGTGCGGCGGTTCATCAATCGCGCGAAGCCCGTGGTGGCCATCATCATGGAAACGGAACTGTGGCCGAACCTGTTCAACCAGTGCCGGCGGCGCGGCATTCCGGTGGTGCTGGCGAGCGCCCGTCTCTCGCCGAAGTCGGTGGTGCGATATCGCCGCTTCGGCGCTTTGTTCCGCCCCGTGTTTTCCGGGGCCACGTTTGTGGCGGCACAGAGCGCGGAGGACGCCGACCGCTTCATCGCCATCGGCGCCGATCCTAAGCGGACCAGCGTCGCCGGCAACGTCAAGTTCGATGTGGGCATTGATCCCTCCATGCTTCAGCGCGGCCTGGCGCTGCGGATGGCCTGGGCCACGAGGCCGGTGTGGATCGCCGGAAGCACTCACGCGGGCGAGGAAGAGATGGTCTTGACGGCGCATTCCGCCCTCCTGGCCGATGCGCCGGACGCGCTCTTGCTGCTGGTGCCGCGCCATCCGGAACGGTTCCAATCCGTGGCGGACCTCTTGGGCCGCCGTGGGTTTCGCTACGAGCGCCGCACCACCAGCGGCGGATTGGGGCCCGAGGGCGCTCTGCCCCCCGAGGCCCAGGTCTTGCTGGTCGACACGGTGGGAGAACTCGCGGCCATGTACGCGGCCGTGGACGTGGCCTTCGTCGGCGGAAGTCTGGTGCCCGTGGGAGGGCACAATCTGTTGGAGCCGGCCGCGCTGGGGGTGCCGGTGATCACCGGTCCATATCAAGCGAACACCAAGGAGATCGCGCAGCTGCTGCTTGAATCGGGCGGCGCCCTGGAAGTGGCCGATGCGGCGGAACTCGCCGCCGTGGTGAGGCGATTGTTTGCCGATTCGGCCGAACGGCAGCGTGTGGGCGCGAGCGGCCGTCAAGTCGTCGACGCGAACCGCGGCAGCGTGGCGCGCGTGCTCGAACTCGTCGAACCTATTCTTTGAGCAGCCCTATTCCTTGAGCAGCGTGTTGAGGCGATTCAAGCTCTGCTCGGAGAGGATTCCGGCCGCCTGCTGCAGCTTGAGCACGTTGATCATGTAGTCGTAGCGGCTGCGGGAATAGTCGGTCTGGGCTTGGATCCACAGGCGCCTGGATTCGACGACGTCGACCGCCGTGCGCGTTCCCGCTTCGTAGCCCGCTTCGGTGGCGTTGAGTGCGGTGGTGTTGGACTCGACGGCCCGGCGCAATGCCTTCACCCGTGCAATCTCGGA
>Ga0179592_10000070_pt1 | contig 44310 bp, 35 predicted proteins | sample CZODoug2_1_08_16_FD_148623 | JGI IMG/M metagenome (GOLD analysis project Ga0179592, IMG submission 148623) | Vadose zone soil fungal communities from Angelo Coast Range Reserve, California, USA - CZODoug2_1_08_16fungal (Illumina Assembly) | ecosystem: Environmental > Terrestrial > Soil > Vadose...
AATTTGCTGCGGCGACGCCTGCGGCCTGACCGGTCGCAAACGCAGTTCCCATGACTCGCAGGCTGGCGCCGGCCCGTCGATCGCCGTCAGCGGTGCGGCCCGCAGCGAACAGGTTCGGCGTATCGACGCTCATTAGGCACGAAAGCGGAATATCGTAGGTTCCCTCGCTTGGCGGCGCTTCGAAGCTGCTTTCGTAAGTAACGCGGTCGTGCCATTCCACGCCCCACGTGCCCAGCGCAATCGCATCGGGCGAGCGGCGGCCGGCCATCACGTCGTCCCATTTCAGTTGACGGATGCTGTTGATATGGCGGCTCTCCCGCGTTCCAAACTCGGGACCGGTGGAGGCAAGGTATGCGCGTTGCCAGCCAGGTAGCCGGCGCAGTATCTCCAGGTATTGCCACGCCTGTTCCCGGCCGCTTGCCTCAGCCTTGGACAGGCTTGCAACGTCGCGCGGGTCGTAGTCAACGGACGCCAGATAGGCGACGACGTCCCCGGAAATCGGCAGACGCGCAATGACGCTTTTGTCCTTCGTCAGCCGTCGGCGGTCGCTGCGATCGTCGTCGTGCTTGGCTGCGTGAATCGCCGCGTGCACACTTTGCGCCGAAATATCCGCATCGGCTGCAACGCCGCCAAATCGAGTTCCGAGCGTGCCAAGATTAACCGCACCGCCGTTGCCGTAACGCGTCGAGGCGCCGCTGAAGGCGGCGAGATCGCAATCGCCGCTGGCGTCCACGAAGGCGTCCGCCTCGATCCAGTGTTCGCCTGAATGATCGGCAAAGCGCAGCCGCGAGATCTTGCCTTCGGTGCGCTGCGCCTCCGTCACACATGAGTGCAAAAGAACTTCGACGCCGGCGTCCTGGCAAATCTGGTCGAGTACCAGCTTGACGGCTTCGGGATCGAAGATCAGGAAGACGCCGCGATGCCGTTGCGGCGGCGTGATGGCGTCCATCGCGCGGAGCATGGCAATCAACTTATCGGCTACGCCCCGCACGGCCTGCCGAGGCTCCTCCTGCAGGGTATAGATGCCGCAATAGGTCAGCACGCCGCGCGTGGTCGATGCACCGCCAAGGCAACCCGCCGACTCGATCAACGCGACCATTGCGCCCGTTTGTGCCGCACCGACGGCGGCGGCTACGCCGGCGGAACCACCGCCGACGACCACGACATCATATTTGCGAATCATTGCCACTCGTATCCCAGACAGGTAGAAAGCGATGGATCTACTATAATTGCGCGCTCGGAGATGGTGAATGGCCTTTTTTCAGGCAGCAGTTTTCTGTTTTACCGAATGATAGCCGCCGTAGGGAAAGCCCGATGAGGCGCTATTGGCGAGGTGCAAAATGGACATCGTGACCAATTTCAGAACGTTTCTCGAGGTTGTGCAGTGCGGAAGCTTTTCGGCGGCGTCGCGAAAGTTGCATATTTCGCCATCGGTCGTGACCAGCCGGATCGAACAGCTCGAATGGAACGTGCGGTCTTCCTTGTTCGAGAGAAGCACGCGAAAGGTCTCGCTAACCGACCAGGGACGACGTTTGCTGCCCGTCGCTCAACGCATCGTCCATGACGTAGACGATGCGATCAGCAGCATCTCGGGCAATACGAACGACCTCGAAGGACCTCTGCGTATCAAGGTGCCCACCACTCTGACGGCGGTGTTTCTCGCAAGAGTGCTAGCGCGTTTTCAGTACGCGCACCCGAACGTCTCGCTGGACGTCGTCGTCATCGACCGAACAGTAAATCCGGTTGAGGAGGGCTTCGACATTGTGGTGGGCATGCTGCCTGCGAGCTACGACGATGTGCTCGACGTGGGCTTGTGTCCGCTCGACAGGTTCGTCGTCGCATCCCCGCAATATGTGGCGGTCAACGGCCAGCCGCAGCATCCAGCGGACCTGGTGAGGCACCGATTACTCAACTTCGGACCAACCGGAGCAACATGGTCTTTCGGTGGCCCTGAAGGTCAGATCGCTGTGAACGTGGAATCGCACCTGACCACAAACGACGGCCATATGTTGCTCGAATCAGCGCTCGCCGGGGTGGGCATTGCGGTCGTCTCGTCCTACATGGCGAGCGCTGCTCTTGCGCGCGGACAACTCGTTCGCCTCCTGGACGCGTTCCCCATCCCTCAGTTCTGGATTCGCGCGCAGATTCCGCACAGCCGCTCACACCTCACCCGCGTCCAGGCGCTTCTGACCTGCCTGCGCGAAACGTTCGATCCAGCGTGTGCCTGGGAAAAGAACATGGAACTCTGACACCCGTGAAACTGCGCCCAGACAAGGCGCCGCCGAATAACCCGTTCGGGTGACCGTGCCGCGGGCCGCCTTCGCTACTGTACTCGTACAAATATGCATGGAGGTCGGTGATGATGAATTCGCGCTGGGCTCGATTCATGGGCGTCGCGGTTGGGGCGATGGCGGTGGGACTGGTCTTGCGCGCCGAGGCGGTCTCATCCGAGGATCAAAGACTCCATGTGGCCGCAGCGCCAGCCGACTACGCGACCCTCGGCATCGGTCAAAAAGTCGCCATCTGGGAGGATGGCAGGCGGACGCCAAAATCCGCCGACACATTCGAGTGGTGGTATTTTGACGGTCTTCTAGACGATGGAACCGTTGTGGTGGTGTGGTTTGGCGACAATTGGTTTTTTGGATCGCACAATCGGGCGGTCACCATGGAGTTGACCCCGCCAGGCAAGCCGACCCGCCGTGTCATGCGTACATTCGAAGAACCGGGTTCATTCTCGAGTGAGAGCGCGGACATCAAAATTGGGCCTCACCAGTTCAAAGGCGACCTCGATACTTATTCCATCCACGTGGATTCGGCGGAAACCGGGGGAGTAGGTTGCGATCTGACGCTGCATCGCCGAGTCGCCTCCTACCGTCCCGCGACCGGCTACATCGAAGCCGGGAAACAATTTTTCGCATGGCTCGTCCCCGTGCCGGAGGGCGCGGTCACAGGCACGCTGACCGCTGATGGCGTGACCTGGGAGGTCACCGGCAGCGGCTACCACGACCACAACTGGGGCAATGTCTCGCCCGCGAAGCTATTCGATAGCTGGTGGTGGGGACGTGGCCGTAGCGGTGAACACACGATCATCGCCTCTGAAATCCACGGCAAGTCTGCCGTTGGTAGCACGAACATTCCACTCTTTTTCATCGGCGACGAACATCAAGTCGAGGTTAACGCATTCGGATCCGATGTATCCACGATCAAAGGCGACCCGGTGCGCCACCCTGACTCGAGCCACAAACGCCCAATTGGATCTGGAATTTCTTTCATCACGGCCGACGGAAGTCGGGCCGAGTTCAAAATCTCCGACCACTTATTGAAATCTGCCGACCTTGTCGCGGACGAATCGTTTGTCGTACGCGCGGCGGCATGGACCCTGTCCAAGCATCCTTGGTACACGCGATTCGAAAGTCCAATAGTCTTGAACCTACCAGGTCAATCTCCAGCGACTGGCCGAGGCACTCTGGAATACTTTGAACTCAACTAGGGCTTAGCGGAACGAGTCTCGAGCCCGAGATATTGAACTTGCAAGGCGGGCGTGAGGGCGCACTTGGCCTCAAGGACATCGCCCGCTGCAACAGCTCCGACGCCCGCCGGCGTTCCCGTCAACAGTAGGTCCCCCGCACGCAGTTCGACGAGAGTCGAGAGAACCGCGAGACATTCGCCCGGCGACCAGATCATGTCCGAAAGGTCGCCACGCTGGCGCATCTCGCCGTTGACCGAAAGCATGAGTTCGCCGCGCACGGCGGTCGATGCGGATGCAGCCGGGCGAAGCGCGCTGATCGGACAGGATTGGTCAAAGCCCTTCGCCATGTCCCAGGGTCGAGCCAGCCGCTTCGCTTCTGCCTGCAGATCCCGCCGCGTCATGTCCAACGCCACGGCATAGCCGAAGATCAGCGCTTGCGCGGCATCGGCGGAAAGTTGCCGGCCGCCTCCCTTGAGAGCCACCGCGAGTTCAACCTCGTGATGCAAATCCTTCGTGGCGATCGGGAAACTCAGCTTGCCGCCCATCGGTACCAACGCGTCGGCCGGTTTGGTGAAGAAGAAAGGCGGCTCTCGATTCGGATCGCCCCCCATTTCGCGGGCATGCTCGGCGTAGTTGCGACCCACGCAGAAGATTCGACGAACCGGGAAGAGTTCGTGCGTTCCCTCAACCGGGATCGTCGCGCGAGGCGGCTCTGGAATCACAAAGTTCATGATCAATGAACCCTATTCGTCGCGCCGGAAGCGGCGTCCTCGACCGCATGGTAGCGTTGAATCAAGAGCGAGCGCTCGGTTTCCGCGAGCGGCAAAAAAGGCGGCATCACGCGAGCATACGCCTCATTATCTTCCAAGTACGCGACCATGCTCTTCACGGCAGGCACCAGGGGGAGGCCGTCGAAAATTGAGCGGATCGCCACTGCGCGTGCCAGCGCTGCCGCGTCGCCGTCTCTATAGGCACGGGCGCAATCGGCTGAGTTGATATTGGCTGTGGCCGAGATGCATCCCGCAAAAGGCCCGTCGCCACGGGCCAGGAGCAGGTTCGCCTCGTTGGACGGAAACACGTCGAGTGTCGGCGAGAGCGCGGCGATCTGGCGAGCATATGCCATGTCGCCCGAGGAGTCCTTGAGTCCAAAAATACGCCCGCCAAAACGTTCGTGCAGAAGAGCCACCAACGAGGGCGTGTAGGCGACTCCCGCGAGAGCCGGGAAATTGTAGAGATACAAGCCGATCGGTTGCCTTGCCGTCGCTTCAACTATGCGTTCGAAATAGCGCAAGATGCCGGCTTCGAATACCGGCTTGTAATAAAACGGCGGCAAGACCAGGGCGCCCGCAAAGCCGAGTGAGGCGGCTTCGAGGGTAAGTTCCGCAGCATCCTCCGCCGCTGCGGCTCCCGTACCGACCATCATTCGCGAAAGAGACAGCCCCGAGCCGGCAACCGCCGTCATCACGGCACGTCGCTGTGCTACTGAAAAGGAGGTCGCCTCGCCGGTTGTGCCGAGCACGTTCAATCCATCGCAGCCGGAATCTAAAAGACGCTCCGCTCGACTCAAGAATCGGCCGAGGTCCGGCTGGCTTCGATCAGAAACGGGAGTCGCAATCGCGGCAATGACGCCACGTAGTCGTTCACTCATCCATTGCACCACTCGATGCCGGCGAGGGTCGACGATGCGCGAGCTTGACGTCGTCCGCCAACGGTATCGGCGGATTGTCTCCCCGCAGGAATTCAACGGTCACGAAAATGAGTTCCGTGCCGCCGACGTTTTCGATCGCGTGGACGAAGTACTCATTTTTGCCGTGGTGGAAATGCCGCGTCTCTCCAGGATAATGATGGACATCGACGATTCGCCCGTCTTGGTAGTAGCCGCGCGCGATGCCGGTGGAGGGGGTCGTCCAGAAATAGTCGAGGACATGCCGGTGAAACGTGAGCCATCCGCCCGCGGGTAGACTCAGGTGCCACACCCGCACGTCATCAGTTTCCGAGACCAGCACATTGCCAACCGCACCGCTGAATTGGTTTTCATCGAACTCCCGGCGCAGCTTCAGAGGCCAATGTGCGCGGGGGTTATCGACAGGGCCCGGCGGGGCAATTTCGACAATTTTATGATCCATACGCGTCCTTCCGCACTAATGCTGGAGCCTGGCGCTGACTTTGATGGCGCCGTTCTGTTGCTAACGTAGCCAGCACGTTTCAGTCTGACCAAAATGGTTCTAAAATTGACCAATATGGTTAGTATAGATATGGCCCCTTCGGTTTACAAGTGCACCCTTGTGCTTAGAGTCGGCAACCATTATGGTTGAGCAGGGCAGCTGCCATGGGGACGATGGGATTACGATGGAAGTCGCGCACCTTGATTCAACAGTTCGGCACTGGCTCAGCGCCCTTCGCCTCAGTGCAGACGCGCGATTACCACCCGAGCGCGACCTGGCCAAGAAGTTTCGCGTGAGTCGCGCCGAATTGCGTAAGGTCCTCGCCGTCCTCGAAGCGGAAGGGCAAATCCAGCGGCATGTCGGCAAGGGGACATTCGTCGTCCCTCCACCTGCGGATTTCAGGCCCGACGGTCAGGACATCGCAGCACGAACTAGCCCGCTTGCCGCCATGCAGGCCCGCAGGTCCGTGGAGCCGGAGTTAGCGCGCCTTGCAGCCTTGAACGCTACAACGGCCCAGTTCGTCGAGATGCGCAAGCTCTGTTCCGAGATGCGGCGCACACCGACCTGGGAGGCCTATGAGGAACTGGACTGGCGGTTTCACAACCTGATCGGCGAGGCCACGGGAAATGTATTGCTGGTGGAAATTCAGCGGCTACTCAATGGCGTGCGACGATTCGTCGTCTGGGGGAATTTGGTCAAACGCGCGGAGGGCCCACCTTCGGATTATCACTCGTTTGGCGAGCACGAGGAAATTCTCGATGCTATCCAATCCCGCGACAGCGACCGAGCTATGCGGGCTATGCTGTCGCATCTTGGCGGAACCCAATCTCAGCTTATCGACTCTCAATCCCTTCACGCAGCCCCACGCGGCAGCGTAGTTCACGCGTAGTTCACACTCAGGTCAGAGCGCCCGCTGCCTGCCACTGCCGGACCTCCTCGTCCGTCGCGCCGCTTTCCTTAAGGACGGCGTGGGTGTCGGCGCCCGGCGCGCCCGGTGGGCGTGGCCTCGCAGCCGGGGTCCGGTCGAAGCGAGGAGCGGGTGCTGCCTGCAAGACGCCATCCTGCCTGAAGAAGGTGCCTCGCGCCGCGTTATGCGGATGCTCGGCCGCCTCGGTGAAGCTCAAGACCGGACCCGCGCAGGCATCGCCGCCTTCGAGCAGGGCCGTCCATTCGTCGCGCGTACGCTGGCGGAACACTTCGGCAAAGCACGCGTGCATGCCCGGCCATTGGCCTGGATCGGTCTGGATCTCGATCTGCTTTTCGGGCAGACCGGCGCGGCGAACGAGTTGCGCGAAAAACTCCGGCTCGAGAGCCCCGACCGAGATGTATTTGCCGTCCGCAGTCCGGTACGTGCGATAGAAGGGTGCGCCGCCGTCCAGCAGATTGCAGCCCCGCTGCTCGGACCACAGGCCGCGGGCCAGCATTCCGTGCAGCAGGCCCATCATTGCCGGCACGCCATCGACCATGGCCGCGTCCACGACTTGCCCATGGCCCGACTTCGAGCGCTCGAACAGGGCTGCCAGGATGCCGAATATCAGGAACATCGACCCACCACCGAAATCGGCCACCAGGTTTAGCGGCGGCAGCGGCGGCTCGTCGGGCCGACCGATGGCGTGCAGCGCACCCGTGATGCCGAGGTAGTTGATGTCGTGGCCGGCCGCGTGCGCCAGGGGCCCGGTCTGACCCCAACCGGTCATGCGGCCGTACACCAGACGGGGATTCGCGTTCAGGCAAACGTCCGGACCCAGACCCAGCCGCTCCATCACCCCGGGACGGAACCCTTCGATCAGCACGTCCGCACCGACCAGCATGCAACGCACGGCTGCGAGACCTTCGGCCTTGCGCAGGTTCAGCGCGACCGAGCGCTTGTTGCGCCGGTTCACGTCGGCCGGGTCGGCCTTCGCCGAATTCCGATCCACCGTCACGACGTCGGCGCCCAGGTCGGCCAGCAGTTGGCCGGCCAGCGGCGCGGGCCCGATGCCGCTGAACTCGACGACACGCAGCGATGTCAACGGGCCGCTCATGTCAACCTCTCTTGCGTTCGTCCAGACCAAGATGTCAAGGGGCCGATGATCTCAACCCCTCTTGCGCTCATCCAGTCCCAGACCGCGACCGATGATCTCCTTCATGATCTCGGACGTGCCGGCGTAGATGCGGCTGATGCGGGCGTCGGCATAGAGGCGGCAGATTTCGTACTCATCCATGTAGCCGGCGCCGCCGTGCAGCTGCAGGCACTCGTCGACCACCCAGCCCTCGACCTCGGAGGTGTAGAGCTTGGCCGCGGCAGCGGTCTCGCCCGTGAGCTTGTGCTCCACGTGCTCCATGACGCAATGGTCGACCAGGGCCCAGCAGGCGTCGATGCGGGCACGCATATCGGCCATCTTGAAGCGTGAGTTCTGGAAGGTGCCGATGGGGCGTCCGAAGGCCTTCCGGTCGGTGATGTACGCCAGGGTTACTTCGAACGCCCGCTCGGCACGCGTGACGTTCCCGACTGCACTGGTCAGGCGCTCCTCGGCGAGATTGAGCATCAGATTGCGAAAGCCCTGTGTCGGCTCGCCCAGAACATTGGTCCTGGGCACCTTCACGTCCTGGAAAAACATCTCGGCCGTGTCCTGGCTGTGCAGGCCGAGCTTCTTGAGCTTGCGCCCGCGCTTGAAGCCGGGCATCCCTTCCTCGACCACGAAGAGCCCAACTGCATGCGGCGAGTCCGGGTTGGTGCGAGCCGCCACCACGCACATGTTTGAGATCAGGCCATTGGAGATGTAGGTCTTCGAGCCGTTGAGCAGCCAATGGTCGCCCTTGTCCTCGGCGCGCGTCTTCATACCGGCCAGGTCCGAGCCGGTGCCCGGCTCGGTCATCGCGATCGAAAGGATCGTGTCGCCCGAGACGCAACCGGGCAGCCAACGCGCCTTCTGTTCGTCGGTGGCGAGGTTGTTCAGGTACGGACCGACGACGCGGTTGTGCAGGGCCAAGAAGAACCCCGAATCGACGTGCAACAGTTCCTCGATGAGGATCTGGTCGTAGCGGTAGTCCTCCATGCCGCCGCCGCCGTAGGCCTCGCCGGCCCACATGCAGAGATACCCTTGTTCGCCGGCCTTCTTCCAGGCCGACTTCGGCACCATGCCCTCGGCACGCCACTGCTCGCTGTAGGGCGCCAGCTCCGCGGCGGCCCACTTGCGGACCGAGTCGCGGAACATGGCGTGTTCATGGTTGAAGATGCGGCGGTTGATCACGGCTCAGGCCTCCCACGATTTCTATTGACGCAGCTTTTCCAACGCGCTCTCCTTGATGACGAAGCGCTCGCCATAGCGCTGTGCAAGTTCGGCCGCACGGGCCGCGAAACGCGCGACGCCGATGCCGCGGACGAATTGCAGCACGCCGCCGGTGTGAGCCGGGAAGCCGATCGCGAAGATCGAGCCTAAGTTGGCTTCGGTCTCGGAGCGCAGCACACCCTCGTCCAGGCAGCGTAGCGTTTCGATGGCCTGGCGGTACAGCAGCCGGTCCGCGGCGTCGGCCATCGACACCTGCGCATCGCGCAGCTTGAACCGCGACAGGCCGCTCCACAGCCTCTTGCCGCCGTCGGCGGCGTACTCGTAGAAGCCGCCGCCGTAGTGGCGACCGCCGCGCTTGAGCTCGCACATCGCCATGCTGATCACCTGCGTGGCGGTGTTGTGTGCGCCGATGCCGCTGCTCTTCACGCCCGGCCGTTCGTCGAGCTTCCGGTGCGTGAGAATGGCCTTGCGCGACAGCTCCATCGACACCTCGTCGTGCACCGCCAGCGGGCCCACCGGCATGCCCACCTTCCAGGCCGCGCGCTCGATGGCCACCGGGTTCATGCCATCCTGCAGCAATTGCAGCCCCTCGTCCATGAAAGTGCTGAAGACGCGCGAGGTGAAGAATCCGCGCGAGTCGTTGACGACGATCGGCAGGTAGCCGATTTGCTGCACGTAGTCGTAGGCCTTGCGCAGCGTGTCCTCGCTGGTCCTTTTGCCGAGGATGATCTCGACGATCTTCATCTTGTCGACCGGCGAAAAGAAGTGCAGTCCGATGAACCGCGTAGGGTCCGGGCAGCTCTCGGCCAGGATCGAGATCGGCAGCGTCGAGGTGTTCGAGCCGTAGATGCCGTCGGGCGTAAGCATCTTGAAACTGGCGGCGATGACCTGTTCCTTCAGGTCGATGTCCTCGAATACGGCCTCGATGATGAGGTCGCAGCCCCGGTAGGTCTCATCCGTGATCGCCGGTGTGATCAGACCGAGCAGCGCGGCCTTCTTTTCCTGCGTCATGCTGCCGCGCTTGATGCCTTTGTCGGCCAGTAGCACGGAGTAGGCCTTGCCTTTCTCGGCCTTCTCCAACGTGGTGTCCTTCAGTACTGTGGACAGGCCCTTGGCAACATGCGCCCAGGCAATGCCGGCGCCCATCATGCCCGCGCCGAGCACGGCCGACGTCCCGGCCTGCCAACGCTCGCCCGCCGGCCGCACTTTGCCCGCCTTGATGGCCTGCATGCCGAAGAAGAAGGTGGTGATGGCCGCCTTTGCTTCCTTGGTCGCTATCAGCGAGGTCAGCCCGCGGCTTTCGGTCCGCAGCGCGGCATCGAAGCCCATGCGCATCGAATTGACCGCAATGTCCAGGATCTTCTCTGGCGCGGGCATCAGTCCTCGGGTTTTGTTCACCAGCATCATCGGCGCGAGCCTGGCAATCTGGCGAATGTTAGGCGCCACCGCGCCGCCTCCGGGGTACTTGAAGCCCTTCTGGTCCCACGGTTGCGTGTGCGCTCCCGGGTTGGCCTTGATCCAGGCCTTGGCGGCCGGCACCAGTTCCTTAAGAGTAGGCACGATCTCGTCCACCAAACCCTGCTTCAAGGCCTCGGCCGGGCGCAGCTGCTTGCCTTCCAGCAGCAGCGGCAGCGCCTTCTCGAGGCCGATCAGCGCGGTCAGGCGCACCACGCCGCCGGCACCCGGCAGCAGCCCGAGCGTGACTTCGGGCAGTCCGACCACGGCATGCGGCGCATCAACCACGATTCGCCGGTTGCAGGCGAGGCACAGCTCGAAGCCGCCGCCCAGCGCAGCGCCGTTGATGGCGGCGACGACCGGCACCGGCAGTTTTTCCAGCGCGCGGTAAGGTGCCTTGTTGCGCTCCACCATCGTGAAGGCCGCCTCGTCGGCCCGCTCGACCTTGAGCAGATCATTCAGGTCGCCGCCGGCGAAGAAGGTCTTCTTGGCCGAGGCGAAGACCACGCCCTTGAGGTCCGGCTCCGCATGCAGCCTCTCGATCGCGCCGCTCATGGCCGGCAGGTAGGCGGCGTTCATCGTGTTGGCGCTCTGGCCCTGCATGTCCATGGTGATCGTGACGATGCCGTCAGCGTCCTTCTCGTACTTGAAATCGGTCATCATCATGATTCCTCAGACGCGTTCGATGATCGAGGCGATGCCCATGCCGCCGCCAACGCACATACAGATCAGTGCGCGCTTGAGCTTGCGGCGCTCCAGTTCGTCGAGCATCGTCGAGACCAGCGCTGCGCCGGTGGCCCCCAGCGGGTGGCCCATCGCGATGGCACCACCCACCACGTTGAGCTTCTCGTCAGGCACGTGAAGGTCGCTCTGCAGGCGCAGGGCCACCGACGCGAAGGCCTCGTTGATTTCGACCAGGTCGATGTCGTCGATCGTCAGCCCCGCCTTGGCAAGCGCCTTGCGCGCGGCCGGCCCGGGGCCGATCAGCATGATGATGGGATCGGTGGCGACCAGGGCGGTCGAGATCACGCGGCCGCGCGGCGTGAGGCCCAGATCTTTGCCGATCGGTTCCGAACCGACCATCACCAGCGAGGCGCCGTCGACGATGCCGCTGGAGTTGCCCGGCGTATGGACGTGATTGATCGATTCGACCTCGGTGTACTTGGCCAGCGCGATGGCATCGAAGCCCATCTTCCCCAGCGAATCGAAGCTGGGTTTGAGCTTGGCCAAGGCGGCCATGTCGGTGTCGGGCTTGAGAAAGTCGTCGCGCTGGAGCACGACGATGCCATTCTCGTCCTTCACCGGCACCACGGAACGATCGAACCAGCCGCTGTCGCGCGCCTGCGCGGCCAGCTTCTGGCTGCGCACGGCAAAGCGGTCGACGTCTTCGCGGGTCCAGCCCTCGAGGGTGGCAATCAAGTCGGCACCGATGCCTTGCGGCACGAAGCTGCTCTTGATCGCGGTCTCGGGATCTTCGCTGAAGGGGCCGCCGTCGGCCCCCATCGGCACGCGGCTCATACTCTCGTAGCCGCCCGCGCAGACGAGATCCTCCCAACCTGAAGCTACCTTGGCTGCGGCGGTGTTGAAGGCATCCAGGCCCGACGCGCAGAAGCGATTCAGCTGCGCGCCGGGTACACCCTCGCTCCACCCAGCTTTCTGCAGCGCGATCTTGGGAAGCACCGCACCTTGCTCCATGACCGGGCCCACGCAGCCCATCATCAGGTCGTCAACGCGCGAGGTGTCCAGATCGTGGCGCCGCTGCATCTCGACCAGCAGGCCCGTCACCAGGTTCACGGGCTTGATCTCATGCAAACTGCCGTCTGCCTTGCCCTTGGAGCGAGGCGTACGGATGGCGTCGAAAATGTAAACCGGTCGAGTCACAGATCTCTCCTGAAATTGAAGCCCGGCGGCGTCGTGCAACAATCTGTATGGAGGCCCTCGAGTGCGCCTCACCCAAACAGGCTATTTCGGTGAATCGGCCGCCTATCTCGACACAACGCAGCCGGCAAAAACGACGCTTTTTGCCGGCCGCCCAAAGAAACGCTTCGCCTAACTCCGCTGAAAGCGCCGCAGGCGACTTTCAGCCAATCAAACTAGGGCAGCAATTGTCCCTGCTGGGAAAAAGGATTTACCTCGGCAAAAGCTACGCCGGAAACCGGTTCTCCATTGAGTGCTCCGAACACGACCGAGTCGGCCTCATAATACGACTGATAGCCGGGCGCACCGACGAACTCCTGTGCCTGAACGCGCGACCTCACAATGAAGGATCCGCCCGGTACCGTCACGAGCCAGGATGTGCCATACACAAAGCCCGTCGCCGGACTCGTGTAGGTGGTAAGCGCCTTCTGGCTAACCTGGTTCGCAGGGATCGCAGTCGTGACGCCATTTTTCACCTGAGTCGCAACGACTTGTACGATGGCGCCCGTAAAGTCCTGGATAAAGTACAACATGTATTGGACGGGGGAGGATTTGACGGGGCCACCGGGGAAGGAATCGCTGGCCAACTGGATTCCAAACCACGTCCAACCGATCTGCTGGGTCAAGTCGTAATTTCCCCACTGATGGTCCTGCCACGAAATGCCGGTCACGGCAATGGGCACGCCATGATCGATAATCGTACCCTGCGTGGCGAGCGATGTGTACGAGTAGTAGGCGGACGTGCCCCACGGGCCGTAGGGAATTTGGCCTTGCACTCCATGCAGAGCGGCAGGAATTGCCGACTGCATCTTCAGCGTGAACGCGTAATTTTGATCGGACAAGGCTGCATTCACCGAATATTTGCCGGAACCGCCTTGAATGTTCCAGGCATTGGAACTCAAGTTGAAGCTGTTAACTTCTGCAGGAACCGGCGCGAACGTGGTTTGTGAATCCTTATCGTAGACCCCGCGAGTGTCATCCGTGATGGCCACGTTGGTAACATATAGCGCCGGCTGTTGCGGGTCCTGCACAACTTGAAACATGGTCATTTGATAGCCGTAGGTGTGCTGCCTGCCCGCGGGATCGACCCCATGGAGATGGCCGACAAAATAATACCACTCGACGAGATCCGTGTGCGGCGCCTCGTCTTTAGGAAGCGCGACGGTCTGCGCACTGGCTGGATGGGCCAGTATCGCAGCAAAAAAAGACGCGGCCAACAATTTAGCGAACACACCGAGTCGCAAACTACGTTCGACGCGACGAGTAAGGCGGTCATCCTTGTTCTTTGATCTCTCGATGTAGCAGGTCATAACCAATGCTCCTCTAGTAATCGCTTCGGATAACGAATGACAGGCAGAGTTGCTATGCAGCGAAGGGCCGGCTGTCAGCTGCTCCGGTGTGCTATTAGCAACGGCGGCGTGGACTATGTTCGATGTCGGGTCGACAGGGCTCACCCGAAAGGATGATGTTCGTCCGACAGGAGGCTGCGACACTTGCGATATGCCTGGCTTCTCCTCTCCGGATTTCGACCTGACCGCGCTCGACGCCTACCTCCGTCGAGTCATACCGGGGTTGGACGGCGAGCCGGTGCTCGAGAGGATCTCCGGCGGGCAATCGAACCCGACTTATTTCCTCAGCTACCCGACGCACCGCACCGTGCTGCGGATGCCGCCGAAGGGTCCCCTTCTGCCGTCGGCGCACGCGGTGGACCGCGAACACCGCATCATGCATGCGCTGGAAAACACCAACGTGCCGGTGCCGCAGATGTTGGCGCTGTGCACCGACCCGGACGTGATCGGCCGCCCGTTCTACGTGATGGCATGGGTCGCGGGCCGGGTGTTCAACGACTGTTCGCTGCCGGGCGTCGCCCGCGCCGAACGACGCGCCATGTATTTTGCGATGGCCGAGACGCTGGCTCAGTTACATCACGTCGACTGGCAAGCGGCCGGCCTCACAGACTTCGGCCGCGTCGGCGGCTACTACACGCGACAGATCGCGCGCTGGTCGAAGCAGTGGACGCTGTCAAAGACCTGCGATATCCCCGACATCGACCGTCTGATCGTCTGGCTGGGCGAGAACATACCGGACGAGTCCGTCACCACGATCAGCCACGGCGACTTTCGCATCGGGAATCTAATGTTTCACCCGACCGAGCCGCGAGTCGTCGCGGTGCTCGACTGGGAGCTCAGCACACTGGGTCATCCACTGGCGGACGTGGCCTACAGTGCCCTCGGTTGGCGGCTGCGCACCAACGAGCACATGGGTATGTGCGACCTCGACCTTGCCTCACTGGACATCCCGACCGAAGCTGAGTACCACGCGCACTATCGCGCGCACGCGCCCGCATTCGGCCCGCTGCTCCCGTTCCACACCGCCATATCGCTGTTCAGGCTGGCGGTAATCTTCGAGGGCATCGCAGCACGCGCGAAGAGCGGATCAGCGAGCTCCGCGAATGCCGCGGACATAGGGAAGCTGAGCGCGGCACTCGCGCGCCATGCGGTCGAAGTGATCGACGGCGCCTGTTGAACAATCGTCTGTTGAAGAAAGAGGGAATCAAAAGCATGGACTTCGCTTACAGCGGCAAGGTACGCGAGATGCAGGAATGCACTCGAAATTTCATGCAGCGTCACGTGCTGCCGGTCAACGGCGACTACCTGCGCATCGCGGAGAGCGGGCAGTACCCACTCGCCTTGATCGATGACCTGAAGGCCAAGGCCAAGATCGAGGGGCTGTGGAACCTGTTCCTGCCCGGCCTGCGGCCCGACGAGCCGGGCACCCGGCTCTGCAACGTTGAATACGCGCCGCTGGCCGAGATCATCGGCCGTCTCCCGTGGGCCTCCGAGGTGTTCAACTGCAGTGCGCCGGACACCGGCAACATGGAGTTGCTGCACATGTTCGCGACGCCCGAACAAGCCGAGCGCTGGCTCATCCCGCTGCTGCACGGCGACATGCGCTCCTGCTTCGCAATGACGGAGCCCGATGTGGCCTCGGCCGACGCGACCAACATTCGCACCAGCATCCGCCGGGTCGGCGACGAGTACGTGATCAACGGCCGCAAATGGTTCACCACCGGGGCGCTGCACCCGAACTGCAAGCTGTGCATCGTGTTGGGAGCCACCGAGGAGTCCGCCGACCGGCACAACCGTCATTCGATGGTCCTGGTGCCGATGGACACCCACGGCCTGCACATCGTGCGCAATGTCGCGATCATGCACCACCACGCTCCCGAGGGTCACTGCGAAGTGGTGTTCAAGGATGCGCGCGTGCCGGTGGCGAACCTGCTCGGGCAGGAAGGCAAGGGTTTCGCATTGGCGCAGGCCCGTCTCGGTCCCGGCCGCGTACACCATTGCATGCGCACCATCGGCCAGTGCGAGCTGGCGCTCGAGCTGATGTGCGAGCGCGCGCTGGCGCGCAAGGCGTTTGGCAAGCACCTGAGCGACTTCGCCAACGTGCAGGACTGGATCGGCCATTCGCGCGTCGAGATCGACCAGGCCCGGCTGCTGACGCTGCGTGCCGCGTGGTGGATGGACCGGCAGGGCAATCAGGCCGCGCGGGTCGACGTGTCCGCCATCAAGCTGGTGGCAGCCAACCTGCAGACGCGCGTCCTCGACCGGGCGATCCAGGTGTTCGGTGCCATGGGCCTGACGCCCGATACGCCGCTGGCGTACCTGTGGACCTGGGGCCGCGCGCTGCACTTCGTCGATGGCCCTGACGAAGTGCATCTGCGGGTCATCGCACGCGATGAGCTCCGTCGAGCAAAGGCCAACCTCGGCGCCACCGCGGCGTACTATCGAGGCGCGACCGAATAACCCGTTCGGGTGACTGTGCGGCGCGCCGCCTTCGCTAGAGTGAACTCGATGAACGAAGACTGCACCTGTACCCGCTACCAGGTCGAGGCCGGTGTCGCCACGATCACGCTGCAAAGGCCTGAAGCGGCGCGCTGACGAGGCGCTCGTGTACGTGCTCCGACATCAATTTCGCCAGCTCCTGCATGAACGTCACACAAGCCGTCCTCGCGCGCCGCTCGACGCGCGATTTCCTGCCCGACCCGGTGCCGCACGAACTGGTGCGGGAGGTCCTCGAGCTCAGCGCACGCGCACCGTCGGGAGGCAACCTGCAGCCCTGGCACCTGGACGTGGTGGCCGGCACTGCGCTGAATGATCTGCATCGCCACGTGCGAGCACTGCTGGCCGATGTAACCAGTGCGCAATATGCCGTCTATCCGCCCAACCTGGGCGAGCCATATCGCACCTACCGCTATCAGGTGGGCGAGGCGCTCTACGGACGGCTCGGCATCGGCCGCGAAGACAAGGCAGGTCGACGCGCCTGGTTCGCGCACAACTACGAGGGCTTTGGCGCGCCGCTGATGGTGTTCTTCTCGATCGACCGCAACATGGGCGCGCTGCAGTGGGGCGACCTCGGTCTGTACCTGCAGACGGCGATGCTCCTGTTCCAGGAGCGCGGCTTCGCGACGTGCCCGCAGGCGGCCTGGGCCACTATCGGGCGCAGCCTCGAGGGGTGGCTGCACCTGCCCACCCACCGCATGCTCGCCTTTGGCCTCGCTGTCGGCCGAGCCCGATCCGACAGCCCCGTGAACCAACTGGAGACCGAGCGGGCGCCGCTGGATCACTTCGCCCGTTTCCACGGGCGGTAGTGCGGGGGTTCAGACGATGATCCCGAGCCGTCTCGCGGCGGAAACCGCCTGGGTTCTGCTGCCGACGGCCAACTTCGCGTTGACGTTGCGCAGGTGAACCTTGACCGTGTTCTCCGAGATGAACAGACGTTCGCCGATGCCCTTGTTGCTGCAACCCAGATCGAGCATGCGCAAGACCTCGAGCTCGCGGTGGGACAGGGGCTCGATGAGAACCGACTGGACGCCGGCGTCCGCAGTCGCGTCACCGACGGCGGCAGGGCCGGACCAGTTCATGCTCTTCAGCACCTGATCCACGAAGGCCGTCTGCCTGGACGACCTGGGGGCGTCGGTCGCGCCGACCGGGCGGGCCTCGGCAAGCAGCTTCGCGATGGCGGGACCCTCATCGACGAACAAGCGGACGTAGCCACCGGCGGCCGCCCACTCGATCAGATCGGTCATCCGTCGCAAGGCCGGTCGAGACTGCCCGTCGGCCATCATCGCCTCGGCTTGCAGCAACCGGAGAAGTGCGGCCCGTGTCCTGCGTCGTGCAGCCTCTGCCGTCGCGATCTCGGTCTTCAGAGCGGATAGCGCCTCGGCGCCGCATCCGGTGCGCACCTGCAGACGGATCGTCGCCATGGCGAGATCGTCGATGTCGTTGGCATTCGCCGGAAATCGTTTGGCCTGTTCCCACACACCGGTGAACGAGGCGGCCTGCCTAAGGTACTCGTGCGCTGCGTCGATTGCGCCCTCGATCAGCGCCCACTTGGAGCGCTCCAGCCACACCGTTGCCACCAGACGCGGCAACGACGATGAATGGCCGAACAGTTCCAGATCGGCCAGGCGCCGCAGCGACAGCTCGGTCTCGCCCATGGCCCGGGCACATCGCGCCAGCAGTAGATGGTTGACGATCAAGACGTCGGGCGGCCCCGTCTCCTTCGCGAGCGGCAGGCATTCGGTCAACAGATGGTTGGCCTCGACCAGTTGATCGTTGTGGTACAGCGCAGCGGCGAGAGCCACGCCCAGCGCGACACGGCCGCCGATCGCTCGGGAAGGATGCTGGGTGATGCTGCTCATCGCGCCGCGCAGACGAGCGAGCGCGTCGGGCAGGTGACCCTGCATGACCTCGAGATTGGCGTGCACGCACTCGGCAATGGCCATGTTGAAGGCGCTACCGGAGGCCGCGTGCCGGCGTTTGGCCGCGGTCAGGACGACCATCGCCTCGTCGAAGCGTGTTGCGTTGATGAGCGCCGATGCCAAGGCGTTGGTCAGCATCGCAACCGGAAGCTCGGCCGATTGGTTCGGGCTTCCGCAATGGCGCAGGCAGACCTGCAGACACTCTTCGGACCTGTCCATCATGGCCAACGCCAGGCCGCGCAGCGCGCCCACCCTGTTGCGAAGAGTCGCACCCTCGGCATCCGTCGTGGAGAGCGCAGCGTTGGATTCCACGCTGTCGAGCAGGTGTATGGCTTGTTGTTGCCTGCGCGTCAGAGCCAGTGCACAGGCGTGCACGAGGGCGAGTAAGGGTTTCGCCTCAACAAGCTCGGCAGGCAGGCCATCGAACCAGCGGCTGAGCAGTCGGAACCGTCCCTCGAGCAGCATGTGCTCCGCATTCACTTCCAGGAGCCCGACGGTGTGCGGGAAATCGCCTGACGCCAGTGCGTGGTTGATGGCGGGCACCGGGCGTCCCTCGGCTGCGAACCAGGCGCTCGCCGCCAGGTGCAGCTCGCGCGCCTTTCCGGGATGGCTGCGCGCCAGCTGATTGCGAAGGAAGTCCGCGAACAGGGTGTGATACCGGTAGCGCCGGCGGTCCTCGTCGATCGGCGCCAGGAACAGGTTCGAACGCTCCAGCTCGTCGAGCAGGCGCGGGCTGTCGCTTCGCCCAGTCACCGCGTTGCACAGGTCGGCATTGAGTTCGTCCAGGATGCCGGTGGCCAACAAGAAGTCTCGCGACGATGGCGAAAGGCCCGAGATGACGGTCTCGAGCAGATAGTCGGCAACCGCCGCATTGCTGCCGGAAAACGCCCATGCGAAAGCGCTGGGATCGGGATGGCGCGCCAGCGAAAGCGCAGCGAGTTGCAGCGCGGCGACCCACCCTTCAGTGCGGTCGTAGAGCTGGTCCAGGGCTCGTTGGGGTAACGATACCCCGCTCTTGCGGGCCAACAGCTCCCGCGCCTCGGTGGCGGAGAATCGCAGGCTCGCGGGGCCGATCTCGATCATGCGACCCGTGGCACGCCAGCGCCCGACATTCAATCTCGAATGTTCGCGCGCGCCCAGCACGGCCTGCCCGTGGTCGGGCAGGCTTTCCAGGGTGTCCTTGAAAAGATCCAGCACGACCGGGTTGCGCAGAAGCTCGAAATCGTCGAAGAAGATCGCGAACGGCTGCTGTGCCGACGCCAGGCGGGCCGGCAGGTCGAACTGGGTGCCGGGCGCCGTAGCCTCCGACGTTCCCGCGGACAGCGCGTCACCGAACAGGGCGCTTCCGTCGAGGGCGGCTTGCACCTTGAAGAGGAATCGCTCCACGTCGTTGTCCGCATCGTCCAGCAGGATCCAGACGGTGGCGACCCCGTTTGACCTCTGCTTGTCGAAGTACCGGGCCATGACCGTCGTCTTGCCGAAGCCGGCCGGAGCGCAGAACAGCACGAGACTGACATTCTGTGCGGTATCGAGCTGCGCATCGATGTCGGCGCGTTCAACCAGTTCCACCGGAGGAGTTGGTGGGGTCAATCGGAGCGCAAGGGTGGCGGCAGGTCGGCCGGATGCAGAAATGTCGGACATCGGTAGTGGCGCTGAGCTCAGGTCGCGAGGCTAGCACGGCCTCGCTCTAAATGGTAGAAAATGGGTTGCGGCGCCCAGGTTCGGCGCGCACCAGCCTTGCTCAACTTTGCTCTTTATCCTCAATTAATCTCATCGATCCCGATCGGCGCGCGTGACGGCGCACTCAGGCGATTGGCTCGAGGCGTCGGGCGGCGCGGGCAAACAGCCACGCCCGGAGGTTTCTCAATTCACGCCGCGTTCGCGGTCCGCCCAGAAGGGCTCGCGCAGGATTCGGCGCAGGATCTTGCCCGCAGCGTTGCGTGGCAAGGCGTCGATGAACTCCACACTCTTGGGAGCCTTGAAGCTGGCGATGCGCGTGCGAGCGAACGCAATGATATCCGCCGGCTCGGGATGGGTACCGGCCTTGGGAACGACGATTGCTTTCACCGCCTCACCCCAGGTTTCGTCCGGCACACCGATAACGGCCACCTCGGCTACATCCGGGTGACCGTAGATTGCGGTCTCGACTTCGGCGGGATAGATATTCTCTGCGCCTGAGATGATCATGTCCTTGATCCGGTCCAGTATATAGAGGTATCCATCGTCGTCGAGGTATCCGGCGTCGCCCGTGCGCAGCCATCCCTCCGCGTCGATGACCGTAGCGGTGACCTCCGGCAGTTTCCAGTATCCGGCGATGTTGGCCGTGGATCGGGTCACCACCTCGCCGACAACATGCGGAGGCAACGCCTTACCCGTCTCGTCCACGATCTTGAGCTCCACCCCGGGCAATGGCAGACCGGCGGCCCGCATGCGGGGGTTGCCGGCGGGATCGTGATCCTCCGGAGGCAGATAGACAATCGTGCCGCAAGTTTCGGTCATGCCGTATTGCTGGCAGAAGCCGCAGCCGAATACTTCCATGCATTCGCGCAGCAAATCGAGGGGGATCGGGGAAGCACCGTACAGAATGTACTTGAGGCGACTGAAGTCCACCTGGCGCGCACGCGGGTGACGCACGACGATCTGCAGCGCGGCCGGCACCATGAACACTTTCGAAATGCGATCGCGCTCGATGAAGTCGAGCACATCGCGCGCGTTGAAATCACGCGCCACGACACTCTTGGCACCGTGCAGAAGGCCGACAATGCCCCACCCCGTGCCGCCAATATGGGCCACGGGCATGGCCACCAGGCTAATGTCGTCCGGTTCCCAATTGTTCCAAGCCATCGGATTGTCAATCGCCGTCCGTCGACCGGCGAGCATGTTACGGTGTGTAAGCATGGCGCCTTTGGGGCGTCCGGTCGTCCCGGAGGTATACAGCTGCACAGCCACGTCGTTGGGCTCGATCTCGGTGGGCGGCGCAGTCTTCGCAGCAGCGTCCCGCCAGATCTCATAAAGAGGCATGCCGTGATCGCCCGGCTCCAGGGCAATCAGCCGCAGCTCACGGTTTGGAGTGACCGCCTGCATCACGCGGTCGAGTACCTCGGGGCCGACGAACACTAGCGGCGCCTCCGCGTCCTCGACGATATAAGCGATTTCAACCGCCGCCAAGCGCCAGCCGATGGGGGTCATGACTACCCCAATTTTGGCGGCACCAAACAGCAGCTCGAAATAATGATCGCTGTTCTTGCCGACGTAGCAGATGCGCCGCCCATGAGTGATGCCCTGAGCACGCAGTGCCTGAGCAACCTGGTTGGTCCGGCGGTCGAACTCGGCAAAGTCGGTCTGGCGGCCTTCAAATGCGAGCGCGATGGCGCGAGGACGCTCGCGGGCATGATAGACGGCAATCGCCCCAAGAGTCGGCATCTGGTCAAAATCGACGAGGGTGTCCATGCGTAGGGTTGCAACCCGCTTGTCTGCGAAATAGTTCGCTTGTGTGAGTCGTGTCGGCCCGACGTCGAGATATGTACACGTTTGCCGTTGCAAATAGCTTAACGCATCAGCTGATCGTCGGCATAGCAACCGTGCGTGTCAGGTTTATCCGAAACGCATAACTGCCAGCCAGCACGATGACCCGTATGTCCCGGCGCCAATGCAGCGGGCTGAATAATTCACGCAGTGCCTCGACGAACCGCTCAATGCGGGTCCCCTCTTGGGATCTTGTCGAACGGGAGATCTTTGTCGACTCTTATATCAGCGGGAAGACCCAGCACACGTTCTGCAATGATGTTGCGTAGGATCTCGTCCGAGCCGCCCTCGATACGAGTGGCGGGCGAGCGCAGCAGCATCGCCTGGAAGCGCGCGCGGTCCGGTGCAAGCTCCGGATCAAGGATAAGTCCCGCCTCGCCCTCAAGACTGAGCGCGAATTTGGCGATGTCTTGCATCATCGCGCCCGCGACGAGCTTGCCGATGGAATTCTCCGGTCCGGGCTGTTCGCCCCGCGACAACGCCGAGATGGTGCGCCAGGCCGAGTATTGCAAACCGCTCGCCCTCACCGCGAAGCTGGCAAGACGCGAGCGGACGTGCGGGTCATCGATAGCGGCCCCGCTCTCCGTTTGCATCCGGGCACAAAATTCGAGCAATTCGGGAAAGCCCGTTGGCATACCGCCACCGATCGACATCCGTTCGTTCATGAGAGTCGTCAATGCCACGGTCCAGCCTTGTCCGACGGCTCCCAGGCGTTGCCGGTCCGGAACAATTACATTGGCGAAGAACACCTCGTTGAAGCCCGCGTCCTCGTTCATCTGGCGAATAGGGCGGATCTCCACGCCGGGGCTATGCATGTCAAGAAAGAACATGGTCAAGCCGCGATGCTTGGCTACGCTCGGGTCGGTTCGGGTAATCAGCAGACCCCAGTCGGCATCCCGGGCACCACTGGTCCAGATCTTCTGGCCATTGATGACCCACTCATCGCCCTGACGCTCGGCTCGAGTGCGGATGCCTGCAAGATCGGATCCCGCGACCGGTTCGGAGAACAGCTGGCACCAGATCTGCTCCCCGCTGGCAAGCTTCGGTAACAGAGTGCGCTTTTGCTCTTCGGAAGCCCAAGCCATCACAGTCGGTCCGCACATGCCAAGACCGATGATGAATGGACCGGACAGCTTCGAATACGTGCCTTCCTCTTGCGCCCAAATGACCCGTTCGATCGGGGAGACGCCACCGCCGCCATATTCCTTGGGCCAGAGGGGTGCCGCCCAGCCGGCCTCGCTCTTGCGCTTTTGCCAGCGTCTCGCTGCCACGAGCGGATCGACGCCCTCGAGCTGAAGCTTGCCGTAGGCGGAGGCATTAAGTCCGGCTTCGAACTCACGCGGCACATTGACAGCAAGCCAGGCGGCGGCACGAGCTCTGAATTTCGCCTCTTGGGGCGTGTCGTCGAAGTTCATAGTAGATTCCTTTTGCCGTTCAGGCCGCCGCGGGGCGGATTTGCCCGATCAAACGACTCTCCCACAGTGCGGGCCCGCCCAACGCGAGAGCCAGATAATTAGAGCGGCGATAGTAGAGATGGCAGTCGAACTCCCAGGTAAATCCCATTCCACCATGTACCTGGATATTATTGGTCGAGCACAGTTGGTAGGCCGCGGTGGCTGCCAGGCGTGCGCGTGCCGCGGCCGCCGGCAAACTCTCGCTGTTCGCCGACAGCGCCCAGGCGCCGAAATAACAATTCGAGCGCGCCAGTTCGAGCGAGACGTACATATCCACGAGCATGTGCTTGATGGCCTGGAATGAGCCAATCTGCCGTCCGAAAGCAAAGCGCTGCAATGCATAGTCCCGCGCCATCGTCAGCGCCCGATCTGCGCCGCCGATTTGCTCGAAGGCGACCAGAACAGCGGCCCGATCGCGGATTGCTTCGAGCAACTTCCAGCCCTGTCCGGGTTCGCCGACCGGTTCGACTTCGGCGCGATTGAATACCAGACGCGCGTGCTTGCGGGACGGGTCAATGGTCTTGACCGGAGTCCGTTCGACCTCTGCCTGGGACAGCCTTGCGAGGAAAAGCGAAAGCGCGTTACGTTCGTCCCGCGCCAGGACGAGCGCGATGTCCGCTGCCATACCATCCGCCACCGGGATCTTGATCGCTGTCAGTCGACCGCCGACGACGCGAGCCTCGATCGAAGACGGCGTGGTCTCGCCGGGACGTTCGGCGAGCGCCAAGGTCCCGATCGCCCCGCCGGAGGCCAGTTTTGGCAGCCACGCCGCTTTCTGAGCGGCACTGCCCGCCGCTAGCAGGAACTCGGTCGCTTGGTAGACGGATGAAACTGTCGGCAGCGGGGCGAGCGCGCGTCCGCATTCCTCGGCGACGACGCACAGTTCGAGGTAGCCAGCACCCGCGCCGCCAAAGGCCTCGGGGATCGCAGCAGCCAGGAAGCCGCCCTGGCTGAGATTCCGCCACAGCGCCGCGTCGTGGCCTGCCGCTGAATCGATAATTGCCCGCACCGAGGAGATGGGGCAATTCTTTTCCAGATTGCGCCGAAAGCTGTCGCGAAGCGCTTTCTGTTCGTCGGAGAAGTCGAAATGCATTGTGAAAATCCTGTCGGTCGTAACGCTGGTTTGGGTGCCGTCGTGGGTTTGGCCCTTGGCAGCGACGTTGAAACTCGGGGTGGTCTTGTCGGTCCTCGCGCTACGCAAGCCGTCTCACTATGACGAAGGCGGCCCGCTGCACCGTCACCCGAACGGATTATTTGGAGACTGCCCGCTTGTCCTGTAGAAATCGTGCAAATTTTGCGGCGCGATCGCGCTCGGCCATCCCATCGGCGCCACTGGCGCAATCCTGATAGGAACTGTCCTCGACGAGCTCAAAAGACGCGATCTCAAGCGCCGGTTAGGAAAGGACGGTTCTCAATCAGTCCGCAGATAGCTATCTCGCAACAATCGCTTGTAAAGTTTGCCGTTATCGAGCCGCGGCAGTTCCCTCTTGAAATCAATGCTGCGCGGACATTTGACTCCCGACAGTCGAATCTTGCACCACTGCATCAATTCCTGAGCCAGCTCGTCACCAGCATCCGACCAGTCTCGCGGCTGCACAACCGCTTTAACCTCTTCTCCAAATTCTGCGTTGGGGATACCGAATACAGCGACATCAGCAACACGCTCGTGCGTTATCAGAGTGTTTTCGATTTCCTGCGGATAAATATTCACACCACCGGAAATAATCATGAAATTGCGGCGGTCTGTTAAGTATAGGAATCCCGCTTCGTCGAGGTACCCAACGTCACCCTGCGTAGACCAGCCCTTTTCATTGTATGCTTCTCGCGTCTTTTCCGGCTCATTGAAATACTCGAACGATTGCAGCCCATCCGAAAAATAGACCGTCCCCACTTTCCCGGGCGGAAGTTCTTTTCCTTCATCATCGACGATATGAACTTTGCAGTTTACCGCCACGCCGACTGAGCCGGGATGTTGGAGCCATCGTTCAGTATTAATGATGGTGACGCCTGCGCCTTCAGTTGAACTGTAATACTCCCAAATGATGTTTCCCCACCATGCGATCATTTGCTCCTTGATTTCGCGCGGGCACGGAGCGGCGGCGTGAATCGCAATTCGCATCGAGCTTAAATCGCATTTTGTGCGAACTGCTTCTGGCAGCTTCAGCATGCGGATAAACATGATAGGCACCCACTGACTGTGCGTGCACCGGTATTTCCCGATCAGCGCCAAGCTCGATTCCGCATCGAATTTTTCCATGATGATGCTGGTACCGCCCATGAACATTACCATCATGTTGTAGACGAGCGGCGCGGCGTGATAAAGCGGCGCAGGCGACAGGTAGATGGTGTTCTCGTCGATTTGAAAAAGGGTAGCAAGCGCCGCCGTGGACGGCGACATTTGGTGCACTGGAGAGCCTGGCTGCCGTATCGGCAAGATTCCTTTCGGTCGCCCGGTAGTACCCGACGAATAAAGCATCTGAACACCTGCCTGCTCATCGGCAATCGGTGTCTCAGGCTGTCGCGCTAATGCCTTCTCCCATGATTCAAAACCCGGCCGTGTTCCGCCGACCATTAATAAGTGTAGGGCGTTTACTTTGCCCACCATATCCACGACGACTTCCGCCAAAGCCACCGATGTAATCAGTACGCGCGCCAAGCAATCGTCGACGATACAGGAAGCCTCCGCGCATTTTAGGTGAGAGCTGATCGCGGTGTATATAAGCCCGGCCCGCTGAGCACCCCACACAATTTCCATAAAATGACGGTTATTTTCCATTTGAATCGCGATGTGATCTCCGGCTTTCAAGCCCAGCGCGCGAAACAATTGAGCCGCCTGGCAGGAGCGCCGATCCAAGTCGCGATACGTTACAATTTCGCCGCTGGCGGCCATGATGAATGCGGGCCGATCCGGATGGCTTACAGCGTGGATCGCAGGATGTTGCAGCGTGTTGTTCACTGTTTTTTGATGGACAGGGTCTGCGGCACGGTGTACTCGAGCAGGCCAATCAGTCCGTTCTCGACACCGATCCCCGATTGTTTGTGACCGGCCATGGGTTTGTGCGGCGATATGGTGTGAATCTCGTTAACCCAGACGGTGCCGGCTTGCAGGCGCTCGGCAATACGCTGTCCCTCACGGTAGTCGCCTGCCCAGACCGAGGCACCGAGACCGAAGTCGCTGTCGTTGGCACGATCCACGGCCTGATCGACCGTAGAGAACTTCAGTAGCGGTAGAATCGGACCGAAAGGCTCTTCCCGGACAATACGGGAATCGCTTGGCGAGAGCCTGCGCGATCACAGACCACTCGAGCCGGGTCTGTGTACGCACGACGACGATATCCCCCGCGACGAGGCCGCGCTTTTCGAGCGCTCCGGCGAGCAGATCTGCTTGGCGGTTCCATTCCTGCCAGGTCAACGAGCGGTCTTTTTCGTCGATGACGGCGATCTCGTACGGCTGGCGCCGTGCCCAATCTTCGAGCGTTCCGGCTACCGGTTCCCTGGCGGCCTCGGCTGCGCGCATGGTCTCTACGGTCTGCATCTTGTCTCCTTGTGTTTCGGGTGGGGCTGGTGGGGTGCACAGCTCGAACCCGCTACCGCTGCCGTCCATCTTACTTACTAGTAACATAGTAAGTTAATCAGGTAAACCCCGGCTAATTGGTTTTCCCATCAATTAAAGGCCGTGCTTGACGCAGCGCGATTGGGTAGGATCAATCAGGCGTCGGTGCCGAGGTCGGGTTTTCCTCGTGAGCTGGACCGGACACCTGCGAGTACCCCGAATTGTTGCCACGAGCGCTTGCGCTCGGGAGCACACATATTAGATACTTGTCCAGATGCATGAAAGCACAGATGCATGAAAGATCCCCCAATGCTCTGACGTACTTCGCTGGAGACGACAAAGAATGGAATCCCGCAAGCCCGCGCTCTATACGGTACCGCTAGAGAGCGGGTCTTCCGTGCCGCACCTCAAGGGGGGGCGCTGCTCTTGCGGCTACGTTTTCTTCCCGATGCAGACCTTTGGCTGCGAAAGGTGCGGCGCCACCGGCTCGTCCCTGCAGGCGCAACTCCTCGAAGGCAGGGGCTGTCTAGTGTCCTCCGCGCGGGTGCTGATGCATGCGGCCGACAACCGTAAGCCGCCGTTCGCCGTGGCGACGGTCAAGCTGGATTCCGGGCCCGTCCTCCGAACACTTTTCGCCGACTACACCGAGGAATCCCTGCGCGTCGGCACGCGCGTGCAGGCATGCCTGGTCGAGGTGGCCCGAAGCGACAGTGGCGATCCGATCGGCGAATTGCGATTCACCCCGTCTCCGGAAGACACCAACAAAGCATGACCAAAACCTTGAAGGATCTCCGCCCGGTGTACGTGGTCGGCGTTGGCTGGCATCGCTATCAACCGCTCAGCGAAACGAGTTACGTCACGCTTGCCCTCAAGGCCATCCGGGACGCCCTAGCGGATGCCGGCATCCCGTGGCCGGAGATTGAATCAGCCTACGTTGCGAAGGCACTGCTGCCCATGGCGCCCGGGCGCCCGATCCTGCGGCACCTGGGCGCATCCGGCATCGAGTTGATCCACGTCGAGAACGCCTCGGCCTCCGGCTCGGCCGCCTTTCGCAAGGCGTGCATCGAGGTCGCTAGCGGAGTCACCGATGTTGCTCTGGCCGTTGGTGTGAACAAACCCCGAGGGGCGGGGCCGAATCCGCGCGCGGAGCGAATGACCGGCATCGACAGCATCGCCGACGATGCGATCGCGCCGTTCACCCACTTCGCGCTGCTGGGCGACCAGTATGCGCAGCGCTGGGGCGTGCCGCACGAAGACATTGCGCGCGTGGGTGTCAAGAACCACGCCAACGGGGCCCGCAACCCCAACGCGCAACGTCAGCAAGCCCGGACGCTGGAAGAGATACTAGGTGGGCGCCCCGTTGCCGGAAAACTCACTACCCTGCAATGCACTCCCGTCGGTGAAGGCGCGGCCGCGGTGATCGTCATGTCCGAGGATGCGATCCGCAGGCTTGGCGTCGGCTCGGACAAGCCGGTGCGCGTGACCGGTTCGGCTGCGCGCAGCCAGCGCGTCTACGACGCCATGCTCACCGCGGAGACAACGCAGATTGTGCTGAAGGAGGCGGGCCTGCGTCCCGATCAGATCGATGTGGTGGAGCTCCACGACGCGTTCACGGTGGAGGAACTGGAGTATGTGGAAGCGATGGGTCTGTGCGCGCCCGGGCAAGCCGTTCACCTGCTTAAAGACGGCGCCTGGGACATTGGTGGCAAGTGCGCTGTGAGTCCTTCCGGCGGTCTCATCGCCATGGGGCATCCGATCGGGCCGACCGGCATCGGCCAGATCGGCGAGATCACCCTTCAGCTGCGCGGCGCAGCCGGCGAGCGGCAACAGCCCGGTGCCAGGATCGGACTGGCCCATATGGTGGGCATCGGAGCGGTCTGCTACGTGCACACGCTTCAACGCGACTAATTCAGGTTTTGACTGATGGTGCTGGCCGGAAAGCCGCGATGCCCGAGCACCACCAAAAAAGGAGACAGTTCATGGTTTCATCCGTGGAGGATGCCAAGGAAGCGTACCAGTCTGATCAGCATGAACAAGGCGCCGAAGGCGACGCCCTGCGACCGCGCACGAATCCGGAGTTGCGCGAGGAGGCCATCGGCAAGATGGTGCAGACGGCGATTCGCCTGATCGCGCAGCACGGCGCGGGCAAGCTGTCCCTTGTCGACGTCGGCCGCGAATCGGGCTACAGCCACTCGCTGCCCAACTACTACTTCAAGACAAAGAAGGGCCTGCTGCTGGAGGTGCACTCAGTGATTACCGCGAGTTCCGTCGTGCGTATCCGCGAATGGGTCAAGATCAACATGCCCGGCCGGGTCCGGCCGGGTCTTTCAAACGTACAGGCGACGCTTCGTGCCTACCTCGGCCTGGCCGCGACGGACCCAGTGCGTACGCGCGCCCTGCATGTCCTCTGGTCGGAATCGTTGTCCTCGATGCCGGAACTCCTCGAAGGCGTGCGGCCATGGAACCGCAGGACCCTGGATTTCTTCGAGCACGAACTGCGTGTCGGTATCCAGCGCAGGGAGGTCGATCCCAAGATAGACGTTCCGTCGGTAGCCCTGATGATCCTTTCCTTGCTCCGTGGCGCCGTGGCGCAGTTCATCGCCGACCCGGAGCGAGTCAACCTCAACTCCCTGGCGGATAGTGCCGTCGAAATGCTAAATCGCAGCATCGCGCTGCCGCAGCAACAACCGCAATCCGAACGAATCTCATGAGCCTGCCCACTTCAATCGCCTCCCGCCTCAAGCTACCCTTGATCGCCGCTCCCATGCTGCGAGTTTCGGGCCCCGACCTCGTATCGGCAGCGTGCCGCAAGGGAGTCATCGGTGCTTTTCCCACAGCCAATGCCCGTTCTCCCGAGGAACTGGACCAGTGGTTAACCAAGGTGGAGCGCGACTGTGCCGAGGTTGGCGGTCCGACGGCACCTGTATGTCCCAACGTGATCATGCGCCGCGACCCCGAAGGGCTGGCGGCGGACGTGAAGATCCTCGTGAAGCACAAGGTCGAGATGGTGATCGCCAGCGTCGGATCTCCCGAGAAGATCATTCGGCCGCTGCACGACGTCGGCTGCAAGGTGTTTGCCGACGTCGCATCGGTGCGGCACGCCGAGAAAATCGTTGCAGGTGGGCGCCGATGGTCTTGTCCTCCTGAGTGCGGGCGCCGGCGGACAGACGGGGTGGGTGAACGGCATGTCGTTCGTGCGGGCCCTACGCGCGTTCTATGACGGCCCGATCGTCCTTTCGGGCGGCATGTCGGACGGCTTCGCGCTATGGGCGGCGCGAGTGCTCGGTTGCGACTTGGCCATGATGGGTACCCGCTTCATCGCCACGCCGGAGAGCATGGCGAAGCAGGGACACAAGGACATGCTGGTGACCAGCCGGCTCGACGATGTGATATTGACGCAGGCCATCACCGGCCTGAACGCCAATTTCCTGCGTCCTTCGATCGTGAACGCCGGCCTCGACCCGGAAGAGATGGCCAAGCCCTCAACTTCCGAACAGGGGAGAGGGAACTTCAGTGGCAGCGCCTCGAGTGACCGCCCAGATCCGCGGCGCTGGGTCGATATCTGGAGCGCGGGTCACACTGTCTCGGCAGTCGGCAGAATCCAGCCCGTTTCCGCCCTCATCGACGAGATCGCGCAAGAGTACGCGCGAGCTCAGCGCCAGACGGCAGGGCTGCTGGGCAACGAGCGTCGATTGGAAGGCGCAGTTGCGTGAGGTACAGCGCATGTCAGCCACACTGAACTATCCATGTGAACGCGAGCCGCAGACCGGCGACGGTTCCGCCGTCGAAATTGCGCCCGGTGTGTTGTGGTTACGAATGCCGCTATTTGCTTCGCTTCCGTGGATCAATGTGTGGGCGATCGCCGAGGATGGCGGTTGGTCGATCGTGGATACGGGACTTCATTCTGCGAAGTCGATTGATGCATGGCAGGCGGCCTTTGTAGGTGCCCTCGGGGGCACTCCGGTGTTACGGGTAGTCGTAACCCACATGCACCCCGACCATTGCGGTATGGCGGGTTGGATATCAGCACGATTCAAGACACAACTTTGGATGAGCCGCCTGGAATATCTCACGTGCCGTCTAATGGCGGCCGACACGGGGCGGATGGCGCCGGAAGACGGCATAGCCTTCTACCGCTCCGCAGGTTGGGATGACGAAGCAATCGAGCGGTACAAGGAGAAATTCGGGTCATTCGGCCAAATGATATTTCCATTGCCCGCCTCCTATCGGCGTATTTCCGATGGCGATATCCTGCGACTCGGCGCCCACGACTGGACTGTGATCGTCGGCAGTGGTCACTCTCCGGAGCACGCATGTCTGTATTGTCCTCAATTGAAACTTTTGATTTCCGGGGACCAGGTGCTGCCTCGCATTTCATCGAACGTTTCAGTCTATCCCACAGAACCTGAAGCCGACCCGCTCAGCGATTGGCTTAGCTCGCTGCGGATGCTCAAGCACCGTATCCCCGATGATGTTCTCGTATTGCCCGCTCACAATAGCCCCTTCACAGGGCTGCACGCGCGAGTGGATGAGTTAATCGAATCGCACTGTCGTGGCTTGTCGCGGCTCGAGGAGATGCTCGCCGAACCTAAACGCGCCATTGATGTGTTTGGGGCGCTGTTTGCCCGCCCCATCACTTCCGGGCTTCTCGGTATGGCGACAGGCGAAGCCATCGCTCATCTAAATCATCTTTCGAGAACGGGCCGCGCGATCCAGGAACGCGACCACCTCGGAATTTGGTGGTGGCGAAGATCTGATAGCTGAGGAGCGTGCCGCGTCTAGCCCTCAATTGCGGCGACGCCGGTCGTCATACCTTCGCGTGCCGGCTTCAGCGTCTTGGCCCACCATGACATGTCGTCGAGCAGCCTGTCGGCCGCCTGCGCCAGGTGCGGGAAGTCTTCGAAGGTCTTGCCCTCCCGCATGATGCCGAGGGATTCCACCATGCCGATGTGGACGGCACGGCACACCGGCACCATCTGCAGCTCGATTGCAATCAGCCGCAGCTGCTCGATGGCACGTGCCGCCCCCACCCCGCCATAGCCCACGAAGCCAATGGGCTTGCGGACGAACTCCGTGTAGGCGTAGTCGAGCGCGTTCTTCAACACCGCGCCCGGGCCGTGGTTGTACTCGGGCGTCACCACGATCAAGCCGTCGAGTGTCGCGAGCTTGCCGGCCCACAGCCGTGCCGCCTCGTTATTGACCGGCCCGTAGGCCGGCGACCGCGGCTCGTTGAAGAACGGCATCGGGTGATCGCGCAGGTCGATCAGGTCGAAGGCAAGGCCGGTGCGCTGCTTGGCGATATCGTGGATCCAGCGCGCGGGCTTTTCGCCGAAGCGGCCTTCTCGGGTCGAGCCGATAACGATGCCGATGCGGGGTTGTTGCTGTTGGGTCATGGGTACTCCTGCTACCTGGGGAGGAAAGGGTCAACGAGGCTCATTACTCTCGCATTGATCGATACGAACAATTTGTTCGTTAAGATATAGTTGGCTCTGTCGCAGATATCACAAGGAGGCACTTCTATGGTCGATACGAACACTGCTGTTCGCGCCCCGGGAGCGTTGAACCCCCATGAGGCTTGCAAGGCGGAGGTCGAGACGCTCGCTCGTATCGGCGACAAGTGGACCGTGATGGTGGTGGGCGCCTTGTCGAAAGGACCGATCCGCTACAACGAGATCCGTCGCCGCGTCGAAGGGATATCGCAGCGCATGCTCACGCTGACCCTGAAAGGTCTGGAGCAGGACGGGTTGGTCACCCGCACGATGTATCCAACGATTCCACCCCGCGTGGATTACGAGTTGACCAAGCTCGGGCGCAAGTTGATCGTGCCGTTGAAAGCGCTATCTAAGTGGGCGCGGGAAAACCGGCCGGCGATGCTGGCCGCACGGGAGGCGTTTCAGAGAAGGGGACAGCACGGCGCGCCACGCACGCGCTTTACCGTCCCGAAATAGACCTAGTGCTCGAGGCGAACGATATGAACCCGGGCCTTCGTGGGTCTGTTGCTCGGCTTGACATAACGAAAGTCTCGTGGACGGGCGTCCGCTTCGTTCATTCGGAGGCCCACCATGTTCGACCAAATGTTCCAATACCGTCGCACCACTATTCGTCATCGCAAAGGTACTGGGAGATTCCGGCGTTTGCTGTTGTGACCACAGCTTGTCACAGCAGAGATCTGCTCAACGCTCCGTACGCCAATCGATCGCCTCACTGTCGAGGACATCTCTCCGCTGGCCGTTTTCTTTGGGAATGGATTCCTGTGATTCATAGGGAGACTAAGAGGTGAGTAGACCACCTCTCAGGCTCGCGCCCACCGTCGGCGCTATCGCGAACGCGTTTTGGCCGCACTAAACGCGGCCGACTTTGAGGTAATCGGCAAGCCTCTCGGCGGACGAGAAGGGCGACCGAAATCCTGCACCGCGTAGTTCCGACGGCATCCTCGTGTCGGCGCTCTCCTACCGGGGACAGTCGCAGAATCCTATAGCCGCGCCGCCGGCTGGAAGCGAACCTACCCATGCTGATCCGCAGATGCACGGGTCCCTGCCTCACATGCGCTCGGGTCAAACTAGGCACGCGCCCGTCCGTTCTGCTCCTTAAGACAACCGCGGCCCGTCGCGCAGAGATAGACGAATCTTACGAGAGGGGCTTGGCATCGATCGATCAATGCAGTTCGGCGCCTCCTACGCTTGGTCGGTGTTGATCACCGCTGTGGCAGCGCTCGTGCGGGCGGGTCTCGGGCCCCTCCTGGGAGCCCACTACCCGCTCGGTGCGTTTTACGCGGCGGTGGCCGTCATTGGGTGGTTTTGGGGCGTAGGACCCGCTGTTTTGGCTGCTGTGCTCGGCTATTTAGCCGGCGCCTACCTCTTCCTGACGCCGCGAGCCCCGCCGTTTGGCCCGGAACCCCATGCACTGGAGTTCGTCGTCTACGGATTGATTTGCTCGGCGCTCATCGCCCTGGTCTATCGCGTCTACGAGCGCCAACGTCGCCTCGATCAGGCCTTGAGCGCCCATGCGGCCACACGACAGACACTCGTTGAAAGTGATGCTAGATTCAAGCGGTACCTCGACGCTCTGCCGGACATCGTCTACACGTGGAAAGCGGACGGATCTCAGGAATACGTGAGTCCTCGGTGGGCCGAGTACGTTGGTGCTCCGCCCATGTCGGACGAGGCGGCCGCCGCGGTGCCTGCCGACGATGCCAGGGTGTTGAGAGAGGAGCGCGATGGCGCGCTCCGACGCGGGGAGCCGTTTCGGGCGCAGTTTCGTCTGCGCGATCGACATGGGCGCTTACGGTGGTTCCTGACGCGCTGTGTCCCCATCCGCGACCCGAACAATTCGATTATGGGCTGGGTGGGCACCTCGATAGACGTTGATGATGAGAAGCGCGCGGCGGAGGCTCTCGAACTCAGTGAACGTCGATATCGTTCGGTCAGCGAAGCGTTTGATTTCGGTATGTGGAGCGCGGATAGCGCTGGGCGTTTAACGTTCGTAAGCCCCCGATTTCTCGGCTTCCTCGGTGTGACGCTCGAGGGTATGAAGGTCGAGCAAGTAGAGGTGCACGTGTGGTCTGCGATTCAATCGCCGGCGAAGGAGATTCGCGAAGCCGCGATACGGTGGGAACGCTGTAAGGCGACCGGCGAGCCCTGGGAGTGGGAGTACTCGCTTCGCGGCCATGACGGCACGGTTCGCAGGGTGTGGACTCGCGGCATACCGCTTCGAGGCCCGACCGGACTCGTCAGTTCCTGGGCCGGATTTCATCTTGACGTGACGGAGCAATACACAGCGGCGCGCGCACGCGATCAGGCCCGGCAGCGACTGGAATTCGTCACAAACGCCATGTCGGTCGGCGTGGCCCAGTGCAACCGGCAGATGGAATATGTCTGGGTGAACCCGGCCTACGCACGAGGGATCGGACTCACGCCAGAGCAGATTCACGGCCGCACGGTCGAGGACGTTCTCGGTCGGGCAGCCTTCGAGCGCCTCGAGCCTCACTTCTTACGCGTTCTGAGCGGAGATCCGGTCGAATGCGAAGGAGAACAGGGCACTGGGCTCGAGTCGAATCGGTGGATCCACGCCACCTATACTCCCACCTGGGATGCAGCCCCCCTGCCCGGCGGCTGGGTGATGGTCGTGAGCGACTTGACGCAACGGCGCGCACTCGAGGAAGAGCTGCGCGATACGAATAGGCGCAAGGATGAATTCCTGGCGACGCTCGCACATGAACTTAGAAATCCACTCACCCCCATCCGATATGCAACTCAGCTCTTGAAGCCCGGTCTTCCACCTGAGATGGCGGCGGACGCGAGGCATATGATCGATCGGCAGCTGGCCCAAATGGCGCGACTACTCGACGACCTTCTCGACGTGTCCCGGATCACGCGGGGTACCCTCGAGATCCGAGCGGATACCGTCGATCTGTGCGCGGCCGTCCGGTACGCCGTCGATGCCTCACGATACCTGGCGGAGGCCGTGCAGCAGGACCTCCGAGTGGAACTCCCCGACAGCATGCTTCCCGTGCGCGGCGATGAGATGCGACTCATACAAGTCATCGGCAATCTCATTAACAACGCAATCAAATTTACGAACCCTGGCGGCAAGATCTTTGTGTCGGCAGCAGCCGAGGGTGCGATGGTCATCGCCCGGGTGCGGGACACCGGCCGGGGAATCGTGCCGGAATTGCTGCCGCGCGTCTTTGAGATGTTTGTTCAGGGCGAGCCCAACTCGCACGCGCAGTCGGGGCTCGGAATTGGCTTAGCCCTTGCCAAGCAAATGATCGAATTGCACGGAGGGCGCATCGAGGCGATCAGCGAAGGGGCACATCGGGGCAGCGAGTTCCGAGTGTTCCTGCCCCTCGCCGCCGAAGTTCCGGCGATGCAGGAGTCGCTCGTGGACGCCACCAAGGTGTCCGTGCTGGGAGCCGATGGTATTCGCGTACTGGTCGTTGATGATAACGTTGATGCGGCGGATACGCTCGCCCAGTTCCTGACACTCACCGGCTATCACACCCGCGTGGCGTATGATGGACGGTCAGCCCTCGAGATGGCGGAGATACTCGAACCAGCGGTAGTTCTTCTCGACATTGGCTTGCCCTATCTGAACGGATATGAAGTGGCTCGACGCCTTCGAGCGTTGCCGTGGGGACGCACCGCACGTTTGATCGCCCTGACCGGTTGGGGCCAAGAGGACGATGTGCGGCGCAGCCGTGAGTCGGGCTTTGATGAGCACTTCACGAAGCCCGTGGATCCAAACGTACTTCTCCAGCGCATCATTGTGCTAACCCGCGGGCGAGGCACAGACGGGGACGGGGAATTGAAAGATCGGAATGACGGAAACTCTTCCGGCGGGTGATCTCCGTCCGCCAACCCCACACCCCCAAAATAAAAGGGACCTGATGCAGGTCCCTTTTATTTTGGCGGAGAGGGTGGGATTCGAACCCACGCAAACGCCGATAGAAATCAGTAAGTTCATGAAAAACCTGCCGCTCTGAGTCCCTTCAAGACCCCTCGATGATCCTGAGGTAGCCAGTGCGCTTTGCTTTCGCGTCTAGCAGTGCGACGTAAATTTTCAGCCGCTCCAGGGAAACCTCATAGCCCCCATTGTCGAGACAAATGAATAAGCGCTTTGCTGATTTGCCATCGATGTACTGGCTTAGATGAACGAAGCGTTTTTATCCTCCGACCCTTTCTTGGTCGACTCAAACAAGCTGCACTCTGGTCCGCCGCCAGGCTGGCGGACTGGTAGAATTACCCACAGACAACGGACAAAACACCAATCCGGCCATTACACTGCGCGGACAGCTGAAGCTTCTGTTGATCACACTTGGGAAGGTCGACACAGACCTATGAATCAGACTCCAAGCAGCATGCCCGACATGGCCAGCGAGTTGTTTATCGCGGGCGATCTGCACGTCGATGTCGGACAGCAGCGCGTCACGCGAGCGGGCAGCAAAATCACCCTACCCGATCTATCGTTTCAGCTGCTCCTGGCACTGATTCGCGCCGCGCCCAACGTCCTCAGCAACGACTTGCTCATGGCACGCGTCTGGCCCGGCCTGATCGTAAGCCCGGAGACCGTGGCCAAGCGGGTCAACTTGTTGCGCGAGGCGCTGGGAGATGACGCGAAAGATCCGCGCTACATCGCCGGAGTGCGAAATCGCGGTTACCGGCTGGTCGCGGCCGTGTCTCCCGCCGTACGTCCGGCGCCGCCGGTCGAGGACCCATTGCCCGCGCCGGTGGTCGTCACGCGACCTGATGAGTTGTCGACACAAGACACGGCGCCAATCGAGCCTCGAACCGTCACCGCGAAGCCGAGCCGAATCTGGTGGCTCGTATCGCCGGTCCTGTTGGCGGCCATTGTCGCAATCGCTATAGGCGTGCGTAGGGCGGATAGAGGTCACACCGCGGGCGCTCAACCGATTCCTCAGAATCCGCTGCGCGAAACTGCGGCAATCGGCGCGCCCGCCCGCACGGCGGCCGTCTTGCCGTTCGACAACATCAGCGCAGACGCCGCCGATGCGTATCTGGCACAGGGCCTGCCGGAAATGATCCTCAACCGCTTGTCGCGAATGGAGGGACTTTCGGTCATCGCGCGCAATTCCTCATTCGCACTGCCAACCAAGAACATCGATTCAAGCGAGATCGGCCGGCGCCTTCATTCGGGGTTCCTGATCGGCGGCAGCGTGCAACGCGAGGCGGATCGGTTGCGGGTGGCCGTGCACCTCGTGGATACGGCCGCAGGTACTCTGATTTGGTCGGCCCATTTTGATCGTGGTTTGCACGACATTTTCAGCATCGAGGACGAGATCGCCGACCAAATCGCCGGTGCGCTCGCGGTGCGCCTTGGGGATCGTGAACCCAAACCCCCGGCCGGTGCCCGCAGCACGAATGTGGAAGCGTATCTCGCCTTCTTGCGCGGTCGTGCCTTGTTGGGACGCTTCACGGTCGCGGAGTCAGAAGCCGCGGCGCCGTATTTTGAGAGAGCGATTGCGTTGGATCCCACTTTCGCGCCCACCTACGCCTCATTGTACGACGCGAGGATGCAAGCGGCGGATCAACGCCGCGAGAATTTGAGGCCGGTCAGGCAGCGCTACCGTCCATTGATCGATCGGGCGCTTGAGTTGGATCCCAAGTTGGGTGCCGCGTACTTTGCGCGTGCCATGTGGGGAGATTACCCACATGACGCGAGCGCGACATCGGACAACCCGTTGATCGTTGCGCGCGAGCGCGACTTTCGCCAGGGCGCCGCACTTGATCCGAGCAACGGGCGCGGACTCGAGGCTTACGCCGAGTTTCTCCGTTGGATACTGGAACGGCCCGAGGAAAGCAAGAGCGTTCTAAAGCGCGCCTTGTGGGTCGATCCGATGTCACCCAGTGCGCGTTTCGCAGATGCGCAGTTCAGTCTCTTCGATAACGGCGTCAGGACTTTCGAGCAAAAAACACTGCAGGTGCTGGAGCTTGATCCGAACTTCGTTCCGGCACTCCAGTACTATGGAAAGCTCCGTTGGCTGATCGAGGGAAGGCTGGCCGAAGGCATCCAGATCATCGAGCATGCCATCGCGCTCGATCCTAAAAATTCATTGGCGCGTCACACCGTCATGACGGTGTATCTGGACCTCGGCGATGCGAAGGCGGCACGCGCAGTAGTCGCCGGAATGCCGCCAAGCGCGCGTGCCGTGGGGCTGCTCGCGATGCACGACGGCGATTGGCGGCGTGCGGGCCTCGCTGCATACAATGAGGAGGGTTGGACGCGCGATGACGACGAATGCGAATTCTGGCAGAGCGAGGCACTGCGCGACTATGCGTTGAAAACGGGAGAACTGAACCGGGCGATTGCCTTCATCAAATCGAAGTACTATTTCGCCAACGCTCCGGCGGCCCATTTGGAGGTATGCAATTTCCGCGCCGCCGTCTATCTCTCCCAGCTGCTGGCGGCGGCCGGCCAAGCCGACCAGGCAGCGGCGCTGCGGCGTGCCGCGTCATCGTGGAACGATGCCAACGAGGCCAAGTTTGAGGCCGATTCACACCGCGTGCGCGCCGGGGTTCTGCTGCTTGACGGCAAGCAGGACGCGGCGCTCGCCGAGCTGGCGGAGTCTTTCCGTTTAGGATTCTACGCGCATTGGTGGTACACCATTGATTACGATCCCTTGTGGCTGCCGCTGCACGGCGACGCGCGATTCCAGGCCATTGCCGCCAACGTGCGCCGCTATGTCGACGCGCAGCGCAGCGAGCTCGAAGCGCTGCGCCGACAGGGGGCTGTGCCGAGGCGCGCCGATCCGCCCGCTGCACATGAACAGCAGCATAGTCAGTGAGCGATAGTACATTTGGCCTCCGCGCTGCCGGACTGGGACTGATGTTGGGTCTGGGCACTGCGACTCAAGTCAATGCAGCCGCGGCTGACGGCTGCCCTGATCCGCCCTGTTCCATTGCCAAAAGCGCAGACGCGAGCAGTCTTGAGGAGATCGTTGTGACCGGAAGTCACATCCGCGGAGTAGAGACCGCGGGATCGAAACTGATCGTCATCGGCCGCGATCAGATCGACGCCAGTGGCTACGGCAGAGTCGAGGACGTGCTGGCGACCGTGACGCAGAACTTCAATCGGGCCAATGGAGCGGTTCAAGAACCAGGGTTCTTCAACCTCAATCACGGAGCTGAGGTGCAATTACGGGGCCTGGGTGTTGGGACGACCCTCACGCTCGTGAATGGCCAGCGTCAGGGGGCGAGTGGCTGGCAGGGGTCCTTCACAGACGTATCGACCATTCCGGTATCGGCCATCGAACGCATCGAGATCTTGCCCGAGGGTACCGCCGCGCTCTATGGCTCCGATGCCATTGGCGGTGTCGTGAATATCATCTTGCGCAAGAATTCGAGGGAATCGAAGCACGCGTCCGCGGAAGCACCACGGACAGCGAGGCGACGGAGCGCTCCGCCGCGCTGCTAGCAGGTCATGCAGGAGCGCGTGGCAACGTACTCGCGGGCTTCCAGTTCAACGACAGCGCTGCCCTGCGGTGCAGTGCACGCGCTGTTTGCGCGGCCAACGCTGACTTCAGGGGATTCGGAGGCACTAACCTGCGCGGCTTCGCCAGCAATCCCGGCACCATCCTAGATCCGGTCACCGGGACACCCCTTGCGGCTATCCCACATGGGCAGGACGGAACGCAGCTGACCGCCGCGCAGCTCATCCCGGGAGCTGCCAACTACACGGACAACGTCACCGACAACGACATTCTGCCCAAGCAGACCATGCGTAGCGCCTTTGTGAGTGCCTCCTACAAGGTGACGGAACAATGGCAGCTATCGGCTGACGGCCGCTACTCCGCGCGGGATTTCAGGTTCACGTACCCGGTTCGCCCGAATGACTTTCTCGTGCCCTCTTCCAATGCGTTCAATCACCTGGGAGGTCCGGTGCTCGTGGCCTATGACTTGTCGCGCGACTTCGGTCCCGTGGTCGACAGTGGGCCGACTACGAATTCCTTCGTTTCCGCGTCCGTCAAAGGCGTGCTGCCGAAAGGGTGGCAAATCAACCTCGCCGGTGCATATACGAAGGCTTCTACGGAGTTCGTCGAGTCCAACTTCGCCCTCAACTACGCGGCCATCGATGCAGCGCTGGCGAGCTCCGACCCGGCGACCGCGCTCAATATCTTCGGCGATGGCTCGCATACCAACGCGACCGCCCTGGCTGCGCTGCGCGGACAGAACCGCACCTCTGATGATTTGAATGTGTTTACTGCCGCATCGGCCAACGTGATTGCCGATGGACCGCTCTTCAACGGGCGCGCCGGCGCGATCCGGCTTGCAGTCGGAGGCGAGTTTCGCCATGAGCATTCGGTCGGGACCAACATTGCGGAGCTCCCAGAGGATCGGGAACGATTGATTCGCTCGGGATTTTTCGAGCTGGCGGTGCCGGTGGTGGCTCCGCACGAGGGTTCAACATCCGGTCGCTTGGACTTGTCGTTGGCGGGTCGCTACGACAGTTACGGCGATGTCGGCGGCACCTTCAATCCGAAAGTGGGCTTCAGCTGGCGGCCATCAGCACTCGTGAAGCTGCGTGGAAACTGGGGAACCTCGTTCCTTGCACCGCCGTTCTTTTGGAGTAATCGCGACCAGGTGGGTGATAACTGGATCGGGCCCGTTGTCGATCCACGCTCTCCTACCGGGCAGACACTCGCGATCCAGCTCTGGGGTCCGCAGCCGGATCTTAAGCCGGAGACGGCGCGTGCCTGGAACGCGGGTGTGGACCTGACCCCGCCTGCCATCCGGAATTTCTCACTGTCGCTGTCGTACTTCGATATCGACTACCGGGGCAAGATCCAACCCCCGAACCCCGATCCGGATCTCTTCCTCACCCAGGAGGCGCGATTGGCTTCGCTGATCACACGCAACCCGACGCGGGCGCAGATCGATGCCGTGTGCACGAAGCCATCGATTAGCGGAGAGAATTGCAACCAAGCGATCGCGGTAATCATAGACGGCCGGTTTCGAAATATTGCCAGCCTCAAGACTCGGGGCGTGGATACGGTGCTGGACTATTTTCTAAACACGGCGCGGGGCAAGGTGACGTTCAGCCTGAACGGCACCTATACGATTGACCAACGGCAGCAGATAACCCCCACGGCACCGGTCTTTGATCTCGTGGATACCGTAGGCAACACGACGAGCTTGCGGCTGGTCGGGAAGCTGTCGTGGTCGCTCAAGGGCTGGACTGTGCAAAGCACCGTGAACTACACGGGCGCTTACCGGGATCCTGGCTCGGTCCCGGAGCGACGAGTGGATTCGTGGACGACGGTCGATATCAATGTCGGGTACCGGGTCGACGGCGGCTCGGGCTGGCTCGCCAATGCGCAATTCAATCTCGGGATCAACAACGCTCTCGACCAACGCCCCCCCTTCGTCAACCAGTTTGACCTGACTTCGGGCACTTTCGGGTACGACCCGGCCAATGCCAGTCTGCTTGGGAGACAAGTCAGCCTGCAGGTTGTGAAGCGATGGGGGCAGTGAGCTTACTTCGAGCCAGTCCGAACATGTTTTGCGGCGCACCGAGGTCATGACCGTCGTCGTTCATGAATCTTCACGAAACTGGAACCCACCTTCACACAGTGTTCATGCACGCCCACACGCTTTGAGTGACAACTGATCCCCATCGGCAAACCGCCACAAGGGGATCGACATGTTGCGCACTATCGGATCGGTGATTAGTTTAGTTATTCTCATGGTCGCGTGCGGGGGCGGGGGCGGCACCAGCGGAGGTGGCACCGGCGGCGGTGCCTCGAGCCCACCGCCGCCGCCCTCAGCCACTTACACGGTCGGAGGCACGGTATCGGGGCTGGCGGGCTCAGGGCTGGCGCTTGCAATTTGCAGACAGACACCCTGGCCGGGGGGAGGGTATTACCGTGGCCCAAGGGGACCGCATTACACTTGCGACAGTCCGCGGCAATTCAGTGCCAACGGCGCGTTTACCCTGGGCGGTGCATACCCAGCAATGTACTCAGGCCCCGATTTTGTCGAGGTCACCCAGCAGCCTGCCTGGCCGCAGCAATGCGTGGTCGGCGACGCAACAATCAACATTCAAAACGCCAATGACACCAGCATCGCGGTGTCCTGTGCGGATTATAATGAGTATTCCTACGTCACCAATGCCGCGGACAATACGCTCTCGGCCTATACGGTCGATGTGCCCACCGGGGCGCTCGCGGTCCTCGGCACGCCCATCGCCACGGGCATGTCCCCTTCCGCAATTGTCCAAGTCGGGAGATTCGTGTTCGTCGCCAACGAGGGCAGCAATGACATTTCCGCCTTTGCCGTCGACAACACAACCGGCGCATTGACAGCCGTTCCCGGGTCGCCCTTTGCCGCCGGTACAGACCCCAAGGCCATGGCCGTGGCCACACCAGTCGATGGTGGGTACAATCTTTACGTTGCGAATGCAGGCTCTGACACAGTTTCCGCCTACACCATCGATGCAAACACCGGCGCACTGACGCCAATGTCGCCCGCCACAATTGCCACGGACAAGGGCCCGACGTCGATTGTTGTTGACTCCAATCTCGGATATGCCTTCGTGGCGAACAACGGGGGCTCGAACGACATTTCGGCCTTTTCTATCGGCGGGACGGGCGCGCTGATCCCAGTGCCCGGATCGCCGTTTCCCGCTGGCGGCAACCCGCTCAGCCTGGAATTCGGGGCCGGCGGCAAGTTTCTCTACACGGCGAACCCCGACGCCACGAACCCGAGCATATCGGGCTTCAGTATCGACCCGACTACCGGGGCATTGTCGCCGGTCAGCGGCTCGCCATTCCCGCTGCCGGTAAGCCATTACATGGCCATCGAACAAACCGGAATACAAACCGGAAGTAACCCGATCCGCGGTTACCTGTATGTCACGACGGATGCAAACATCGTCGGCTATGCCTTCGATTGGACCACCGGCGCGCTTACTGCGCTGCCGGGATTCCCGGTTGCCGTCGGCGCGAATGCTTATTCGGTGAGCATCGAGGGGAATCAGTTTCTCTATGTCGCCAACGAAGGCGCGGCGAATATTAGCGGCTTCACACTGGACCTCTTGACCGGCGCACTGACCCCTATGACCGGCTCACCCTTTCCGGCAGGTAACCACCCGGAATTCCTGGCGAGGTTATTCCTGTCGCCGTTTTGATGGCGCGGAGAACTCACATATGGAACCGCGCACCATTCATGACCAGCCTGCCTGGCTCGGAGCCTGGCTTCAGCTCGGCCGGAGCTAGGTCGATGCGACTCACCGGCGCGTTCATGACATTGTGCGCACTCGTCGCCTGCGGCGAGGGCAGGCAGGCTTCATTGACGACGACGCTGCTGTCTTACAACGGGTCACACCCTTTTCCGGCGGTGATCGGGGAGTCGATCGCACTGACGCCCGCAGTGTCCGGGACGCTCGGCCACTACACGGTAAGTCCCCCTTTACCGCCGGGCCTCTCGCTCGATGGGCAAAGTGGGGTCATTTCCGGTACTCCGACGCAGGCCCGTGCGTCGGCGACCTACCTCGTGAATGTCGGTGGCGCCGGAGTGCGCGCCTCGTTCCCGTTGGTGCTGAGCGTGATCGAGCCCCCGAACCAACTTTCTTACCTCAGCCCGGCCGCAGGTACTGTGGGAATGCCCCTCGGGCCATGGGTTCCTTCAGTCGCAGGCACCGTCGAACACTATGCGGTGACGCCGGCTCTGCCCCCGGGCGTGGCGCTCGATGCCAAGAGCGGCGTCATCGCGGGTACGCCCAGCGCCGCGACTACGCTGGCCCCATATACGATCACGGCAAGCAGTCAGGCCGGTAATACCAGTTTCATTCTACTGCTGACCGTGGCCACGCCGTCCTCTCGCAGCGGCCATTGACTGGCGCGGCGCAGTCGATTCCGGCCAGGTCAGCCCGCCTTGGGATGCGCCGGTGGGCACCTTCCTGAATCTTCACCCTTCTTCACCCCGGATTCATGCACGCCCACGTGCATTGGGCGACAAATGACCCCGACCGATAAACCACTGCAAGGGGACCGTCATGTTACGTCAATGGGGAACACTTTTTTGCCTGTCGCACTTCACATCTCAGAACTCAAGGAGAACGACATGAAGATCAAACGTAGTCCATTCCAGGTTATTGCCCTCTTTTCCGCCGCACTGATTGGCCTCGCCTTGCTCATGCCGGCGCGCGCCTTCGCGACCGGCAGCGCCGACAGCATCGAGCGTTGGAATATCGCCATGACCGATTTCTCGGCCGGCCTGC
>Ga0179592_10000077_pt1 | contig 41581 bp, 47 predicted proteins | sample CZODoug2_1_08_16_FD_148623 | JGI IMG/M metagenome (GOLD analysis project Ga0179592, IMG submission 148623) | Vadose zone soil fungal communities from Angelo Coast Range Reserve, California, USA - CZODoug2_1_08_16fungal (Illumina Assembly) | ecosystem: Environmental > Terrestrial > Soil > Vadose...
TGGCCATCGATTATTCGCGTACGTGACAGCCTCACGAAGATTGCCCGACGGCGGTGCCGTGCGTTCCAGGGCGTGGAATTTGGATTGTAATCGCTTGAGCACCGTCTTCGCTTTGGCATGGCGGAAGTAGCCGCGTTGCTCATGGGTGAGTCCCCGGTCTTTCGCCTGGCGCTCGATGCGGTAAAGCTCGGTAATATCCTTGAGCAGCGGCAACGCTTGATGTTCATCGGAATTGATGGCATCGAGCACGTAGCGGCGCAGATGCGCCTTATCCCGTGATCGACATAAGGCGCATGCCCGACGCCGCTTCTTCGAGGCGATCAAAGCCTTGCCGAAGAAGGAACAGAAGAGCCCCACCGCCGCGCATGAAGCGGTATGTCGAATCGATGAGCTGTACAAGATCGAGCGCGAAACCGCCAAGCTCAGTGATGACGAGCGTCTGGCGGAGCGCCAGGAAAAAGCCGTCCCGTTACTGGAATCTCTACACGCTTGGGCGAGCGCTTTACAGCAGCAAACCCTGGCCTCCGGAAAACTCGGCGAGGCACTTGCGTACCTGCTCAAGCAATGGCCCAAACTCATCCGCTATACGCAAGACGGCAAGGTCGCCATCGATACGAACGTTGCCGAAAATGCAATCCGCCCCTTTGCACTTGGGCGCCGCTATCCTCGGTCCATAATTATGGAAGGTCAAGGCCGCAGGGTCGCGTAGAACCGGTAATTTTCGGCAACGACGACCCCCGAGTCCACGCTATTTGCCTTCCATAATTATTGCTGCTCTCGTTCTGACGTTCAACCGTCATGAGGAGAGCGACATGGTTACACGCACGCGTCTCAGGTCCGGGCAGAGAAGAAGCGAAGATTGGTTTGCGGCCGCGTCCCTTGGTGACACCGCAGATGCATACCTACAGTACCTCACTGAGCGCGGTTATGCCGCGGAGTCGATCAAGGGGTATTTCAGAAGCGTTGCTCACTTTGTTCATTGGTGCACTCGGCTGGGGTTTGCCGTCAAGGGCATTCATGAGTCAACGATTGCCCAATTTCTTGACGGTCATCTACCTCGGTGTCGATGTGCCCCGCGGTGTTACCGCACACGTGCGGAAGTCCGTGCCGCACTAAGACTATTTTTCAAAATGCTCGGGACGGATGGGATTGTACCGCTGAAGATGCCGCCGGTTCCGGCGGCGATCGTGGCAGAGATTGAAGAGTTCGACTGCCATTTGGTTGACGCACGCGGATTGGCGGCGAGCACTCGAGCGGTGCGTATTCGCCACCTTCAGGACTTCCTGATCGACCGTTTTGGGACCGGATCAATCATGGTAAAGAGGCTGACGCCGCCCGATGTTGTGAGTTTTATGACTCGCTACACGGCTGGATGGGCTCCGGGGTCGATCAAGGCGGCAGGGACCTCCCTGCGAAGTTACTTCATGTTCAAGTCGATTCGGGGTGAGCGGACGAAGTCTCTCATCGCCGCCTTACCTCGGGTTGCACAGTGGCGTCACTCCCGGTTGCCGCAGGGTCTCTCGGCTGACGAGATCGATCTACTCCTTGGTGCCTTTGATCGAACCAGTGCTACCGGCAAGCGGGATTACGCGATCACGCGCTGTTTGCTCGACTTGGGTTTGCGCCGTACGGAAGTCGCCCATTTGCGATTGGACGATGTGGATTGGGAAGCTGGAACGCTGCATTTTCATGCTAAGGGTAAGCGTATCGACATACTTCCGCTGCCCGATACGGCCGGCGCCGCGATTATGGACTACCTGCGTAACGGGCGACCACAAACGACCCGGCGCGAGTTATTCGTGCGTCATCGGCCGCCTAGCAATGCACCGGCCGATTTGGACATCATCCGCAACGCCGTTCGCTACGCGGCCCAGCGCTGTGGCCTCGAACGCCGTATTCGCGGAACCCATATTCTGCGACATACGGTTGCCTGCCGGATGGTGCAAAGCGGCGCCCGATTCAAGGAGATCGCCGATCTGTTGCGCCATCGCAGCCTCAACACCACGACTATCTACGCGAAGATCGATCTGGCCGGCCTTTCGCGGGTCGCCATGCCGTGGCCCGGGAGGCAGGCATGAACGGCGCCGACACACTCAGCACACAGATTGACACCTACCTCGCAAGCCGCCGGCAGGCAGGCTTTGCATTGCATATCGACGGCCAACAACTCAAGCGATTCGCCGCCTTTACCGACAAAGTCGGTCATCGGGGTCCATTGACGGTAAAGCTGGCAATGCGTTGGGCCACCGATTCACGCGGCAAACGGCCGCTGACGGCTGCGCGTCGCATTGAAGTGCTACGCCCATTTTACCGCTACTGGCAACAGTTCGATCCGGCGACAGAGATTCCTCCACGATGGCTCTGCGGTCGCGCGCACCGTCGCTTGACCCCGCATATTTTTGCGGACCACGAGATTCGCAGCCTGTTGCTCGCTTGCCGGCGGCTTTGCCCCGTGGGCGGCTTACGGGGCGCGAGCTGTGCAGCGATTTTCGGACTCATCGCCGCAACGGGTCTACGGATCTCCGAGGCCACCGGATTGACGCGCTCGGACGTCGACCTCGAGCGACTGTTGCTTCACATACGTCGCGCCAAGTTTGGTAAAGAGCGATGGGTGCCGATACACGTCTCCGTCGCGCGAGCACTGCGACGTTACGCGCAACGGCGCGATCGGGAACCTCTTGCCGCCAATGCTGAAGCATTCTTCGTCTTCGACTATGGGCGACCCGCGTCGACTCGCAGCGTTGAGTACGCGTTTAAGCTCTTGCGAGCCGCACTGAAGTGGCGTGCCCGCGGCGGCCATCCTACACCGCGTATTTACGATCTTCGTCACTCGTTTATCTGCCACCGGCTCGAAGACTGGTACGCACAGGGCCTCGATATCGACCGCAGTATCCTCGCCTTATCCACCTACGTTGGACATGTCAAAGTCACCGACACCTATTGGTACGTGACCGCCACGCCCGAGTTGATGGCTATTGCCGCTCAGCGCTTTATGCGCGGCACGGGAGGTGTGTCGTGAGCCGCCCGGTCCCCCAACCCTTTCCAGTCCTACTGCAGCGGTTCTTCGTGCAGCGCCTGGTCCAACAGCAACACGTAACACCTTGTACTGTGACCGCCTATCGCGATAGCTTTCGACTACTGCTGGCGTTCGCACATCAGCGCCTGCAAAAGAGGCCAAGCGATATTGCGCTGGAGGATTTGAACGCTTCGTTCATTCTGGATTTCCTCAATCACCTGGAGGTCGACCGTCATAACTGCAGTCGCAGCCGGAACGCGCGCTTTGCCGCCATCCGCTCATTCATGGAGTACGTCTCTTTCGAGGAGCCCTTGGCACTAGGTTTAGCTCAGTCGGTACTGGCGATTCCCATGAAGCGCTTTGAACAGCCGTTGGTCGGGTTTCTGTCCCGTGAGCACATCGAGGCGATTCTCGCCGCCCCGGATGCCAGTACGTGGACCGGGCAACGCGATCGCGTGATGCTCACCGTGCTGTATAACACCGGAGCGCGAGTATCAGAGTTGATCGGCATGCGCGTTTCGGATCTGACTCTCGAACCCTCCGCATGGGTTCAGATCCGAGGCAAAGGCAGGAAAGAAAGATCGGTCCCACTGTGGACCGGCACCGCCAAAGAACTGAAGCGTTGGTTACACCATTACCCTCACGCGCCCGACGAGCCGCTATTCCCAGGGCGATCCGGTCGCACGTTGACGCGGGTCGGCTTCACCGAAAGATTGAAGCTCGCCGTTAAGCTCGCAGCTCATCGATATCCCGAGTTGGCCAAGAAGCGTGTTTTCAATCATCTGATTCGACATTCGGTCGCAATGCACATGTTGCAGTCCGGAGTCGACATCACGGTTATCGCTCTGTGGCTCGGGCACGAAAGCCCGGTCACCACTCATCGATACGTCGAGGCCGATCTCGAGATGAAAGATCGGGCACTGAAGGCGCTCCAAGGACCGTCCTGTCCAAGCGTAAGGTACCGGCCGAAGGATGATGTCCTGCGGTTCCTGCAGAGCCTATAATTATGCATGGTTGGAAGGGACCCGGAGATTTCGACTACGTTGGGGTCGGTGCCGATTGGTTCTGGATTTACCGGACCGCGGCATCGACCCTCAATTCTACCGAACCAACGCTGTCGATGGCGATCTTCCATAATTATGGACCGAGGATAGTTGCGCCCGACCACAAAGGGACGAATCGCGCTCTCGCAGCGGTTGTTATCAAGCGGCGCCTCGACCTTCACGACATCAGCACCGAGATCCGCGAAAGTCTGCCCAATCCAAGGATCGGCCAATATTCTTGCGAGTTCCAGGACTTTTAGTCCACGTAGAGGAGCCTCCACTACAACTCCTAAGCCCATTTCGCCCAGTTCGGCGAACATTTTGGGATCGGAGGTCTCGTTCAAATACGCAGCCGCGATCCGTGGCTGAAGGCTGCCCTGGGCATAGTCATGTGCGCTATCCCGAATAAGTCTCTCTTCATCCGTGAGTTGCTTGTCGAGCAAAAAAGGATCTTTGAAATCGAAAATGGAGGTATCTCTCATTCGGTATCTCTCGATTTATCCGCTCGTGTCGGCAGTGGCGGAAGACAGAGATAACATCGCATGCAGCAACACATTCACGCCGGCCTCCAAGTCGGATTGCAACGCGCTCTCAGCTTCGTTATGGCTCAGACCCCCGGCACACGGGACAAAGATCATGGCGGTCGGAGCAACCGCGGCGACATTGACCGAATCGTGGCCGGCGCCGCTGACGATGTCCACTGCGTTATATTGCAACGCCGCCGTGGCCGCTCGCACGGCAGCTATGCAATCGGCGTCGAACTCCACGCCCTTGGCCTCCCAAACACAACGAATCGACCCGTTGAGCCCCTGACGCAGCAAAGCCTCTTCTACCAGTCGATCGACCTCGTCGCGCAACGACCGATAGTGCGCGACCATCGGATGCCGCAGGTCAACGATAAAGCGCAACCGTCCAGGAACGGTGTTGGGAGAACCGGGTAGGGTTTCAATGACACTGACGGTGAGACAGGCGTCAGGGGCGCGTTTCTGTGCCGCCGCGTAAAACATCGGCAGCACCTCGGCGAGCAGGCGAATCGGATCGCGCCGCATGTCCATGGGCGTGGGTCCCGCGTGCGTCTCTTGGCCTTCGACAACCACTTCGTGTCGACTCATGTGCTGCACACCGGTGACGATGCCGATCGTTTTTCCGAGCTTCTCTAGTACAGGACCTTGTTCTATATGAACTTCTAGGGCTGCTTTGACGGCCTTACGTAGCACGGGAAGGCCCGTGGAGACTCCGAGCCGCTCGAGTTCCTGCCGCACACTCTTACCCGCATCGTCGGTCAGACTATAGGCTGCCTCCAACGATGTCCGACCCGCCCACACTGCGGATCCCATGATGGGCTGTGGGAAGCGGCAACCCTCCTCGTTGCACCAGACGGCAACCTCGATCGGGTGACTCGTAGTGAAACCCAAATCGTTGAGCGACTCGATGACCTCAAGCCCCGCAAGCACGCCATACACACCATCGAATTTGCCACCGGTGGGTTGGGTGTCGAGGTGACTGCCGGTCATCACGACCGGCAAGGTATCTTCGCCGCCTGGCCTGCGCACAAACAGGTTGCCCACCGAGTCCACTCGCACGGTGCAACCAGCGGCCTGCGCCCAGCGCGACAGGAGCGCGCGACCCTCCCAATCTGCATTGGTCAACGCCTGCCGATTGCAACCCCCCTGGGCGGTGGCGCCGATTTTAGCCATGGCCATCAGCCGCGACCACAATCGCTCACCGTTTATCCGTCGGGACTTCGCGCTCGGCATCTCTTGCGGCATCGCACTCACCGGGCGGCGCTGGCGGACGATCTTTCGCGCCGCAACGCCTGTGCCATGCAATGAATACCTCCGCCGGTCTTGGAGATCTCGCTCATATCGACTTCCACCACGTCGAACCCACGTGCACGCAGTTGCTCGATCAGAGCGCGGCTCGATTTCGGAGCGATGACACGGTCACGCCCGAGGGACATGAAGTTGCATCCTAAGTTCATGGTATCTTGAAACGGGACACCGATGATTTCGTGCCCTTTTGACTTCAACCAATCCACCAGCGCCGGTTCGGTACAATCCAAGCACACAGCCGTAAGCTTTCTAGCAATCGGCACCACCATAAGATCGATGTGTACATAGTATTCGTCGAAGAATGCGAGTCGCGTCTCCCATCCTTCCCGTCTGAACCAACTCTCGACTTGGCGTGCGGCTTCCTCCTGTGTTCGGTCGCCACCGCAGCCGATCAAGACGCACTTGTCTTCGATGACGTTGAAATCACCTCCCTCGAACGTGCCCGCCGTGACCATGTCATAGATGGGAATACCTAAGCGTTCGTAGTTGCGGATGGCGGCGTAATTCTCGCCGCGTCGCCACCAATTGGACATCGCCGTAATAATGGCGCCGAAGGGGGTCATGACGCTTGAGTCGCGGGTATATACCTGCAGCGGCAACTCGGGTTCTAGACGCGGCGTGTGAATGCGCACGCCGAAATGCTGATATGCCTCCGCCAGTTCTCGGTGCTGTGCCTGCGCGGCGCGGATGTCAGCCGGGCTTTCGCGAAGAAATTTGCGCGACAGCGAGCTAGTTGCGATGTGGCGCAAGTGATCCGGTGATGCCAAAAGTACATCTGTCAGCGGGTCGGTTTCATTCTCGAAACCCCAATACGTCAGACGCCTCGTGCCACCCTGAGGGTTGCGCCTTTGCAGGGAGAAGATTTCGGTCAGGTCGCCTTCCTGATGAACCGGCAGCGGTTTCAGTTTGTTAAGCATGTGGTCCCCTTTGGCCGTCAGTGTCGACCTTTGAATGAATGGTTCACGCGCAATGTCTCCTCGTCGTCACAACTGTTCGACGTCGCTCGCTGAAACTATTGCATCGCGGCGTGTGAGGAGAAATGCGAGCGCCACGGCGGCGATTGAGCCGACTGCCAGGTAGGGCAAATATTTCGTGCCCGCGTCGACCGGGCTGCGAAAAGTCTCGACCGTTACATACACAATCGCAGCCATCGAGACCCACGCCGCACTGGTCGTCGGAATATCGCGAACCGCTTCTCGGCGAAGAATGCAGAGGATCCCGACACAGACCAGAAAGTACGGTGCGAGCCAGTAGTAGGTGGTCAGATTGGCCAAGTAGACGGACGTTAGCAAAGGCGGTTTCTTCAGGATCACCTGAAGCAAGACAGCCAGACAGGTCGCTACAATGGCGAGCGCACCGACGGCTACACATGGCGTGTGAAACCGGGAATGGATGCGGCCAAGTCCCGCCGGCAGCAGCCCATCAGCGGCAGTTGTCGCGATAATCCGCGCGCCAATGTTATAAAGCGTCACTGTCGCGGAAAGCGTCGCCGGCACGATCAGAACGTCAACGACGACCGCCAGCCAATCCCAGCCGATCGCATGCGCGAATATGGCGACCGGCGAGGCGCCGGCTGCGAGTTCATCGGCATGGTTCGCGAGCATCGGGTATTGAACGAAGCAGCTCGCGGTGATCGCTGCACCGATGATCAACACGGTGCCAACCAGCACGCGCGGCACGTTGCGCTTCGGATCTTTTGTCTCGACGGCCAGCGCGGCGATCCCATCAAACCCCACGTAGTATCCTGTGGCGGCCACCGCGCCCTGAATGACACCACGCAGGGACACCGTCTCGAAGTCGAACTGCATCGCCACTGCGGGGTGAAGCTCGAGGAACGCTGCAGCCATTGCCAAAATGACGAACGGCACGCAGAGAAAGCCAAGTATCAACACGACCCGTACCGAGACATCGATTCCGAGACACGCGCAACTCGCGGCCGCGAGACTGATGACGACCGCTGATACGCATTGCACCGTCACACTGGCAGCGCTCTGCACGCCGAGATCGAGAAGCGCGCTACTGGTGAAGACTACGACGCCGAGGACCAGCGTGGCTGTCAGGGCGACGTACCCGAGCATCATGCACGCCGCAACGATGAGCCGCGCGCGCGAACCCAGGGCTTCATACACATACGATACCAGCGATCCGGTGACGACATATCGGCGAGCATAGGCGCTGATGACGACGGAGAGCAGCGCCAATACGGCGACGGAGAGAAGATTGGAGAGCCACGCAGCTTGCGCGGAAAATGAGATCAGGGCCCCTGCCGACATGGCCGTGCTCGGGCCAATCAGCATATACGCGAGTCCGAGCGCGCCGACCTTCCACAATGGAAGGTGACTCCGTTCGAGATGTGCACCGTCATCATGTATCTCATCGCAGCGACTGACACTGCTATCGCTAGTCATGACAGTTAGATCCACCGTCGCTACGATCGTGCGGTCGGTCACTCTCGCTGCTCGCGTTTGCCGCCCGCATACTGGGGCTGGGTAATGCAGCCAATGCTGCCGCCGATGATAAGAATATCGCGGCAACCCGGGACGCCAACCACCCGGTGGTGCGGAAAGCAGGCCTGGATTGCTTGCAGGCCGGCAGCATCGTTTGGATCCTCATACGTCGGGACAAAGACCGCCTTGTTGCCGATGTAGTAGTTGACATAGGTCGCCGCAATGCGTTCGCCTGCGACCCGATGGGCGATACCGTCGATGGGATCCACCTCGGCTGCCTCCTCGGCCGTCCATTCGATCGCGTTCGGCTGAGTTACCTTGTGGATCGTCAGCGGACGGCCGCGGGCGTCCCTCTCACGTGACAGAATTTCAAGGGTTTCCCGTGACACCTCATATTGCGGGTCCGCCCGGTCTTCGGTCCAGGTCAGCAGGACGATACCGGGCCGCGCGAAGACCGCCAAATCATCGACATGACCGTCCGTCGTATCGAATGGGCAGCCTCGCGGCAGCCAAATCACCTTGTCGATGCCTAGGTAGTCGATCAGAGCCTGCTCGATTTCCCTGTCCGTGTTGCCCACCTTCCGATTAGGATTGAGCAGACACTGCCGGGTCGTAATAAGAGTGCCTTCGCCGTCGCACTGCAGGGCGCCGCCCTCGCAGACAATCGGTGCGCGATAGCGGTCGAGATTCTCGTTATCCAGCACCTTACGCGCAACCTGGTCGTCCCAGTCATAGGGGGAGTAGAGGCCGCCCCAGGATTGGAACCTCCAGTCCACGCCGCGTACCTCGCCGGTTTGGTCGTTGACGATGAAATTGGGGCCGCTATCGCGCATCCAGGCGTCGTCGTTCGACATCTCGATCACCCGAACGTGCGGCGGCAACATGGCGCGGGCATTTTTGAACTGGCGGGCAGACACACACATCGTGAGGGGATCGCTCGTGGCGATTCCGGTCGCGACGCGGACAAAGGCCCTCTGCGCCGGCCGGGCACCGAATGGATATTCATCCGTGCGTTCGGGCCAGATCATCCAGCAGCGTGTTTTGGGTTCGATGGCCCCAGGCATCCGGAATCCATCGGCACGCGGTGTGGTCAGATGCAATTGGGACATTCGATGGCTCTCCTAAATAATTCGTAAGCGGCAAACGGCGCACGCCATCAATACCGGTAGGTCGCCGTGACACCCACCGTTCGCGGACGGATCGAGTGCGCAAAGAATAAGTCCGATGCGTTTGTGTCGCGCGTCTGGGACAGCAACGGGTGGGAATCGGTAAGATTCCTGCCGAATAAGGACAGGTCGAACCCGTTCCACCTCATCCCCGCCCGCATCTGAAGGGTCGCGATTTTCGGCAGGCCGGTGAAGGTGGAGTCGGAGACGCCGTTGTTAGGGTCTTGGATTGGCAATTCAGCCGTCTGGGGCGTCGACACCTGATAGTCGACCCGCAGATACGGCTTGCGGCCCTGCATTGACGGGAACGAATATTCCGCCGACGTAACAATCGTCCAAGGCGCCCCCGGAAGTCGATCGCCTTCGGTCACGACCGGTTGCGCAACGGGGCTGGTGCCCGTGCAGCTGCTCGGCCCTGCGCAGACCGTCTTAGTATATTTAGCGTCGACATAGGCTACGGAAAGACCCAGCTGCAGGGGTTCGATCGGCCGTACCTGTAGCTCGAGATCGCCGCCATGGCTCCGGACCTTGCCGAGGTTCTCAACGAAATTCTGGCCGCAGCCCGTCAAGTACACCGACTGTTGAATGTTGCTCCAATCGATGACGAAAAGGCTGACGTTGATTTGCAAACGTCCGCCCAGAAGCGTGTTCTTCGCGCCGAGCTCATAGCTCCAGAGCGAATCGGCGGCGTAGGTGCCGGGGGGTGCGCTCAGGCCGATCGAAGCCAGATTCGCGTCGCACAGGGATGAGACGGCGCCGTTGATGCCGCCAACTCGATAGCCTTTTGCGGCGCTCGCGTAAAAGAGTGCGTCTCTGTTGGGTTGGTACGACAGGACCGCCTTCGGGGTGACTGGAGTCTGGCTCCCGGTGCCTGCGCTGGCGAGCGGGGTTGCGGCCCCCACGTCCGGTGCGAAGAACGGGCCATAGTAAACAATATTTCCCGTGTACTGTACTCGTGCCACACGAACGCCCGCGGTCGCTTTCCATGAGTTCCCGAGTTTTGCCGTGACGTCGCCGAACAACGCGTACTGCTTGTCGATGACCTTGGCAACCGGCTGTTTCAGAATCTGTCCACCCAGACACGGAGCCTGGGCAGTGCACAACGGGGCCCCATAAAATGCATTGTATTCGCCGTCTAGATTCTGATCGATAACGGTTTCCGTGGTGTTCTCGTCGAGGTGACCGTAGAAGAATCCGCCCGTCCACACAAGTCGCGCCGCAGGTTCTACCGACTGCAGCCGAATTTCCTGGAAGAAGTTATTTTGCTTGTCTGCGTCGTGAGACGTGCCGAAATCGCCGGCCGGCGGACGCGGACCGACGTCCGTGAGGCCGAACAGCGTTCGGTCGAACTGCGTGTAGTCGGATAGCGAATGCTGGTTGCGCGAGAAGTAGGATGTATTCGACGTCAAGTGGGCAAAGCCCAGCGCCCAGTCGAATTTGATGGCTGCCAGATAGAGGGGGTCAGAACTCGGGTTGCGCTGTGCGTTGCCATTTGCGAAGTTCTCTGCGGCGGGATCGGAGAGGTCTTTCCAGTATGCGGAGGTGTCACCGAGCTTAAGTTTTTGATAGTACAGCGACGGCGTGACGGTGATGTTGTCCGAGGCCGCCCACTTGAGAGCCCCGCTCACCACTACGGTTTGTTCCCAGTTGCTGTTCTTATCGGTCACCTGCCCCGTCCGATAGTCGACGCGGTCGACCCAGCCGCCGTCGGTCCGACCATAGGCGCTTATGCGAAAGCCGAGCCGATCGTCGATGATGGGGCCGCCAAAGGCGCCACCGAGTTCGTAGGTTGGGTCACCGCTCTGCGTGGTGGAGAGTTCCGAGCGCGCATATGCGCGGTAGGTATGGACGTCCGGGGCCGGCTGAATGAACCGCACCGTGCCACCCTCGGAGCCGGCGCCGAACAGCGTGCCTTGCGGACCGCGTAGCACCTCGACACGTTCCACATCAAACAGCGCCGGGAAGGCGTTGAAGGTCGTGAACGAGATATGCCGCCCCTGAATGGGCGTGTCGTCGATATAGATTCCAGTGGTCGACGTACCCGCCGTCGAGTCGATGCCGCGGATGTTGATATCGGAAGCTTCGTCATTGAAATTCGCGGACGTGCCGGTGCCGTCACGCTGGAAGGTCACGCCCGGAGTAAGCCGCGACAGATCATCGATGCTCCGCAACCCCTCCGCATCGAGGGTTTGCTGGGTGAAGGCCGTGGCGCTGACCGGTACGTCCTGTAGCCGCTCCGCGCGGCGCGTCGCAGTCACAACGATCTCTTCGAGGCCACCCTCTGACAGCGCTCGATCCGCCGTCTGTGCGAGCACCTCCTGGGGAAATATCGCCGTGGCCGTGATGAGCCACAGGGCGAGCAAATTGGAGCGTGTGAGCCACGGGTTTTCGGTCATGATACAAACCCTTCGCGGCGCAGCTCGTGCGTGATTTCAGTGATGGCGTCGTGCAGGGTGTCAACCAGCACGTCGCATTGCTCACGCGTCAAAATCAGCGGCGGCGACATGATATCGAGGTGACCTAGCGGCCGAACCAGCAACCCCTTCGATTCGCACAACTGCGCAATGCGCCGCGACATGTTGGCCGCCTCTGGGACGTGCGCGCGAGTTGACTTGTTAGCCACGTACTCGACGCACATCATGAAGCGTCGACCGCGTACATCGCCCACCAGGGGCAATGAGCCGAGTTCCTTCAGTCGCGTCTCGAAATAATCCCCGACCGTGCAAGCGTTGCCGAGCAAATTCTCCTCGACGATGATTTCGATGTTCTTGAGCGCGGCCGCACAGCAGACCGGATGTCCTGAATAGGTGAAACCGTGGGTGAACCAGGCCTGCGGATCGGGCGCCGAGATCACCTCGTGAATGCGATCGGAGTAAATCGTCGCGCCCAAGGGCAGGTATCCGGAAGTCAGGCCTTTCGCCGCGACGATGATGTCGGGCTCAATGCCATATTCGTCACTGGAGGCAAACCAGTGGCCAATCCGCCCGAATCCCGTCACGACCTCATCCGCTATGAAGAGAATCCCGTGCTTCGCCAGGACCTCGCGCACGCGCGGAAGGTAGCCGAGTGGTGGCGGCACAACACCGCCCGCTCCCTGGATCGGCTCGGCAATGAACGCGGCGATGTTAGTTGGGCCGATGTCGCGGATGGCCGTCTGCAATTCCGCCACCAGGTGATCCGTGAATTGCGCTTCATTCATGCCCTGCGGCCGACGGTAGGTGTAGGGGGCGCTCAGATGGTGCACGAGGCCGTCGATGTACCGAAAATGCGGCGAGCGGTCGCCCTCGCGATTGCCGAGCGTCATACCGAGATAGGTGGATCCGTGGTAGGAGTTGTATCGCGACAGAATCATGCGCCGATTCGGCTCGCCACGGCGCGAGTGATAGTAATGCGCGAGACGAATCGCGGTGTCGTTCGCACAGGAGCCCGACACCGAATAGGCGACGTGATTCAAAGACCCCGGAGCGAGTTCGGCGAGTTTCGCTGCGAGTTCCGCAGCTGGTTCGTTGGTGCAATCGGTGAACGTGTTCGAATAGCTCAAAGTGCGCACCTGATCGGCGACCGCCTGCGCCATCTCTTCCCTGCCGTAGCCGATGTTCACGCACCACAGCCCGCCGATGCCGTCCAGATAGCGCTTGCCGGCGGCGTCCGTCACGTAGGCGCCCTTGGCGCTTTGGATCACCAGAGACCCGTCGCGCTTGAACGAGTCGAAATGCGTCCACGGATGCAGGAAGTGGGCGCGATCCTTGTGCCACAGAGAGCCTGCGTGAAACTCAATGTCATTCGCGATTGCCATGATGTCTACCTCAGATGCTCCCAGACGAAGTGTCGGCTCCGTGCCGGTTAACCTGCAGCGCGAACGCTGCGGGCAAGACCGCCGTCGTGTGTTAGAAGAGTGCTGTAGAGATCTGGCCGGCGATCACGAAATAGCGACCAGTACTCTCGCGTGCGCCGACATGCCTCGAGATCGAAGGTATGCACGAGCACGGTTTCCGATGTGGTATCCGCCTCTTCGACCTTTGCACCGGCTTGGTCAGCGATGAAGGACGAGCCGAAGAAGGTAAGTTCCAGTTCCGAGGTCGTCGCCTTTTCTGTGCCAATGCGATTGCAGGCGATGACCGGCATGCTGTTCGCGACCGCGTGCCCTTGCATTACCCGCTGCCACGGACTCGCCATGTCGAGTCCATACGCCGGGTCGGTACCGATGGCACTTGAATAGAAGAGCAGCTCGGCACCCAAGAGAGCCATTGCGCGGGCCGCTTCGGGAAACCATTGGTCCCAACAGATGGCGACGCCAATCGGGGCATACCTCGTCTGCCAGACCCGGAAACCAGTGTCGCCCGGCGAGAAGTACTGCTTCTCCTGGTATCCGACGTCGTTCGGTACATGGCTCTTGCGGTACACGCCGAGCACCGAACCGTCGGCGTCGATGATAGCGACGGAGTTGAAGAACGCTCGCCCGGCGCGCTCGAACCAGCTCACCGGCAAAACAACTTGAAGGGACCTTGCGAGTGCGCGAAAGCGCCTGATCGTGGCGCTTTCCTCGAGAGTGGTTGCGAGTTCGAAGTGCTTGGCGTGCTGCTCAATACAGAAATAGGGTGCCTCAAATAGCTCCTGGATCTGGATGATCTGCGCGCCACGCGCGGCCGCGGCCCGGATCAGTTTTTCCGCCCGATCGACGTTAGAGGGCAAATCCCAAGTACAAGCCATCTGCGCGCAGGCGACAGTGACGCTGCGAATTCGATTGGTCGAGTTAGAGGTCATAATGGCGCCTTTACTGACAGAGAGGTAGCTGCGGGCTCTTGCTGCGTGATGCAATGAATGTTGCCGCCGGCAAAGGCGATTTCGAGCGTCGACACAGGAACGACGTCCCGGTCGGAAAACACTTCGCGAAATATCTCAAGAACCCGGTGATCGTGATCCGGAAAGCCAAACATCGGCAGAACAATGCCGCCGTTTGCCATGTAGTAGTTGATGTGCGAGAGACTTACACGGGCGCCGGTATGCTCGTTGTACAAGGCCGGCGGCTGCGGAATCTCAATTAATTCGAGCGATCGCCCTTTAGCGTCTCGGGCACACCGTAGAATCTCGAGATTTTGGTGGAGCACCGTATAGTTGGCGTCGGTTACGTCCTCGCTGGTCAGAGCAAACACCACACCGGGGCCCGCAAACGCCGCAAGCTGGTCGACATGGCCGTCCGTCACGTCATCCTTGAGCCCACCACTGAGCCAGATCACCGTCTCAACGCCCAAGAAATCTTTGAGATGCGTTTCGATCACCGAGCGGGTGAGTTGTGGATTGCGATTGGGATTGAGGAGGCACGCCTCGGTCACCATCACCGTCCCTTCCCCATCGACATGGAAGGAACCTCCTTCGAGTACGAGTGGGGCGGCTACTCGCTCAATCTGCTCCTGTTCCAGGATCTCGGCGGCGGCCATTCGATCGTTCGTGCAGGGGAAGCGCCCACCCCAGCCGTTAAAATCCCAATCAATGCCGAGAAGCGAGCCTCGTCCGTCGATCACGAATGTCGGGCCGTTATCGCGAAACCACCCGTCGTCGATCGGAACCGGCCGGACCTCGACCGCCGGGCCACAGAGCGTGCGCGCCATGACGAGATCGGCTTCATTTGCCAACATGACAACGGGTTCGAAGCGGGAAATTGTGCGGGCGACGTTTGCCCATACCACCTTGCGCGCTTCCAGGCGGCCATAGTCCGCCGATGCGTAGGTCGCCCAAGTCATCCAGCAGCGTCGATGCGGGTGCCATTCAGCCGGCATCTGGAATCCGCGGTTTTTTGGTGTGTTCATCGAATCCTCATCGCCCCAGGGGACCGCCGCCAACTCGAACATTGCAGGACGCTGAGGTATGATGGAAGTGAATCTTGTGAATGAGTATCATGAGCATTGCTCATGAGTTTGAGGCAGACGATGTCCGATCCACTGCGGTCTTTCGATATCAACTTGTTGGTCGCCTTCGACGCGCTGATGCTCACGCGAAGCGTCACCCGGGCGGCTGAGCAACTTCACGTCAGTCAGTCGGCGGTAAGCCACATGCTGAGTCGTCTCCGGCATGCGCTGGCCGATCCCTTGCTCGTCAAGCATGGCAATCAAATGCTAGCGACCGCCCGGGCCGAAGAGCTGCACGCCGGCGTCCGCGATGGCCTTGCCCAAGTGCGCGCCTCCCTGCAGCGCGCGGAACCGTTTCATCCGCGCACCAGCGATCGGGAATTCGTGCTTTACGCGCCTGAGTACTTCGAAGCCATTCTGCTACCCCGGTTGCTGGAGCGGGTGCGTTTGGTCGCCCCAAACGTTCGATTCAAGGTGGAGATTCCACTGGACGAGCTCCCAGTGGATGAGGTGGCCCGCGGAACCGTCGATGCCATCATCACCGTTCGTTTGGAGCAGCCCGAGCCAAAAGGCCTGGAGTCCGCACTCCTTTGCATTGATCGGTACGTCGGCCTGATCCGGGGCCAACATCCGTTTGCGGGAAAAGCGGTCACGCTGAAACAATACGTAAGCTTCAGTCATGTGCTCCCCTTCGCAGTTGTTTCGCACCGGTCCCGCGTCGATGACTGGTTATTGCGACAGGAAGTTGTGCCCGGTATTGTCCAGCGCTGCACGAGTTACGTATCAGCAGTGGCCATCCTGCAATCCACAAACCACATGATGGTGGTGCCGCTCCAGGTCGCCGAATTCATCGCAAAAGGCTTCGATCTGCGTATTGTTACGCTGCCCGCTGATTTCACGCCGTTTGAACTCTGCTACCTCACTCATCCGAATGCACAGTTCGACCCGGCGAAACAATGGCTGAAGAACGCGCTATTCGAGATCGCCGGCGACCTCACGTACACAGCACGCCGATTGACGAACAAACGCCAAATTCGTGTCTCGCAGGATTGACACCCACTGGCTTGAGCCGGAAATCACTATTAAAATAATGTCGCCAGTCGATCACTGTGCTATTCGGTAGAGTGAATAGCCCAGCACTCCAAAACATCGCAGCTCAGTTCTTGATGTTAGTGCGCCCGGACGGATTGCTCGCGGCTGCGCCGCTCGTCCTCCGCTTCGCTCCGGACCGCCGCCGCAGAAGCGGCGACGTCCTACCCGGCGCAGCGCTCGATAGTCGAACCATCTTGTTGTCCGTCAGGGGTTCGATCTGCTCGTTTTCGATCTCGTGGCCCGGGCGCCGAACAACTTTCGATAAAAAGTGCGCCCGAAGGGATTCGAACCCCTGACCCCCTCGACGCTTTGAAGCAAAATATTGATCTACGCTACCCACAGTCCGCCTTCCGTTCGCATACACACTATCGGACGGGACCTGGCGGTGCGGTCGGCGGCAGGTTCTCCCACGGCTGCTCCCTTTCCAACAGAACATTGAGCAGGTTGTCCTGGAAGCTGATGTTACCTGTGAGGTGCTCGTGATCCACGCATAGAAAGAAAGCATAGGCCAATGGGAAGAAGACATCGGTGGAGCGCGACACCGTGGGGTCCAGCGACTGGCGCGCCAACAGCGAAGGCTTGGTGACCTCCCCGTCGCCGGGTTCGAGCATCAGGCGAGAATAGTCGACCCCGGGCGCGGGGGTCTGGATGGCATTCGGAAGGAGTCGGACGACGGCGTGCCCGTCGGGCGCGGAGTCCGGTTCCCTCTCTACGACCACGCGCGCCGGCGTGAGCGTGCAATCGCCGCCAAACACGACAAGCCGGACCGGCGCATTCTGGGCTGCGTTGTACGTCAATGACCAGACGAACCGTCTTGCGCGTTCGATGCGCTTTGCGAAGTAGTCATGCAGGAGACTCACATATTGCTGACCCTCGGCTGCATTGGGAAAGCGTGCCTTAATGCGCCTCTCGACCGCTGGGTCAAATACGGACCACCTGTATGCAATCCAGGTGCCGACGAAGAAAAGATCTCGCTCCAGCGGCCGGCCGTTGATGTCAACGATCCAGTTAGTGACCGGGTGGGGCAGCAGTTCGTACACGCTCGGCATGGTTGCCAGCGCTTCGGAAGGGATCGCCTGCCAGCCGACCGAGTGCCCGACCAGCAGACTGTGCAGAACGTTGACTGAACCCAGGTTGGGAGTGCCGAGCAGAATGGCGGTGCGAATCTTATCCGCACCGGCGAAATTGGCGGGAAAGTCATTGCCGTCAAGCACGTCGGTCGCGCCATACTGAATGTAGTAGCGGGTAATGAGACCGCCCATACTGTGAGCGACGATGTCTACCTTGAGCCGGGGGTCGGCGTAGTCCCGTCGAATCTGCTCGATCAACGCATCCAGCTTCCGCGCTGTGACGACGTTGTCCTGCCGCCAGTCGTAGGGGAAGATGTAGTAGCGTCGCGTGCCTGAATTAGCGGCAATTCCGGGCTGGCCGCGCACATAGCCACCCTGCCTCTCGAGGGTGTTGATGATCGCGCCGTAAAAGTCGTTCCCAAGCAAGTCGCGAAACAGATCATACGCTTCGACGTCATCCGCGCGAGGCGCTAGGGTCTCGGGGTCTATATTGAGCGCTAGCGATCGTGCGGAAAACAGTACGTTGTAGATGGATCCCGGCCAGATCTCATGGCCGCTGCTGCGCTCGCGCAGTCGAGACCCAAGAATGCCGGGAATGATAATCACCGGCGGCACTCGGACAGGCTCCATGCCACTGGCGTAGAGCCGACGCAGATCGGGAGCGCTGGTTCGCCACAACTGCGCGCCGCTGAGCGTAACGACGGCTACAATTCCGACGATCGCCACAGTCCAGAATGCACGCCGGGTGAATCGCACTGCCAACCTATGAGGGGTGTACGCGGGAATGCGGAAGTCGCAAGACTACGTTAGCCAAAACAACTCCTAATAAAAAAGGCACCTCTCTCCTCGATCCACTCGACCCCCGGCAAACCGAGCATCTCGATGTATCGGGCCTGTCGACGAGAGGCCTCCGGCATGGCAAATTGGTCGCGCCACCCGATGCTGTCCCAGTGGTCGGCATGAAAAGACAATGCAATAACGTTGGGGAGAGCAGCCAGTTCCCCGAGCGGAGCACAGGAACTACATCCCTGCGACGTGTAAAGCTCCACCACCACCGGTGTTGACGTCGAGAGCGGTTGGGCCGCCCATGCGGGAGGCACGCTTATTGCGAGCGCTGTGCCCATCAAGAAGCCGGCCATGTAATGCTTGTCGCGATCTTCATAACTCAACACCTCTCAGCAGGGACAAGTAGGTCGTCTATGCAATCGAGCGACGCCAGATGAGCATGGACGTGGCTGTGGCGCACATGGCAAACAGGGCGAGAGGCCACAGCTCATCGACGACAAACGTCGCGTCAACACCGCGCAATATCAGCCCGCGCACGATGCGAAGGTAATGGGTCAGAGGCAGGGTCTGCGCGAGCCTTTGTGCCCACCGCGGCATTGCATCGAACGGGAACATGAATCCCGACAAGAGCGATGACGGTAGGAAGAAGAAGAACGTCATCTGCATCGACTGCATCTGCTGTCGCGCGAGACAGGAGAACATAAAGCCTAAGGCAAGGTTCGCAATCGCAAATGCGAATGTCGCTACGGCCAACAGCAGTAAGGAGCCGACCGGAAGGATATCAAACGCGAACCGGGCAATGAGCAAAACGAACACGGCTTGGACTAGACCCAACACCACGTAGGGCGACAATTTGCCCGCCCACAATTCGACGGCACGGACGGGAGTCGTCAACAGCCCTTCCAACGTGCCACTTTCCCGTTCGCGAGCGAGGGTGAGTGCGCTCATCATGACCAGGCTCATCGTAAGAATCACGCCGACGAGCCCCGATACGAGAAAGGGTTGCGTCCGCGCTCCCGGGTTGTACAAGCGCTGGATGACGAAGGGCGGTGTTGCATCGTCGTCCACAGGTCCCGATACCGAATGCGCAAGGCGTTCAAAGATCAGTTCCGCCTGAGTCGATAGCACGGGATCGGTGGCATCAAGATACACGACGGGCGGATTCGCGTCCGCATCGACTACGATGAGTGTTTTGCCGCGGCTGAGTGCTTTCATGGCACTTGAGCGCGATGCCGACTGCTGAAGGTGCGCTGCCAGCCCATCCGACTGAATCAGCCGTTGCAACCGCAGGAACCGGTCCAAATCCGCCACAACGACCGTAACCGCGAGCGATCGGGGAGACAGCTCGATGGCGCACCCGAATAGCGCAATCTGCAGGATGGGTATCCCGAGCAGCATTCCGAACGTGGCCCGGTCGCGCAGCAGCTGGCGGGATTCTTTGAGCATGAGGGCCCCGATTCGAGTCAGTGCACGGGGCTTCAGCGTCATTGAATCAACGGGCGTCATTGCAATGCCGCGGCGTATCGTTCGGGACCACGCGACCACCCCGCAGGTGCGACGCGATATCGCAGTGGGCGGCATCCGCATCGAGATGCGTGGTCATGACCACGGTGGTAGCTGAAGTCCGGCGCCGGTCGAGAATTTGCCAAAACAACGCCCGGGTCTCGCTATCCAGCGCCGCCGTCGGCTCGTCCAAAAGCAGTATTTGAGGTTCGCCCAACAATACGGCGGCCAACATTAAACGCTGCCGGATACCGCCGGACAGCGCCCCGGCGCGCTGCGCCTGCTCGGCCCGAAGGTCGAATTCTGCCAATGCACGCTCGACCGCTTGCGCTCGGTTGATGACGCCCCTGATTGAGGCCGCAAACTCGAGATTTTCGCGGACCGTCAAATCGCCGTAGCTAGAAAAGTGTTGCGTTAGATAGCGGATGTCAGGTCGGGAACGCGGCGTGGAGGTCTTGAAATTGACCCCTTGGCAGGCTGTCACTCCCGAATCCACGACAACCCGGCCTGCCAGAACGCGCAAGAGGGTCGTCTTACCACTGCCATTCGGCCCCAATAGCGCGTGTCTCTGGCCCGCCGCAAATTGCAATGACACCTGATCGAGCACAGTGACAGCGCCGAACCGCTTGCAGACTTGGTGAAGTTCGAAGGTGGGTATCACGGCGTTCGCTCTCATGCGACGGTATTGCCGTGCACGTAGAGAAATCCGCCATACATATACTTACTCGCTTCGGCGCCGAGCACCATCACCCGATCGCCCAGCGCGAGGCGGCCCGAGCGCCGCAGACGGTCGAGGGTAACCCAGATGGCGGCGCTGCCGAGATTGCCAAGCACGGCGGCTTCGCAGACGACTTTATCGGCTGGTAGTCCCAGGGTTTTGGCGGTGTATTGGGCCATTTGACCATTGGCCGGGTGCGGGATCCACCAATCGACACTGTCCGGGGCAATGCCTGCCTGAATAGCAGTACGCAGCCCAGAGCGGAGCAACTCGACACCGTGAGTGCGGACCGACTCGACGTCATGGGTAAAATGAGGCACACCGGTGGCATTGACGACCGGCGCACCGGAGCCGCCCTCAATGAGCGAAATTCCTGGCACACGGTGATCCCCACAACTTCCGTAAAACGCGGACTCGATGCGCGCACCGGTGAGGCTTCCGAGCGGTCCCAACACGATCGCCCCGGCACCATCACCCATCTGCAGCAGATTCACCAACTGAGTTCTATCGACCGCCACGTGCCGAGGATCAAGGAAGACCGAACCGGTTTCACTGCCCACGATGGCAATCGGCTGCGTGCCACTCGACACCAGCCCAGTGCATAGCACCGTCGCCGCGGCAAACCCGGTGCAGGCTTGACGCAATTCCAAGTGAGCACCGGCGTAGCCTAAACCATCGGCAACCCATGCCGAATTGCCGGGCAACAAAGTGTGCGGGGTGGCGGTGTGACCGATCAACAGCCGCAGCACATCAACGCGGCACTGAGCGTCCGCAAGCGCTGCAAGAACCGCTCGAGCCGCGAGCTTTGGCGCCGTATCGAGAGTGCGCGGCGCTTCCTGCGGTGCATCGAATGATCGAACCATGTGCCGTCGGGTGATTCCTAAACGCCGAGCGATCCGTAGCGCGAGTGCGGGGGTTCCCGGGGGGAGATACTCGGACGTTCGTCTGATCAAATCCACGGTCGTCAGCGGCGCGCCCGGCAAGGCAGCGCCGGTCCCCCACACGCCGAGCGGCGTGCGCGTGACGATCGGGTCAATATTCACGGCGAATCGTTGCAATTAGATGGGGATGATCCACCCCGAGCGCTTCGAACGCCGATGCGTGGCTTTCCAGTAAAGGAGCGAACCGATGGCGAACTTCGGCGTTGACCAATCGCAGCAACGTGGTGTCGGCGCCCAAGAGACGCGCGAGGTCACGACTCACTCGCACATGTCGTGCCTCGTCGGCGCGGATGCGCGCCAGCAGACTTCGTAGCGGCTCCCCGAGTGGTTGCGGGTCTGCGCGTGCTAAGAGACGGCTCAACACTTGACACGCGCAGGCATCGAGGGCGGCGATGCGTGCCAGATGCACGGTCGCTTCGCGACTTTCGAGTCCACGAAAGAAGCGCCGGGTCGCCGAATTGGTGATGATAACGCTGGGCAGCGTCGCGCAATGCACGACGAGCGCGGCATCGTGACGCTCCTCGTCATCGATGAGGCCGATCAGTTGCGGGGCCGCCAGTGCCAGTTCACCCGCCGACAACCGATGGGCAATTCGATTAAATGCTAGTGCGGCGGACTGTTCGCCCGCTCGCAGCAGCGCGAGCAGCGTCGCCACGTGAAAGGCCACCGACGCACCCTGCGAACCGGCCGCGGGGGTCGGGAGTGCCTGACTCACGGCGTGCCGCGGGGAGACGTTACGGATGGGTCGGGCAAGCCGCCAACAATCCGCTCACAGGTTCCGGTAGGTACATACACAAACGCCTGCGGATCTGCGTTGCGGTAGGCCCACCCTGCGCAAACGTGGGCGTCTGTTTTGCAGTCGTTTTTACCGCCGCGCGCGACGCCAAAACACCGCTCTGGCGCGCCCCTTTCGATGGCGGCCGCGTGCTTCGATGCGGCCACCTGCGTCGCGCAGCCGCTCAAGAGAGAGCTGGACAAAAGGCCCGCTATCGCGCGAGCAATACGGTGTTTCGTCAACATGTGAGCGGCTCCTTCCACAGAGGACCGGGTGCTCAATGAGTTTATTACTGCTCGCAGCAATCTTTCCGCGGACACAATCCATCACGTGTTGACAGTCAATACTTTACGTCCGCACGAACGACTCCTCACGCACAAGATGCTGAAGAGGGAGCGCACCCACTTCGACGCCTACGCCATTGTGTTTGAGGTGCCCGAAAAACAAAAGCACGGGGTGTATATCGCGCGGCGCAACCTCGGCTGCTTGATATCGCTCACCACACTTGGTCGGTGTGTCAATGAAATAAAGTGAAGGACAAGGCGGTCTAGTTATGGTGAGTGTTCAAATGCCTTTTACACCAAAAGAACCGACGGGGTATATGTGCGAATCGTACTAGCCAGTGTTTGCCTCATGTACGGGGTAGTCGGGAGTGCGGCCGCCGCACTTGCGCCCGACGTTGTGGCGCCGTTGACAGCCTCGGAGGTTCTCAGCGAGATCATTGACCACACGATACGGTACCAAAACGATGCAGCGGATGAAGTCGAAGAGTACTTTTCGCCGGACGGAAGCGTCCATGGCCGGTCACGGACCCATGGCGCGTATCGTTCCGACTGGCAACTCCGATTTGGACACTATCTGTGCACTGTGGCGACGAAACCGACGGACAGTGGCTGCGTTCGCGTCGCCGTCCGACCCGACGGTCGGGTGGAGTTCCGCCTCGATATTGGAGAAATGGAGGGCCCGTTTGAACTTCGCCGCGGCAATCCGGACAAGCTTTGACGACTCGACGAAACTGGTGGATGGCGGAGTGCGAGGCTTCATTCGTATAAACCGGAGCGCATCTTTGGGGCGACCGGAACGTCATGATGGTCAAGGGCATCTGACGGAGCTTTTGATAAAAAGTGCGCCCGAAGGGATTCGAACCCCTGACCCCCTGGTTCGAAGCTAACCGCACCATCGAAAGTGGAGTTTTATCGATTGTAACTATTTGATTCTCAACAACCTCGCTCGCGGGATGTCCGTTGCAAATCGACCCCAGAGCACGACGAAGCACTACAGAGCACAACCGACTTCCGCAAAAGTCCCGCAGAGTCTGCGTCACGTTGCGACTCTGGTCATGCGGCAAGTGGGCGGCCGCAGTCAAAGTTCCGGCTGGGAAACGGTTAAGCCCGGGGAACATCACTCGGCTGCGCTCTCCAGCGAAGCGATCAGTGGGCAGCGAAGCTTTCCCCGGTTACCGTGGCACTTCCCTACAAGCACCGCGAGTACATCCTCGATCTTGCCGAGTTGCGCTATTCGTTCCCGGACGATTGCCAACTTGTTACCGGCGATCTCTTCCACCTCGCGGCAGTGCAGGCCATCTTCCAATGACAGCAACTCGCCGACTTCATCCAAGCTGAAGCCCAGCTTCTGCGCCTCCTTGATGAAACGCAGCCGCCGGGCATGTTCCTCGGTGTAGTGTCGGATACCGCGCGGTGGTTTGGTCGGTTCCTGCGCGATGCCACGCCTCTGGTAGTAACGGATCGTTTCGACGTTGAGGCCGACCTGCCTCGCCAGGCTGCCAATGGTGTATGACTTGGACACATTGACTCCGTACTTGACTACGGAGTTAAGGTTACTCCGTACTCGTAATCCGCAAAAGGGGCGTAACCGCTGTCGCAAACACAGACCGCGACGGTGCCGATGTGGCTGACCGGTTCGTGGCCGGCCATCGGTCGGTCGGTGCAGAGGAGAGCGGTCTGCCCTAGAGGGAAGTTCATTGAAATGGCCGTCACGCTCTTTAAAGCAGCCCCATATATGGAACGAGGGCAGTCTGTTTACTTCCGGCGGACGCTCTTCGCACCGTCTGCACCCTCGGGCACCGGTTTCGCGTAGCAGACCGGATTCCGATGGATGACGCAACACGAAACCTGTTGAACCGCCGTATGGCTGCCTTGGCAGACGGAGAACGAGTTGCATTTGATCCGGTTTATCGAATTCTTTGGCCCGTGCTTGTCCGGTTCGTCACTGTCCTGTCCAGGGACCGCATGATCGCTGAAGATATCGCGCAGCAAGCCCTGATGAGGATACTGGGCAGAGCATCGACGTTCGATCGGACCAAGGATGCATTGGCGTGGAGCATGACCATCGCCGTCAACGAATACCGCTCTAACCGGCGCAAGTTCGGCAACCGTGCGACCGATCCGCGCGAGTGGGCGTTGCCGGAGCCCATCGACGACGAGACTCCCGAAGCGATCGCACTTCGCGACAACCTGCGCGACGCCGCCAGGGCGGTGATCGGTCAGTTGCGGCCACAGGATCTGGAGGTCGTGGTCGCCGCCTTGTACGACGTTCAACGTCCGCCCCTGTTGGCGGCCGCGTTTCGCAAACGCTTACAGCGCGCTGTTGCCAACACCCGCACCCTTTGGAAACGACGACATGGCGATGATCGCACCGGATAAGTTCCGCCAGCGTGCGCTTCGCGCCTACGAATGGGGGCGCCTCCGACACGCGGCAGTCAAAGCTTGGCCGGCGCTGCTCTTGACGACCATTTCATGGTGGCTGTGCCACGAACCGGTTTTGTCCTTCGCCATTGGCGGGAGCTTGTTCGCGCTGGCGACAGGGTTCTTCTGGTATGGGCGTGTCGCGGCGCGCGCGGCGAATGCGGGAATGAAAGGAGGCATGATCGCATTCGCCGTGCCGGTGTTGGCGTTCCATTTCTACTTTGCCCACGATTGTTGCACGCTGACCACGATGCTGCTCATCAACGCCGGCTGCGGGCTCGGGGTCGGCGTGCTGCTCAGCATCGAGACCTCCCCGATGCAGATCCAGCGTAATGTATTTTTATTGTTTGCCAGCGTCGTGGCCTCTATCAGCGGGATGCTCGGCTGCATCTTGTTCGGTCCGATGGGGCTTGCCGGCATGGCGGCGGGTGTGCTGCTAGCGACCGCGCCCGTGGCCATCTACCGCCACGCAAACGCTTAAGCGACATCACACCGAATCACTTTCCCCGCGTCCCTTGAGCAGCCCTCCGCGTTCCCGTGAAATTGCCTGTCACACACCGCTGCTTCGACGCGTATTACTAGTACCCGCACCTCACTCGGTACATTTCTTAAGGATCAGCACATGCAGGAAAGAAAAAAGATCCTGGCCTCCGGGGGCGGCGCGGTCGGTTTGAGCATGTTTGCCTCGATTGTCGGTCTATGCTGCATCGGTCCTTGGACCGTCGCGTTGCTCGGTGTTTCCGGCGCAGTGTCAATGGCTCGATGGCAGCCCTACCGGCCCTACATCCTCAGCGTCGCCGGCGCCGTTCTCGCCTGGGCGTTCTGGCGTACGTACCGGTTGAAACGGGTGTGCCTTGCGGAGGGCTGCACGGACAAACCACCAGGGGCCGCCATGTACGTCTCGCTGTGGCTTTCCGCGCTGCTGCTAGTTCTCGCCGTCTTTGCAGAGAAATTGCAGTGGCTGCTGGTCGATCCGACGCCACCGGGTCTGCGCTGACCGCGCGGCTAGAGCATTTGTACCTTTGCTTAGCACTGCGCCTGATCATCCATTACCCGCCGGTTCGCTAAATCTCAAAAATCCAGACAGGAGTTGCAAATGTCGAAGTTCTTGGTGTCCCTGATCGTCGGCTGTACCCTTCTGGCGGTCATGCCGTTCGCTGCGTCGCCCGCTGATGTGCCGCAGAAACCTTACGTCGTGCTCGACAAGAACCTCAGCCAACTGCGCGCCGACTTCAACGCCAACCTCGGCAAGGTACGCATGCTGTACATCGTCGGCCCGACTTGCGGAATCTGCCTGCGCGGCATGTCCGACCTGCAGGAAGCGGTGTACAGCAAGAAGGGCGACGATCCGCGTCTAGTGACCTTCGTCATTCACGTTCCCACCTTGGGCGCGCATGAGACCAACGTCGTGCCCGCTTCCCGGCTCATCAGCAACCGCCACACGACACAGTATTGGGAGGAGACCGGCATCACTGGCAAGCTCATGCGGCAGGTGATGGGGGTTGATATATATGTTTGGGACTTTTGGACGATCTACGGACCCAAGGCCGTGTGGTCGGACGAACGCCTGCCGCCGGTCCCGGATTTCTGGCAGCACCAGCTGGACGGTTTGCCCGCCGAGAAGAAGCTGGACGCGAACGTCTTCGCCGCGAAGATTGACGGGTTCCTTGCCCAGATCCCGGCCCCGCCGATAGCAAGCACGATGGGCGTCGCTCCAACGAAGTCCGAATAGGAGTCACCCATGTCCGAATCACCACGTATGTCCAAATCCTGGAGTTGTGTGCTTGCAGGCTTTGTGCTGATGCTCCTGCTCATGCAGGTAAGCTCCTCGTCCGCAGATACCCCGCCAGCAGACAAAGGTCCTGGTGCATTGAACCACGATCTCGCAGTCGGTCGCCCGCCAGTCGACGACGGCTACGCCTCGGAAGTGCCCCGCGAAGAGATTATCAACCGGAATCAGTCCGCCCTTGCGGCGGACAAGGGCGAGCAATCCATTCCCGTCGCCGACGAAATCGAGTTCATTACGGGCAACTCCTTTCGCAAACCTTTCGAGGAGACCCTGAAAACCGTTGCCAAAGTCGACTACTACGGTACGCGCTACGTCGACTGCGAGCAGTATCCGCTGGAAGTTCATACCGCTCGGCCAAACCAGGTCAGTCTGCTGATGAAGACCGGAGATTCCTCGAAGTTCGAAGGCAGCAAATCGAACCAGGGCATCAAAGTCCGCGGTACGCCGCAGGGACTTGGAGTGGAGCAGCAGCGAGCACTCCTTGCAACTTTCGATTTCGATACGCCGATCATCGAATTGGAAAAGAACCCACACACCTTCAAGCCCCTCGGCATGGAGAAACTGCCCGGAATGCTGACGTGGAAACTCCAGGTCGACCGCGCAGGCGGCTACAGCCAGGTTGTGTACGTCGATAGCCACTATGGCGATGTCGTCAAACTCAGCATCATCAGCGCGCAGGGTGCGCACATTCTTGACGTGGCACCGCACGATTACCGTGCCGTCGATGGGATTCGCGTTCCATTTGCAATCGACTACCGAAGCCAGGAGGGTACGGTGCTCGCCAATGACCGTTTTGACCGTATTGAGGTGAAGCGGACGCGATCCTGATGCGACACTCGTTATTTTCGCATCATGCCGAAGCACGCCGTGCCCCGTCGCGGGCTAAACGGGCCTCGTTCGATCCATCGTTTGAGGAAGATGTCTACGGTTCCCTTGCATGAACTGGTAATACCGCACGGTTTCAATGTGGACGCCGGCCGCGAGCATGTGCCCAATCGTGAACTTTGCCTCAGTCATCTTGACTCCGTACCCCGGTACAGGGTGTAGGCTACACCCCCATGCAAACCGCAACCAAGCAATTGTGGGCCAGCGCATCGGCCGCGATCGTCGGATCGCTTTGTTGCGTCGCTCCTTTGGTATTGCTAACACTCGGTATCAGCGGCGCTTGGATCAGCCAGTTGACGGCGCTTGAACCCTATCGGCCGATCTTTATCGGCGTAATGGTGGTCCTTTTAGGTCTCGCATTTCGTCAGCTGTATATCGTTCCGGCTCGATGTGCACCGGGTGAGGTTTGCGCGAGCCCACGCCTCCAGCGGCGACAGCGGCAAATCTTCTGGATCGTCGTCGTGGCACTCGCAGCGCTCGTTGCATTCCCGTGGTATGTACCCTTTCTATTCACCTAACAGAGGTCACCATGCGTCACACCACTTTCGGTTTTTTGTCTCTGCTCGGCATGCTGCTCAACGTCGGCGTTGCCCTCGCCGCTCCGCCGCAAACCGCTACGCTGGCGGTTGAAAATATGACCTGCGGCACCTGTCCCATCGTGGTCAAGAAGGCGCTTGAACGAGTTCCTGGCGTGCGTGCTACCGCTGTCGATTTCGATAAAAAGACCGCCACCGTGACCTTCGATCCAGACAAGGCAACCACTGCTCGCTTGACTCAGGCAACAACGGACGCGGGATTTCCATCGAAGCTCATCGCGAAGCCGTGAGCACCATTATCTTAAAATCCGTGCTCACATGCCCGAGTTGCGGGCAGAAGCGTGAAGAAGTCATGCAGACTGATGCGTGCCAATACTTTTACGAGTGCACGAGTTGTAAGACATTGCTTAAGCCAAAGACCGGCGACTGCTGCGTCTTCTGCTCGTACGGCTCGGTGGCTTGTCCGCCCATCCAGGACCAGCGCGGCTGCTGTCATTAGTGAGAGGCCTTTTAGCCAGACCAGATCTGGCACGATGGCGGCGCGCGATTGCAGCGATATAGCTGTCTTCAACCGGTGTGAAACAGGGGAATTGGGTCGCCGCACCATTGGCAATTTCGAGTTGGTCGGGTGTCGTTGGTCTGCGTCGCGGCTTCGCTTGTTGAAATGATAACGTACGGCGTCCGGTCTTGATCCATGACCCATCGTACTTCTCAAACACCACGCGGTTTTGGTCAGAGGTCGCTATAGGCACTGATGAATATGCAGCTCTCCAGATGGCAATCATGGATGCGATCGCTTGGGATGGACATCTCAAATTCCTTTGAAATGTCTAAGGTCAACGGCTCTATCGTGCCATGGCAGATTCAATCACACCTTGCCCAGTGTCGACGGGAACCGTTTCTACTGGTGGGGTAGCCGCCACGGCAGCATGATTCGACGCTCCCCGACGGTTGGAAACCAGCGACGAAAGCCGGCGAGCGACCCCACGGCAGTGCCGCTCAAGGAGCCAACGGTAGTGTGTTCTTGCGCAATAGGGCCACGAATTGGCCATCGCGGGTCTCCAACTCACCAATCCTCTCGAAACCGATTTTTCGGTGAAACCCCATGGAAACCGGATTCGCAGGTTGGAGATTCACCCCACAGCCGAGAGTAAAAATGCCGAGTTCATAACACCTACGCTCCAGACATGCATACATTTGCGTAGCAATACCTGAGCCTCTTGCCGCTGCGCAAACTCCGACTTGATCGATATACAAGAAGGGCTCATTGAATCTCGCCAGAAAGGATTGAAATTCTTCTCCTGCATAGACAACGGAACTTGACATGGCCAGCAAGTAGGCCAAGACGCGGGCGGAATCCGTCGCAACCAACGCGATGCTGGCCAAGGCCACCACTCGGCACAGATCCTCGTCATTCAGTTCTGCAACGTGTGGCGAGGATTCAGCATTGATCCTCAGGATTTCGTCGAAATCCTCTGCGCGCGCACGCCGTATTTGCACGCAGATTTTGCCGTGACTTGTTTTGGTATTCACAATGATAGTCGGCGTCTCATGACGACTCGGCGCGCGGGATCAAGGCCGCGGCGCGTTTCAGCCGCCACTACGTGCACCAGCTCCGCGCTCAGCTCGCTCGTTGGAACCACCTCGAATCCGAGGCCAGCATAGAAAGGCATGTTCCAGGGAACGTCGCGAAAGGTCGACAAGGTGACTCCTGGGTACCCGGAGCGCGCGGCCCATTCGCAAACGGTCACAACCAACCGGGAACCCAGCCCGCGGCGCCCGTGGTCAGGATGAACGTCAATCTCCTTCAGATGCACCCCATGGGGTCCAAGCACCTCTACATGCGCGAAACCGATAGGAATTTCGCGCGTAAGCACAACCCAAAGCCGGCCCTCGGCTTGCGCTTCTCGGAAGTCCTGTTCGTTGGTGGTCTCGCTCAGGACCGACTCCGGCGCGTGGCCTTTGAGAAGAGCAGCGGCGGCTAACTCGATCGCCGGCAACAGATGTAAATCCTGTGGTCGCGCGCAGGCGATGTCGTATATAGGCTGCATGTGCCCGGCTCCGTACACCGACGTCGGCCTACGAAGGGGCGCCGGAAACACTGTGTTCTGACACACCAGACCGGCGATGGGAGACGTTTATTTCAAACGATGAGGAGCTTAGCGACCAACGGCATTGCTCGCCCGCCCGCCGGCCACCGTCGCCGAGATCGAACGCAGCCTTTCCGACAAACGCGGTGCCGCAAAGTCTATGAACGCGCGCAGCTTTAACGGCAGAAGCCTATTCCCGGCGTATACCAGGCTCACGGGCGTTGGTGCGCACTCGAATTTCCGCAGCACGACTACGAGCCTGCCATCCCGCACTCCCTGCTCCGCCTGATAGCTGGTCGTCTGCACAAACCCCAATCCGGTGAGGGCCGCAGCAACCGCCGAATCCGCGCTTGTCGTTGACAGCCGGGTGCGGATCGGGAACGTTTTCTCGGCACCTCCGTCTTTGAACCAGAACGTGTCGAGCGGACCGAGCGTTGACCAGGCTATGCAGTCGTGCGAGAGCAATTCTGAAGGGTAGTTGGGAGTACCGCGCCGCTCGAGATACTCGGGACTAGCGCTGACGACCAAGCGCACGTGCCCAAGTGGGCGAGCAGTCATTCGGCTATCCGGAAGCTCTGCGATTCGCACCGCGAGGTCCACATGCTCCTCGACGAGGTGGACAACGCGATCGACGAGCAGGAACCGCAAGTTGATATCCGGATAGGCGGCAAGAAACTCCAGCGCCACCGGTTGCAGGTGCAGTCGCCCGAACTCGATTGGTGCGGTGATCGTGAGGTCCCCTTTTGGCGATCGGTATTCGCCGGTCACCGCCTCCTCGGCGTCTTTTAGTTCGTCGATCACCCGTTGGCAGGTGGCAAAAAATGTCTGACCAGTCTCGGTCAGGGTGACCTGTCGCGTCGAGCGGTGCAATAGGCGTACGCCGAGATCCGACTCAAGATCGGCCACTCGGCGGCTGATCGTCGCCAAGGGAATACCGAGCTGTCGTGAGGCCGCCGAAAACCCTCCCGCTTTGGCTACGGCAACGAACGCAGACATCGATTCGAAGCGATCCATCAAATTCTCATATTTTGAGATAGTCAATCTCAATAATACCCTCTTATCACGGGATTTGGGATACCGGAAACTGACATCAAGCGGTCGCATGACCGCGGTTCTAACCAACCCAACTAGGAGAAGATGATGTCGCGCATTCACACCCCAGCCTCTGTCGAGGCTTCCCCCCAAGGCTCGCGTGCGCAACTCAGCGCGGTCGCGAAGAACCTCGGCAGCGTTCCCAACCTGTTCCGTTTGGTCGGCAACAGTCCCGCGGCACTCAAGGGCTACCTCGGGCTGAGCAATGCCCTGTCGGGCGCGGAACTTGATGCGAAGACTCAAGAGCGCATTGCACTTGCGGTTGCCGAAATCAACGGCTGCGGCTACTGCCTGTCGGCGCACACCTACCTCGGGCGCAACGTCGCCAAGCTCGACGATGCCGAAATCACCGCCAACCGAAATGGGGCCTCCAGCGATCCTAAGGCCTCCGCAGCTGTGCGCTTCGCGGCGCAGATCGTCAACACTCGGGGTCATGTGATCGACGAAGAGCTCGCAGCGGTCACTGACGCAGGATTTAGCGCCGCGGAGATCGTTGAGATTGTGCTGACGGTCGCGCTCAACACTTTTACCAACTACATCAATGAAGTGGCGAAAACCGAGATCGACTTTCCGGTAGTAACCACCCGTCGAGCCGCGGCGTAAGCAGATATTTCGGTACCCGGACGTCGCCCGCGCATGGCCGCGCCACGCGTTTGGACGTCCGTGCCGTCTCTTTCGCCCGGTTTGCAGGTACGATCAGCGCTTGTTAGCCCCGCCTGTGGAAAACATTATTTCTTCCTTGCCGAGCATTCCCTTATGAGTGGTGCTCGTATCCATCATCTCGAATATCTTGGTCTGATATGCGATGAATTCGTCATGAGACACCGTGCCATCGCCATCTGTGTCGATCTTGTGCATCATCGCCTTCGTCCGGAGTCCACGCGCGTACCCGCCAGTGGCGAATGAGGACAATTCACCCCCGCTCGCGCTGATAAATTCCTTCGCATCGACTTTGCCCGTCTTGCTCTTGTCGAGCATCCCAAAGACCTTTTCCTGAAAGGCGACCCATTCATCCTTCGATATCATGCCGTCGCCGTTCGTGTCGATCTTGACCATCATTTCATGGCTCCGAAGTCCACGGGCATAGCCGCCTGTTGCGAAGGACCCCATATCCTCAGCCGACGAGCCTAGCGAGTAGGTGAGCGAGAGTACAAACGCCGCCAAAGCGACGGTCCGGTGAGACACGTGAAACTGAAACATGTGTGATCCCCCTGTGAATGAGCGTTACTTCAATCGGAGCCAAGCGTGCAGCAACATGCAATCCCCATGCCTGTATTTAGTTCAACTCCGACCAATTGTATCAAGCGCTGTTTGATGTGATCCGCCCACACGCCGCGGATTGACCGCCGCAATGTATTGCGGCGACCCACCACCAGTTGCGGCCCGCATCCGTCAAACACTGAGAAATCCCGGATTTCGGCTTGAAGCAACCTGGCACGGCTCTTGCTCATCCGTATTCGTCGAATCGCGCATTGGCGCCCCGATACATTTAATTTTATTGCATTCACCAAATCCAATTTTAGGAGTACCCAATGAAGACCAAGACCGCCCTGCTTTCGACCGCCATCGGTAGTCTGCTGGCCCTGAGCCTCACCACCGTTTCCGCCTATGCCGCGGACGACGCCAATATGGAAAAGTGTTATGGCGTCGCCAAAGCTGGGAAAAACGATTGCGCTGGTCCTGCGCATGCCTGTGCCGGACAGTCGAAGGAGAGCTCTGGCAAGGAATGGATCAAAGTGCCGAAGGGCACCTGCGAACGCATCGTCGGCGGAAGTTTGTCCGCCAAGTAATGACCATGGCTTCGCACGACGCAACGCGTGTCCCAGGGTCGATCCCGGCTTCGGCTGGGATCGGCCTCCGGGCTCAACACCAGAGTGAACTGCGGAACTCCAAACCCGCAGTCGGCTGGCTCGAAGCCCACAGTGAGAACTATTTCTCCGAGGCCGGCCCGCACATCGAGGCGCTGCTTCAGTTGCGCGAGCACTACGGCCTGAGTCTGCACGGCGTCGGTCTGTCACTGGGCTCGACCGACCCTATCGACCGCACACACCTCATGAAGCTCAAGCGCTTGATCGGGCGTACCTCGCCTGCGTTCGTATCAGAGCATCTGTCGTGGGGCTCGGTGGATGGACGTTTCGTCAATGACCTTCTCCCGCTTCCATACACCCAAGAATCCTTGGCGCACATGATCTGCCGCGTGGATCAGGTACAGAGCGCTTTGCAACGCACAATTCTCATCGAGCACATCTCCAGTTACCTGCAATACTCACACAGCGAGATCGATGAAAGTGCGTTTCTCACCGAATTGGCCCGCGCGACCGGCTGCGGCTTGCTCATCGATATCAACAACCTTTATGTCAACGAGAGAAATCATGGAGTTGACGCCCGCCGATTCATCGACTCAATCCCGCCGGCCGTCGTCCGAGAAATGCATCTGGCCGGACACAGCAGCAACCGTGTCGATCAGTCAGAGATACTCATTGACACCCACTCCGCCCCGGTCTGCGAGGCCGTTTGGGCACTGTATGGTCATGCGATTCAGCGCTTCGGTGCGCTGCCCACCTTGATCGAGTGGGATTCCGATATCCCATCGCTCGATGTCTTGTTGGGTGAGGCGCACAAGGCGCAGTCTTTCCTTGGAGCAGCCCATGATATCGCTGCTTGATTTGCAACGCAGTTTCCTGGGCTACGCTCTCGGCGATACCGTCGGTGCGCGGCCGTGGATCGTGGCGAACGGTCTGAGCACCGATCAGCGCTTGCGGATCTATCGCAATAACGCTGTCGTCGGCTTTGAGAAGGCCATGCAAGCCACCTTTCCGGCGCTCGTGCGGCTGGGCGGCATTGATTGGTTCAATCAGATGGCGCAGGCCTACCAGCGGGTCAACCCGTCCCGGTCCGGCGACCTGAATGACGTGGGTGGCGACTTCCCCGTCTTCCTCGCGGACCATTTGAGCGGCGGTGAGTACGAGTATTTTAGTGACGTGGCCCTGCTCGAGTGGAGCTATCAGCAGTGCCTCTGTGAATTCCCGGTGTCGCCGAAGAATTTCGACCAGCTGGGTCAACATCTGCAAGAGGACCTCAGCCAACTGCGCTTTCAAGTCGCAGCCCCGACGCGTGCCATTCAGTCGAATTATCCTCTCTTCGAGATTTGGAACCAGAATAGAAGCGAGCGTGAGCCAAGAGCACCAATCGATTTGAGGCGTGGCACAAGCAGGGTTCTGGTGATTCGACGCACCGATCATGTCGAGGTACGCGAGGTGTCTGCGCCGGTCTTCACGCTACTGCGCGCGTTCGCCGCCGGCTCGACGGTACTCGAGGCGGCTGGCACCGTCGCCGAAACGTGCCGCGGCGTCGATTTCAGCGACGCATTGACGCGGCTGCTCGGTCTCGGCGTTCTGGTGGAATTTCAACTTAACTAATTGGAGAATGACATGTCGCTCGAGTCCACCACCAAGCCGCTCGCCCTACTCGCTCGGGTACTTGATCCTCTTCAATCTCTGTTCGCGTTGGCGACCCGCTGGTACGTAAGCTGGCAATTCCTGAAGTCCGGCTGGCTCAAGGTCTCCGATTGGCAGAGCACCTTGGACTTGTTTCGAACCGAATACCATGTCCCCCTATTGCCACCCGCACTGGCGGCCGTGACCGGCGCCTTCGGCGAGTTGTTCTTTTCTGCGTTGCTCGTGCTCGGTATTGCCGGTCGTGTCGGTGCATCGGGGTTGTTCGCAGTGAACCTGATGGCCGTCATCTCCTATCGGCAGGTGTTACTGGCCGAAGGCTACGAAGCCGCCCTGGGGCAGCACATCTTGTGGGGCTTCATGTTGGCGATGCTCGCCATCTACGGCCTGGGTGCAATTGCCGCTGATCGTCTCCTGGTCAGTCGATTCGTCCGCCCAGCGCGTTGGTGATCCTTTGAGCACGAAATCCACCGAAACTCGCAAGCAGCAGCACACTGCCGACAATCGCCAGCTGAGAATCCTCAGATTGATCGACGAAGGGACGGCGGCGCAGACCGGCGCCAATTTCTTTCGGGCGTTGGTCGAACGCCTGGCGCAGGCGCTGGATGCCCGCTATGCCTTCGTTTCGCATTTCTGCGACGAGAACACCCGTGTGCATGTGCTCGCGATGTGGAACGGTAAGAGCGTGGACGAGAATTTCTACTACCAATTGGCTGGGTCGCCCTGCGAAGGCGTCCTAAGCGGAGAGATAGTCGCCTACAACAGCAAGGTGGTGGAAAAGTTCCCCCGGGAGAAGGAGGATCTGGAGAAGATGGGCGCCGAGTCCTATCTTGCGATCCCATTGCGCAATATTCGCGGCGAAGTACTCGGTCATCTGGCCGTCATCGACACCAAGCCGAAGGATTGGGCGGAGCGGGACTTCGAGATCCTGAGGATATTCGCCGCCCGGGCCACCGCGGAAATCGAACGGCAAATCGCCGATCGCGAGATGCAGGCGGCGAATGCTGCCCTTGCAAGGCGTGTGGAGCTCGAGGCACTGATCGCCGCGATATCCACCCGGATCGTGACCGCCGAGCACGGGACCGTGGGGGCCGAAATTGAGCGCACCTTGGGGAACATCGGCCAGTTCATCGGCGGCGATCGAGGCCTGCTATATCGATTCGACGAGGCCCACCGCGTGGCCACATTGGCGTTCGACTGGATCCGCGCCGAGGCCCCGGGCGGATCCCGCTTGTCCGAGATCCGCTATGACACGGTGCCGAAGGTGGTGGAACATTTTCTGCGCAAGGGCACGGTGAACGCGGCGCGGCCCGAGCAACTGCCGCCGGGCTTCGCTCAACTCAACGAGATTCCCGGGGCAGAACGCGTCGCCTCGCGCATCGCCGTACCCATCGTTCACGGCAGCGAGTGTTTGGGGATTCTCTGCTTCCACTCGGTTCACGTCGAGCGTCATTGGCCGACGGAAGATCTGCGCCTGCTTGGCATGCTCGCCGAAATCATCGGTAGCGCATTGGCACGGGAACAATCTCAAATCGCGCTCCAGGCAGCAAAAAATGCAGCCGAGACGGCGAATCGGGCAAAGACCGAGTTCCTCGCCAACATGAGCCACGAATTGCGGACGCCGCTGAACGGGATCCTTGGATATGCGCAACTCCTGTCGCGCAGCGAGGAACTGTCGCCTAGCTCACTACGCAGCGTCGAGGCCATCGAACATTGCGGCGACCACCTGCTCATGCTGATCAGCGAAATCCTGGATCTCGCCAAGATTGAAGCGGGACGGCTCGAACTCGAGAATTCCACCTTCGAGTTGCACGAATTCCTGGCGTCGGTCGCCGATATCGCCCGTCTGGGCGCCACCCAGGCCGGACTGATCTTTTCCCACGAGACACGTTCGGCGATGCCGCATTTAGTGACCGCGGACCGCAACAAGTTACGGCAGATCCTGCTTAATCTGCTCGGCAATGCCGTTAAATTTACGGAACGCGGCACCATATCGTTCCGCGTAAGCGCGAAGACGTCGGGTGATCACGCTCACCGTCTGCGCATTGAGATCGAGGATACGGGACTCGGTATTCCGGCGGATGAACTCGAAGATATCTTCCGCCCGTTTCACCAGATCAAACGGATCGACCGGCAGGTCGAGGGCACCGGGTTGGGCCTGGCGATCTGCCGCAAGCTCATCGACTTGATGGCGGGAACCCTCGAGGTCCGCAGCACGCCCGGCAAGGGCAGTGTATTCACCGTGGAGCTCGACGTGCGCGCATCCGAAGAAAGAATCCGCACTGCGAGTCCTGCCGCATCGTTTCCCAACGGCTACTTGGGCCCCCGCCGGCGCGTGCTCATTGCCGATGACAATGCCGACAATCGGCAAGTGCTCGGCCAATTCTTGAGTTCCTTGGGTTTTGATGTCTCCGAGGCTCATAATGGCGTGCAAGCCGTGCAGACGGCGCGAAATATCCGCCCGGATCTCATACTCATGGATCTCGTCATGCCGATCAAGGATGGATTCCAAGCCGCCCGCGACATTCGTGACTCTGCCGACATCGCCGGCACCCCCATCATTGCCATTTCGGCAAGTGCCTTCCCCACGACGCGCGTACAGTGCGCCGACGCGGGTTGCCAGGCATTCATCTCCAAGCCGGTCCGCCTCGAGGAGGTGTCCGCGTTGCTGGTCAAAATCCTGAACGTTGAATGGACCTATGCGCCGGACGCGGCTTTGAGCAAGATGCCCGCTCCGCGGAGTCCCGGACCACCGCCATTAACGGCGCTGCCCAAGGACGCCCTCCGAGACGTTTACGAATTCGCACGCAGCGGCGACGTGCACCGGCTGGAGCAGCGGCTCCGTGAGCTGCGCGCAAATTCTTCGGGCATGGAACCTGCCGTCGATGCGCTGCTGCGTTGCGTCTCGGAATTCGACATGACACGGCTGCGCGGTCTGCTGCAGCCGCTGATCGAGGGCGCCGCATGACCGCAGCGTCCAATGACCCGGTCAGCATCCTGGTCGTCGATGACACACTGACGAATATCAAATTGCTGCTCGACGTACTCGGCCGCGAAGGATACCGGGTGCTCGTTGCCCGAAACGGTGAGAGCGGGTTGGAACAGGCGCGCTATGCCCGACCGACCGTGATCTTGCTCGACGTGATGATGCCCGGCATGGATGGGCTGGAGACCTGCCGCCGCCTGAAAGCCGATGCCACGCTCAAGGACGTCCCCATCATCTTCATGACGGCATTGGGCGACCTGGAGGACAAGGTAAAGGGCTTTTCGGTCGGCGGTTCAGATTACATTGTTAAGCCGTTTCAGAACGAGGAAGTGCTTGCACGGGTGCGCACCCACGTGCAATTGCGCCAACTGCAACTCGACGCGATAGATACTAACCTTCGCCTCGAGAAGCGGGTCGCCGAGCGCACGCAGGAGCTGAAGAGCGCGTTGGACGAAGTGGAGCGGCTCAAAACCCGGCTGGAACAGGAAAATACCTACCTCCAGCAGGAAATCTTGGAGCACACGCATCACCACGAGATTATCGGCAATAGTCCGGCCCTGCGCGCGGTACTCGCCACCGTGGACATGGTGGCTGATGCCAGTACCAGCGTACTCATCCATGGCGAAACCGGGACGGGCAAGGAACTCATCGCACGCGCCCTCCACGAGCGGGGCCGGCGGCGAGCGCGTCCCATGGTCAAACTGAACTGCAGCGCTATTTCGGCGGGGTTGGTCGAGAGCGAATTGTTCGGGCACATGAAAGGCGCCTTTACCGGAGCCTCTGATCGGCGCGTGGGCCGCTTCGAACTCGCCAACGGCGGGACCATTTTCCTGGATGAGGTCAGCGAATTGCCGCTGGAGACGCAAACCAAACTACTCCGTGTTTTGCAGGAAGGCGAATTCGAGCCGGTGGGGTCCTCCAAGACGGTCAAAGTCGATGTGCGTGTCATCGCGGCCACGAACCGCGACTTGCAAAAGGATATTGCCGCGGGGCGCTTTCGTGCCGATCTATTTTATCGGTTGAACGTGTTTCCCATCTGCGTTCCGGCACTGCGTGATCGAAGCGAGGATATTCCTGTGTTGGCGCATCATTTCCTCGAGCGCTTTGCGCGAAAATTCGGCAAGGCGCTCAAGCGCATCGATCCCGAGTCCTTGCGGCGCCTTCAGGAGTACTCCTGGCCGGGTAACATTCGCGATCTGCAAAACACCATTGAGCGCGCCGCGATTCTTTCGCCCGGCGACAGCCTGCAGGTCAACTGGGCGCTCGAAGCCGCGTCGCCGGGAGTGCCGGCGGCATCCGCACCTCCGCCAAGCAATGGCGACTCGCACGGGCCCAATAGCGAACCAGAGCCCGGCGAAGGCGATTCGTCGAGTCTCGCCGAGATGGAACGTCAGCACATCCTGGCGATCCTGAAGAAGACCCATGGCGTCATCGAAGGTCCCGCGGGCGCCGCGCGGCTACTCAATCTGAAGCCCTCAACTACCCGCTTCCGAATCAAGAAGCTCGGCATCAAACGGCAACAGTTCGAGAACTGATTGCTGTGCAGGGCGCGCCGGCGCCGCGCACTCCTCAACATCCATTGCGGCAAAACCACCACTCCCGGTGGCTGACCGCGGCGCGTTGCGGTCGCGAACCAACGTCAGATTCCGCGCCAATCCTGCGTGTCACCACGAAAGCCTATAAAAAACGGCCTTTTGAAATAATCGGCGACTTTCATCGGTCTATTGGTAGGTGCTGGCACGGGCGTTGCAATCCTCTTGGTTGTTGAAACCTACACCTAACTTGGAGAAATGATCATGACGATTACAAAGACCTTCCTGCGCTCTGCACTGTCGAGCGCGCTGTTGTTGAGCGCGGCTACCGTCGCAACCACGTCCTTCGCGGCCGACGAGTCGAAAGAACAGTGTGCCGGCGTCATCAAGGCCGGCAAGAACGACTGCGCCACCACCATGAATGCCTGTCATGGGCACGTCGAGGCCGATGCGACCCCGATGGCTTGGATCTATCTGCCCAAGGGGACCTGCGAGAGGATCGCAGGCGCGCATGTCGTCAAAGTGGCCGATCCCACGCCGAAGAAAGGCTAAGGCCCGCGCCGGGGGAAGTATCATGCGACTACAAAACCAATTCGAATCGGTCATCAGAGCCCACACGCGGGCAACGGCGGCGCGCGAGGTGCAGCAGCGCGGTTGGATTCCGCGCTCCAATCACACGGTCCGCCTGGATCCGGGTCATTGGAGCAAGCCGACTCAGCGCACGCCCTACTGGCAGCTGATCGATTTGGCCCAGAGGAACGCGACGCGATGAGCGGCGCGAATGTCTGGGCGCTGATACTTGCCGCCGGCGAAGGCAGCCGGCTGCGCGGCCTGACCACCACCCCCGGCGGACTTTCCGTACCCAAACAGTTCTGCTCGCTGCAAGGCGGTCCTTCCTTGTTGGAGGAAACCTTGTGGCGGGCCGAATCCGTCACGCAGCGCCGCCGCATGGTGACCGTGGTGGCGGCACAGCACCGGCGCTGGTGGGAGGCGCCGCTCTGGTCCGCGGAACCCGAGAATGTCATCGTTCAGCCGGACAACAAAGGCACTGCGTCCGGTCTATTGCTTCCCTTGCTGCACGTCATGAGACGCGACCCCAACGCCACTGTCGTGGTGCTGCCCTCGGATCATTTTGTGCGCAACGAGAGAGTGCTGGCGCGTGGACTGCAGCAGGCGGCGCGCCTGGCGCGCATCGACCACCAGCACGTGTACTTGCTCGGCCTGGTACCCGAAGAGATCGATCCGGAACTGGGCTACATCTTGCCTGACGACCGCGCTGCCATGGCCGCTTCGTCCGTGCGCCAATTCATCGAGAAGCCCTCGATCGAAGTTGCTCTGGACCTGGTGCAAGACGGCGCTCTGTGGAACGTGTTCATCGTGGCGGCGTCGGCGCGCGCGCTGCTTGGTCTCTATTCCTCCCGCTACCCGGGTTTGGTCGCGGACATGAGTCGGGCCGTGGATCGGGACGGCGGCGACTCATTGGCGGCAACAGCGGCGCGTGCTGTGTATCCACAGCTTCCCACTCTGGATTTTTCTCGCGACGTAGTGCAGGGCCAGGAGTCCCGGCTGCGCGTGCTCACCGTCCCGGCCTGCGGCTGGAGCGATCTCGGAACGCCGCGGCGGGTGGCCGAGACCTTGAGCCGGATCACCAAGAAATCGAACCCGGCGCAAGACCCTCGTCACACCGCACATTTGAGCCTGGCCGCCCAGCATTCGCGCCAGCACTACGCGAACTGATGCCGGCCAAACGACAGGAGAAATGATTTATGTTGCGAACTATTGCCATTTCGTTGCTCATCTCCGCTGCGAGCCTCTCGGGCGCAAGCGCCCGGGCAGCCGACGTTGCCAATCGACCCACGCTTACTCTGGACGGAGCGAAAGCGGTTGCGACATTCGCGATTCACTACGCCCGCGAGCATCAGGCTCCGGGAGCCGCGGTCGCCATGGTGGACTCGGGCGGCACGCTGCTCTATGTGGAACGCCTCGATGAGACATTTCAAAATGCCGCGAATATCTCGATCGGTAAGGCGCGTACCGCAGTATTGTTCGGAAAGCCCACGCGGGTATTCGAAGATTTGGTCAACAAGGGTCGATATACCATGTTGGCCCTGCCGGAGATCGCGGCCTTTACCCCGCTCATGGGTGGCGTGCCCATAGAACTCGACGGTCACGTGATCGGCGCCATCGGCGTGAGCGGTGCGTCGAGCGCCGCGCAGGACGACGAAATCGCGAGCGCGGCAGCGGCCGAATTCGCCAAGAATCAGCCCCATCGTACA
>Ga0179592_10000079_pt1 | contig 40263 bp, 29 predicted proteins | sample CZODoug2_1_08_16_FD_148623 | JGI IMG/M metagenome (GOLD analysis project Ga0179592, IMG submission 148623) | Vadose zone soil fungal communities from Angelo Coast Range Reserve, California, USA - CZODoug2_1_08_16fungal (Illumina Assembly) | ecosystem: Environmental > Terrestrial > Soil > Vadose...
AATCGCACTGCCGCCAGCAAGCGACGAAAAAGCGAAAGCCGCCTACCGCGCGCTGGCCGAGGCGGTTCCCTTCAATCCCCGCGCACATCTCGGAGTATCGCCATGAGATCCACTCAAGACGCTTTGACTGGAGAGATATTCGAAGAATATACCGTCCTCAGCGTCGACGAATTGAGTCGCCTGTGCGCCGTGGACCGTGCATACATCGTCGAATTGGTGGAAGAAGGCGTGCTCAGCGTGACCGCGGTCGAGGCCGAGCAGTGGCGCTTCGCCGGCACCGCGCTGCGACGCGCCCGCACGGCATTACGCCTGCAGCGCGACCTCGAGATCAATCTGCCGGGTGTCGCGTTGGCGCTGGAACTGATGGAGGAGCTTGACGCACTGCGCCGCGAACTCTCCGGCCTCAAGGCCGGAGTATTTCGCGAGGATCTCCGATGAAGAATATTCTCGAATCGAATGCCTTCGTATTTTTCGGCGCGACCGGAGATCTCGCCTATAAGAAGATTTTTCCGGCGCTGTACGCCATGGTGCATCGGAGCGGGCTGAACATTCCGATCATCGGCATGGCACGCGCCGGCTGGACGCTCGACAAGCTCCGCGACCGCGCGCGCGACAGCATTCAGGCCGCCGGCGACTTCGAGCCGGAGTGCTTCGCGAAGCTGTCGGCGCTGCTGAACTACGTGGATGGCGACTACGCGGATCCGGCAACGTACGTGCAACTTAAGAAGGCGCTGGGGCTTGCCACCCGTCCGATCCACTACCTTGCCATACCGCCGAGCCTGTTCGGGAGCGTGGTGCAGGGCCTCGCGAAGGCCGGTTGCGCGGACAACGCGCGCGTCATCGTCGAGAAACCCTTCGGCCGTGATCTCGACACCGCGCGGGCGCTCGACGAAACTCTGCATGAAGTATTCCGGGAGCAGTCGATCTTCCGCATCGATCATTACCTGGGCAAGGAGGCGGTGCAGAACCTGCTGTATTTTCGCTTTGCCAATACCTTTCTCGAGCCCATTTGGAATCGAAACTACGTGAAGGACGTGCAGATCACCATGGCCGAGAGCTTCGGCGTTCAAGGGCGCGGCGCGTTCTACGAAGAAGTCGGCGCCATACGCGATGTCGTTCAGAATCACCTCCTGCAGGTCATCGCCCTGCTGGCGATGGATGCGCCGGTGGGTCACGAGTCGCAGGCGATGCAAACCGAGAAGCTGCGCCTGTTCCGCGCGATGCGGCCTCTCGATCCCAAGGAAGTGGTCCGCGGGCAGTTCCGCGGCTATCGGAGCGAGAACGGAGTGGCCAAGGATTCGCAGGTGGAAACTTTTGCGGCGCTGCGGCTGCACATCGATACCTGGCGCTGGGCGGAGGTGCCGTTCTACATTCGAACGGGCAAATGCCTACCCATTTCCGCGACCGAAGTGATCGTCAATCTCAAGAGCCCGCCGCTCGCGATCTTCGATGCCAGCGCCGCGATGCCGACCAACTACTATCGCCTGCGCTTGAGTCCCGAAGTCGTGATCGGCGCCGGCGCCCTGGTGAAGCGCAACGGCGAAAACATGCGCGGCGAACCGGTTGAATTGATCGCCCGTCATCAGTCGCAGACCGAGAAGTCACCCTACGAACGCCTGCTGGGCGATGCCATCCGCGGCGATACCTCTCTGTTCACCCAGGACGAGACCGTCGAGGCGGCGTGGCGGGTGGTCGACCCTGTGCTCCGTGATCCCCTGCCGGTGGTGGAATACGAGCCCGGCTCGTGGGGTCCCGATCTAGCCACCGACGTCGTCGCCGGCGACGAGGTGTGGCATAACCCGATACCCGAGCAGACCCAGCCATGCTGACGGACGACGGCAAGATCGTGTTTCTCCTCGACGTCGACAATACGTTGCTGGACAACGACCGGTTCGGCGCGGACTTGGGGGACCGGCTGGAGCAGCAGTTCGGCGCCACGGAACGCGCCCGCTACTGGCAGATATTCGCGGACCGGCGCGAGCAGCTCGGCCTCGCGGACTACCTGGGCGCCTTGCAACTGTTCCGCACCGGTCTTGATGACGATCCGCAATTGCTCGGCATGTCGCAGTATCTGTTGGAATACCCATTTGCGTCGCTGGTATATCCTGGTGCATTGGCCGCCGTGGCGCACCTTAAGTCGCTGGGAACGCCTGTGGTGCTGTCGGACGGCGACGTCGTATTCCAACCGCGCAAGATCCAGCACTCCGGGATCTGGGATGCCGTCGCCGGCCGCGTCTTGATCTACCTGCACAAGGAGCGGGTGCTCGACCACGTGCAGAAGCGCTACCCCGCGGCGCACTATGTCATGGTGGATGACAAGCCCAACCTATTGGCGGCAATGAAATCCGTCCTCGGCGCGAAGCTCACGACGGTGTTCGTGCGCCAGGGGCACTATGCTCTGGCGGCACAGTCAAACGCCGGACAGCCGGCTCCCGATCGGGTGATCGAGCGGATCGGTGTCCTGCAGAAATTCGGCCTTTCAGACTTTCAGGTGAAATCTTGACTCGCGAGGAACTCCGATGAAACCCACTCAAGCACTTCATGATTTGGGGCAAAGCCTTTGGCTCGACAACATCACGCGCGATATTCTCGACAAGGGAACGCTGCGTCGCTACGTCGACGAATTGTCGGTGACCGGCTTGACCTCGAATCCGACGATATTCGACGAAGCCATCGGCGGCGGCACGGCCTACGACGAGGAAATCCGGCGGAAGACGAAGGCAGGAGTGGTGGGCGAAGCGCTCTTCGTGGAACTGGCCCTCGAGGACCTGCGCCGCGCCGCCGACCTGTTTCGCCCGATTTACGATCGGACGGGCGGCGCGGACGGCTGGGTGTCGATGGAAGTCTCCCCGCTGCTTGCCAGCGACACGAAAGCAACCATCGACTCTGCCTTGAACATCCATAGGCTGGCCGGCCGGCCGAATCTCTACGTCAAGATTCCCGGCACCCCCGAGGGGGTGCCGGCCATCGAGGCCGCAATTTTTGCCGGAGTGCCGGTCAATGTTACCCTGCTGTTTTCGCGCGAGCAGTACCTTGCCGTCGCCGGTGCCTACATGCGCGGGCTGGAGCGGCGCATCGCGGCAGGCTTGGACCCGCGGATCAGTTCCGTCGCCTCGGTGTTCGTCAGCCGTTGGGACCGCGCGGTGATCGACAAAGTGCCCGCGGAACTGCGCAACCGGCTGGGGATCGCCATCGGCATGCGAACCTACCGCGCGCATTGCGAATTGCTGGAGACCAAGCGCTGGCGCGATCTGGCCGCGGCCGGAGCGCGCAAGCAGCGCATGCTCTGGGCCAGTACCGGCGTCAAGGACCCGAATGCGCCGGCGGATCTCTATGTGAGCGCATTCGCGGCCCCCGAGACCATCGATACCATGCCTGAAAAGACCCTCCTGGCATTTGCGGAGCACGGCACGGTCAAACCCCCGATGCCCAAGGACGGCGGCGATGCCGAGGAGGTGCTGAGGCGCTTTGCGGCGGCGGGAGTCGATGTCGACAAGCTCGCGGCGACATTGCAGGTCGACGGTGCACAGTCCTTCGTGAAATCCTGGGCTGAACTCCTGCAGCGCATTTCCGAGAAAGGCGCTGCTCTGGCGACAGCATGAGCTCTCGGATCGACCCGCTGGCCGGGCAACCGGCGCCGGCAGATCGGTTGGTCGACGTTCCGCGTCTCGTCACGGCGTACTTCACCGACCGGCCGGACCCCGGCGAAGCCGCACAGCGCGTGGCGTTCGGAACCTCCGGGCACCGCGGTTCATCGCTCGACCTGTCCTTCAATGAAACGCATGTACTCGCCATCGCACAAGCCATCTGTGATTACCGCGGCCAGAAGAACATCAGCGGGCCGCTTTTCATCGGATTCGACACCCACGCGCTGTCCGCCCCGGCGTTCGCCTCCGCATTGGAGGTGCTGTGCGGCAACGGCGTCGAGGTGATGACGGCGGCGCACGACGAATACACGCCGACGCCCGCCGTCTCGCACGCCATTCTCAACTACAACCGCGGGCGCAGCGCCGGCCTCGCGGATGGAATCGTCATCACGCCCTCGCACAATCCGCCCGACAGCGGCGGATTCAAGTACAACCCGCCCGACGGCGGGCCGGCCGATACGCAGGTGACCTCTTGGATCGAGAACCGGGCAAACGAATTGATGAGGGCTTCCGCAAGCGGCGTCGCGCGAATCGATTTCGCCAAGGCGCGCCGCGCCGCAACCACCCACTCCCACGACTACGTCGAAGCCTACGTGGGCGATCTTGAAAACGTGGTCGACATGGAGATCATTCGCGGCTCGAAAATTCGCTTGGGGGTCGATCCGCTGGGAGGCGCCGGGGTACATTACTGGGCACGCATCGCCGAGCGGTACAAAGTGGATCTGCGGGTGGTCAACGACGAGGTCGATCCGACTTTTCGATTCATGACGCTCGATTGGGACGGGAAAATCCGCATGGACCCTTCGTCCCGCTATGCCATGCACCGGCTTATCGCTCTCAAGGATCGCTATGACGTGGCCTTCGCATGCGACACGGATCACGACCGTCATGGCATCGTGACGGCGAGCGCAGGGCTCATGCCGCCGAATCACTATCTGTCCGTCGCCGTCGACTATCTATTCCGGGAACGGAAGGGATGGCGTGCCGATGCAGCCGTTGGAAAGACCGTGGTGAGCAGCGCCATGATCGATCGCGTGGCCGCACGATTGGGCAAGCGCCTCTACGAAGTTCCGGTGGGATTCAAGTGGTACGTGGCCGGATTGCTCGACGGCAGCCTCGGATTCGGCGGTGAAGAGAGCGCCGGCGCATCGTTCAACCGTTTCGACGGCCGCGCGTGGAGCACCGACAAGGACGGTATCGCGGCAGCGCTGTTGTCGGCGGAGATCACTGCACGGAGCGGCCGCGATCCGGGCCAGGCATACCGGGAACTCGCGCGCGACCTCGGCGATCCTGTGGCGAATCGCGTGGATGCGCCGGCGACGCCCGCTCAAAAGAGAACTTTGAGCAAGCTCGACAGCGCGCGCATACGCACGACGGAAATCGCGGGCGACAAGATCGAGCGGGTGCTCACGACAGCGCCCGGCAACGATGCACCGATCGGCGGGGTCAAAGTCATATCCAAGAGCGGTTGGTTCGCCGCGCGCCCATCGGGCACCGAGAACATTTACAAGATCTACGCCGAGAGTTTTCGGGACGAAGCGCATCTGCAACGCCTGTTGGCGGACGCCCAATCCGTCGTGGATGCCGCACTCGCGGACTCTTGAGCGTCAGCGGCCCCGGCATTCAAGCGCGTCCGACCGAAACCGCCAAGCGCCTGCTGCCGTGGCTGGTCGCGGTCGGCTTGTTCATGGAATCCCTGGACACGACGATCCTCAATACGGCGGTGCCGACGATCGCGCACGCGCTGAAAGTTCCTCCTCTCAGCATGAAGGCCGTGCTCGCCAGCTACACACTGAGCCTCGCCGTCTTCATTCCCATCAGCGGCTGGATGGCGAACCGCTTCGGAACGCGCCGGGTTTTCGCATCCGCCATCGGCACGTTCACCTTGGGCTCCTTGCTGTGCGGCATCTCGTCCGACATTCACTGGCTCGTGGCGTTTCGAATTCTTCAGGGCTGCGGAGGCGCCATGATGCTGCCGGTGGGACGGCTGACGATGGTCCGCACCTTCGCCAAGTCGGAGCTCATCCGTGCCATGAGCTTCGTCTCCATACCCGCGCTGGTCGCACCCATGGTGGGACCGCTCGCGGGCGGGGTCATCATTCACTACTTTCATTGGAGCATCATTTTTTTCGTCAACATTCCGATCGGGTTGGTCGGGTTGATACTGGTGTATCGGCACATGCCGAACTACCGCGCACGCAAGAACTATCCGCTGGATGTCGTCGGCTTGATATTGTTCGGTTCAGGCGTTGCCTTGCTTTCCTACGTGCTCGAGGTATTCGGCGAGCACTCCTTGAGCGGGCGGGAAATCGGGGGTTTGCTCGCGCTGTCGTTCGCTCTTGTCGGTGCCTACGGTCTGCATGGCAGCCGCACGCGGCACCCGTTGCTGCGTCTGGGACTGCTCCGCATTCGCAGCTTTCGCGTCTCGGTCACGGGCAACCTGTGCACGCGGCTCGGCATCGGCGGATTGCCGTTTCTTCTGCCGCTGCTGTACCAGGTCGGCCTGGGCTACACGGCGATTCAATCCGGACTGCTGATCATGCCGCAGGCGCTGGCGGCCATGAGCCTGAAGCTGACGCTGCCGCAAATCCTGAGAAGGTACGGCTACCGCAGGGTCTTGATTTTCAACACCGTGATGCTCGGAGCGATGCTGATTCTCTTTTCGGCAATCGACGTCGGTTGGCCCGCATGGGCCATCGTGCTGACGGCATTCATTTACGGCTTCTTCACGTCGACGCAGTACACCAGCATGAACACGCTGGCCTATGCCGACGTGAATGACGAGCAGGCCGCCAGCGCCAGCACCATCGCGAGTACCGTGCAGCAATTGGCCGTGAGCTTTGGCATCGCGGTCGCATCGCTGGCCGCCGCGCTGTTCATTCACGATCAGCCCGGTGCCGGCGCGCCCGACATGATTCATGGCATTCATCTGGCGCTGCGCGTGCTCGGCGTGCTGACCATCCTTTCGACCCTCGTATTCAGCGAGCTTCGCTTGAACGACGGCGACGCAGTGAGCAGTCACAAGGCGGACATTCCGGCCGGCTGACCCCGGCACGGCCGCGGCGACACGGCGGCCACGGCCACGGCGGCCATGGCGCCTCCCTACTCCTTCATTATTTCGTGTCCGCCGAATTGGTTGCGCATGGCGGCCAGAAGCTTGTCGACGAACGAATCCGCATCCCGTGATCGGAAACGTTCCAGCAACGACGCCGTGATGACGATGGCGGGCACGCCCAACTCAACGGCTTCCGAGACGGTCCATCGACCCTCGCCGGAGTCGGCCACATACGGCGCGATGCCTTGCAGCGTGGGATTCTTCTCCAAGGCGTCGGCTGTCAAATCCAATAGCCAGGAGCGCACCACGCTGCCGTAGCGCCATATTTCGGCGATTTGATGCAGATCGAGCTCGAATTCGCGCTTGTGCTGCAGGATGGAAAACCCTTCGGCATACGCCTGCATGAGTCCGTATTCGATGCCGTTGTGAATCATCTTGGTGTAGTGGCCGGAGCCCACCGCACCGACATGGCCCCACCCCTGGTCAGGCGACGGGGCAAGCGTTTCGAACAGTGGCCGGAGACGCTCGACCACGGCCTTCTCACCGCCGATCATCAGGCTATAGCCCTCCGCAAGTCCCCACACTCCGCCGCTGGTTCCGGAGTCGACGTAGTTGATCGCAAGGGGCTTGAGCGCTGCGGCGCGCCTTTGCGTATCTCGGTAGTTCGAATTGCCGCCGTCGATGATGGTGTCGCCGGCCGTGAGCAGAGGCGTCAACGCGGCGATGGTGCCGTCGGTGATCGCGCCCGCCGGGACCATCAACCACAGCACCCGCGGGGTGGTGAGCATTGCGACCAAGGTCTCGAGCGAGACGGCGGACCGTGCGCCCTTCTCTTCTATCAGCTTGCGGGCCGCCTCCGCGGGATCGAAGCCCACGACCTCATGCCCCCCGCGCAGCAGGCGCTGCGCCATGTTGGCGCCCATGCGGCCTAATCCAATCATCGCGATTTGCATAATTTACAACCCTCGTCGTGCGCTTTGAATTGAGGAGGAGGAATTGAGAAAGAGTATATCCGGGCACGGATCGAGGTCCAGCGTCATCGTGGGTGGCCGTCCAGCGCTGCACCCGAGTCGGCTAGCGCTGCAGCAGAGCCGGCTAGCGCTGCACCCGAGTCGCCTAGCGCTGCAGCAGCGTAATGAACGCGGGACTTCCCAGGGGCTCGTAACGCCCCGTGAATTGCAGCGTTCCATTCGACGGGTTGATGCGGAACGAGGTGATCGAGTCGCCCTTTTGATTACAGGAAAACAACAAGTCTCCGGCCGGATCGATGGCAATGCTGCGGGGCGAATCCGCATGCACCCAGGTGTCGGCAATCATACGCAACTGACCGTCGGCGGCCACGGCAAACGCGCAGAGGCCGCTGTGCAGCCGGTTGGCGACGTACAGGAAACGTCCGTCGATCGTCATGCGGATTGCCGACGATAGGATGCTTCCGGCAAATCTCTGCGGGGTTGCGGGGATGGTCTGCTTGTGGCGCATGCGGCCCGTCGCGCCGTCGTAGTCGTAGACGACGACCTTGGCGTCGTGCTCGTACAAGTTGTAGAACACCCTGCCGTTGGGATGAAACACGAAGTGCCGCGGGGCGGAGCCCGAAGGAGCGGCAATGACCGGCACCTCGGCCGGCAGGAGGCGGCCCGCCTGCAGGTCGAAACGCCATACCAGCGTCAGATCGAGACCCGCATCATTGGCGATCACGAATTGGCCGGAAGGATCGGGTGCCACCATGTGCGGATGCGGACCGTCGTGATCGCTCATCGCAAATTGTCCGGGTGGATCATCGACGGCGCGTGCGCGGTGGCGGGCGCCCACGCTCGGGCGCACGTCCGATGCGCCGCCCAACGCGCCGTTGGCCGCCACGGGAAAAACCGCCACGGTGCCGCCGCCGAAATTCGCAACGAAAACGAACTTTCCGGAAGGATGTACGCTGAGGCAGGCCGGCACGGCGCCGGCCGAACTCACGGCGCCCAAGCGGCTGAGCCGCAAATTGCCGGCATCGACGGCATAGGACACCACGGCACCGTTTCTCGTGCCTTCGTAATTATCGATCTCGCTGATCGCGTACAGCCGGGTCTGCTCCGGATTCAAGGCGAGCCACGAGGGATTGCGGATGTCGTCGACGACCTGGATCTGAGTCAACGCGCCGGACGCGCGATCGACCCGAAACAGATAGATGCCGCCGCCATTGGGGGTATAGGTGCCGACGTACGCGTAGGACTCCGTGGTTGCGGTTCGCGCTTCCGCCGGCGCCTTGGCCGACGGCACCACAGCCAAGGCCGTGGCCCCTCCGACGAACTCTCGGCGTGTGATGCCCGATCTCACCGGTCCTCGCGGACGCTCCCTCGCTACAAAGCGCGGGAGATCACCTCTTTCATGATTTCGTTGGTGCCGCCGTAGATGCGCTGCACCCGCGCATCCGCGAACATCCGGCACACCAAGTATTCATTCATGTAGCCGTAGCCGCCGTGCAGCTGAACGCACTCATCGAGCACTTCCTGCTGTGTGTCGGTGACCCAATACTTCGCCATGGACGCGGTGACGGTGTCGAGCGTACCGGCCACCACCTTGGAAATGCAGTCATCCACGAACACTCGCGCGATGCGTGCCTTCGTCGAGATTTCGGCGAGCTTGAACTTCGTGTTTTGAAATTCCGCGATCGACTTGCCGAACGCCTTGCGCTCCTTGGCATAGGCGATGGTCGCGGCGACCGCGCCCTCCATGGCGGCGACGGCGGCGACGGCGATCAGCACTCGCTCGTAGGGCAGGTCCGCCATCAGCTGGTAGAACCCCTGGCCCTCGCTGCCGCCCAGCAGATTGTCGGCCGGCACGCGCACATTGTCGAAGAACAACTCGGCCGTGTCCTGGGACTTCAAGCCCATCTTGTCGAGGATGCGGCCGACGCGATAACCCTTCTGATCCTTGGTCTCCACCATCAGGATGGACGTACCTTTGGCGCCGTCGCCCGGTCGCGTCTTCACCACCAATGCGATCAATCCCGCCAAGTAGCCGTTGGTAATGAAGATTTTCGAACCGTTGACGACATAGTGGTCGCCGTCGCGCACGGCACGGGTCTTCAAACCTTGCAGATCGGAACCGGCCGACGGTTCGGTCATGCCGATGGCACCGATGAGTTCGCCGCTGGCCATGCGCGGCAGAAAACGCTTTTTCTGATCTTCGGTGCCATGATTGACCAAGTAATGCGCACAGATGCTGTGCACGCCCTGGCCGAAGCCGCTCAAGCCGCGCCGTCCCAACTCCTCGTACAGAACCACCTCATGACGAAAGTCGCCGCCCACGCCGCCGTGCTCGGACGCCACGTCCGTGCACAACAGGCCGAGCGCCCCGGCCTTTCGCCAGATATCCGGACCGACGTTCTGCTGTTCGCGCCAGCGCGCTTCGTTGGGGACCATTTCTGCCTCGACGAAACGCGCTGCTGCGTCGCGGAACATCGCAAGGTCGTCGTCCATCCAAGGAGAGACACAGGACGTCGCCACAGGGGCATGGGGCGTCTCCGCCGGGGCTCGGGCGGTCGCGGCAGGGGCTTGGGGTGTCGCCGCAGGGGCTGTCATCAGGCCTCCGTCTTGACAGGCGCTGCCTCCGCCGGCGCTTCGGGCACCGTTGACGCATCTTGTATATCGGGTGTGTTCGCCCGGCGCTGTTGCTTCGCATCCTGGCGCGCTTTTCTCGCAGCTTCCTTCTGCTTCTTTGCATGACGGTAATTCGGCTTAGCCAACTTTCATCTCCTAAAAACCCTGCTCGTGTGTTCGATCTTACTCTGCCTGTACCGAAACGCGTACCGATAAGCGATGACGGCCGCCGCCGACGATCACGCCGCGCAGCGGGGACACGTCGCCGAAGTCCCGTCCCCAGCCGATGATGATATGGTCGGAACTCACGCGCACATCGTTAGTCGGATCGAGATCGATCCAGCCGAAGGGTGGACAAAACACGGAAACCCAGGCGTGCGAAGCATCCGCGCCGACATAGGCGGCGTCCGCGCCGGGCGGAGGCAGCGTGCGCAGGTAGCCGCTGACATATCGCGCTGCCAGCCCCCGCGAACGCAAACATCCGATCATGATGTGGGCGAAATCCTGGCAAACGCCCTGGCGGGCCTCGAACGCCTCGATGGCGGACGTGCGGATCGTGGTGCTGCCGGGCGCGTACTTGAATTCCCGGTGGATTTTATGCATCAACGCGTCCGCCGCGGCCAGAACGGGGCGCTTCGGCAGGAAGCAATCCGCGGCATAGTCGCTGAACGTCTGCTTGATCCGGATGTAGCTCGACTCCATGCGATACCTGCATGCTTCCAGCAGATCGCTCTCCATCGGCCTGCCGGAGTAGGCGAGCGAGCCGCCCACCGCCTCCCACCCATCACTCTCCTCGGGTTCGGTCGCCGGCGCCGCTCGCACCTCGACCCCCGTCTCGGCCAGCACCTCGAGCCTATCGTGCGGCAGGTCGTATTCGAGTCGCGTCACGTGATTGCCGAACGCGTCGATGTCATCGCAGCGGATACTGGGCTGCGGCAGCAAGGTGATGTTGCACGCATGGCAGGTCTGCCGCAGCGCATTGCGCGGGGACAGATGCAGTAATTGATGCGAATGAGCTACATCGCCGCCGTAGCTGTACACGGTTTCGTGGCGAACTCGATAGCGAACGGCGTCGCTCATGCGGCCACGGTGCGCGTTTCGATGTCGATGAGCGAAAAATGCTTCAGCGACAGCCGGTCGGACAGCCGGCCGGCGGCGCTCGCCAATGTGTCCAATTGCTGCGCGAGCGTCTCCCGCGCGCGCGCCGCTCGCGCGCTGTCGCCGTCGACGGCGGAAAGCTCCAGTTGTTCGACGCCGGCCACCGCTTCGTCGATGCTGTCATCCGGAGTGCCCCCCAGGGACGCCGCGATCCGCACCAACGAATACTGCATATGGTTCCATTGATACGCGAGGGCACGCGGGTTGGTCTTGTCGAACACCAGCAGGTCGATGGTGGAACCCAGCAGCGGCGATGCCAGATAGCGCGTGCGATAGGTGATGGTGCTGTCGCCGATGTCGAGCAGCCATTCCAGTTCGCTCTGCGTGGGCGTGGCGCCCGACTTCAGGCTTTGCCCCAAGAGTTCCGCCAGGAACTGCATCCTCTCCAAGCGTCTTCCCAGCATCATGAGCCGCCATCCGTCGTCCTGCGTCATGTCGTCCAAGGCGAAGCCCGCGAGTGCGGCAAGCGACAGCAGCACCGCATCCAGCGTCTCGCGCGGATCCCTTTTACGCTCGGCGGCTTCTTGAAATTGACGCTGCAGGACACTGATGGCGCGCCAATTCTCGGCCGACAGCCGGCTGCGCGTCTGTGCCGCGCACCATTGCAAGCGCTGCAGATCCGCGCGCAGTCCCAGAGGGTTCGCCTCGTCGAACACCGGTAATCCTGCATCGCCGCCCTTGGGTATGGCGATGAAATGCCGGCACGTTTCGAGCGCCTGCGGCCACAGGGCCAGGTTGGTGCGTACGCCCAGCGTTGCCCGCAGCAGCCGCGCCTTGTCCTCACAGCGTTCGCTGTAGCGTCCCAGCCAGAACAGGTTTTCCGCCAGACGCGACGGCAGTTCGTCGTGACGCGCGAGCGTTCGCGGGGCAAGCACTCCGGCTCCGGTGTCGTCGGTGGACTTTCGGTCCGCCGCCAATACCCAGACATCCTTGGACCCGCCGCCGCGCTGCATCGAAACGATGTCGGCCGCATCGGATGCAATTCGAGCGAGTCCTCCCGGCATCACCCGATAACCGGTGGGAGTGGAGATGGCGTACACCCGGATCCCCAGCGCGCGTGCCGCGAATCCGTGCGCGCCGCCTGCACGCCACACGGGCGCCTGCGAGAACGCCAGGCGCTCCTGCGCGACGTAGGCATGCGGCCTCGCAACCAGCCGCGTCACCAAGGCCGCGCGCGCCTTTGGATCCAGATCACGGCCGAAAACCGCCTCGAATTTCTGATTGGGGTATGTGGGCTTGACCACCAAGCGTTCGATGTTCTTCACCACATAGTCGAGCGCGGGTTGTTCGCCGCACCACCAGGTCGCAACCGACGGCAGCAGCAGCTTCTCCCCCAGCAGGCGCTCGGCGGCGGCCGGTATGAATCCCATCCAAGCCGCAGACTCGAGTACGCCGCTGCCCAGCGGGTTCGCAATGACCACGTTGCCGGCGCGCACCACGGCGATGAGTCCCGGTACGCCGAGCGCCGAATCCGCACGCAATTCGACCGGATCGCAGAAATCGTCGTCGAGTCTGCGAAAAATCGCATACACCCGGCGCAATCCGCCGAGGGTCTTCAGGTACGCCGTATCCCCGCGCACGGTCAGATCATTGCCTTCCACCAGCGGCAGCCCCAGCTGCCGCGCCAGGTAAGCATGCTCGAAATAGGTTTCATTGAACGAGCCCGGCGTCAACACCACGGCCAGCGGTGCCTCGCCGTCCTCAAGCCGCAGCAGGTTCTCGCGCAATGCACCGAAAAAGCCTCCGAGCGAACGCACGCCCAGATCGCGGAGCAGGTCGGGAAACACGCGCGACACGATCTGACGATTTTCCAAGGCATAGCCGGGGCCGGAGGGAGTCTGGGTTCGATCGGCAAGCGCCCACCACCGGCCGTCCGCCGACCGCGAGATGTCGACCGCATATACGTGCAGTCGGCTGCCGCCCGTTTCCGTGATGCCGTGGCATGGCCAGAGAAAATTGGGATGCCCGAACGGAAGCTCCGCCGGTATGGTGCCGTCCGCCAACAGGCGCTGCGCTCCGTACAGATCCGCAAGCAATGCGTCGAAAAGCCGCGCACGTTGAACCACACCCAACTCGATCTCGCGCCACTCGGCCGCCGTCAAAAGGAGCGGCAACGGATCGAGCACCCAGGGGCGATCGCGCCCTTGGCTGTCGGCGTACACGTTGTAGGTAACGCCGTTCTCGATGATCAAGCGGCGCGTCAACTCGACCCCGCGCCGCACCCCTTCCGCACCGTCGCTCGCCAACCGATCGATCAACGGTTGCCAGTGCGCGCGCACCGCGCCCGAACCGTCGAGCAATTCGTCGTAGCGACGCGAATCGCTCAAATAAGTTTCAACACGCGCTTCGGCCATCGCTCACTTTTCGTAAATCAAGCGTGAACGGAAATTCCGGCTCAATCACCGCCGGGGCAGGCGTCAAGGTTCCGGGCGTGTGACCCATGCGGGAAAAGCGCGCCAAGCGCCTGCTTTCGGCCTCAAACGAATTGACCGGAAATTTCTCGTGACTGCGGCCGCCGGGGTGAACCACATGATACTGGCATCCGCCCATCGATCGGTTCATCCAGCTGTCGAAAAGGTCGAACGTCAACGGCGAGTGCACGCCGATGGTGGGATGCAACGCCGAGGCCGGTTGCCACGCGCGGTAGCGGACGGCCCCCACGAATTCCCCTACTTGTCCGGTCGGCAGTAGCGGCACGGCATGACCGTTGCACGTCACGACAAATCGACCTGGCGCAAGACCGGTGACTTTCACTTGCAGCCGCTCGACCGACGCATCCACGTATCGCACCGTGCCGCCGGGGGTACCTTCCTCGCCCATGACATGCCAGGGCTCCAAGGCCTGCCGCAATTCCAGATGCATGCCGCGAGTCGCGAAATCCCCGAATTTTGGAAACCTGAACTCGAAGTGCGGCGCGAACCAGTCGGCCTGGAGCGCATAGCCTACGCTCTGCATATCGGCCATTACATCGGCCAGATCCTGTTGCACGAAATACGGCATCAAGAAGCGATCGTGCAGTCCGGTGCCCCAGCGGGCCAGCGTCGCCGGCGCATACGGCTTGCGCCAGAATCTCGCCACCATCGCCCGCAAGAGAAGTTGCTGGGTCAGGCTCATGCGCGAGTGCGGCGGCATCTCGAAGGCACGCATTTCCAACAGACCCAGCCTGCCGGTCGGCCCATCGGGCGAGTACATCTTGTCGATGCAGAACTCGGCGCGGTGGGTGTTGCCGGTGACGTCGATCAACAAATTGCGCAGCAGGCGATCCACAGCCCAGGGCGGCACGCTCTCGCCCGGCTTGGGAAATCGGTCAAACGCCAGTTCCAGTTCGTACAAGGAATCGTTGCGCGCTTCGTCCACGCGCGGCGCCTGAGACGTGGGCCCCAGGAACAGTCCCGAAAACAGATACGACAGCGCGGGATGGTTGTGCCAGTAGGAGAGCAAGCTGCGCAGCAAGTCCGGACGGCGCAAGAAGGGCGAGTCCTGGGGAGTTGCCCCGCCAAGTACCACGTGATTGCCCCCGCCCGTGCCCGTATGCCGCCCGTCAAGCATGAATTTTTCGGTGCTCAAGCGTGTTTCGCGTGCCGCGTCGTACAGGAACGCGGTGCGGTCGACCATCTCATCCCAGGCTGCCGACGGCTGCACGTTCACTTCGATGACCCCCGGATCCGGCGTCACTTTGAAGTTTCCGATTCGCGGGTCGGCGGGGGGTTCGTAGCCCTCGATGACGATGGGCTGATCGAGCGCCTCCGCCGTCGCTTCGACGGCGGCGATCAATTCCAGGTAGTGATCGAGTTCGCGCGCCGGCGGCATGAAGATGTACAGCACGCCGTTGCGCGGCTGCGCGCACATGGAGGTGCGCGTGAGGGCGGCGGCGGACTCCTTGGGCGATGGCGGCGCATCGGCGACCAACGGCGCGCGCGACACGTCGCGCTCGCGGAATTGACGGCGGATTTCGGTGTGCGGCAACAATGCCGAAAAGGTTCGCGAGGGATCCGGCGCGTGGATGAAGGGATAGTCGTTGGTGGCCGTCCACGCCTGCGAATCCAGCGGCAAGCGGTATCCGATGGGCGAATCGCCGGGGATCAGATAGCAGCGCTCGCTGCGCAGGAACCAGGGTCCCGTCTGCCATCGGCTGCCGTCGGCGGAGCGTGCGATGGGCAACACGTGACCGATCACCAAATCGAGACCCTGCTCGAAGACCTTGGCGAGACGCTCGCGCTCCATCGGATCCTTGAGTTCGGACTCGAATGGATCGACATTCACGGGCAAGCGGCGCTCCTTCCACAGGTAATAGAACGCGTCCTCGAAAGCCGGAAATACGTACTTGGGATCGAAGCCCAGTTGGGCCGCGACCTGTGCGAGAAAACGCTGCGCAGCCGCTTCGTCCGCGCCGTAATCCCTGCTCTCATCGGCGATCAGTTGCGGATTCACCCAGATCGGCTCGCCATCCTTGCGCCAATAGCAATTCAGGGACCAGCGCGGCAACTGCTCACCGGGGTACCATTTACCCTGGCCGAAGTGCGCCAATCCGACCGGCGCGTAGCGCTCCTTCATGCGCTTGTACAAAACGGCCGCAAGCTTGCGTTTCGTGGGGCCCAGCGCGGCCGTGTTCCACTCGGCGCCGTCGGGATCGTCGGCCGCGACGAAAGTCGGCTCGCCGCCCATGGTCAGGCGCACATCCGACGCCAAGAGATCTGCATCGACCGCATGACCCAACTTTTCGATCGACGCCCACTCGGCATCGCTGTACGGCTTGGTGACGCGCGGTGCCTCCCAGACTCGCCGCACGCTCATATGATGCTCGAACACGGTCTCGCATTCATCAACCGCGCCGGTGATGGGAGATGCGGCCGAAGGCTCGGGCGTGCACGCCAGCGGTATGTGGCCTTCTCCCGCCAACAGCCCCGAGGTCGGATCCAATCCGATCCATCCCGCGCCAGGCAGGTACACCTCGCACCACGCGTGCAGATCCGTGAAGTCTTGCGCGGCACCCACGGGGCCGTCGAGCGCCTTCACGTCGGGAACGAGCTGAATGAGGTAACCGGAGACGAATCGCGCCGCGAGGCCGAGATGTCGAAACAACTGCACCAACAGCGCTGCGGAATCGCGGCACGAGCCCGAGCGCTTTGCCAGAGTTTCCTCCGGCAGCTGAGTGCCCGGCTCGAGCCGGATCAAATACTGAATGTCCCCCGCAACGCGTCGGTTGAGTTCGACGATGAAGTCGATGGTGCGTACGCGCTCCCGGGACACTCCCTCCAGATAATTCGCAATCAGGGGTGTGGCCGGAGATTTGACCAGGCAGGGCACCAATTCGCGCCGCTCGTTGGAATCGTATTTGAAAGGAAAGCTTTCGGCGTACGGTGCAAGGAAAAAGTCGAAGGGATTGAGCACCGACATTTCGGCGACCACATCCACTTCAATCTTTAGTTCCCGCGTTTCGTCGGGAAAGACCAGTCGGGCGAGGTAATTCGCCTGCGGATCCTGCTGCCAGTTGATGAAATGATCCGCGGGGTGCACCCGGAGCGAATAGGAGAGTATGCGTGTGCGGCAATGCGGTGCTGGACGCAGGCGCACCACCTGCGGACTCAGGTTCACTAAGCGGTCGTAGCGATAGTGCGTGACATGGTTCAGGGCAACATGGATTGACACAACAAATCTCCGTGCGCAGGCGTGTAGAACCCACGGCTTGACATAAGGTATAACTCGACACGCACCATGACGGTGCGCCGCCCCTGAAAAGCCCCACCGGCGCCACTTCGTGCCGGTCAAGTGTATAACGCTTGGGAGCCCGTCTGAGTATTTCCCGAGGCGCAGGCGCCCCGGTTGAAGCTGGGCATTGCTAAGATGCCGCGCAGCATGCCGGGTCAAGCCCAAAAGTCTTGGTTGAATTCCGCCGGGTGGGGCCTCGCGATCCTATCCTTCATCAATCTGTTCAATTACCTGGACCGATTCTTGGTGCCGGCGTTGTTCGAAAGCCTCAAGCACTCCGAACTCCGGTTGACGGACGCGGAACTCGGATCGCTGATGTCGGGGTTCTTGGCGGTTTACACGCTGGCAGCCCCCGTGTTCGGCGCCTTGGGCGACCGTCGTTCCAGGCCCCGACTGATCGCATTCGGAGTCGCCTTTTGGAGTCTCGCGACCTCACTGTCGGGGTTCGCGGGAAGTTATGTCGGCCTGTTGGCGGCGCGCGCATCGGTGGGGATCGGCGAGGCGGCATACGCCACCATCGCGCCCAGCCTACTGTCGGATTATTTTCCCGTCGACCGGCGCGGGCGCGTGATGGCCATCTTCTTCTGCGCCATTCCCGTGGGCTCCGCCCTGGGGTACGTGGTGGGTGGATTGATGAACGTGCATTTCGGCTGGCGGCCGGCGTTCTTCGTTGCCGGCATTCCCGGTTTAGCTCTGGCCGTCCTGTGCCTGTGGCTGCGCGATCCGCCTCGCGGCAGCCAGGATGCACCGCCGCCCGCCAATGGCGGAGCGCGGGCCGCCGAGGGCGCCCGCTTCGATATCAAAACGACGTATCTGAATCTCCTGCGCAACCGTCCCTATGTGGTCACAGTGCTGGGCTATGCCGCGTACACCTTTGCGCTGGGCGGCCTCGCCTCCTGGATGCCGGCGTTTCTTGAACGCGTCCGCGGCATGTCGCCGGACAGGGCTACCGTGCAGTTCGGCGAGATCGTGGTCATCACCGGATTCGTGGGCACCTTCGTCGGCGGATGGCTCGGCGATTACTGCGCGAAATATTCGAAGCAGGCGTATTTGCTGGTGTCCGCCACGGCCACCTTGGTCGCAGCGCCCTTCGCCTGGTTTGCGCTCACCGTAGCCTCGTCGACCGAGTACCTGGTCTGCATGGTCATGGCTCAGTTGCTGATGTTCTTGTCGACGGGGCCGATCAACGCGTCCATCGTGAATCTCGTGTTGCCGAACCAGCGCGCGACCGCCGTGGCGCTCTCGGTTTTCACGATCCACCTGCTGGGCGACGCGATTTCACCGTACTTGATCGGCGCCGTGTCCGATGCATCGTCGCTGGCGCAAGCCTTGAAAATCGTGCCCGCCGCGATCGTCATCTCGGGAGTGCTGTGGGGATGGGCGGCGCGCGAACAGGCGAGATCCAAATGAAACCGCGTTTCTTGGTGAATAGGTCAATTTAATCGCTTGACGGTCGCGGCGGGGATGGGAGATATATGCTGTTAGCCGGCCATTGCTCCCGCCCGACATACGAGAGAAGAAGACTTCGTTGGACCGTAGTGAACTGACCGATACGCTCCTTTCACGCGAGGGACTGGGGGTCGTCGACGGGTAAGTCGCAGCCCCCATGCTGTAGCAATAGTCGCTCACCACGATCCCGGACGGCGACGAGCTGCGCTAGAACGCATAACTCCCGCCGACGCTGAACGTATAGCGTGGGAAGAGCTGGTTGCCGACCAAATTGCTATACACCGGAATCTGGGCGAACCCGTACACATAAAGACTGCCGACTACCCGGGCCGTCAGCCCGGGGCTCAAGTAGGCAACATCGCCGGCCGTATCCGTGATGTCGGCGAGGGCGCCTCGATCGACGTTCTTGTGCAGAAGATTCACTTGCAGCTGCGGCACCCAATGCGGGTCTTGCTCGTAGCGCACCCCGACGGTCACCGACGTCGAGTTGCCGGGACGAAAGTCGTTCCCCGGTTGACTCTGCTTGCTCGTAACCGCGCTTTGATATTGAACGTTGGCGAAGGCATCGAAGTTGTGGCCCACCGCCCGGTAATAGTAGGCGCCGACGATGATGTCCGTGCTGCCCGTACCCGGTTGCAAGCTCGCATCCAGCGGCAACCCTGCCGCCGGACCGCTGCGGAACTTGACGTCGGTGCCGTACTGCCCGGTCGGCAACTTCAAGCCCAGCTGCAAACCGAAATTGTGTTCCGGCAATAGCCCTTGATAGCTGGCCATCCACTTCATGTCGCCCAGGCTGGAACTGCGCGAGTCGCTCACCGGCGGCAAGGGTTGTGTGGAATCGTAGGTGCCGTAGGTCGAGTGTGTGCGAATGACATACGGCACCCGTAAATCGATATTCCAGTCGGCAGTGGGGCTGTAATCCAGCCCCAGCGTCAGGTACCGGTTGAGCGTGTCGCGTTCGAGTTCGGCCCCGTCCGGAACCGAAGATATCGCGCGTCTGCCGCTGCGCAGCTGATCTTGATGAATGTAGTCGTATTCAAAACTGAGCCGGAAGCCGGGCTCGGCAAAGTAACCCAGGGCTGCGTCGGAATTCAGGGTACACCCGCAGGTTGCGCACGCCCACGACGTCAGAGGCGCAATAGAAAGAAAGGCGACCGCCATGTTCAGGCGGTTGGACAAGAGCTTCATCACGGACTCCCGCGCTCATCATCGCGAGCGCTTCACACCAAAATTGAACCGACTTTCCTTGTGCGGCCCGAAATGAGCCCGCACGCGGTCAGTCGATCGGAATTCAATTCAGGCGAGAGCGGGAGGTCCGCGGGGTTGATGCGCACGCGCGACCCGTGCGCCGATGTGGAAGGATTCGAATTCGACGGATTCGAGAGACGTTACTTGGCCGGAAGGCTGGAAAACGACGAGCTGGGAAGCGGGCCCGGCGCCGGGAGCACTACCGAACGGGCAATTCTCGAAGTGTCCGTGCGTTTCCGCATGGTGGTGATGGCCATGATGGGCCGGCATGCCGAAGGAGCTCGGCATCGGAGCTGCCGACGGACACAGCTCCAACAGGAACGGAGTGCCGCCGGCCGGCATGAATCCGACGGGCACATACGCCCGCAGCATCAACATTGCCAGCAAAATGCCGGTCAATATGTCGTATCGCCTACGGTTGAGCGCCGCTGGTTTCATGATTGCGGCCCTACGATGCCAGACCGTATTCCCGGGCACCAGTGGGAAAACTACGAAGTGCGACCGGAACGCGCCACCGGCAAGGAAATTCGTGAGCGCATCGCATCAAAATTGCGAGTCTCGCCTCGCTAGCGACATCGCCATGTCGACGCCCGGGCTCAGCCAGACGCGCGGCCAGCGCTCAGCGCGGCTAGGCTCCGCGGGCCCGGCCCACAGCCGCGAACGACCCGTCGAGATCCTGCCGCGTCACCATGTCCTCGATGTCGGCGGTCAATTTACGCCGCCAGTTTGGATACTCCCGGTCGGTGCCCGGAACGTTGACCGGGTCGACCATCCCCAAAAGATCCTCGATCTGCAGTGATACCAGGCGGCAGCGCGATCGGGCAAGATACACGTGCAACGCAGTCGCGAGTTCGTGAGTGAAGGGCTCCGCTGGCGCCGCGGGCGCCGCAGGTTGCAATCCCTGCTCCCGCAGAGCCGCGAGCAGGGCGGTTCGGTCTTGGTCTCGCTCGCGCATCACTTCGTTCTGGATGTCCGGGCTGGGGTATAGATTCAACCGCTGCCGCAGTTCGATGTCCCGCGCCTCCCAGAAACTCCGCAGCGTCGGCATGTCATGGGTGGTGACCGTGCCCAGCGCACGCGGTACGAATTCATCCGGTCGCCTGAGGCGACCCGCATCCTTTTCGAACAACAACACCTTGTAATGGTAGAGACCGAATTCAGGCATGGCGCGACGCATCTCGTCCGGGACCACACCCAAATCCTCGCCCACCACCAAGCAAGCCGCACGCGCGCTCTCGAGCGCGAGCACCGTCAGCAGCTGCTCCAGCGGATAGTGAACATAGGCACCATCGGTCGGGGAGTCGCCCGCCGCCACCCACCACAGACGAAACAACGACATCACGTGATCGAGCCGCAAGGCGCCGTAATAACGCATGTTGTTGCGGATCAAGTGCACGAATCCCTGCAGCCGCTGCGTTTCCATCACGAAGGGATCCTGCGGGGGAATGCCCCAACCCTGTCCTTTCAGAGCAAGCGGATCCGGGGGCGCGCCGATCTCCGCGCCCATGCGGTAGCTGCTTTGATCCACCCAGGTCTCGGATCCGGACGGATTCGAGCCGACCGCGTAGTCACCATACAGGCCGATGGGCATGCCGAGATCACGCGCCAGGGCCTGGGCGCTCACGAGTTGATCGTGCGCCAGCCATTGCAGATACAGATAGAACTCCACCTGCAGCGGATGAGCGGCCGCGAAGCCGCGCGCTGCGACGCCATGCAGGTCGCGGTATTCTTCGGGCCAACTCAACCAGCCCGACGGAGCGGCCCGCGTCGCATGAAAGTGTTGGTCCAACGCATCGAAGCGTGCGTGAGCCTGCAGCAACGTACCGCCGCCGGCGACGAACGCGCGAAACCGCTGTCCACGGTCGGTCGCCGGATTCAAGTGCTGGTCGCGAAAATAATGGAACAGCAATTCGAGGACCTCGAACTTCGCATCGGCGACGCCGCGATAGTCGACCAGGCTTGCCGAGCGCAGCCCTTGCAGGCGCTCCACGAACTGCGGGTCGTCGACGGCAGCGCGCGCCCGCGCGCACCCGGCAAATTCGGGCACCAACGGAACCGCGATGTACAGGATATTGAGGAAGTGGCGGCTCGATGCACTGTACGGGCTCGAGCGCAAGGGATCCGCCGGGGCCAGCGCGTGGAGGGGATTCAATCCGATGAAACCTGCGCCGTGGGGCGCCAACCAACGGATCAAGGACTTCAGGTCGCTGAAATCCCCGATCCCCCAGTTGTCCCTGGAGCGCACGGTATACAGCTGCACGGCCATGCCCCACACGCGGCGGCCGGACACGACCGCAGCAGGTTCAAAGCACTCGGGCGGCGACACCACCAGTGAGCACCGAGTCACCACATTCGCAATCTTGACCTCCAACTCGTGATAGCCGGGCGGCAAGGCCACCGGCAACTCCAATCGCCGGCGGGTGATCCAGGATCCATCGACCTCGCCTCGCCAGATTTCCCGGCACGCCGCCGTCGAGACCGCGCCCTCGCAATGGCTGCCGTCCTCCAGATTGACCGTCCAGATGAGGCTCGCGCCGAAATCCCGCGCCGAAATATTGAGATCGATACCGGCATGGGCGCCTCGTGCGGAGGCAATGGGCGGCAATAACCGCCGGAAACGCGTGATCTCCGCCTCTCGGAGATCGGCCGCGAGGGCCGCTGGGTCATCCACTCTGCACCCCATGGCGCGCAGAATGTCGGTTTTGGTCTTGAGGCTGAAGTAACGCAGATCGCCACGATAATCGTGGTAGGCGTCGCCGATGCCCCGCAGCCGGGCCAGTTTTTCGACCAATGTCGGGTCCACTGTCTCAACACTCCAATAGCGCGACGCTGTTCGCGACCAGCGAATAAGATTTTAGACAGTCCAATGTCCTTATCGCGGCGTGCTCGCGCGCTGTGTCGAACCGGCACACCCAGGCCAAACCCGCGCCCGCCGCGGGGACATTGAATTCCACCGGTTCATCGGCAGCGTTCAGCAGGAACAACAAACGGTGGGCCGTGTTGTTGCGATTGCCGAACAGGACGCCCAACGTACGCTGATTGACGTCCTGCCAGTCATTCTGGGACATTTCCCCGCCGCGCATGTGCAACCAGCTCACATCTTTGACTCCGGTACGCGAAGCAGTTCCTTTGAGAAATGTCTCACGCCGCAGTTCCGCATGCTGATGCCGCAGTTTCGTGAGCAGGCGCACGAATTGGACCAGGTCCTGGTTGGCGTTGCAGAGCGACCAATCGACCCAGGACGTCTCGTTGTCCTGGCAGTACGCGTTGTTGTTGCCCTTCTGGGTTCGGGCGAATTCATCGCCCGCCTGCAACATGGGCACGCCCTGCGATAGAACCAGAGTTGCAAGCATGTTTCGCACCTGTCGCATGCGCAAGGTCGTGACTGCGGCATCTTGGGTGGCCCCTTCGACACCGCAATTCCAACTCAGGTTGTTGCTGGTTCCGTCGGTGTTGTTTTCGCCGTTCGCCTCGTTGTGCCTGTCGTTGTAGGACACCAGGTCGTGCAGCGTGAAGCCGTCGTGCGCCGTTACGAAATTGATGTTGGCCGTGGGCTTGCGGCCGTTATGACGGAATAGGTCGCTGGAACCGGCGAAGCGTTCGGCCAACTCCCCTATTCGCCCGATGTCGCGCCGCCAGAACGACCGCACCGTGTCGCGATACCGGTCGTTCCATTCCGCCCAGCCTGCCGGAAACCTGCCCAGTTGGTAGCCGCCCCAACCCACATCCCAGGGTTCCGCAATCAGCTTGACCCGATCCAGGGCGGGTTCCGCACGGACCGCCCTGAAAAAGTCGGAATGCTCGTTGAAGCCGCCGGCATCCCGCCCCAGTACCGTGGCCAGATCGAAACGAAAACCGTCGACGTGCATCTCCTCCGTCCAATATTTGAGGCAATCGACGATCAACTCACGAACTCGGGCGTGCTCGCAGTTGACCGTGTTGCCGGTACCTGTGACGTTGTCGTAGAGGCGCTTATCCGCCAGCAGCCGGTAGTAGACGGAATTGTCCAGTCCCTTGAAGTTGAGGACCGGGCCGCTTTCGTTTCCTTCCCCCGTATGATTGAAAACGATGTCGAGTATGACTTCGAGCCCGGCGGCATGCAGCGCCTTGACCATGGTCTTGAATTCGACCACGGCATTCTCGATCGCGAATTCATTGGCTGGGGAGAACCATGCCACCGAGTTGTAGCCCCAATAATTCGTGAGGGCTCGCGCGCGCAGGAACGGTTCGGTGACGAAAGACTGGCAGGGAAGCAATTCCACGGCGGTCACACCGATGAATTTCAGATGATCGAGTACGGGCGAAGCCGTCAGACCGAGGTATTTTCCGCGCCAACGCTTCGGAACGTCGGGATGCAAGCACGTGTACCCCTTGGTGTGCAGTTCATAAATCACCGTATCCAGCCAGGGAATCGCCGGCGGCCGATCGCCATCCCAGTCGAAATGGCCGTGGACGACTCGCGATCGAAGTGGGTTGGTGAATGACAACTCGCGCGCATAGGGATCGAGCAGCGCGACGGAAGGATCGAAACGGTGGCCTCGCTCCGGCTCGTTCGGTCCATGCACGAAGAACGCGTAATGCATACCTGGACCGGCGCACCGCGCCGGCAGGAATCCATGCCATACGTCGCCGGTTCGCGCGGGCAAGTCGCAGCGCGCCGATTCCGCGCCGCTCACGGCGTCGAATAGCGCCAATTCGATGCGCGTTGCGTGGCTTGAGAAGACCGCAAAATTAACGCCGCGCTGGTTCCACGTGGCGCCCAAGGGTCGTGGCAATCCCTCCTGAATTGACTTCACTGACACCGGTCCGTATCGAAATCCGTGATTTGCGTGTCGGTCAATTTGTTGTTCGCCGTATCAATCGATTGCGGGCTTTAGGTAAGTATAATGGGTGGGTGCATAACATCATATTGCGGAGCTGACGTTGACCACTTCAAACTTGGGCGTAGGTGTCGATGTGGGCGGTTCATCGATCAAGTGCGCGCTGATCGACTTGGAGACCGGGATGTTCGTGAGCGAGCGGTTCAGCACACCCACGCCTGCCCATGATTCCACCGATAAGTTGTTAACTGCCCTCGCCCAGGTCGTCGAGAAAGTTCCCGGCGAGCATCCGGTCGGAGTGGCTTTTCCGAGCGTTATCATCGGGGGTACTGTGCGCACGGCTGCGAATTTGAACAAGGCCTGGATCGGGCAACCTTTGGCCAAGCTTGCCGGTGCGCGCCTGAACCGGCAGGTGGTTGCCATCAACGATGCCGACGCCGCAGGCCTCGCCGAACTCAGGTACGGCGCCGCGCGGGGGGTGGCGGGGACCGTTCTGCTGCTCACCCTGGGAACCGGCATTGGAAGCGCCCTGTTCGTCGACGGACGGCTGGTACCGAACACCGAATTCGGGCATCTCGAGGTGCGCGGCAAGGAAGCCGAACATCGCGCTTCCGGGCGGGCCAAGGTGGAAGGCAACCTGGACTGGGACGCATGGGCGGCGGAACTGAATCTCGTTCTGAACGAAATGCACGGGCTGCTGTGGCCGGATCTCATCGTGCTATGCGGCGGTATCACCGAAGAGCCGGAAAAATTCATGAGCAAACTTCACTGCGATACGGCCATCTGCATCGGGGCGCTGCGTTCCGAGGCCGGCATCGTGGGCGCTGCCTTGGCCACCTCATTGACGCCGGGCCGGGGCCACGCCTCATGAGCCGGCGCCACGTCTCATGAAATGAGTGACTCCCAATGCTCAAAGCCGTCCAGATCGTCGGTTTGACCTTAGGCCTAGCCGCCTGCGCCAGTGCGCCCCGTATCCCACCTGGCCCAGAGGGCGCGCCGCCCGAAGCGCGCTCTTCCGCGCCACCTTTTTCCGGACCGCCCGCCGACAGTCGGACCCGGATCGTCGACGGCGCCCGCGCCATGCTGGGCCAACCGTACCGGTGGGGCGGCGCTGCGCCCGGCGGATTCGACTGCAGCGGGCTCGTCGTATACGCCATGGGCGGCGCCGGCTTTCAATTGCCGCGAACCGCGCGAGAACAGATGCGCGCGGGGGCGCCAATCGCGCGCCGCGCATTGCGGCCGGGCGACTTGGTTTTTCTGCATCTGGCGCACAAGGATCTGCACGTCGGGATTGCAATCGACAACGAGCGGTTTGTTCATGCACCTGCTACCGGCGGATACGTTCGGATCGATTCGCTCGCGGCGCCGCCTTATGCGCACGCCTATTTGACGGCGCGGCGAATCGTCGGCGACTAACCCGTCAGCCCGCCACGACGTCGGCGGCGTCGCTGCCGATCAGGTCGCTGCCGATCTGTGCGAACTGCAGCGAGGCGAGGCGAGCGTACAAAGGACTCTGCAGCAGGAGTTCCGCGTGGGTTCCCACGGCAATCTTGTGCCCGTGATCCATCACGACGATACGATTCGCCTTGAGAACGGTCGCGAGGCGATGCGCAATGATGATCGTGGTTCGTCCCTGCATGAGCTTCTCGAGGGCTTCCTGCACCAATCGCTCCGACTCCGCGTCCAGTGAACTGGTGGCCTCGTCGAGCAGCAATATGGGCGGATCTTTCAGGATGGCTCTGGCGAGCGCGATGCGCTGACGCTGTCCGCCCGATAGGCGCGTGCCCCGCTCGCCCAAGAACGTGTCGTAGCCCTGGGGCAACTTGCGCAAGAACTCATCCGCGGCGGCCGCAACTGCGGCGGCCTCGATCTCGGCATCGGTGGCGCCGGGCCTGCCGTAACGGATGTTCTCGCGCGCGCTTGCGCCGAACAGCACCGTATCCTGCGGCACCAAGCCGATTTGCGCGCGCACATCTTCCGGACGCAGATCTGCGAGCCGCCGGTCATCAATCAAGACCCGGCCGGAATCCGGGTCGTAGAAGCGCAGCAACAGCTGGAACGTCGTGCTCTTGCCGGCCCCCGATGGTCCCACGAAAGCGATGGTCTCGCCCGGCGCGACATCGAGGCTGAAACTGGCGAGCGCGGCGCTATCGGGTCGCGATGGGTAATGAAACGTGACGTTGTCGAAACGCATGGCGCCGGTAACTCGCGCCGGTAGATCGACCGGGTGCGGCGGCGCGCCGATGGTCGGCCGCGCCTCGAGTAGTTCGTTCAGGCGCTCCATGGCGCCGGCCGCTCGCTGCATCTCGGCCCACATTTCGGTGAGCGCGGCGGCGGAACTGCCGACGAAGCCGGTGTACAGCAGAAACTGTAAGAGCTGCCCTCCCGTCATCGTGCCGGCAAGAACTTGGTGCAAAGCCAGCCACAGGACAAACGTAATGCCGGCAAAGACCAGCGTGATGCCCACCGCCGTGAGCGTCGCGCGCACGCGTGTGCGGCGTACCGCGGTGACAAAGCTGTCCTCGACCGCCTTACGGTACCGCTCGCTCTGCAGGTCTTCCAGGGTGAACGCCTGCACCGTCTGGATCGCGTTCAATGTCTCGCCCGCGAGCCCGCTGGTGTCGGCAATGCGATCTTGAGACGCGCGTGACAATCCGCGGACTTTCCTGCCGATGACGATGAGAGGGACGACCACCACGGGAATCAGCACCAGCATGATGCCCATGAGTGTCGCGTTGGTGAGCCCGAGCATGACGAGCCCGCCGATCAGGCTCAACGATGAGCGCAAAATGATCGACAAATTGACGCCGGAGATGGCTTGCACCAGCGTGGTATCGGTCGTCAAACGCGACAGCACTTCACCAACCCGGGTGGTCTCGAAGAACAGGGGATCCATGCGCACGACGCGCCGGTAGACGGCCGAACGCAAGTCCGCGACTACGCGTTCGCCCAGCCAAGTCACCAGATAGAAGCGCAGCGCGGCAAACACGCCGAATATGAGCGAAGCAGCCAGGAATCCGATGAGATATCGATTCAGGGTACTGGCGTCTTTGGCGGCAACGACATGGTCGATGAGCTGGCGCAGCGCCACGGGCAACGCCAGCATGGCCAGCGTCGCCATCAGCAACGCACCCAATGCGGCTACCATCATCCCGCGATAGGGTCGGAGGAAAGGCAGCAGAGCGCGCAACGGATTCAAGGTCTTAGAGCGGGGACGGTCGGCCGTGGCATTCATCGAGTCATGATCCCATAAAGTGCCTGAGGTGGTGCTGTGGAGAATTCATTGCGGCTCCTGTTGCGCATCCGCCACGCCAAAAAAGCCTTTATTTCTCCGCACGATTGCCTTTCGGACCGCTGGTCGCTATCTTGGCGCACTTACCGGATTTTCAAGCGATGTTGGGCAACGCCCGTCATCCGAATATAAATGGGGATGCTTGATGCGAAGATGTAAAGACATTCTGGCGTTGCATATGAGCCACGACCACCGTGGTTTGCCGTCGGCGCTGATTGCGGCGCTGCTCGCAGCGTCGGGACTGTGCGGAGCCGCCACGATGGCCGCTGACGCCCCGGCGGACGAAGCGAGCACGGGCCCGCTCCAGGAAATCGTGGTGACCGCGACCCGTCACGAGGAAAGCCTCAGCAAAGTTCCCATCAGCGTCACCGCGCTCACCCAGGAGGCGTTGGACCTGCGCGGGGTGAAGGATTTCCAAGATGTGGCGCGTTTCACGCCCGGCGTCAACATCGACAATTCAGGCACCAACAACATCTCGATTCGCGGCATCGCCTCGACCGGCGGCGCCGGCACCACCGGCATCTATCTCGATGACACGCCCATTCAAATGCGCGCGCTTGCCTTCAATCCGGACGAGGCGCTGCCCAAGTCCTTCGATATCGAGCGCGTGGAAGTACTGCGCGGACCTCAGGGCACACTGTTCGGCGCGGGGTCCGAAGGCGGTACCGTGCGCTACATTACGACGCAGCCCAGCCTGACCAAGAGCAGCATCTACGCCCGGGAAGAAGTCTCCTACACTCAAGGCGGCGAGCCCAGCTATGAAGCGGGCATCGCCGGCGGCATGCCCATCATCGACGGCACGTTGGGCGTGCGCGCCAGCGTCTGGTACCGGCGCGACGGCGGCTACGTCGATCGCATCGATCCCGTGACGCTGGCTACCGTTCAAAAGAACGCAAACTATGACCAGACCATGCTGGTGCGGCTGGCTGCGGTTTGGGCACCCACCGACAAGCTGACGGTGACCCCGAGCTACTACTATCAGGACCGCTACCGCAATGACGTCGAGAGCTACTGGCCGCTGTATTCGGACCCCGGCCACGACCGGTTCTTCAGTGCGAATCCCACCCAGCGCTCGGCCCCGGACCGGTTTTATCTGCCCGCACTCAAGATTGAATGGGACTTGGGCGCAACCAAGCTGATTTCGAATACGTCGTACTATCACCGCCAGGAGGAAACCGGGTACGACGGCACGCTGTACAACCTCGGCTTCTACCAATCGGGGGTGTTTTTGAATTACCTCCCGGACGGGTCTACGACTTCGGCGATCTCACCGGGCCTGTATCCCCTGCTCGACGGGCACGGCATCCACCTGCCCCCGGGCGCAACCACCTACCGCTCTCCGGCCTCGATCGACAACGGCCAGCAAAACGTGACCCAGGAAATCCGACTACAGTCGAACGATCCGGCCGCACGGCTCACGTGGACCACCGGCCTCTTCTTCAGCACGAATCGTCAGACCTATCTCGAGCAGATCCACGACCCTCAATTGAATCAGTTGTCGCTCGCTGCCACCGGCCTGTCATTCGACAATTTTTTCACTGACGTGAACGGGGCCTCGATCGGGTACGATTCACGGTTTCCCAATGATTCGTATTTCTTGCTGACGCACGCGAAGGATCAACAAACCGCGGTTTTCGGCGAGGGTACCTTCAGTTTCACGGACCAGTACAAGCTGACCTTGGGTGCGCGATTCTCGAAGTCCAAGTATTCGTTCACTTCCTTGACCGGCGGCCCGCAACTATTCAATGTGCCGGCGTCGGTGGGCGCGGACAAGTCGGAGAATTCATTTACGCCGAAAGTCAGCTTCTCTTATCAAATGGATCCGCGGAATCTCTACTACTTCACCTATGCGAAGGGCTTTCGGCCGGGCGGCGGCAACAATCCGGTGCCGTATGCGGCCTGCGCCGGGGACTTCACCAATCTCGGCATAACCGGCGCGCCCGCGACCTTCAATTCAGATACGGTCAACAGCTTCGAAGTGGGAGCCAAGAACAATTTCGACAACCGCGTGAAAATCGCCAGCAGCGTGTACTACATCCGTTGGAACAATATCCAGCAGACCGTGATTCCGCCGGTATGCCAGATCTCCTTCATCTCAAATCTGGGCCAGGCAGTCGCCAAAGGCTTGGACATCCAGGCGGAAATCGCCGTGACGGACGCGTTCACGGTGGAACTCGCGACCGGCTACACCGATGCCCGCTACACGAAGGACTCCCGCTTGACCCCGACAGAGGATCCTCCGGTCGTACAGAAGGGCGATGCGATCACCGGCCAGAGCGCGCAGCCCGGCGCACCGTTCACGGCGACGATCGGCCTGCAGTACAAGTTCACCGTATTCGATCGCGAGTCGTTCATTCGCGTGGACGATGAATATGAAGGCCGGGCCAAATGGCTGTCCCCCGGACAAGATCCAAATACTCAGCAGTATGATTCGGCGAACTACGTACTATCCCCGACCAACTTCGCCTCCGCGCGCGCGGGCATGACCTTCGGCGGTTGGCAAGTGGCCGCCTTCGTCGACAACCTCACCGACACGCACACGGTGACGAACTACAATTGGACCATCGACCCGGGCGACGGCAACAGCCGCCTGCAGCGCCAATTCACCTTCCGCCCCCGAACCATGGGATTGACGTTTACGTACCGCAACTAGTGTTCTCACCCAGCACCCGGTAGACGCTGACGAAGCGATCTTGCGCGACGATGCCGTAGTCGCCGGGGGCATACTGCATCAACCAATCGCCGGCGGCACCCGACAGGAGGTCGCCGCCGGCGGCGCGGGCCACACTGAAGGGAACCGCCATTCGTTTCGCTCGCACCGCAACCGGCAGGTTGCGATAACGACCGGAGTGACCCGCATCCGTCGGAGGTTCAGCGCGATACTTCTCCTCGAAGCGGGCGCGCGATACGCACCAGCGGTCGCCCGTCGAACCCGTGAGTAGAGCATCCCCGGGCTGATACCGATTGCTCCCCACCGCACTTTCCAGAGTGCCGGCCGCAACCGCGAATTCGACCGCCACCAATTCATCCTTGACGGCCCAGACGGCATCGGAATCCTCAGTCAGATCCGGGTCATCGATGTGTTGCGGTACGGGCACACCCCGTAGCATGACGCAATTAAAGGGATATACAACTATCGCGCTGCACCGTAGGACCCCAGTTTGGTTGCAAGCATATTTCCGCGATGTTACTGTCGATCCCAAGTTATCTGACCATATAACTACTGATGGGGATGCGATGTTAGCCACTGAACCGAAGCTGCGCGATCGGATCTCGGCCCGTGATCGGAACCTCCGTCGGCAAGGCCGGCATTTGAGCCGTGTCATCTATGCGGCCGTGTTCATCGCCACCACCGCCGCTGCCGTCGATGCGGGCAGCAACGCGGAGCCCGCCGGCGCGGCGGTGGGCGGTCTGGAAGAAATCGTCGTTACCGCCACGCGGCGTGAGGAGAGCATCAGCCGCGTGCCCATCAGCGTCACCGCATTCAGCCAGGATATGATCGATCAAAGGGGGGTCAAGGACTTCCAGGACGTCGTACGCTTCACTCCCGGCGTGTCGATCGACAACTCGGGGACCAACGCGATTTCCATTCGCGGCATTTCCTCGTCCGGCGGTGCCGGCACCACGGGCATCTATATCGACGATTCTCCCATCCAGATGCGCGCGCTCGGCTTCAATCCCGACGACACCCTGCCGAAGACATTCGACCTGGATCGCGTGGAGGTGCTGCGCGGGCCGCAAGGAACGCTGTTCGGGGCGGGTTCCGAGGGCGGCACGGTGCGCTACATCATGACTCAGCCCAGCGTCTCCAAGGAATCGATGTACATGCGCAGCGAAGTGTCCATCACCCGCGGAGGCGAGCCCAGCTACGAGGCCGGCATCGCGCATGGCGGCCCGATCATCGACGAGGTATTCGGCTACCGCGCGAGCGTCTGGTACCGCTATGACGGCGGTTGGATCGACCGCATCGACCCCACGACGCTGCAGACCGTGGACAAGAATGCAAACCACGCCAACACGGTGGCGGCACGATTGGCCTTTCTGATTCAGCCGAAAGACGGCGTGCGGATCACGCCCAGCATCATGTTCCAAAATTCCCGCAAGCATGATTTTTCGACGTACTGGCCGGCGTACACCGACGTGAGCAGCGGTCATTTCAAAAACGCGACGCCGGAACGGCTGCCGGATCCCGATCGATACTACCTTCCGGCCCTCAAGATCGAGGCCGATCTTGGGCCTGCGGAATTCATTTCCAACAGCTCCTACTACAATCGCCTCGAGCACACGGCCTATCAGGGCACCAGCTACGATCTGGCGTACTTTCAGTCGATCGGGTGGGCGGGGTCGGGCTACGGCTTCGACGCGGCCGGCAACGACATCGGCCTGCCCTGCGCCGGCTCGTCGGCGCCACCGGGCGGGCAATGCTCCTGGTATCCGCTGCTGGATGCCAAGGGCGTGCATCTGCCGCCGGGCTTCACCGGCTATGCCACGCCGAATCTCATGACAAACGCGCAGGAGTCCTATACGCAGGAATTCCGCCTGCAATCCACCGACGCCACCAGTCCGTTGAAGTGGACGGTCGGTGCGTTCTGGACCCTCGCGAGGGAATCCAGCATCGAGGAATTGAGGGATCCGCAGATCAACCAGTTCTTCAACGCGTTATTCGGTGAGGACGCCTTCGCGGTGTACTCCGGCGCCAACGGCACCGCAACCGCACCCTGGTACAACTGCAGCAGCTACGCATCGCCCCAGAACACGCCGCAGAGCTTTCCGGATTGCGACATCTATTACAACAATAACAAGAGCTACGACCGCCAGCTCGCCGGCTTCGGCGAGGTCAGCTACAACGTGACCGATCAGTTGAAGCTCACCGCCGGCGGACGCTACGCCAAGATGTCGTTCGACTTATCGCACCACGGCGACGGCTTCGAGAACTTCGGCCCCGACTACCACACCGGGACCTATCATGAGAACGCCTTCACGCCGAAACTGGGCGTGTCGTTCCAGCTGGATCCGGAAAACCTTTACTATGCGACCTATGCCAAGGGTTTTCGGCCCGGCGGCGTGAACGCGCCGCTTGCGGCGATCTGCCAACCCTTCCTGGTCGCGGAGGGTTACCCCAGCGGTCAATCGCCGCTGAATTACAAATCGGACACCACGCAGAGCTACGAAGTCGGATCAAAAAACGCCATCGCCGATCGACTGCGGATCGCCACCAGCGTCTATTACATCAAGTGGAACGGCATCCAGCAGAATGTCTACGTCGGCGGCTGCGGACTTCAGTTCACCGACAACCTCGGCACCGCGGTCGCCTGGGGCGGCGATGTACAGGGCGAATTGGTGTTGGGAGGCGGGTTCTCGATCGAAGCGGCGGTCGGTTATACCAGCGCGCGCTTCACCAAAGACTCGAAGGGCGGGCTCGCGATAAAGGGCGATGCGATCTCGGGCGAGGCGGCAATCAACTATGCACCCGGCACGAATCCCCCCTGGACTGCGACGATCGGCCCGCAATACAGCTTCAAGGCCATGGGACACGATGCCTTCATCCGCCTGGACTATGAATACACCAGCCGCAACCCGTGGCTCGCGCCGGTCCAGGATCCCAATTCGGTCCAGTACAATCCGAACTCCTACGCGCTGTCATCGACGAAATTCGCGTCGCTGCGCAGCGGCGTGTCCATCAACAAAGTGCAGGTGGCGGCGTTCGTGGACAATCTTTTCGATTCGCGCACCACGACGAACTACGCGGAGGTCCAACCGGATTCGGGCAACTACAATCTCGATCAGTCGCTGCCGCAATCGGTGCAACACAACAATTTCACCTTCCGTCCGCGCACCATCGGACTGACGCTCACCTATCGGCAGTAACGCTCTGCGAGGATTACGGCGGGAGCAGAATCGGTCGAATCGCGCGTTACGCCGACCCGCGTAACGCGCGACCGGTCGATCTTGACTACGCCACTGCTCGAGTCGACTCCCTGCCGTAAGCGTCCCTCACTGCGGCGGAAAGCATCGTCAGGCCCTCGTCCAATACCGCATCCGGAATGGTGAGGGGCGAGAGCAGCCGCACGACGTTGGCCGACGTACCGCACGACAGCAGAATCAATCCCTGCTTTTCGGCATGCGCCAGGATGGAGGTCGTCAGATCCGCATCGGGCTCCTTGGTCTTCGCATCCTTCACCAGCTCGAAGGCCACCATCGCACCGAGCCCGCGCACATCGCCGATGCAGGGAAGCTGCTTGGCAAGGGCTTCGAGATGATTCCGCATGCGTTGCCCAACACGCCCTGCCCTTCCGCAAAGGTCCTCCGACTCGATCACGTCCAGCACGGCATGGGCGGCAGCGATGCTGATGGGATTGCCGCCGTACGTTCCGCCCAGGCCGCCCGGGTGCGCCGCATCCATGATCGTCGCGCGGCCCGTCACCGCCGACAGCGGAAAGCCACCGCCCAACCCCTTGGCCAGGGTGATGAGATCGGGTACCACGCCCGAATGGTCGATCGAGAACATCTTGCCGGTGCGCGCAACGCCTGTTTGAATTTCATCCGCGATCAACACGATGCCGTGCTCATCGCAAAGTCGGCGCAAGGCGCGCAGGAACTCGAACGGCGCAACATTGAAACCGCCCTCGCCTTGCACGGGCTCGACGATGACGGCGGCAACCGATTTCGGATCGACATCCGCGTGAAACAACCGGTCTATGTCGGCGAGTGCTTGTTCAGTCGTAATACCATGATAAGGCTGCGGAAATTCGGCATGATAGACCTCGGCGGGAAACGGTCCGAAGCCGCGCTTGTACGGCATCACCTTGCCCGTCAGCCCCATGGTCATATGCGTTCGTCCGTGGAAGCCGCCCGAGAACGCGACCACCGCCGACCGCTTGGTATGGTAGCGAGCAATCTTGATCGCATTCTCCACCGCCTCGGCGCCGGAGTTCAGAAACAAGGTCTTCTTGGGAAAATCGCCGGGAGCGAGCGCGTTGAGCCGCTCCGCGAGCCTCACATAGGACTCGTAGGACGCCACGTGAAAGCAGGTGTGAGCGAACGCTTGCGCCTGTTCGGCGACCGCCGCCATGACCTTGGGATGCCGGTGGCCGGTGTTGAGCACCGCAATGCCGGCCGCGAAATCGATGTAGCGCCGACCGTCGACGTCCCACAACTCCGAGTTTTCGGCCTTTGCTACGTAGATACCCTTGGTGCCCACGCCATTGGGCACTGCTGCAGCCTTACGGGCCTTAAGATCGGTGGATGTCGACATTGCTGAACTCCCTTGAGGTTGCGGCCCGCGTGGCAAGTGCGATGCGGTTGGGGTTGGCCCTGCGCCATTGGTTCCGTGCCACGCGCAGAACGGTATCACCGGAAGGGATTATCAGCAAAAGTAAGACGGGAGCCAAGCGTCGGGCCGCAACGGGGCACTCCGATCCAACGGAGAGGCAAGCGGGCCCGAGGGCTGCCGCGGGGGCGAATCAGCCGGTGCTGAACTTGTCGTGGGTGCTGCCGACCAGCCAACTCGACGCCTGCGAGGCGCTCTGGGTGAACCAGTCCCGGCTGGACTTCACCGCTTCCAATAATACCTTCGGGTAGACCGCTTCCAGTACCTTCGGGTAGCTGGCGGCATTCTGGAGCGCACTCAAGTAACTGCCCCAATCGCGCCGATTGAGAAACGCATGCTTCAGCTCAGTGTCGTCTTGCATCGCAGAATCCTCAGTACATCAAGAACGTCGAGAAAGCAGATAACCGACAGTCAACCCCAGCGCCGCACCCAAACCTAGCGCGGCCCATGGGTTGTTGCGAAGGGCGTAGTTCGCGTTTTGCACAGCCTGGCGCCCCGCACTTTGCACGGCATCTCGCGCCTGCTGCAAAAAGGGGAGGGCCCGTATGATCGCGTCGTGACCCTTGGGATCGGCCATCGTGGCGAGCCTGGCTTGCGCGTTCGCGCCGAGTCCTCCGACGTGGAGGTCTTTCTTCTCAGGGAACACACTATTTCGCGCCGCTATCATCGCAACATCTCCTTCGAACGTGACCTTAAGCACCGACCCCACTATGCATTCGCCTCACCGCCTCAAGTAGTCGGTGCGGGGCCGCAAGCTTCGTAGGACTCCGCTCACCGAGATGATTATTGACAAATTGATTCGAAAGTGCGAACTGTCGCAGAGTCGCGACCGATTCTAAGCCTCGCGCCGCAGCGATCGCACATGTCGCGTGTCGCGTGTCGCGCACCGCCTGTTGCGTGGCCGAAGCCGATCAATTGACTTGGTAGCCGCGGCCCTGCAAGCACGCCGACATGGCGCGATCGTAGTTACTCCTGATTCGATCGACGTCGCCGCCCGCTTGCACACCGCCGCCCGGTTCGGTCGGATCGAATCCGGTTTGGCTCTTGGCCCAACTGTGGCACTCGAACTGATCCGCCGCCTGTTGATCCTTCGACTGCCCATTCTTGGGGTAAATGATCAAATCGTTGGGCGCCGCTTGCGCACTATCGGGAGGAGTCGACGGCTCATCCGCATTGTCGGGCGGATCGATCACCGCATAACCGTTTTCATCGGGTCGCCATGTGTAATAGACATTGTCGGCGTAGTAGTACGGGCTGCCACCGATCCACACCGTCGAGTAGTAGGGAGGCAGCACCGAAATGACCAGCCCCGGCGGCGGTCGCACGACGACGAAGCCCGGACCGCGCGGCGCATACCAGACGCCGCCGTTGAAGTAATAGCGGTCGCGCCCTCGATAATAAGGCCGATATTCCCCCGGCAACGTCGGGCGCACGGTGCCCATGGGGGGATAGTAGCGTCCGTGGTTATAGCGCTGATCGAGCACCTGGCCACGCCCATCGAATGCCGGCCGGCCTTCGCGGCCATCCGGCCGAACGACTCCGCCGGCACGGTCGCCGCCGCCCGGTCGCCCTTGAGGGCGCTCGGCGCGCGCGCGCTCATGCTCTTGAGCGGCTACCGCCCGGGATCCGAACTGCACACCCACCAGCAGCATCGACAAAGACAGCAAGGCGACCTTGGAGCCTGTCTGAGTATTCCGCGTGAGCCGCGTTGGCAAGGAGAGGGAGCGGATGCAAGGCGCGCGGCTGGTACGGTGACTCATGTTTATCGCGTTCAACTAAGTGACGGTGTAGCCTCGGCCCTGCAAGCATGCGCCCAACGCACGCCGGTACGAGTCCGCGTGGGCGCGGCCCACGGCCGCGCGTTGATTGAGCTGCTGCTGCGTCATGTGGGCTTGCTCTTGTGCACTCGCATCCACGGTGGATCCCACGACGGCGCCCGTGATGCCGCCCAGCACCAATCCGGCGCCCGAGTCGCGCGGCCCGGCAATGAGGGCTCCCAAGATCGCGCCCCCGATGGCACCAGCCGCGGTGGCGGATCCAGGCGGGTTGGCGGGCTGGACGATCACACGCTCATAGGGATTGGCATCGGCACGGCTGGGATCGACACCGGTTTGCTGGACTGCCCACACATGACACTCGTAACGATCGCGATCCGTCTGCTCCGCGCTCTGGCCGTTGGCCGGGTAAACGAAAACCTTCTGCGGAGGCGGTGCGGGCACGGCGACGGTCCGCGGCGGCGGCGGCGCCACCACGCATGCCGACAGCCCAATGATCGCCGCGACGGGAATCGCGAGGCGCATGGCGCCCAGCGACATGTCGCGCAGCCCTGCCTTCGCGCTTTGCCAAAACAATACCGAACTCATGATCTTCGAGGACCTCCGCTCCATGTGCTGTTAAACGCCAAGCACGTACAGGGGTTGACAGCGCAGACCCCCTCTAAGTTCGTTCCCCGGGGCCGGCGGCGGAGCACAGCGGGTGCTGCCGCTGCATCATCACAGTTCTCGACAGTTCGAGAGCCTGTCTGAGTATTTCCCGTGAGCAGACAGGCTCTATGGCTTCGGCTTGCGAAACTTCAAGATGAATTGGTCGGTCTTGCCGCGAACGCTGGGGTCGAACACCTTCACGGCGTGCGGATCGTCGGCTTGGTGCAGCAGATCGCTGCTGCCCACCAGCACGAACCCTGCGGCAAGCACTTCCTTCTTGACCGTATCGACATCGATTCTATGCAGGGTGGCCGTGTCTCTGACGCCCGACCCCGGTTCGGCGGCGTGGTCCAAAACCAGATAGGTGCCGCCCGGCTTCAAGGCATCGAATACCAATTGGTTGAACACGGTTACGTCGAGGCCCGGAAAATTGTGGAAGTCATGATAATTCTGAGAGGTCCAGACCAGATCGACGGGCTCCGGCGCCTTTAATTGGGCGAATGGCTCCACCACCACACTGACGTTGGAGTAATTGGGGTCCGCGGCGATGGCCTTGACCCGCGCCGCGCGGTCCAACGCATCGGCCGGAGCGTCCGCCAAAGGCGCCGGCACCAACGCATAGACATGTCCTCCGGTGCCGACGACCTTGCTGAAGAGGCGGGTGAAGTAGCCGGCGCCCGGCAACAATTCGGCAACGCGGTCGCCCGGCTTGACCCCCGCAAACGCGAGAGTCTCGGCCGGCTTTCGATTCGCGTCCCGCTGTTTATCGGTATCGGGGCGGCTCGCATCGGCAATCGCGGCCGAGAGGGCATCAGGGCCCTTGGCGTGTGCCGGCGACAGCGTCAACGCCGCCATCGCAATCATCGACGCAGTAAGGACTAACGGCAAACGAACCATCGAACACCCCCGACGTTGCGACACCACCCACTCAGCCTTTCATTCTATCATTTGTCGCGGCGCGCGCCCTGAAGCGCAGCGGCACCCGGCAGCGTATGATCGAGACCCGAGACGAGAGTGAAGGTTCCCCATGAGTTTGAGCGTTTTCGACATTTTTAAAATCGGCATCGGTCCATCCAGCTCACATACGATGGGGCCCATGAACGCGGCGCGCAGCTTCGCCGAGTTGCTGGCGCAGCGCGGACTGCTCGAGAAGACGACCCAGGTATCGGCCCAATTGTATGGTTCGCTCGCATTGACCGGACGCGGGCACTGTACGGATCGCGCCGTACTGCTCGGGTTGGAGGGCTTGAGCCCGGACACCATCGATCCGGCCGTCATCGAGCCCACCCTGAAGCGGATTCGCAACGTAGGCCGTATCCGCTTGCTGGGCCGCCACGAGATCGACTTCGACGAACCGCTCAACCTGCTGTTCCACATCGACCAGATACTGCCCGGCCATTCCAACGGCATGCGGTTCACGGCGCACGATGCGGCGCTCGCCGTACTGGCGCGCGAGGAGTACTACAGCGTCGGCGGCGGCTTCATCGTGCAAGCCGGCGCTGAAGCTGGCACCGGGCTCACGCGTGCGGAACCGCCGTACGAATTCAATTCCGGAGCCCGCCTGCTCGAACACGGACGCGCCCAAGGGCTCGAAATCCACGAGCTGATGCTCGCGCGGGAACGCACCTGGCACAGCGATGCCGACATACGCGCCAAGCTCATGCGCATCTGGCAGGTAATGCAGGATTGCGTGCGCCGCGGGTTCGAGGCACAAGGGCTGCTGCCCGGCGTGTTGGGCGTACGCCGGCGCGCACCCAAGCTCTACCGTCAGCTGATGAGCGGCGATCCGGCGAGTCCCATGCACGCACTCGACTGGGTCAATGTGTTCGCGCTCGCGGTCAACGAGGAAAATGCGGCGGGCGGCCAGGTTGTCACGGCACCGACGAACGGGGCAGCCGGCATCGTGCCCGCGGTGCTGCACTACTATCGGCGATTCGAACCCGGCGCCGACGATGACGGCGTCATGCGGTTCCTCCTGACCGCCGCCGCGATGGGCATGTTGTACAAGCAGAACGCCTCCATTTCAGGCGCGGAGATGGGTTGCCAGGGCGAAGTCGGCGTCGCCTGCTCCATGGCCGCCGCCGGATTGGTATCGGCGTTGAACGGCAGCAACGAGCAGATCGAAAATGCCGCGGAAATCGGCATGGAGCACAATTTGGGGCTCACCTGCGACCCGGTCGCCGGATTGGTCCAAATCCCCTGCATCGAGCGCAATGCCATGGGTTCGGTCAAAGCGATCAATGCCGCCCGGCTGGCGCTGCGCGGCGATGGATCTCACAAGGTGTCGCTCGATCAGGTGATCTCCACCATGCGTCAAACTGGCCTCGACATGTCCACCATCTACAAGGAAACCTCACAAGGCGGCCTTGCCGTCAACGTACCCGAGTGCTGATCTGGGAGCCTGTCTGGGTATTTCGCGTGGCCGCGTTGGCAAGGAGAGGGAGCGGATGCAAGGCGCGCGGCGCCGCCCGTGGTGGTACCACGGGCAAGCCGTGCAACGCCGCAGACGCCCCTCTCCTTGCCAACCCTTCGGGACCGGGCAGATTTC
>Ga0179592_10000080_pt1 | contig 40195 bp, 34 predicted proteins | sample CZODoug2_1_08_16_FD_148623 | JGI IMG/M metagenome (GOLD analysis project Ga0179592, IMG submission 148623) | Vadose zone soil fungal communities from Angelo Coast Range Reserve, California, USA - CZODoug2_1_08_16fungal (Illumina Assembly) | ecosystem: Environmental > Terrestrial > Soil > Vadose...
TCGGATCAGGATCCCGTATTTCAGAGGCTTCCAGAATCAGTGCGCCGAGCCGGCGCTCGCGCTTTGCGCTCACAGCGCCGGCGCGCTCATCCCAGTGAATTTCCGCGGTCTCAGTGATGAGCGCCGCGAAATGCTTTTCGAGATCCTGAAGACCAACGGGTGCTGCCAGGAAAATGCGCGCCTCGCGATCCGCGCCGTCGAGTTCAGCCGCGACAATGAATTCTGACTTGGCCAATGCCTGCGGTTCGCCAAACCGGGCGCCGCGGCCGTTCGCCAGCAAATAGCGGCTGCCGTCGCCTCGGGCGCGAGCGATGCGATCGGGATAGGCCCACGCCAGCAGAATTCCGGTGGCTTCGTGCGGGTCCGCCGTGTCCCGCGCTTGGCGCAAAACCCGCTGCCACTGGCCGGAACTGCGCTGGGCCTGGGCCTTGGCGCGGGCGTCAACCGTGACGCCCGCCGGCACATCGCGGCTGTCGCCGCGCAGTACTGCGACGCGAAGCCGCAAATCAGCATCGCGCGCGCCCGCGCCGGCGCGCAGTATGTCGCGCTCGCTCAGGATTGCCGCGAGATCGCATGCCAGTCGAGCGGCGCCCAGCGCTTGCGCCATGACCTGCATGTGGGCGAGTCGTGGATGCATGCCAAGGTTCTCCAGCACACGACCATGCGGCGTAACCCGTGCGCCGCTATCGATCGCGTCGAGCTGGAGCAACAAGTCTCGCGCTTGAGCAAGCGGTGCCGCAGGCGGCGGATCGAGCCAGGCCATGCTGGTCGCATCCACGGTACCCCAGCAGGCGAGTTCCAAGGCCAGCGGCGCGAGATCGGCGTGCAGGATTTCCGGCGGTGTCTGCGGACTCAAGGACGCGTGGGTTCCTTCCGACCAAAGCCGATAACAATCGCCCTCGCTCAATCGGCCGGCGCGGCCGCGGCGCTGATCCGCCGCGGCTTGTGAGACCCTGCCGGTGACCAGGCGACTCATGCCGGTCGCGGGATCGAATTCCGCATAGCGCCGCATTCCTGAATCGACGACGACGCGGATGCCTTCGATGGTGAGACTGGTTTCCGCAATGCTCGTGGCGAGCACAATTTTGCGCAGTCCGGCAGCAGCCGGCGCGAGTGCCGCATCCTGCTCTGCCCCCTCGAGTTCGCCATACAGCGGCATCACTCGAATGCTGCGATCGAGACCGGCTTCCTCGAGATTGCGCTGAACGCGGCGAATCTCGGCCGCGCCGGGCAGAAAACACAGGACATCGCCTTCGTGCTCCCGCAACGCGGATCGCAGCAGCTGCGAGACTTGAAGTTCCAGATGAATTTCACTGCGTCGTGACACGTAATGAGTCCGCACCTCGAAGCTGCGTCCTTTCGCGGATACGACCGGCGCATCCCCGAGCAGCTGCACCAGCGGCTTCAAGTCCAGCGTGGCCGACATCACCAGCAGCCGCAGATCTTCGCGCAAGTTCTGCTGACTCTCGATGCACAACGCGAGACCCAGATCGGCATTCAAACTGCGCTCGTGGAACTCATCGAAGATGACGCAGCCAATGCCCGTGAGCGCGGAATCCTCCTGCAACATGCGCGTGAGGATCCCTTCCGTGACCACCTCGATACGCGTCTCGCGACCGACTCGAGTTTCCAAACGCGTTCGAAATCCGACGCTGCGGCCGACGGGTTCTCCCAGCAGAGCGGACATGCGGTTTGCCACCGCGCGGGCGGCGATGCGCCGCGGCTCGAGCATCAAAATCTTTTGGCCCTTGAGCCAGGGGTTTTGCAGCAGTGCGATGGGCACGATGGTGCTTTTGCCGGCCCCCGGCGGCGCCTCCAGCAGCACACCGCGGTGCCCCGCTAAAGCGTCGTTGAGCGCCGCAAGGGCCTGGTTGATCGGCAAATCGGGTAGCAATGGCGTTTTCACAGGCGCCGTACGATAACCCAAGGGCATGCAAGCCTGGGAAGGCCACGTGTTAAGATGCGCGCCGTCGGGCCTGTAGCTCAGTTGGTTAGAGCAGGGGACTCATCAATAATGGTGCCTTCGCATCGCAAGGTGCGAAGTGGACGGGATGAATTCAGGGAAACCTGACCAGCATGCAGCTGATGGCAACCCTGAGCCAAGCCGGCGGTACACCGCCGGAAGGTGCAGAGACTACCTGAGCGCGTACGAGTCGCGCTTAATGACAGGCTAGAGCGTCCCGCACCCCACTGGGGTGAAGAGATAGTCCACTCCCTCCGGAAACGGCGGGGCAGAAGTGAATCCCTTGGTCCTCGGTTCGAGTCCGAGCGGGCCCACCAACTCATCGTTCGCTAACGATCGGAGAAGATCGGAAAGTGGCAAAAACCCTGGGAAATATTGCATTTTCCTACAACCCGAGGTACGGTCTGGATCGAGGACAGGCGACACTTTTGGGAGTAACTTTGGGTTCTGGTGCATTGAGAGCGCGGCCTAAGATTCCAGCTTTTGCGAGGAGCCACAATGACTATCGCAATCGCGCGAGATCCGATCTATCGCCGCCGCAGATTCCAGTCTGAAACCATTGAGTTATGCGTGCGCTGGTACTTGACGTATCGGCTCAGTTATCGGGATCTCGTCGAGATGATGGCCGAGCGCGGCATCACCGTTTCCCACTCTACGATTCTGCGGTGGGTGCAGCGGTACGTTCCCGAGTTCGAGAAGCGTTGGGGTCGCTTTGCTCGGCGGGTGCATTCCTCTTGGAGAATGGATGAGACCGCGGTTTCCGTCCGGGGCGGCGCTCACTACCTCTACCGTGCCGTGGATAAACACGGAAAAACTGTTGATTCCCTGCTATGTACAGATCGCAGCGAATCGGCTGCTCGGGCATTCTTCAGCAAAGCGCTTGAGACCCATCAGCCGCGGCGTCCGCGCAAGGTAAATCTCGATGGCAATGCGGCAACTCACAGGGCGTTGCGCTTGCTGCGACAAGAAGACCCCGAGTGGCGGTCAGTCGTGGTGCGAAGCCGGCGCTATCTCAACAACATTGTTGAGCAAGATCATCGAGCAATCAAGCGCCGCTGCGCACCGATGCTTGCCCTCAAGTCTTTTGCGACGGCGGCAGTCACGCTTGCGGGCATTGAATTGGCGCATCGCATTCGCAAGCGCCAATTCTCGTTCGGCCGCGACGCTCCACGCCGATTTTGCTCCCTGAAGCAACTTTGGTCGCATGCGTTGGAGTGCGACGGCGCCGTAGTCGATAAGCTCGCCGCAGCTACCGCGAATGCAGACCGCCACTGCACCAGAACTCAATTGCTCGCATGTTGACCGAAGCGAGCTGCGTGCCCTCAAGCCGGTACGTTACTTACGCAAGGTGACTGATGGCAGGGGCTTGTACCTCTTGGTGACACCGAGGGGTGGGCGCTGGTGGCGATTCGCGTATCGATTTGCGCAGAAGGGCAAAATGCTTGCTCTAGGAACTTACCCTGATGTCCCCCTCGAGCGAGCCAGGGCACGCCACGAATTCGCTCGCGACCTACTCGCTCATGGAATCGATCCGTCGGCGTTGAAGAGGACACTCGGAAAGTACGCTTTTGTTGCGGCGATGCGCGATTGGGAGGTGTCACAAGCTCTCGAGTCGAACAACCTAGATGCACACCGCGCGCGGGATCGCCACGAGCAGCGGAATCTGTCGACCGAACAGGACGGTAGCGATGCGCATAGTTGATGTGCATGAAGATCGCGAGGACCGGTAAGAAACCAAGCTCTGAGGGCATCTGGCGGCCTTGGGAATCGGGAGAGCGACTATCCGACTATCGAGGTGCTTCATTCGTAATTGAAGTCGTCTCCCTCTTCCTCCAGATCATGGTCCTCATCGACACCTTTCTGACGCCTACGAATGCGAGCAGCAAACTCCTTGTATGGCATATTTCCTCGAGCATATGCTTCCAATAAATCGCGGTGCTCTTCGAAGCGAGATCTGGCCGCGGGTAGAATTTTTGGCAAATTCGTAACCAGGAATTTTTTCAGGCGCTCGTCAGGATCATTACCAACGCGGATATCGTGATATCCCAAAAGTGTTTTCTCTCGTAGCTTTGCGGCCAGGTCCATTTCAGACCACGGGTATAGCTGGTTGTACGTCTGATGGATAATGAGTCCGCAAGGCGATAACAAACGGAAAGTTACGAACGGAATGCGTCGCGCTATTAGCACCGGCACCGCGTCGACAGTCAGGGATTTAGCTAACAAATCCCGGATATCCTTGTTACCTGGATACATCCACTCGCGCTTGTTTTTGACCTCGACGCCGACCCAGCCGGCTATGGAAGTGGCGAGGACGAAATCAAATCTACGATCGCCTAAAGAGTTACCGTCGAGCGCAGCGGGAGGTTCTTCTTTACGGTAAAGCGTTTTATCGTCATGTTCATGCAGATCGAGATAAGCGCCCAAGAATTTGTAACATCGCTGCGGCAGCATTGCTCGATAGACGGCAGTCTCCAGTGTCTGCCCGATTCGAAGCGTCAACCGCCCATCCTGGGTCAAGTTCCATAAGGCCAGTTGATCGGCAAACCTGCTTTGCACGAGAGCCGACGGCGCCGTCGAGAGATAGAGCCAACAGCCGTTCGCCTCTTGGCGCTCTAACACTTCGCCGGTTTCCCCCAAATCGTACAAGGCATTCGATAGGACGTGCGGGTTAATGCGTTGGTTCGAGGGCCCAGCGTCCGCGATTTTTTGCTCGAGTGTGCGATGGCTGGCAATGGTGTGTCGTGTCAGGATGCTGCGAATCCGCTTCTTCGCGAGTTCTATCCGTTGCAATTCCTTTGGCGTCGCTGGCGCGGTTCGCGCATACCTCACGCGGCGCCCTGTATTCATTTATATATATCTAGTAGTAGGGCGGTCGACTAGTAGGGCGGTCGACATTTGGCAATTACCAGTCAATGATTCCCAATCAGCCGGACTTGGATCCCCAAATAGTCGTTGCGTCGTCGGGGCCATCTGAGACTGGCGAGTTATGGCCATCAGCTTTCGCTCCGCTGAGACTGCGTTGCGCGTTCCAAGAAGTCGACCGCTTGGCGAACGTGCTCCAGCGCCTGTTGAACTGGCTGCTCTTGCTCGGCGGCAGGGCCGACGTGTGCTGCTATAGCACGGAGGCAGTGGTTAAGAACCTTGGTGGGTGCTCCTAGCCTTTCGTTCTCGTATCTCGACAGGCACGTGCGGTCCACGCCTAACTCTTTAGCGAACGCTGACTGCGCCTTATCGCCTCGCACGAGCTTGATCAGTTCGCCTTGGGACGTGGGGATTCGCATTGTCATTACGTTGCTATTGTTGCACAGTCAGTGCTATTATTGCACTTGCAGTGACCGCCCTGGGACTGCACCATTTCGATGGAAACACGCCATGGCCAGCGCCGCACAAGTCACAGAGCTCCTACGGGCTTTCGCCAGCAAGCAGGACGAACACTTCCTGGCAATTGCTATGCAGGTGGCTGCGCATGAAGCCCAGAGAGGGCACGTGAAGGTCGCCGCCGAGATGCGCGATCTGATCGAAAAAGCACGTAACCTGGACTCACCGCGAGCGCTTGCGCGCGCGATCCCACTGGCGCAACCCAAGGGTGAACTCGCAGAACTGCTTACCGTCCACTATCCACAACAGCACCTGTCCCAGATGGTTCTGTCATCGGCGGTGGAACAGAAGATCGCGCGCGTGATCAAGGAGCAGCGGAATCACGAAAGACTGAGTGGTCACGGCCTGGAACCCAGGCGAAAGTTGCTTCTCGTCGGACCACCGGGCACGGGGAAGACACTGACGGCCAACATGCTGGCCACGGAGCTTCGCCTACCACTGTTTGTCGTTCGATTCGATTCGCTCATCACCAAATTCATGGGCGAAAGTGCATCCAAGCTTCGGCTAGTATTCGACGCCCTCAAGACCACTCGCGGCGTGTATCTGTTTGATGAATTCGACACGCTGGGCCTTCAGCGGGGCAGTCAGCATGACGTCGCCGAAATGCGCCGTACGCTCAACATGTTTCTCCAACTAATTGAGCAGGACAGATCGGAGAGCCTCATCGTTGCGGCGACAAACCACGGCTCATCGCTCGATGCGGCACTCTTCCGACGCTTTGACGATGTCATCCAGTATGAATTGCCGGATGTGGCGCAAGCTGAATTGCTTTTGCGAAACAATCTTGCGTTGCTCGCTCCAGAAGGCCTCGACTACGCCCTCCTTGCCAAGCAATGCGCCGGCCTTTCGCATTCAGATATCGTCAAAGCATGCGGCGATGCTATGAAGGATGCGGTGCTGGAGCATAAGGACGTTCTGGAACTGAAACAGGTCTCACAGCATCTGCAGGAGCGCGCCTCGGGCCAGAAGCACCTTCTCTGAATGTTCCTTCGGTTTTATGGCAAGAGAGCTGCAGCTCCAGTACAGTCTTCGGCAGAATTCTTAGAAATGGGGCGATAGGGAAATGCCCAGTCTCAATCATCTGTTTGTCACCGGGGTGGAAGGACAGGACTTCCGGTCGCCGCTGTCAGTTCGAGCAAAGCCGCCGCCGGATCGGGACCGCAACAACCACGGTAACCGGCTGCTGACACAGCTGCAGGCGGTCGCAACACAGATGGCGAGGCTAACTCAGGCCCGTGCCGCCGCAGGAGCCCCGGTACATCAAGGCGTCGCGATAGCCCTGGAAATTTCGCCGCGCGGGACTCTTGATCCCGGCAAGCAGCTGGAATGGAAGAGGGACGGCATAGAGGTTCTTAGCGTCATAGAGACTCCCAATGCGCAGATTGTCACTGTGTATGTGCCGCCTGGAAAACTGGGTGCCTTCGAGCGCAGGGTTCGCGAATATCTGACCGAAGAAAACCCGCCAAGGAAGGAGGGTCAGAAGCCTAAACCAAAGAACGCTAGGCTGATCAACGCGATTTCTTCGATTCGGCGCGCTGCATTCGCAGAGTTCTGGACGGATAGAGATCCGCCTCCTGATGAAAATCAGTCTGCTGTATTCCAAATCTGGCTCCGTCTTGGGACAGCAACACCGGGCGAGGCACATTCGGCGTTCCTCGAAGCGGCAGAGCAGCTGCAAATCGCAGTGGAACCCGGATACCTGACGTTTCCGGGGAGAGTTGTGGTTGCCGCTAGCACTACTCGCGCCGTTCTCGAGCAAGCCATCGATCTGCTCGATTTCGTCGCAGAGATCCGCCGCGCATCTTTTCCTGCAGAGTTTCTTCTTAGCGATCTTCGGCCTTTCGAACAAGTCGAGTGGGTGCGCGACATGACGGCTCGCACGATCGTCACACCCGCAGACCAAAATCCACCGCGTATTGCGCTGCTGGATACCGGCGTCAATCGCGGCCATCCGCTTCTAGGTCCTCTGCTCGATCCGTCGGACCTCCATTCCGTGCTCGACGCTTGGGATACAACTGACCACACGGGACACGGCTCCGGAATGGCAGGTCTGGCCCTTCACGGTGATTTGAGAACACCTCTGATTTCTCAAGATCCGCATGTAGTGCCGCACCGCTTGGAGTCGGTAAAGATCCTTCCCGATACTGGAGCCAACTTGCCTCACCTCTACGGGTGGACGTGTGATGAGGCAGTGCGCATTGTGGAACAGGCAACGGCCAACACCGCTCGGATATTTTCAATGATGACTACCGTAGTCGGGGCCACCGCGGGGTGGCCTTCCGAGTGGTCTGCCAGCATCGACAGGTTGGCGTTCGGCCGTCGAGGCCCAAGTACAAATTCGCTCGACGCGCCGGCATCGGATGGCGATGCCCTGGACATTCAGCCGAGACTGTTTGTTCTTGCCGCAGGGAATATACCCTGGCCACAGTGGACCTCCGATCCGCGGCAGAACGATCTTGAATCCATCGAGGACCCCGGACAGGCCTGGAACGCTTTGACTGTGGGCGCGTACACCGACTTAGTTGACTTCGATCACGACAGATGGCCGGACCTCCGGCCCTTAGCGCCTTCTGGATCACTGTCCCCAGTTTCTCGCACGTCGCTGCTGTGGTCAGAGCGGTGGCCAGTCAAACCTGACGTAGTTGCGGAAGGCGGGAACGGATCCGTTGATGGAGCTGCGATTCCGCAAGTAATAGTCGGTCCGGAAGATCTGAGACTGGTTACCACCTCCCATGAGCCCGCGAGGGCTCTACTTGCGGAGTCAGGAGATACGAGTGCGGCCGCCGCTGAAGTGGCCCGTATCTGCGCGCACCTGCAAGCCAGATATCCAGCGTATTGGCCCGAGACCATTCGCGCCTTGGTCGTGCAGGGTGCTAGCTACACGAAGGCGATGCGATCGGATCAAGGTATCGTACCGACGCTGGCAAACCGGCGAACTCTGATTAGGCGATACGGCCATGGACGGGTCTCCATAGAGTCCTCTCTGAATTCCACACTGAATAGGCCGACGATGATTCAGCAGGAGGCGATTGTTCCATATGTGATGGAGGGCAGCACGTACCGTCTTGGCCGAATGAATATCCACAATCTACCCTGGCCCAAGACTGAACTGGGACAGCTGGGCGAAGCGGAAGTCTCGCTGAAGATCACACTTTCGTATTTTATTCAGCCAAATCCCAGCCGGCGTGGCTGGCAGAGTAAGTTCAGATACCAGAGCCATGGTTTCCGATTCGCTGTCCGCGGCGCAGGGGAAACCGAAGAGCGATTCCATCAGCGCATCAACGACATCAAGCGTGATGAGATGGGCGAAGATCGCGAGGAGTCGATGCCAGACCCGGACAACGAAGGTTGGCTGCTTCGCCGAACACTCCGGTCTCAGGGATCACTGCATTCCGACACCTGGTACGGGCTAGCGTCCGAATTGGCCAACAAATCCGAAATCGCCGTATTTCCAGTCGGTGGTTGGTGGAAGGAGTTGGCCGATAGAACTCATGCAAATCGCCGGGTGCGCTACGCGTTGGTGGTTTCTCTTGACGTGTCGACGATTGCCGACGTGGATATCTACACGCCTATTGCCAACCAAATCGTTGTTCCGGTCGGTCTCGCATAAGACTTGCGGTGGGGCAGCCGGTTAAGCTACCCAAGGTGGCGACCGAAGCCGCTCTCGACTTTTACGGAAACTCATGACCGAATCGGCGCGGTAATTAAAGGGGGTAACTACGATATTCGAAGTTGGCAAATAGGCCAAAATATAGGGGTTCTTGCGTTAATTCGATGGTGACCTGGAGTTCGAAAGACTTAGACGGCTTTTTGGCGACTTGGCTTTTGTCGGTATCGGCTAGGAGCCGACGCTGGCGTGCCGAGAAATTGGACAGGTCGACTCAATCGAAAGTGACCTCAAAGGAACACTTAACCCGATTGACGGCTGAATCGGAGGTATGCCCGGAGCGCGAAAGATTGCCTGTTGAGGATGAAGCTGAGGTCGAATTTCTCCAGGTATAAGATACTGGAATCTTGGACAAATCCAATGACTCCGGCCGGCCGGGCTTGCTCTGATTTGGGGTTTCCAAATCCCACAAGTTCTGGTTGAGAAGCGGTAGTGGTATGTGCGAAGGAGATAGGTCTTTCGCTAAAGAAACTTTGGTATTTACTTGGCAGCTATTAGCCCGCCGAGCGATCAGGCGAGGTAAGGAGATCTACATGCAGCGAAAGAGTTGGGCCTCTGCGAAATGCCCTATGGCCCGCTCCGTTGATGTCATTGGCGACTGGGGTAGCTTATTGATACTGCGTGAAGCGTTTGGCGGAACGACAAGATTCGATGATTTCCAAAAAAAGCTCGGTATCTCTCGGAATTTGCTGACAGCTCGGCTAAAGAAGCTTGTTGCTCGGGGTATTTTTACGCGCAGGCCCATCGCCGAGGAGGCGCGGCGACACGAATATGTGTTGACCGAAATGGGTGAAGACCTCCTTGCCACCATCATTGCGTTGCGCCAATGGGGGGATCGGTGGCTGTTTCGACCTCTGCCCGCGCCCTACGGAATGTTCGATGCCGTTGATGGTAGCGAGCTCAAGGAGATCAAGGTGCGTTCCTCGCACGGTCGCGATATCCGTCACGTCGATATTAGGCTTCGCAGCCATCCTAATTCCAAACCGAGCGGCAAGCCGGGCCGAAAGCGTTAGCGATGGGAGTCGGTAGGCTTGTCAGCGCGCGCGCGTTCATGTAAAAGTTCAATATTGAGACCTTCGATCACCATAAGGAAGAGTGAAATGCGCGCTGCCTACATCAACGGTTATGGGGACAATTCTGTCGTTACACACGGTGAGGTCGCCGCTCCCGTTGCGAGCGCCAACGAAGCGTTGGTCACCATACGGGCAGCGGGCGTCAATCCAGTCGAAATCGCTATGCGACTCGGGCATTTCCATGCCGCGTTTCCGTTCAAATTTCCCCAGGTTATGGGCTATGACATTGCAGGTGTGATCGAGTCGGCTCCGAGCACGTCCGCATTCAAAGAGGGCGACGAAGTATATGCCCGGCTGCAGAACCCGAAGCCGGGCGCGTACGCGGAACGCGCTGCTGTCCCGATCAATCTCCTGGCTCCTAAGCCGCGGTCTCTTTCCTTCGAGGAGGCCGCCAGCCTTCCAACCGTCGCGCTGACGACCTGGCAGGCGTTTAAAGAGCGAGCGAAGCTAAAATCGGGCGAGCGGGTGTTGATCCAGGCGGGTGCTGGCGGCGTGGGCGTCTTCGCGATCCAACTCGCGAAGGAAATGGGCGCCTATGTCGTGGCGACCGGTGGTCCGGGCAGTCAGGATTTCATCAAAAAGCTCGGGGCCGACCGAACAATCGACTACACCCGCGAACGTTTCGAAGAAGCCGGGCCGTTCGATGTGATTCTAGACGGGGTGTGTGGAGCCCTCGTCGAGCGTGGCATCGACGCGCTGGCCAAAGGCGGGCGCTATGTCGGCCTCGTGCGAGTTGCCGACGCGAAAGCTTACGGCGAAATCGGATTTCCGCCCCAAATCGCGGAAAAGGCCGCGGCGGGCATCCAACCCTTCGTTGAACGCGCGCGCCAGCGAGGCGGGGAATTTCACGGTCCGCTGACGCGACCCGACGGTGCGCAGCTCGCGGACATAGGAACCGTAGTTGATCGCGCTCCAATCCGAGCCGTGGTGAGCAAAACCTTCGGCCTCGACGGTCTTGCATCGGCGTACGAGACACTCGCCGGCGGGCACACACGAGGGAAGCTTGTCGTTGTTCCGTAAAGAGCGCGACCGATCACACTAGATTGATGAGACCAGAACCGGAGACCCTATGAACGATGTGCGTAAAAGACTGACCGTCGATAAGACCAAGCCCGGATATTGGCAAGTCACCTTTGGCAACCCGCCAATCAATGCCATTGACGATCGGACGTACGATGAGTTCTACGATCTTGTGGCGGAGATCGAGTCCGACCCCGATCTGAAGGTCGTGACCTTCGAGAGCGCCGACCCAAATTTTTTCATCGCCCACTACAGCACGGCGGAACCGCGTAGCCGCTTCGGGGTGCCTCGCTGGATCGACCCGGCGACACGACTTGCCCAAAGCAGCGTTCTGAGCATCGCCCTCATACGAGGCAGGGTGCGGGGAGGCGGCAGTGAATTCACCATGGCATGCGACATTCGGTTCGCCAGCCGGGAGCGCGCGATCTTCGGTCAGCCCGAGGTGGGGACGGGTCTCATTCCGGGCGGCGGTGCGCTTCAGCGACTACCGCTCCTCGTGGGACGGTCCCGCGCAATCGAGATCGTGCTGGGCGCGGATGACTACGACGCAGACATGGCGGAGCGCTACGGCTGGATAAACCGCGCCGTCCCGGAGGCAGAATTTGACGCCTTCGTCGCCAATTACGTTCGGCGCATTCTTTCATTCGACAAGCACGCGCTAAGCATCTGCAAAGCGACCATCAATCAGTCCGGCTTGCCCAACAAAGCCCAATTGGAAGCAACGCAAGACACCTTTTTCAAAATGTTCGGATTGCCGGGGGCTGTCGAGCGCATGCCGAAGCTGCTCAAGCGGGGCATCGGAAAAGCCGGTGAATTCGAATTAAATCTCGGTCATCACGTTGGGGATCTTTGAGCTTGGATTGCTTTCGCACGGTTCCTTATGTTTCCGTCGTGACATCATTCGAGCGATCCCACGAGAGACGCCCTCTGCGATATCTCGATCCAGTTGCCATCGGGATCCAGCACCATGGATATGCGTGCCGTTCGCCCTAGCGTTCTGGGTGCCATCGCTTCACGCGCACCCTTAGCAAGAAGTGCGGCGTGAACTTCGTCGACGTTGAAAACCTGCAATGTGATGTAACGCCAACCCCCGCCAGTAAAACCGCTATCGACTGAAGCGCTGGGATCCTCTTCTAAAATGAGATGAGACTGTCCGACTGAAAAACTCGCCGCGCCGGAATAAGGGGACGGGGGTTGCACTTCCAAGAAGCCGAGCACATCGTCAAAAAATGTCCGGTGACGAGCGAGGTCACGTACGCCCATGCGCAGGCCGATCTGAAAGACCCCGCGATCGCCCGCTGGCCACAAACAGACGGCGTTCCCGTCCGGATCGTGAAGCCGTGTACGAGCGACAATGTCTGATTTCACTACAATCAACTCTCGGTATCCGCTCCGCAATGCAGCGGCTACCCCGGCAACATGAGCGTTCACCTTGATGATTGAGCCATCACATTCGAAACGATGCTGAATTACGCCGCGGCGGACCGTGAGCGGACCCTCGTAAACCAGGCCTATTTCATCCGACCAGAACGCCAGCATTGCTTCGGCGTTTGCGGTATTCAATCCAATGTCGATGCAGGGCTTCGCGAGATTCATGGCTGGCCTCGGTTGCTGAAGTAATGCAGCCGCGCGACCTGGGCAGCCCAAGTGCAAATTTTTGCATACAACGAAAGTAAAAAGGTCTTATTATTGAACTTATATTAGAGGGCCGGGAGCACAATGAAGTCATGGGACACGCAAACGACGACATGATCAATCGCCAGCCGGCAACGGGCCTTCAACTCCGCTCGCTTATCACCTCCTCGGGCACTTTGGAGCTCTCGCTGGCAGCGAAGGACATCGAGTCACCCAAGGAGGACGAAGTAGTTGTCCGAATAGAGGCCGCCCCGGTGAATCCGTCGGATCTCGGGCTCCTTTTGGGCCCGGCGGACCTTTCAACTGTCGTGACGCGAGGAGAGGGTGCATCGCGGCGCACCACGATCACAGTGCCTGAGGCTCGACTTCGCGCCATAACGGGTCGCTTAGACAAGGCGATGCCTGTGGGCAACGAAGGGGCGGGGGTTGTTATCGCTACAGGCGATAACATGAAAGCGCTTCTCGGAAAGACCGTGGCGGTTGCGGGCGGCGCTATGTACAGCGAATATCGGACCGTAACTGCAAGCAGTTGCCTTGTATTTCCCGACGATGTAACACCTGCGGAAGCTGCGGCCTCATTCGTAAATCCGCTAACCGCGCTGGGAATGCTCGAAACGATGCGCAAGGAAGGACACACCGCACTAGTCCACACCGCAGCAGCGTCAAACCTCGGCCACATGCTCAACAGGCTTTGTCAGAAAGACGGCGTCGACCTAGTCAACATTGTTCGCGCTCCCGCGCAGGTTGACACACTGCGCAATCTCGGCGCTCGCTATGTCTGCGACTCGTCGGCGGAAGATTTCGCACCTCAATTGGCTGAAGCGATATACGCGACGAACGCGAGCATCGCCTTCGACGCGATTGGCGGCGGCCGGATCGCGAGCAAGATCCTCACGGCTATGGAATCCGCCGCGGCGCGCCGAATGGGTAACTACAGCGTCTACGGCTCCGCAACCCACAAACAAGTGTATATCTATGGCGGATTGGATACCTCACCCACCGAACTGACGCGCTCGTATGGCATGGCATGGAGTATCGGCGGATGGCTGTTAACTCCTTTCATTCAAAAAGTGGGGGCCGCTCGAGTCGCTGAACTTCGCGAGCGCGTAGCCTCGGAGATTAAGACCACGTTCGCGAGCCATTACAGCCAGACTGTTGGGCTCGCAGAGCTTCTGCGTCCGGAGATCCTGCAGGCGATTTCGCGCAAGGCCAGCGGCGAGAAATTCCTGGTGACGCCAACGCGAACCTGATTTCTATCAAGTTAAGGCCCACTGCCCGAGACAAGCCTCTGACCGCCCCGGAAATCGGCGGGGCGGGGCGATGATATCCGTAGGGACGTCAATCTCAAACCAGGATTTGGTTGGCAGCGGTCCAGTAGCTGCGCCGTACTTCGCGCCGCAGGACCTTTCCGAAGGAGGACATCGGGAGCTCGCGATAGAAATCGATTTTCTTGGGAACTTTGAAGCTCGAGAGCCAGCTCTTGCAGTGGGCGATCAACTCCTGTTCGCTGGCCACACTGCCCTCATTCAATTTCACCGCGGCGACGACCATTTCGCCCCAGCTGGAGTCGGGCACGCCGATGACCGCCGCCAGTTGCACGGCTGGGTGTCGATACAAAATGTCCTCGATATCATTGGGGAAGATGTTCTCCCCGCCGCTGATGATCATGTCCTTCTTTCGATCAACGATGTACAAATACCCTTCCTCGTCGAAGCGGCCCATGTCGCCCAGCGTGAGATATCCATCAGGTCCGCGAGCTGCCGCCGTTGCATCCGGATTGTTGAAATACTCCTTGAGCAGGATATCGCCGCTCACATAGATTTCACCGACCTCGCCCTGCGCTACCGTCTGGCCCTCCTCGTTGCGCAACTCCACAAATCGGCCCGGCACCGGCCTGCCGACCGAGCGTACTTTGCGCCGCTGGTCGTGCGGCTCGAGATTGGTCACGAGCCCGAGTTCGGTGCCGCCATAGAATTCGTGCAGCCCGGCCGTAGGCAGTTTGTCGAGCAGCAACTCCTTTGTTTGGGTCAAAAGCGGCGAGCCGCCGCTTAGCAGGATGCGAAGCGAGCTTAAGTCTGCCCGCTTGATGTCGGCGCTTCGAGCAAGACTTGCCCACATGGTAGGTACCAAGAAGGCCCAGGTGACACGATGACGCTCAGTCTGTTCGCAGATATTAGCCGGTGTGCAATCGGCGCTGACGACCACCGATCCGCCACGCATATGTTGCGCCAGTGCAAAAATGGTGGGCGCTTCATGGAATAGGGGGGCGACCACCAACTCAATGTCGAGTGCTTCGACTCCGTAGAGTGTCGCCACGTTGTTGAGGCAATCGCTGAACTCTCCGTGACGTACCACGCAACCCTTGGGCGCGCCCGTGGTGCCGGAGGTGTAGCCCTGCAAAAAAGTCGCAGAGAGATCGCCGCCGATCGCTTCCGATTCAGTTCCCGCTTCAATAAGGTTTTCGTATGACAGGCAGTCTGCAGGTTCACCGCCGACGCTCACGAAGCGTTTCACCGATGGAATTCTGGAGCGCATTTCGGCGATCAAGTCCGCATAGTCCGGATCGAACACTAAGGCATCCGCGCCACAATGACTGACGATGTACTCGATCTCGGTGCCGATACAGCGATAATTCAGCGGGACGATTGCGGCTCCAAGCAAAGCGGCTGTGTGATAGAGCTCAAGATACCGATGGCCATTTTGCATCAATAAGGCAATGCGATCCCCGCGCCGGAGGCCCTGGGTTTGGAGGGAGTTTGCCAGACGAAGAACCCTAGACCACAGTTGTGCGTAGGTGAACGTACCCCCCGCGGAGATCGTCGCTACATTCTGCGGCCTGTACCTGGCGGACCAGCGCAATGAATCATCAAGTCGAGTGGGCATCCGTACTCCTTTTGCCGCGAATGGCTGGGAAATTCTTATTCGGGCGCTGCTATCCCCTATCTAATCAGGCAGTCCATATCCCACATCGGCGAGCGCCACGACCTCTCCGCTGGAGTCTCGCGCTTCGACGCTGACCCGAACCCAATTCTTTCCCAGCCCATGGTGGTGTTTGCTCTTGACCCTTGCGGATGCGACGACCGTCTCACCGACTTTGACCGGCTTGGTGAATTTGGCTTCAACGAAGCGCACGTGCCCGCCATTCGCACTGACAACGCCCCATTGGCGTGTAACCACCGACGCCAGACTCGACATTGTCATCATGCCGTGGCCGACGGTTTCCGGCAGCCCAAAAACTTGCGCCCGGGCTGCCCAATCCGTGTTGGTGTGCACAGGATTCATATCCAGCGAGGCCAATGCATAGCGGTCGATGGTTTCCTGAAGGTAGTCTTGCGTGAGAGGCGTGAAAGCGTAGTCGTTGGCGACTTCGGAGAAGCGAGGAGCGTTCATGTCAGTGATCCTTATGCGTTGGCGAACCGCGCCACATCGCTGCGGGTGGCGGGGAGTATGAGCGAGCACCACCAACGTGCCTTGAGCACATTAGCTTCGTTGCGAAAGTCGAGCAGCATCTGGATGTAGGGCTTTCCACGCTGGACGAATTTGTCGTGGGTGGTGACAGTCGTCGTGATGATCTCGCCGTAGCGAAAGGGCTCGAGGATTTCAATACGTTGCCCTGGATTGCGCGCGCCGGGGGTACGCATCCACGTACCAATCCCTTGCTCGCCAACTGAATAAAATCCGATCGTGGTGACGAAGATCGGATGTTGCAGCAGCTCTCCGGTCGGTGAGTGAGCCCGCGCATGGCCTGGATCCACCATCAACGGGTCGGTCTCACCGCACGCGCGATTGTAAGAAAGGATATCCTCTTCGGTGATGGCGAAGGTCCGCTGCGCCGACGCCACTTCTCCGACGCGAGCCTGTTCCCACGTTTCGAATTCCTGCCAGCCGGCGAGAAAGTCACGCGAGAAGTGTCGCTGCTTGTCGGTTTCGATGTAACGATCGAGTCTGGCGGGCACAGTCATGATCTTTTCACTCCGTAGGGCGGCTTTTCATTAAACGATTTGAACGCAAGAGGGCTGGCACTTTAGATCACACTTTCCCAGGCCATGCGTTCGGCCTGATCCGGATCAGAGGCGACTGTGCAGTTATCGCCGATCATCATGGTGCGCCGATCAAACAGCGCAAAGGCTGGCCACGGCGACAGATGCGCACCGGGAACGCCGGTCTTGATGAAGGAAATCCAATTGGCATGGTGCTGCTCGGCCATCGGCAGATCGACCCCTGAGTAGCCAAACACGGTGTGCGCAAACGCGGTGTCCACGCGCTCAAATATCAGCGGCACATCAATGCCGTGTGGGCTGAATGTCCCGAATGGGCCGTTGGGAATCGTGTAGTGCAATTCATAGCGGTAGACAGTCCCGCCAGCGCGAGTCTGCGCCTCGGCGATACGAAGGCTCGGGATACCGATAACATCGGCGCTTAATGTTCGCAGCATCCGTTCTCCCGGTGTTAGCTCAGGGTAGATGCGCTCGTACGTGCTGCTCATCGCTGAGCGCGTGGAGGAGTTTAGATGCATCAGCGCTTTTTGTGAGCCCGAACCCTCCGCGTTGGCAGGAGAGAAGAAGTAACGCAACTCATCCCTCGTGTGGCCGATCATCGTTGTGATGGATCGGGCGCAACCGCGTTGCAGGCTCTCGATGGGGGAGGCGGGAAGTTCGCGGCCGTCTATCATCGGTCGGAAAGCGATGAGAGTAGAGGCATCCGCCTGGGCCTCTCTTTGAGCCGTGAGCAGCTCCTGTACGGAGCAGACACGCAGTCGCTCCTTACCGCCGAGGCGTGCTACGAATTCCCTGGCAAATTCATGGGCGCGCTCAGGTGTGTACACCGTATCCGCACCGCCGCTCGCCAGGATGCTCTGATGAAACAGCCCTCTGGCGGCCGGCATGGCCATGAGCGTGGCGCAGTTCCAAGCGCCGGCCGATTGACCGGCAAGGGTTATTCTATTGGGGTCCCCGCCGAATGCGGCGATATTGTCTCGAACCCATTCGAGGACCAGAATCAGGTCGCGCAGGGCATTGAGGCTGCTCCCTTCGTCCTTCGATCCAGTGATCGTACCCAGCTCAAGAAAACCGAGCGCCCCCAGCCGGTAGTTTCCGCTAACGCAAACCGCTCCATCGCGAGCGAACGTCGCCCCATCGTAGACAGGCAAACTGACGCTGCCCGTTACATTGCCTCCGCCATACACCCACACGAAAACGGGATGGGAGGCAGGTTCTTCGGGCGCCCAGACATTGAGCTGTAGGCAGTCCTCGGACATCAACCCAGTCTGGGGCAAAGCGGGGTCGGTATCCTGCGGTGGAACTCGGGCGGGGCCGGTGGCGTCGAGTTCGCCCACCCAGGGTCGGACTGGGCGGGGCGGGCGGAACCGCAGTGGTCCTACGGGAGCCTGGGCGTACGGAATCCCGGTGAAAGCTCGGATGCCGTCATTCTGGCAACCGCGCACCAACCCATTGCGGACTCGAACCACCGTGCCGCGCTCGCCAGCGCGCCCCTCGGATGCCCTCATCAGCACCGCCGCAGCACCCGCCATGAAATCTCTCCGCCCCAACACGACTAACTCCTCAAAGCGCGCTTCCGTACCAGCCGCGCGCGCGTTTGCCGATGATCATCATACGACCACCTTTTGCGGGTGACAATAGTTTTCATATATGGAAATATAGATCTTGCTTCCTATCAATGTTGGTAGGCAGGGGCGGGGAGGGGTCTTATGTTGAGTCGGCCGCCCTGAACCGCCCGAAATAGAGCGCAAATCTCGCCAGCAGGTGTTACGGGAGGGACGGGCAGGGGTGCCCGAATCGACAGCGCCGCGTTCGAATGTCGAAGCCGGCTTTAAGCGCGGCCGTCGTTTCCGGTGAGTTTCTTGGCGATCCCGTTGGCGGCCGCCTGCACCTGCTCGGTAACGGTCGAGATCGAACCGAATGAATGGGTGGTCTTCAGATAAGGAACGGTGAGCGCAGCAGCGGCTCGATCGGTGCGCATGATAGGCGCGGAAAGATCGGTAACTCCTTTGACAACGGAGCTTGCAGCTCGCGCCCAGCCATTTTTTTTTACGGTTGCGGCGGCAGCGATGAAGCTTTTCAATTCCCCTGGCGATGGTTTAGGGTCGAGCAATTCCAACCAGCGAGCGCGGACGTCTTCAGGCTGAAATGCGAACAGGGACAGGCCTGAGACACTGCGGGTAATCGAGATGCGGTACCCGACGCGCACCGAGAAACCGATCTGTTCCATCGATTCCATGCGAGCAATGACCACGATGTCCCCGCGTGCATGTACGGCCAAATGACATGACTGGCCAATATCGCTTGCAAGTTTGCGCATTACTGGCAGTGCGACCTCGACCAGACTTTGCGTTGCCGGTTGGTTCATTGCCATGGAAAAGAGAAGGTCGGTAAGATAATAGCCGTCGGAAGCAGGATCTTGATCGATGAACCCCCGCGCCTGCAGAACCTGAATCATTCGAAAAATCTCGCCCTGAGACCTTTCGAGTCGCTCGCAAATGGCAGTGACCGTCAATGGCTTGGGCTCATGGTTAAGAAGCTGCAAAATGTCCAGCCCCTTCTCCAATGCCGGCGCCCGGTATTTCCCGGATGACTCCGTAGCGTCCGAATCAATCATTGCGGTCTTTTTGCCCTTCACCGATCCTCCTAGTCACGCCCGCCGCGACTTTAACCAACGTCAGGCTTAGCAGCAAGGCGTTTTCCCGGCATACCAATAGTACCTATAAAAACGTCTTTTATATTTACAAGTTCAGTTGCTGTGAGTAGTCTGGGAGTGGTGGCCCCCATCAATCCTACCGCTGAAGGTCTCAACACCGTGGATGGAAGTGCTCCCTCGGGCGCCTCGCAGCAGTCTGCCGGCGGGCATTCTCTGGCACTCGGCGCATTCGCCCTGGTGGTGAGTCTTTTTTTCCTCTGGGGCGTAGCCAACAACCTCAACGACATCCTTATCAAACAATTCAAGAAAGCATTCGAACTGTCAGACCTTAGCGCGGGACTGGTGCAGAGCGCCTTCTACCTCGGCTATTTTTTCCTGGCGATTCCTGCCGGTATATGTACTCGTCGACTTGGCTACAAGGGTGCATTGCTGATTGGGCTTGGCTTGTATGCCGCCGGAGCCTTGGTGTTCTATCCCGCCGCGCTTCTGCATACATACAGTTTGTTCCTGTTTGCGCTGTTTATCATTGCCAGTGGTTTGGCATTTCTTGAAACGTCCGCCAATCCGTTAGTAACTGTACTGGGGCCCGCAAACGGGGCCGCGCGTCGTTTGAACCTAGCGCAGTCCTTCAATCCATTGGGATCAATCACGGGCGTTGTGATCGGTCAACACTTTATCCTGAGCGGCATCGAGATCCCATCCGAACGACTCGCCGCCATGGGTGCGAGCGCACGACAGGCTTATTTCGCTTCCGAGTCCGCGGTTGTCGGAAAGCCTTATCTGATTATCGCCGCGGTTGTCATTGTTTGGGCAGTGCTGATCGCCATCACCCGATTTCCCTCGAACGCGATCGCATCGGAGGGCTCAGAAACTGGCGGAAGCGCTCTATATCTCGGGCGCAATCGAAATCTTGTCTTTGCGGTAGTCGCCCAGTTCTTCTATGTGGGCGCGCAGGTCGGTGTTTGGAGCTTTCTCATCCGCTATGCCCAGTCCACGCTACCGGGTACGCCGGAGAAGACTGCCGCTAACTACCTCACCATATCGCTCGTCGCGTTCATGGTCGGACGCTTTGTGGGTACGGCACTCATGCGCTATTTGTCTCCGTCCCGGCTGCTGTTCTTCTTTGCGGCGCTTAACGTGGCTCTCTCCGCCATCGCCATGAGCTCACCGGGAGGTGTCGGGATTGTCGCACTCATTCTCACGAGCTTCTTCATGTCGGTGATGTTCCCCACCATCTTTGCTTTGGGGTTGAAGGGCCTCGATGACAATGCTCGCAAGTTGGGCTCGTCTTTTCTGGTCATGGCGATTATCGGCGGAGCGGTGCTGACCGCAATCATGGGAGCGGTCTCGGACGCCGTGGGCATTGCCCGTGCCGTGGGCGTGCCGATGGTGTGCTTCGGGGTGGTGACGGGATATGCCCTGCACACCCTGCATGAGCCTTCGCGCCCGACCTAGCCATTATGCCGCGGTTATACTTCGCACTCGACCTGCGCAATGATCCAGTGCTCATCGAGGCATACGAACGCTGGCATCGGCCTGAGCACATCTGGTCGACTACACTGCAGTCGCTACGCTCCTCGGGGATCGAGGAGCTCGCGATCTATCGATGCGGCAATCGCTTAATACAAGTCTTGCAGGTCGCAGCGGGCTTCTCGCTTGAGGAAAAGCGGGTCGCCGATTCGGCGAATCCCGACGTGCTCGCGTGGGAGGCGTTGATGTGGCAGTTTCAACAAGCACTCCCCTTTGCGCCCGCCGGTCAGAAGTGGATGCCCATGGCTCGATTATTTTCGTTGCGAGAGACGCTCGGCGAGCAGGTCACCGAATCGCGATCCATTCCTAAAGATGCCACTGAAGACCCGAAGTCGAATGTCTGCTAACGATCCATCATACCCAGTGCCTCGTGGTGAGATCCTGCAACCGAGCTTACTCATGGGCACCGTGCAACTCTCTTCACTTGGATTGGGCTGCGCGCCGATAGGAAATCTTTATGCGGCAGTCAGCGATGATGATGCGCAAGCCGCACTTGAGGAAGCATTCAGCCAAGGCATCAGACATTTTGACACGGCACCGTTCTATGGCTTTGGACTGAGCGAAGCGCGGCTGGGACGCTCACTTGCGGGGCGCCCACGATGTAGTTTCGCAATATCCACAAAGGTCGGGCGGCGCATTGAGTCGGGAATGCAGGAGGCGCAACAAAGCGCATTCGCAGTCCCCGGTCGCCACGCGGTATTCGATTATAGCTGGGAGGGTGTTCAACGCTCAGTCGAGGCAAGCCTACGGCGGTTGGCAATCGATCACATCGACATTCTCCTCTTGCACGACGTCGGTAGGCTCGCGCACGGGGAGCGCCATTCGGAGGTTCTAAAGCAGTCCTTGGATGAGGCGCTACCCGCTATGGCCGCGCTGAAGGATGCGGGGATTGTTGATGCCATCGGAATCGGCGTGAATGAACAGGCCGTCTGCCTTGAAATCATGCCGCATTTTAAGCTGGACTGCATCATGCTCGCGGGTCGGTATACTTTACTAGAGCAGCGCGAATCTTCTGAATTGATGAGCGAGGCTCAACGCCGGGGAGTCAAGATCATCGTCGCCGGTCCCTACAACTCGGGACTTCTCGCAGATGCGGCGGGCCCCGGCGAGACTTATAACTACCAACCGGTGGATTCCTCGGTTCGGGATCGGGCGCGCAGGATCTACTCGCTGTGCGCCAAAGAGGGCGTGGACGTTGGGGCGGCTGCATTGCAATTCCCGCTGGCCCATCCTGCGGTGGCAAATGTGGTCGCGGGTCTACGAACTCGCCAGGAAGTACTTACCGCGGCAAGGCGATTGAGCGACCACATCCCGGTGCGCCTCTGGGGTCATTTGCAGGAGGCTGGATTGCTGGCGGCCGACGCGGTGGTGCCCCAGAAATGATCATCGATGCACATCAGCACTTCTGGGATGTCTCTCGAGGAGATTATTCCTGGCTGAGGCCTAGCGATCCGATCCTGTATCAGAATTACCTGCCGGAGGATCTGGTTCCGCTTCTTTCAGATAGTGACGTTGCAGCAACCGTCCTGATTCAGGCTGCCGCAAGCGAACTCGAGACACAGTATCTGTTTCGACTGGCCGAGGAGCACTCCTTTATCGCGGGGGTCGTAGGGTGGGTTGACTTTGACTCCCCAGACGCCGATCGGCGCATCGCGAATCTCATCGGCGAAGGACAGGGAAAGCTCAAGGGCCTGCGCCCGATGATTCAAGACATCCTCGACGCGGACTGGGTCATGCAATCAACGCTTGATCGTGTCTTTGAGTCCATGGTCGAGCATGACTTGGTATTCGATGCACTGGTACGGCCAGCACACTTGCCTGCGCTCAGGTTGCGTCTCATGCGCCATCCGGCGTTGCGCGTGGTGCTAGACCATGCGGGTAAGCCTCCTATCGCGGCGGGGGACTTTGACACCTGGGCGAGTGACTTGGAGCGGTTGGCGCAGGACACGTCCGCGGCAGTCAAGGTGTCTGGACTTCTGACAGAAGCGGGCGATCGAACGACGGGCGAAGAATTGCACCCCTATGTTGAGCACATCTTTCGATGCTTTGGCCCCTCACGCATGATGTGGGGAAGTGATTGGCCGGTGCTCAATCGCGCTTCGCGTTATGGCGAATGGTTGCATCAGTCCGTGGCATGGGTTCAGCGCTACTCGCCGCAGAACGAAGAGGAGATCTTCGCGCGCACTGCTGCGCGGCTCTATCAGCTGGAAATTCCTCCGAACCCGCCACACTTATCATCCCCAAGGAGCGCGTCGCGTGAGTGAACGATTGTCGGGAAAGCGATGCATGATCACTGCGGCGGGGGCGGGCATTGGGCGAGCGACGGCGTTAGCCTTTGCGCGAGAGGGGGCAGAGGTTCTCGCAACCGATATCGATGCGGCGGCGCTCGACTCGCTTGCCGCCGAGCATCGCTCGATTCGAACTGCACCATTGGATGTCACGGACGCACAACACATCGCGGTGTTGATCCAATCCCACCCGCGGTTCGATGTTTTATTCAATTGCGCAGGATTCGTCCACGCCGGAACGCTACTCGATACAACTCAAGAGGCCTGGAAACGCTCCTTCACGATCAACATTGATTCCATGTTCCACCTCTGCAAGGCAGTGCTTCCCGGCATGCTCGAGCGTCAGAGAGGCAGCATCATCAACATGTCATCGGTCGCCTCCTGCATTCGAGGTGTTGCGAACCGATTGGCGTACAGCGCCACCAAGGCTGCGGTCATTGGCCTCACCAAGTCGATCGCGGCGGATTACGTGACTCAAGGGATTCGTTGCAACGCCATTTGCCCCGGGACCGTGAAGACACCATCGCTCGGTCAACGTGTGCTGGCCTTGGGTGGCGATGAAAACGCGGTGTGGAAGAGCTTCGCGGATCGCCAACCGATGGGTCGATTGGGTGAGCCGGAGGAGATAGCGGCCCTGGCCGTGTACCTCGGTTCCGATGAATCGAGTTTTACCACCGGTGCGATCCACGTGATCGACGGAGGTTGGTCAAATTGAGTATCGAGAGGGGTGAGGACCATTAAGCTGGCACGTTATGGCGAACTCGGCCAGGAGCGCCCCGCGATCGTCGCCGCGGACGGTTCCCTAAGGGACCTCTCGACCCTGATCGAGGACATTGGCGGTGAAGTGCTGACCGCGCAAGGATTGGAGAAGCTGCGACGGATCGATCGCGAAGGTTTGCCGCACGTCCACGGCAAGCCTCGCATCGGTGCACCGGTCGCGCAGGTCAGCAAAATGATTTGTGTCGGTTTGAACTTTAGCGATCACGCCCGTGAGGCCGGCATGTCGGTACCCGAGGCGCCGGTGATTTTCATGAAAGCGACATCTGCGATCTGTGGGCCCAACGACGACATCGTGATTCCGGTTGGCGCGCAGCGCACCGACTGGGAAGTCGAGCTCGGAGTTGTCATAGGCGACATCGCGCGAAGCGTGCCGATCGAGCGCGCGCTCGAACATGTGGCGGGCTACTTGATCGTCAATGATGTGTCCGAACGTGCCTTCCAGTTCGAGCACGGCGGACAGTGGGTGAAGGGGAAGAGCTGCGATACGTTCGGTCCAGTTGGCCCCTGGCTGCTCACTCGGGATGAAGTATCGGAAGTGCAGCAGCTCGACATGTGGCTCGAGGTAAACGGGAAGCGCTATCAGCGCGGCAACACCAACACCATGGTGTTTGGCGTCGCGAGGCTGGTCAGTCATATCAGTCACTACATGACATTGATGCCCGGGGACATTATCAGCACCGGTACACCCGCCGGCGTGGGACTTGGCCAGAACCCCCCGGTTTACCTTCGGCCCGGCGATGTCGTTGATCTTTTCATCGAGGGGCTTGGCCAGCAGCGTCAACGAGTCGTCCCCGCAATCGGCGCTTCTACGAGATTCACGCGGGGGATCGCATGACAATCATTACCGCACTGGAAGCGTCGGATGTTCGCTTCCCCACATCAAGGCTTCTGGATGGCTCTGATGCCATGAATCCCGATCCGGATTACTCGGCGGCGTACCTCATTCTTCGCACGGACGACCCGTCACGCCTTGCCGGTCATGGTTTCGCCTTTACCATCGGTCGCGGCAATCAGGTACAGACCGCCGCTCTGCAGGCCCTGACCCACCTGGTCGTCGGCCGAGACGTGAATGAGGTGGCTGATGATCTTGGCGCATTTGCTCGAAGTCTGGTTAACGACTCGCAATTGCGTTGGCTGGGGCCGGAGAAGGGCGTAATGCACATGGCGATCGGCGCGGTGATCAATGCCGCGTGGGATCTGGCCGCGAAACGCGCAAAGAAGCCGGTCTGGCGGTTCATAGCAGACATGAGTCCTGAACAACTGGTTCGCACCATCGATTTTCGCTATCTCAGTGATGCGCTGACACCCGAGGACGCACTGGCCATTCTTCACCACGCGGAAGCTGGCAAGGCCTCGCGGGCCAACCACCTTATGGACCATGGCTATCCCGCCTACACCACATCTCCCGGCTGGCTGGGATATTCAGATGAGAAGCTGGTGGTGCTGGCGCGCCAGGCCGTCTCGGACGGTTTTCGTACGATAAAGCTCAAAGTGGGTCTTAACGAGCAAGATGACCTTCGCCGCTGTCGCCTGGCACGCGAAGCGGTCGGTCCGGATATCGCATTGGCCGTTGACGCCAACCAACGTTGGGAAGTGCAAACTGCCATCGACTGGATTAGACACCTGGCGCCCTTTGACATCGCGTGGGTGGAGGAGCCGACGAGTCCCGATGACATCCTCGGCCATCAGGCGATTCAACGGGCGGTGGCCCCCATTGCGGTCTCGACCGGCGAGCATGCGCAGAATCGGGTGGTCTTCAAGCAGCTATTTCAGGCGAAAGCCGTCGATCATATTCAAATCGACGCGGCTCGCGTCGGCGGAGTGAATGAGAACTTAGCCATCCTGCTGATGGCGAAGAAGTTCGGTGTGCGCGTATTCCCGCATGCCGGAGGCGTTGGACTATGCGAACTCGTCCAGCATCTGGCGATGGCGGATTTCGTCGCGATCTCTGGCCAAATGGAGGATCGAGCGATCGAGTTTGTTGATCATCTGCACGAGCATTTCGCGGACCCCGTGCGCATACGCGGGGGGCGATATCTTGCCCCCACAAGACCAGGATTTTCAGCGGAGATGCACCCACAGTCGCTGAAGGACTACCAGTTTCCAAATGGGAAGATATGGCGAGCAGAATTGGAACTCGCAGGCTCAACAACGTAGATGGTTCGTGCGAGGGCTCCTTCGGAACCAAAGGGGACGCATCTCATTGCCTGTCGAAGCGGATCCCGCCCGCAGGCGCGGTTGAGTGCGTCTAGGTCTCCAGTGCTTTGTTCATAGCGTCAGGTGGCCCACCTTTTGGCTGATAGACGCTCAGCCAGCATCATCTACACAGCTATGTACTTGACCTATAAGTTCATCAAAGTAAAACGAGGGCTTCACCCGTCGACGTGAGAAAGATCGGCCCTTTAGAAGCTCCGCACCGTCATTCGTCTAGGGTTGGGCGATAGAGAATGCCCAAGCAAACAATGCGCGTTGCAGTGACCCCTGCAGTCGCCGTGGCGCTGATGGTCGACATTGAATGCTCGCCAAGCTCTTTGATTGTGCTAAAGGCATTTCCTTCAAATCGCTTCCCGGCAGCCGATCGCCACTTCTAAACGTGCATTCAATACTTGTATGAGACACGCGCTCCGAAGAGTCTGGGTGGATCGTAGTCGCTCAAGTACTGGCCAATGACTGTGAAGCTGCCATTTCTCACCGCTCGATTGGCGGCGTTAACGACATAGGCACTGGCTTTCCAATGTCCCGTGGGATCGGCGTATTCCAAGTTGAAATTCGCCTTTCCGTATCCGCCGACCCGATCAATCGGCAGATTGAATTCCCTTAGGAAGCTCTCACTTTGGTAATACCCTGTGGCAGAGGGCGTGAGACTGCCGTGGCTGCCAATATCAAATCGATGCTCATAGGTCAGTTTTGCGGCGTACTTCGGCGAGTTCGGCAGCGCACTGCCGGCTAATGAGGGGAAAATGTTGCCTGATCGTTGATCGACGGCGTCACGATAGGTGCCGTATGTGGCGTGGAGATAGTCAAGGAACCCGCTTAGGCGATCATTCGAGGTGAGCTGCGCTTCGCTCTCGATTTCTAGTCCGTAGATTTTGGCGCGTGCGGCATTGTCGGTCACGTCAGCCACGCCCGAGAGCTGAGTCACTTGAAGATTCGAATAATCCATGTAAAACGCGTCTGAATAGACGCTTAGTCGATTGTCCAGGAATTTGCCCTTGGCGCCGATCTCATAGCTCGTAACCTTTTCGGGACTGAAGCTTGCGGGAACCAAATCCGGGCCTCCGATGTTCACACCGCCCGCCTTAAATCCCGTTGTCACGGTCAGATAGCTCATGATCTGATCGGTGACGTCGTATTCGATACCGGCTTTCCAGTTCGTGTTGCTCCAGCTTCCACTTACCGAGGACTCCGTCACCGCGCTACAAGTCGGCAGATACATCTGTGAAAGCATCGCCGCCAATGGCGTGGTGATCGGGCAATACTGCTGTCCGAACTGATTGAGTTGGTTTTGCTTGCTTTCGTTGCTGTATCTCACGCCACCGATAAAGCGCAAACTCTGCGTCGCAGCAATGCTCGCCTGATCGAAAACACCCCAAGCTTGGTCCCGAGCCGTGGGACCGAGCGAGGTGCCGCCTCGGTAAGCTAAGTCGGCGATGTAAAAATGGTAGGCATCGAAGTCCCACTCCGACTCGTGGAAATACGATGCTCCAAAGATGTTTTTGAACCGTTCACTGTCGAAGCTTAAGTCGATTTCATGATTGTAGCTTTTGCTGCTGGCAGTGCGGTGGCCGTCAAATTCCGGATCAGTGCCCGTACCTGCGGTTGCAAATAGACTTTGAAATCGAAGATTCTCGTACCCCGCCAGATAGGCAATAGACCACTGCTCGTTGAGCTTGAAGTCCATGCGCGAGCGCGTAGTGAAGTTGTTGATATATTTTGAAGGCTGGACTGAATCCGGAAACGGTCTCTTATAGATTGGCAATCCGTCCACCGGACGCCCATCAGAGGCAGTGACGAAATCCGCTCCCGGCGTTCCATTCTCGACAGCGTCTTCGACCGCGATGCGCCATCGGAAGAAGCTTCCAGGTGTCCACAATACGGTCAGACGCCCGGCATAATCGTCCGCGGCGCCGTAGTCCCGGGGAATTGAGCCTTGAGAGTCGAAGTAGCCGTCGCTTCTATGAGTAGCAAAGGCTCCCCGAACAGCCAGATCGTCCGTGATCGGAAGATTGAGCATGCCGTGAATCTGAGCGTCATTGTAATTACCGAAGGAGACATCGCCGGCTGCACCGAACGTGTGGACTGGATCGGCCGTTACGACATTGATGTTTCCGCCAGTCGCGTTGCGCCCGTACAGAGTTCCTTGGGGACCGCGAAGGACCTCGACACGCGCGATGTCGTACAAGTCGCCATTTAATCCCTGCGGCCTCGCGATGTAGATGCCGTCCATGTAAGTAGCCACCGCCGGACTCGCGCCTGGATTGAAGTCGCTATTCGTAATGCCGCGGATAGTGACTTGGATGTCATTAGAGAAGCCCAAGGTCTTGATCTCAAGGCTCGGTGCGGCGGATGTCAGATTCGCAAGCCCCACGACTCCTGCGTTGGTGAGTTCTTCTTGAGAGAATGCCGATACAGCAAGCGACACCTTGCTGAGGCTCTCAGATCGCTTGGTGGCGGTGACCACAATTTCCGTGAGCTGCTCGCCTCCCGAAACGACTTCCTGAGCTTTCAGGGCATCCGGGCGGAACCCCGCCAGCAGGAAGAACAATGCTAAACCGATTGGACAAGCGGTCCCTGGTTGATAAAGGAGCGTGAGAGTCCATTTACTAGAAAGCCAACTACGCATTGTGATCCCCCGATCTGCAGAAACCATGGAACTTCATTTTTCTGACCAGCCAGCCTCTGAAGTCCTAGAGGCCTGGTTCAGTGCATTATTGACGGGTGAATGTAAATTGCATATATGAAAATGTCAACCACCAGCGAAAATAATCGCGTGTGTGGAGCACTCCATCACGCCATTTGAGCTCGTCGTGGCCGAAGAGTTAAGGGCAACCAGGGAGGCAATCGTTTAACGCAATCCGCAACGCAATCACCGGGCGGCTTGGGCTATTTCGCGAACGTCAAGAGGATTTCGGCAAAATGAAGATTGCTGTCACCGGAATCGGTCACTTCTAACCCCGATCTGACCGTGACAGCCGTGATGTCGCGAGACCGGAACGAATGAATTAAAAGAACTCGCAGGTTCGCGAGCGCCGTTCGCCGGTGGCAACGTCCCTACTCAGATTGAGTGCGCCATTGTGGTCGCTTTGCGCATTCAAGTCCGATGAGGCCCAGAAGCTGCATCCCATTGCGCGCTCGGATCGGGGTGATCTCTCGCGGTGACGATCGACGGCAAGATGCAGTGCATCTTGACTACGGCGGCGGTAGTCGATATCGAATTCGCTGCTGGGCCTTGTGACTACTGCGCCTTCTTTAATAGCCCACAGCCCGCGCCCTGCGCCCCTTCACGATTGTCCAAATAGCACACCTTGATTTCGGTCGCCGACCTAACTTCTATGCTTGCTCGCCCGCCGGCGTCCAACGTGCCGGTCCACTTGCCGGTCAAAGCGGGTTCAGCATGCGCCGGACTCCCTGCGAGGGCGGATTAGAGAGCAATGACTATGACTGAATGATAGTTTCGCAAAGCAGCCTCCTCGGCTCAGTCTCAAGGCCGGAGTGCCAGCACGCAGCTCCTGCGGTTCGCTTGAGCATCCGCCCGTTTGAATTGTAGATTCGATACCAAGATAAGATCCCCGGCAAAAGCTACGCTTGGCAGCGGCGTTTCTCTTGATGAATTCCGGTGGTTTTTTCGCTTCTTGCTTACAAGTGCGCCGCATCTCAGCAGTTCATGCATTCGCAACTCCGCCGCGCAGTTCGCGTCGAGCTGCAAGGAGCGAGCGCGTTTAGACCTGTGCAAAACCACCGTCGACCGAGACCTCAGCGCCGGCGATGTAGTTGCTGTCCTCGCTCGCCAGAAATACGACCACTTTGGCGATGTCATCAGGCGTGCCCAACCGACCCAGCGGGATACTGCTGATCGCGCGCTGTCGTAGAGTCTCTATTTCCGTTGCGCTTGAGGAGTTCATCAAGTCACGGAACCCTTGCGTTTCGGTTACCCCGGGACTAATCGCATTCACCCGAATTTGTCGATCCTTAAGATCGTTCGTCCAAGTGCGTGCAAAGGATCGCACAGCGGCCTTGGTCGCGCTGTAGACGCCGTTAGCGGGACGGCCCTTGTAACCGCCAACGGATGCATTTAGCACGATCACGCCTCCGGGCTGCATCAGCGGAAGGGCCTTCTGTACCGTGAAAAGAAGCCCCTTGACGTTCGCGTCAAACAGCGAGTCGAAGAACTCTTCGGTGATGGACCCGAGGGCACCAAACCTGGCTGTACCCGCGTTCGCGAAAATCACGTCCAATCGTCCCTTCAACCGCTGAATTGTGGCAAAAAGACGATCAAGATCTTGCAGCCGCGCAACATCGCCCTGAATGGCGCTCGCATTCTTGCCGATCTCGCGTTCCGCGCTCGCGAGTTCCGTTTCGCGCCGCCCCGTAATGAATACATAGGCGCCTTCACTAACGAACCTCTTAGCGGTCGCGAAGCCGATGCCCGAGGTTCCCCCCGTTATCAGGGCGATCTTGCCTGCCAACTTTCCCCCGGAACCTGCAGTCGTGTTCACAAGTTGTTCATTTTTGGTTTGAAGCGCCAATGCCGATGAATCCCGCCGTTAGAACCCGCAGGCTGGGACGATAGACTCGCGCCGAGCCCAAGTGATCGCGGTCCAAGAGGGGACCCTAGCAATGGCAATCGCTCAGATCTTGTGAAAAGGCCGCGCTTTTGCGGTTTCTTAACATCGTTTGCGTGGTGAGAAGTCGAGCCGCGGAGAAAGCGTTGACCTCGCCGCAACCGGCGGGTCAATCTTGATCACGCGCCGGACGCCGGATTTCAGGAACAACCAGCTGGAAGGGCACCATCGAGACGGCAGAACCATCGGCCATCGTCACACTAATTAATCAAAATCAATTCTAATTGTCTAATTCGATCGAAACATCTGCGTGCCTCGTTGTGAATTCCATAAGGACGATCCATCCTCACGGGCCGCCCGAAGTAAATCCGAGACCGTTATGAACCCCTCAAGCACCGCAGCCGCCAACAAGGCCCTCGTCAGCCAAGTGATGGATGCCGTCTTCGTCCGCCGGGATAGCAGTGTCGTGGAGCGCCACTTTGCGAAAGACTATGTCCAACACAATCCGTCGATTCCCAACGGTCGAGACGCCATTCCCGGCCTAATTGGCCAGTTGGCGGCGGGATTTCGCTATGAGGCAGGAATGATCGTCGCAGAAGGCGATCTGGTGATGATTCACGGCCGTTACACCGGTTGGGGTCCGAAGCCGATGGTGGCGGTGGACATTTTTCGTGTCGTCGACGGCAAGCTGGTGGAACACTGGGATGTTATGCAAGAGGAAGTGCCGGCCTCGAGTACCGTTAGTGGCAATCCAATGTTCTCCGACAGATGAGGCAAGGCATTGGGTCAATGACTCTGTTTCGATCGCGAGCGAGCGAGCGGTCCTTGCGGTTTTGGTTTTCTTGATTTGACTCGACGAGACGCTGGTGCGAGACCGGGTGGTTCAAGCACCCCGATGACCAGGGCCACAACGGCTTCCGTCGCCGCCTTCGATGCCTTCGTCTTTTCCAAAATTCTGGCGCCCTCGATTGCATTCACGAGGAACTGCGCCAAGATTTGTGGCGGACAATCCGCGCGAACCTCACCCGCAGATTGAGCCTGTTGCAGCGCATGGGTAAAGACGAGAATGAGCTCCGCAAATGTCGCTCGCACTTCTTCGAGAACAAGCGGGTCATGATCCGCCACCTCAAGCGTTGCATTGGTCGCAAAGCACCCCGCCCGAGTCTTCTCGGATTGGTGCAGCATCAGCATACGCATGGCCTGAGCAACGCCCATCCGGGCGGACGGTGCGCTTGAGATGGTGTTGCGCACAAAACCAATCAGCCACTTCCGATAATGGGCCAAAGCCGCGCGATACAGCTTATCCTTGCTGCCGAAGCTCGCGTAAAGGCTCGGCTTTTCGACGCCCACTGCCGTCGTCAGCATCTCCATGGACGTGCCCCGGTATCCGTGATCCCAAAAAAGCGTCAGTGCACGGTCCAAAGCGACTTGTTTTTCAATTTTCCTCGGCATCCTTGAACGGCATCATCCCATGAGCGACCGCTTTAAGTCGTTCTGTGCTGAGAATTTATAAAAACGATTCAATTTCGCAATACTTCCGAATCATGGCGACGCAAAATGCCAGCGAGCGACGCCCCAATTGAATTCTGCGCCGTGTGCGATGGGATGTCATCTCTGGAAGGTGTGGCATTCTTGAGTGCCGCCATCTTAACGTTTGCAGCGATGAACAGAGCTGGTGATCACTGTCCTCTTTGCAACGTAGAAGAGGATCCGCGCCCCCGTCACTTCATAGCGATGCGCGCAAAGTAGTAAAGATTGGCCCGTTTGGGGAGTACCGATGAAGGATGATGATCTTCCGGTTATTGGACAGATCACCACGGAGGTTGTCGATGGCCTGCGAATGCGGATCGCTCGATCCGGTCGCGCGAATGGCTCGGCCATTCTTTTTACGAGCCCGTGGCCTGAGAGCATTTATGCCTTTCATCGAGTATTCCCCTACTTCGTGGAGACTCACCGGGTCATCGCGATCGACCTTCCCGGTTACGGCCACTCGGAGAGCCGGCCGGACGTCATGTCGCCTCAGAGGATGGGCGCCTTTCTCATCAAGGTCATCAAGAGGATCTGCCCATACTGGGGGCACGCCTGCGTGAGATTCAAACGCCCGTTCTTGTGATCGCCGGCAGGAATGATCCTATTGTCCCTACGGCAAATGCTGAGCTACTCGCGGAGCGTTTGCCCCACAACCGCCTCGCCCTGTTAGACGCTGCCCACCGCATCTGGGAGGAGGCGACCGAGCCCTATGCGCGAGAGATCCTTTCCTGGGTGGCAGGGGGCTATCGGCTCGTTTGAGCCTCACGGGGGGCGGTCGTTTCGATTGACTCCGATGCCGATATCGCGGCGGTCGCGACTCGTGAGCGACGCTGCGTTCATCGGTGAGCCATGGGGATGCTTCGCGACCTGACCCTCGAGACTTTCACCGTCGGAACCGACCAACGATCAAAGGCTTCGGCAAATGCCGAAAAGTCGGCATTTGCTGATGCTCTCAGCATCCGCCAGCCGAGGCTGGCTCAATGAATCCAGTGAGTTGCCGGATGGCCCAAATCTTGCTCTCATAGTTTCAAGTAAATTCGGAGAAGGGCCATGACGACTGACTCTCACCGTGAGCCGGCTTACGGCGCGCAAATGGCAACCTACTTTCGGCTTCCGAAGGCCTTGAGCTTGGTCATCCAACCGGTCGCAAAGTCTCCGATCGCGATCACCCGATTGGTGTCCGAGACGGGTCTGGCGGAGCGCTCGGAGAGCATCCCGGTGGAACGAGCGTTCGTCGTCTCAATGCACCTCACCCCGGCAAGTGCGGAAGGCTGTGAGATCTGGGTCGATGATCATCACTCCCGCATCACGAGTTGGCCTGCGGGTGGTGTCGGCATTTACGATCTCGAAGCGAACCCTCGCGTCCGCAATCGGGGTCCCGTGGACTGGGTGCATTATCATATTCCCCGCGAGACATTCGATGCGTTCACCGATGACAACGAGGTTTCCCGGATCGATTCGATGGAGGTCTTACCTGGCACGGTCGATCCCGTTCTGCACCAACTAACCCAGATAATTCTGCCGTCCCTGACGCAACCCCAGGCATTCTCGACCCTGTTTCTCGAATACTTTCGACTGCTGTTCTGCGCTCATGTAGCCCAAAAGTACTCAACCTCAATGAACCGAGTCACGCGTCCGCGTGGAGGCTTGGCGCCTTGGCAAAAGAGGCGAGTGATCGACATGTTCAGGGAACATCTGGATGGCTCGATCAGATTGCCTACGCTGGCTCGCCAGTGCGGCCTGTCGGTGAGCCATTTTGCACGCGCGTTCAGGCAGTCCTTCGGTACGCCGCCACACCACTACCTGGTCCGCCAGCGAGTCGAGTGCGCAAAACTGCTGCTCTCGGAGACAAACCGCGCGCTCTGTGAAGTCGCTCAACAGGCGGGATTCGCCGATCAGCCCTCCTTCAGCCGCACCTTCAAAGCCGCGGTTGGCCTCACGCCGGGCCAATGGCGAAGGCAAATGAGCATCGCGAATCGGATTTCCTCGTCATAGACATTCTTTTTCTCCCTCTTGCGGAAACTTGCGTTCGAGGGCCATCCACTTTGAAATGTACGGAGACGCATTGGCGATGGAAACGCCGGATGCCGCACAGGAGTTGAGGAATCGGATCCCTTCGACACTGATCAGGGAGAGACCAGCCACATCGAGCGCGCTCGCACGATCCGCGGCGCTGATTTGTGCCTTCAATTCCTCCAGATGCTCGAGGCGTAAGTGACCCACCAAGTGAAGAATCACGCGCTCGCCCTCTACATGGCACTCAATTTTGAGCGTCATCGGCCCGAATGTGCCTCAAGTTGCAACGGTGAGCGCACAGATGCCCCGAGGACTCTGGTGAGGTAGCCATTTGCGTTGCAGGAGCGAGAGCAACGGATGCCGAAGGGTGTCTTGGGCAATGGGGGTGCCTTTATCACTTTCCGCGACTCGGATGATGCGCAAGATGGAGTTCGCCGTAGGCTAACGGCGGCACAAAAAGTGATCTTGCCGGAAACGGTCACTTTGTTTTAACAAAACCAATTCAATGGCGCCCTTCCTTCGGGCGCCGCTGGGTGAAGTAAGGCGGCTGGCAAGTAGTGACTCCGTTTGCTTTAAGAAAGCCGCGAAACAACAGTAACTGCTCTAGATTTTCTCCTCTAGTCCTACATGGCGATGGACTATACCGTTTGGTACAGTCAAACTATCGACAAAGGGGCCATTCCGTCCGCCTGGATTGATCCAAGACCGGCAGCAGACCGCTAACATGGTGCAGCAAGCCAATCGCAAGGGACTGACGATCGCTGAAGATCGACGGCGGCGGCAAGCGCTGCACGCCGCGCAGATGCGCACGCTGGAAATGATTATCAGCGGGGCAAGTCTAACCGACGTCCTCAATCAGCTCTGCGCTGCCATTGATTGTCAGGTGGCGCCATCAAAAACGGTGATCCTCCTGGCAGATCCGGACGGGAAAATGCTCTGGCCGAGAGCAGGTCCGGAGATCTCGCCAGACTGGTGGCGGTCGATCTCGCCCTTACCGATTGCGCCGGAAATCGGCCTGTGCGGCACCGCCGCATGCCTGAAGACTCCCGTGATCGTGGAAGACTTGGCGACCGAGCCGCGCTGGGCCTACGAAGAGCATCGCGAGTTGGCGCTTCGATGTGGCATACGCGCGGCGTGGTCTCAGCCCATTCTAACCAATGACAACCGAGTCCTCGGGACGTTCGCGGTCTATTCGAGCGAGCCCGGCGCCCCGACGGATGCAGACCTCGCGTTGACCGAGTCTGCCGGATGCATCGCGCACCTCGCCATCGAATTCCAACGGTCTCATGAGGCGCTCACCCAAGCGCTCGACAATATCCGCGATTCGGAAGAGGAACTCCGCCGTACGACCGATGCCATTGCTCAGGCCATACTGGTGCTGAATCCCGATGGGGTAACGATCTACGCGAACCGTGTGGCCCTCGAGTATTCGGGCCTGTCGCTCGCGGAGGTTCGAGAGGAAGGTTTCCGCGAGCGCATCATTCATCCCGACGATCTACAGAAGCTTCGCGAGCTGCGGCAAAGCGGCCTTGTCAACGCAATTCCCTTTGAGATTGAGCAACGGGTCCGCCGCAAGGACGGCACTTACCGCTGGTTCTTGAGTCAATACAACCCCTTGCTCGATGCGAGCGGCCGCCCCACACGCTGGTATTCGACAGCCACCGATATCGATGATCACAAGCATTCGGAGAACAAACTGCGCCAGGACGAGCGCGAGCTACGACAGTTAATCGACTTTATGCCCCAATGCGTGCTGGTCCTCGATGGCGACGGCACGGTGCTGCAGGCGAATCAAACGATGCTTGACTATCGTGGCTCGACATTGGATGAAGTCAATCAGGCGGTCCCGGGAGCGTGGTTTCGCGCCGGTCTTCATGCGGATGATTCGGAGCGCGTGCAGGCGGAGCGCAAAGCGGCGCTGTTCGCCGGCGCGCCCTTCGAACTCGAACAAAGACTCCTTGCCAAGGACGCAAGCTATCGCTGGTTTCTCTTTCGCTATAAGCCTGTTCTTGATGAATCCGGACTCGTTGTGCGCTGGTTTGCGACAGCGACGGACATTGAAGAGCGCAAGCAGGTGGAAACTCGCATGCGCAACGAAACGATTCTGCTGCGCGAGGACTTGGTGCGCTCCTCGATGTTCGAACAGGTGGTAGGATCTGCGCCCGCGCTGCGCCGCGTATTGACCCAAGTGGAAAAGGTCGCTGCAACGGATTCCACGGTTTTGATTCTGGGAGAAACGGGGACTGGCAAAGAATTGATCGCGCGCGCGATTCACAGCCGCTCGAAGCGATCGAGTCGCGCCTTCGTCACGGTCAATTGCGCGGAAATTCCACCCTCGCTCATTGCCTCGGAATTGTTCGGGCACGAAAAAGGCGCCTTTACGGGTGCCATTCAGCGCCGCGTGGGGCGCTTCGAATCCGCCGACGGCGGAACGCTGTTTTTGGACGAGATCGGAGAGTTGCCGCTTGAGACTCAGGTCGCCCTCTTACGTGTGTTGCAGGAACGACAATTCAGTCGCGTGGGCGCGGAACATCCGATTGCTGTCGATGTGCGGGTGCTCAGCGCGACCAATCGGGATCTGAATCGAGCAATCGATCAAGGCACCTTCCGGGCAGATCTTTTCTACCGCTTAAATGTGTTCCCCATCAAGTTGCCAGCGCTTCGTGACCGGCCCGGCGATATTCCCTTATTGGTCCAATATTTGGTCGAGCGCTATGCTCAGAAAGCCGGCAAGCGATTTCGTCGCGTGAGCAAAGAGACACTGGACCTCTTCGAAGGCTACCCGTGGCCCGGCAATGTACGGGAGCTGCAGAACGTCATTGAACGCGCGGTCATACTCTGTGAAGGAGACATCTTTTCCGTCGAGGCGAACTGGTTAGAGACCGAGAGTCCAAGAGTTGCTCCACGTCGCGTGACTTTGGGTTCTGATATTGCCGGCCGAGAGAGGGCAATGATTGAGAGCGCCTTGCGAGAAGCTTCGGGGAGAGTATCCGGCGCGAAGGGCGCTGCCGCAATCCTAGGGATGCCAAGACAAACGCTTGAATCGAAGATGAAAGGACTCGGAGTCGTGCCCCATCGATTCAAGGGATCGTGACGGAGATCCTCGGTCTACAGTACTGGCCCCGTCATAGCGCGACCGACGATGAAGCGGCTTTTGACTCAGACAGCTTGCTATTAAGGATCGCTTAGCAAGCACACAGCTTCTTTCCGACGTCTTCAAGACAAAACAACAAAAGCGCCGGTTTTCCGCAAGCCTCGGTCGCGGCGCATTGATAGCGTTAGTTCATCGTCGGGTCCTCATCTGTCAGGTCATTGGCTGATAAAGCACGCGATGGCGTCGGCCCATGGTTTCGGGGTGAGGTTCATTCCGAGCCGGTTCTAACGGAGATCAGTCATGGATCAGCGGGCAACGACATATCGAGCCGTACAAGCGGTAGCACCGGGCAAGCTTGAACTTGTGCACAAGTCCTTCACGGAGCCCCCGCCAGCTCATGTTCGAATACGAGTGGAGGCCTGCGGCGTATGTCACTCAGATTCGGCGACGGTCGAGGGAGTCTTGCCCATCCAGTGGCCGCGGGTACCGGGCCACGAGGCGGTGGGTCGGATCGATGCGATCGGCGAAAACGTTCAAGGTTGGACTATTGGGCAGCGAGTCGGTGTTGGCTTCCTCGGCGGCAGCTGCGGGTACTGTGAGTACTGCCGCGACGGCGATCTCGTCAACTGCAAGAACCAGAGTTTCACCGGCGTTCAGCAGGACGGTGGCTATGCCGAGTCGATGATTGCCAAGGCCAGCGGGCTGATGTCGGTGCCCGATGAGCTGTCCTCCGTCGATGCGGCGCCCTTGTTGTGTGCAGGCCTCACGACATTCAGCGCTCTGCGAAATTCCCCCGCGCGAGCAGGCGATCTCGTCGCAATACTCGGAGTGGGCGGCCTGGGGCACCTTGGCGTGCAATACGCTCGGCGCATGGGCTTCGAGGTCGTCGGAATCGATCGTGGCGCCGGCGATCGCGCGGAGCTCGCGAAAAAATTAGGTGCCCACCACTATGTCGACAGCTCCGCCTCCGACATCGCCAAGTCACTCCAAGCTCTTGGGGGCGCGACGGTCGTCTTAGCCACGGCCTCGGGTGGCAAGGCGGTGGCGGCCGCCCTCAACGGGCTGCGCCGTGGCGGAGTCGTGATTTCCCTCGGCGCGACCGACGAGCCAATCGAATTGTCGGCCTTTGCACTGTTATTCCAGAGCTTAGCTGTCGAAGGTGCGCTGACAGGGACCCCAGCCGCCGGCGACGCGACGCTGCGGTTCAGCACGATCACCGACGTCGCGGCCATGGTGGAGACCATGCCGCTTGAGAGGGCCGCCGAAGCTTACGCAAAGATGATGGCCGGACAGGCACGATTTCGGATGGTTCTGACCATGAGCTAAGCACCGTACCTCGACATTTGGCGCGCTGACACGGGGACTACATGAATAGAGATTTGAAAGCGATCACTCAGCAATTCTTCGCAGCTTACGACGCACATGACGTCGACAACATGCTCGCTCTTTGCGCTGAAGGCGCTCAAGGACGATATGTCCCCTACGGTAAGAGCAGTGTCGTGCCCATCCGCGGCGGCCTTGAACAGATTTGGCGCGGCTTTCCGCGGGCCGTCCCCGACTTCGGGGCCGAAATCGTCGAGATGATCCAAGCCGAAGAGAACACCATCGTCGTGCAGGCGTTGGTCGGTGGCACGATGCCTGCGGATGTCCCTGGCCTCGTAAAAAAGGGTGAGGTCGGACGGATCGGCCACGCTTACATCGTACGCTTTAACGCGTACGGCAAGATCTCGCGCTTGGATTGTTATTGGGACAACACCGCCATCAACGCTATCAAGGCGAGCGCCCTCTAGACGCTATTTATACGACAAGGACGTCGAGCGCCACGGAACCATCGCGTCTGACTTTTGAGACCTTTCATATTTTGAGCGAGGCCGCCATGAATCGATTTCAGAAACTCTTCGATGCGCAAAATGCGCTCTTCGCCTCAGGAATCACCCGCACTTACGAGTGGCGTGTCGATCAGCTCGAGCGCATGGCGCGCATGATCAGAGAGAACGAGCAACGATTCCAGGAGGCGATGGCGAAGGACTTCAAAACGGCCTCGCAGGAGGTCATTTTTGAGACCCAAGCTTCGGCGGGCGAGGCAGAGGTACAGAAAAGCCAGTTGAAGGAATGGATGAAGCCAGTTGAAGCGCCCGTGCCCCGCTTCCTCGCGAAAACGGGCCACAAGGGGATCGTCTATCGAGAACCTTATGGCGTTGCGCTGATCATTGGTCCTTTCAACGGGCCCTTGCTGTTGCTGATCCGTCCGGCATTGGCCGCACTGGCGGCAGGGAACACCTGTCTTCTCACATTGAGTGAGGCGCTGCCGGCGACGACCGACGTGTTGCTGGACCTGGTGCCCAAATATTTCGACCCGGCCGCAGTGACCGTCGTGGCCGGCGGCAAGGAACAGAATACCGAGCTTCTGAAGTTATCGTTCGACTTTATCTTTTTTACCGGCAGCACGGTGGTCGGCAAGATCGTCGCACGCGCCGCCGCGGAGAACCTCACGCCCGTCCTTCTCGAACTGGGTGGCATGAACCCTGCCATCGTTGACCAGACCGCCAACGTACCGGACGCCGCAAAAAAGATCGTGTGGGGCGCGATGGCGTGGGGCGGCCAGTGGTGCACGTCCCCTGGCTACGCCTATGTTCACGAATCTATTGCAGGAGCTTTCGTCGCGGAAGCCAAGAAGGCGCTGCTGGAACTCTTTGGCAAAGATCCGAAATCCAATTCGGACTATTCCCGCATCATCAACGCACGCGCAGTGGAGCGGTTGGCCTCACTCATTGATCCCTCCAAA